>Ga0306925_10001327_pt1 | contig 20086 bp, 15 predicted proteins | sample flu12Cox44000176_FD_203755 | JGI IMG/M metagenome (GOLD analysis project Ga0306925, IMG submission 203755) | Lab enrichment of tropical soil microbial communities from Luquillo Experimental Forest, Puerto Rico - flux8day.12C.oxic.44.000.176 (v2)... | ecosystem: Environmental > Terrestrial >... | reverse complement strand
CGGCTGCAGCGCGAGGCCAAGACCAACGACGATCTCCTGGCGCTCCTGAAGACGAAGCACCAGGAGGCGCTCATCAAGGAGGCCGAGCAGATCGAGGAGGTCTCGATCGTCCGGCCGGCGACCGAGCCGGACGCGCCGATCGGCGGCGAGACGGCGAACACGATGCTGGTGGGCGCGGTGCTCGGGCTGGCGCTCGGGCTCGTGCTCGCGTTCGTGCGCGAGACACTCGACACCTCGATCGGGACGATCGAGGACGTCGAGGCCTACCTGGGCGTGCCGGTGCTCGGCGTGGTGCCGCACATCGACGCGCGCGAGACCGTGCAGCGCATCCTCGAGCGCCGGCCGGCGCTGGCCCAGATCGATCCCGAGGCGCTGCTGAGCCACTCGCTCCTGATCACGCACTTCGACCCGAAGTCGCCGGTCGCCGAGGCGTACCGCACGCTCCGCACCAACATCCAGTTCGCGCGCATGGAGCGCTCGGGGAAGGTCCTGGTGGTGTCGAGCCCGACGCTCCAGGAGGGCAAGACCACCACGATCGTGAACCTCGCGCTCACGATGGCCCAGAGCGGCCAGAAGACCTTGCTGATCGGCGCGAACATGCGGCGTCCGTCCATCCACCGGTTCTTCGGGATCGAGCGCGAGCCCGGGCTGTCGAACATCCTGGTGGGCAGCGCGCAGTGGCGCGACTGCATCCGGACGGTCGCCGACATCCTCATGGGGCGGTTCGAGATGGAGGACATCATGGCCGCCCCTGGCCTCGACAACCTCCACATCATCGAGGCCGGCCCGGTGCCCGCCAACCCATCGGAGCTCCTGTCGACGCCGGCGATGTCGGGCTTCCTGCACTCCGTGCGCGACGTGTACGACGTGATCCTCGTCGACACGCCGCCGATCCTGCCGGTCACCGACTCGGCGATCGTCGCCTCCCAGGCCGACGGCGTCGTGCTGGTCTACCAGGCCGGCAAGGTCGGCCGGCTCGTGCTCAAGCGTGCGAAGGTGCACGTCGAGAACGTCGGCGGCAAGGTCTGGGGCGTGGTGCTGAACGACGTGAAGACCGAGATCGCCGGCTACGCCTACACCCAGTACTACACGCACTACTACGGCGAAGAGACGGTCGTCGATCCCCACAAGGATCGCCTGGAGCGCGCGCGGGGGCTCGTGCGCAACCTCTTCCACCGCGGGCCGCGCGCCGAGGCCGTCGCCGAACCCGACCACGGCGCCCCTTGCGCCGTGGCCCGCGCGGGCTCCGCGAGCGAGACGGTGGAGCCGTCCGCCGAGCCGAGCCCGTTCGACATGCCGACGTCCGTCGCGTCGAAATCGAAGCGTCTCTGGATGGGCGCGATCGTGCTGGCGCTCCTCGCGGCGCTCGGCGGCCTGGCCGGATGGCGTCTGGGCTGGTTCGCCGGCAGCGAGCGGCCGAAGGAGCTCTTGCGGCAGCGCCTCGAGGCGCCGCCCTCGACACCCACGCCGGCCCCCTCGCGCCCCGTCACGGTGCCGCCGGCGCTCACGATGCCCGAGCCGCCCGCGCCGGTGCTCGGGGTGGGACCGCTCGCCGCGTCGCCCGTGGCCGAGCGGCCGGCGACGACCGCCGCGGCGACGCCGGCGCCCAAGCCGGCGGCGACCCAGCCCGCCGCGCCGGCGGCGGCGACGCGCTTCGCGATCGAGTTCGGCCCGTTCATGACGGCCGCCGAGGCGGAGCGTGTCGAGCGTCAGCTGAACGAGGCCGGCTATCCGACCGTGCGCTTCCGGCAGCAGACCGGCGCCGCCCTCTACGCCGTCCTGGTCGAGAAGATCCCGAGCTCGCGCGAGGCGCAGGCGCTCGTCGCCTCGCTGCGCCAGCAAGGCTTCGCCGAGGCGTTCGTGGTCGGCGAGCGCGAGCCGTTGAGCGTTCAGGTAGGGCTGCCCCTTCCGCTGCGCGGCGCCGTCCAGGCGGCCGAGCGCCTCCGCGCGAGCGGCCATCAGGTGCGCGTCGCCGCGCAGCCCGGTGAAGCCGTGGTGTTCGCCCTCCGCCACGGGAACTTCGCCACGTCCGGAGAAGCGGAGGCGAAAGCTCAGGAGCTGATGCGCCTCGGCCTGGGCAACCAGGTCGTGCGAGTGAAGTAGCCGCGTGGATTCGCCCCTCGTCCTGGCCGCCGCGCTGGCCGTGTTTCTCATCGTGTTCGTGCGGATCGAGATCGGCCTCTACCTCGTGATCTTCTCCATGCTGCTCTCGCCGCAGCTCGGCACGGGCGGGGCGGTCGCCGAGGGCCGGCGCATCGTGATCCGGAGCGAGGACCTGCTCCTGCTGGTGGTCGCGTTCAGCTGGCTCGCCAAGACCGCCGTCAACAAGGAGCTCGGGCTCACCTTGAAGACGCCGCTCAACCGCCCGATTCTCGCGTACGTGGCGGCGACGGGGATCGCGACCCTGGTCGGGTACATGACCGGCACCGTCGCCGGCTACGGCGGCGCCTTCTACGTGCTGAAGTACATCGAGTACTTCGTCGTCTACTACATGGTCGTCAACAACGTGGTCGACCGCCGGCAGGCGTGGCGGTTCGCCACCGCGGCCTTCATCACCGCGGCCATCGTCAGCTTGATCGGGCTCACGCAGATCCCGAGCGGCCAGCGCGTGTCGGCGCCGTTCGAGGGCAAGGAAGGCGAGCCCAACACGTTCGGCGGCTACCTGCTGCTGCTGATCGCCGTGGCCGGCGGCATCGCGCTCGAGACGGCGCGGATCCGGACCCGCGCGATCTACCTGGGGCTCGCCGGGCTGATGACGATCCCGTTCATGTTCACGCTCTCGCGCACGTCGTACGTCGGCGCGATCCCGGCGGTGGCGACGATGGCCGTGCTCTCGAGCCGGCGCCGCGTGATGATCGGCGGCCTCGTCGTCCTCCTGGTCGCCTCGCCCGTCGTGCTGACCCTGTTTCCCGAGTCGGTCGCCCGGCGCGTGCACTACACGTTCGAGCCCGAGCGCGGCCAGCCGACGGTGCGCGTGGGTGCGGTCGGCCTCGATCCGTCGACGTCGGCGCGGCTCATCAGCGTGCAGCAGGCCTTCGAGGGCTTCACGCGCCGCCCGATCCTCGGCTACGGCGTCACGGGCTTCGCCTTCATGGACCAGCAGTTCGCCCGGACGCTCGTCGAGACGGGCATCGTGGGGTTCGCGGCGCTCCTGGCGCTCGTCTGGGCCGCCCTCAAGGCCGGGGTCACGTCGTACCGCACCCTGACCGTGCCGGAGGAGCGCGGGCTCGCGCTCGGCTTCGTCGCCGGCACGATGGGGCTGCTCGGCCACGCGCTCGGCGCCAACACGTTCATCATCGTGCGCATCATGGAGCCGTTCTGGTTCTTCGCCGCGATCGTGGTCGCGCTCCCCGGCCTGCCCGATGCGGAGACCGTACCGGTCGCATCCGCGCCCGCCGCCGGCCTGACCCGGCGCTTCGCCTGATGGCGACGCGTGCCGTCGCCGCGCGGGCCCGCAAGGTCCGACTCCTCGTCATGGACGTCGACGGAGTCCTCACCGACGGCCGGATGATGCTCTCCGAGCGCGGCGACGAGCTGAAGGCGTTCAACACGCACGACGGCCTGGCCATTGCCCTGGCCAAGCGCGCGGGGATCAAGACCGCGATGGTCACCGGCGAGTCGAGCCCGATCGCGAAGGCGCGCGGCGCCAAGCTCGGCGTCGACTCGGTGGTGCTCGGGGCGCGCCGCAAGGGCGAGGTCGTCCAGGCGCTCCTGGCCGAGCACAACGTGCCGGCCGAGGCGGCCGCCTACATCGGCGACGACCTCATCGACATTCCGGCGATGCAGATCGTCGGGCTGGCGGTCGCGGTCGCCGACGCGCCGGCAGCGGTGAAGGCGGTCGCGCACCACGTGACGCGCGCCCAGGGTGGACACGGCGCGGTCCGCGAGCTGGTGGAGCTCGTCTTGACGTCGCAGCGCTCGTGGCGGCGCATCGTCGCCGCCTACGTGCGCGAGCACGGAGGTCGATGACCACTTCCTCGAGCTCCCCGGGGCTCAGAGGCCGGACGCTCAGAAGCTTCTTGCTCCTCGGCGCCCAGAAGGTGGTGAGCGTGGTCGTCACGGCCGCCGGCGGCATCGCGCTGGCGCGGCTCTTGACGCCGGAGGTCTTCGGCCTCTACGCGATCCTCTTCTTCGTGATCACGCTCGCCGTCCGCGGCAGCGAGCTCGGCCTCGGCGCCGCGCTGATCCAGCGCCGGGACCTCGATCTGGCGAGGGGGCTGAGCGCCGCGTTCACTGCCACCCTCGCGCTGGCGCTCGTCCTGGGCGCGGCGATCGTGGCGGCGGCGCCGCTGCTGGCGCGCTGGCCCGGCGTGACGAGCGAGGTGACCGCGCCGATCCGCTGGCTGGCGCTCCTGGTCGTGCTCTCGTCGCTCCGCATGCCCGCCATGGTGCTCCTCGAGCGCCGCCTCGCGTACCTGCCGCTGACGATCGCCGAGACCGCCGACACGGTGACGTTCAACGTGGTCGCCATCGCCGCCGCGGTCGCCGGCTCCGGTCTCTGGAGCTTCGTGCTGGGCGCGCTGGCGGCGCGCGTCGCGAACCTGGCCGTGCTCTGGGCCGCGACCCGCTGGCGGCCGACCGTGCGCTGGAATCGCGACGAGCTGGTGCCGGTGCTGAAGTTCGGACTCCTGGTCCAGACCGGCGTCCTGATCGGCGTCGCCGGCGACGCGGTCGTGCCGACGTTCGTGACCGCCCGGAGCGGCGTCGCCGCCGTCGGCTATCTCAACTGGGCCGCCGCCGTCGCGTTCCTGCCGCTGCAGGTCGTCAGCGTCGCGGGCCGCGTGCTGTTCCCGGCGCTATCGAGCTTGCAGGCCGAGCCGGCGCGCTTCGCCGAGGCGACCGAGCGCGCGCTCAACCGGGTCACGACGATCCTCTATCCGGCGGCCGCGCTGCTACTCGCCGGCGCCGATCCCGTCGTCCGCCTGGTCTTCGGCGAGGCGTGGGCGCCGGCGGTGCCGGCGGTGCGCTGCTTCTGCCTCTCCGCGATCATCGGGGGCACCTCGACCATCTTCGTCCACGCGCTCTACGGCCTCGGCCGGCCGGACCTGGTGCTGCGGCTGAACGTGGCGAGCGCGGCGTTCCTGTGGGTGCTGACGGTCGGGCTGGTGCCGCGGGTTGGCTTCGTCGGCTTCGCCGCCGCCAGCGCGGCGCTCGCGTGCGCGGGCTTCTCGTACACGGCGCTGAGCCTGCGGCGCCTGGTGCCGCTCAACGTCCTGTCGGCGGTGCGGGTCTCGTTCACGGCGAGCGCGGGCGCCGCGGCGGTGCTCGCGGCGCTCGCGACCTTCTGGATCCACGACCTGCCCTCGCTGGTCATCGGCGCGGCGGCCTCGGTCGGCGCCTACGTGCTGTTCGCCGGCCTCGTCGGCGGCGCGGCCTGGCGGGTCGAGCTCATCGCCGACTGGCGGACGGTGCTGCAGGGATGAGCCGGGCATGAAGGTCAAGGAGATGTGGCGGCGCTTCACGCCCGCGCAGGTGCAGGACTTCCTGCGCGTGGGCCACGAGGGACGGGAGCACCCCTCGCGCCTCAAGACGCTCGCGCTGCTCGAGGGGATGACCTCCGTGCTCGACGTGGGCTGCGGCACCGGCGTCATGTTCGAGCTCTGCCACGAGCGCCGGCCCGACATCGACTACCTCGGCATCGACGTGACCGCGCAGTTCGTCAAGGCCGCGCGCGAGCGATTCCCGACCGAGGCCGAGCGATTCCGGGAAGGGTCGCTCTACGAGCTCGACCGGCTGCCCGGCACCTACGACGCGGTGCTCTGCCGTCACATCCTCGAGCATCTGCCCGACTGGGGGCCGGCGGTGCAGCGCATGTACGAGCGCGCCCGCAAGAAGCTCATCATCGTGTTCTACCTGCCGCCGCGGCCGCTCAGATTTCGCCGCAAGCGCGACGAGCGGTTCGAGCCAGGCTTCTACACCCACACCTACGACCTCGGCCGCTTCGTCGACCATCTCCTGAACGGCCTCACGCCGGCGCCGGTGGAGGTGCGCATCCATCCGCGGCTGGGCACGAGCGATCCGCGGTTTCGGTGGGGCGACCGCGAGAACATCATCTACGAGGTCGTCCGGTGAGCGTGAGCCTCGTGATCGCCACGTTCAATCACGGGCGGGTGCTCGCCGACGCGCTCGACAGCGCGGTCGCGCAGACGCTCCGGGGCGTCGAGATCATCGTGGTCGACGACGGCTCGACCGACGACACGCCGGCCGTGCTCGCCCGCTACGCTGGACGGATCCGGGGCGTCCGTCAACCCAATCGCGGTCTGGCGGCCGCGCGCAACGCCGGGCTCGCCATCGCGCACGGCACCTACGTGAGCTTCCTCGACGCCGACGACGTCATGATGCCGACCAAGCTCGCCGAGCAGGTCGCCGTGCTCGACCGGGCACCGACCGTCGGCTGGACCTACTGCGACGTGCTCATCGAGACCGTCACGACGGGCGCCGAGACGCGGGCCTCGGAGCAATTCGGCTACGGCGCCCGGATGCTCGAGGGCTGGCTGTTCCCCGAGCTGATCCGCGGCAACTTCATCCCGGTGATCGCGCCGCTCGTGCGCCGCACCGTGCTCGACGCGGTCGGCGGGTTCGACGAGCGGCTGACCGCGCTCGAGGACTGGGATCTCTGGCTGCGCATGTCCCTGATCGCCGAGGCCCGCTATAGCCCGGCGGTGCTCGTGCGCTACCGCGTCCATCCCGGCGGCATGAGCGAGGACCGAGCCCGGATGGACCGCAATCGCTTCTACGTCCTCGACAAGCTCTGCCGGGCGCGGCCGGCAGCGGTGGAGGGGCTCGGGGCCGCGGGCCGCCGCATCATCGCCGACACCCACAACTGGCTCGGCAAGGAGGCGTACGCGCGCGGAGATTGGCCCGAGGCGCGCCGGCGGTTCGCGGCCTCCCTCGTCACGGTCCCATGGCAGCGCCAGGCGCCGGTGCTCCTCGGTCTGAGCCTGGTGCGCGCCGGGACGCGAGCCCGGGCGAGCGAGTCGGCGACGGGGCCGCGGTGAGGCGGCGTCGCCCATGATCGACCTCACCGTGATCGTCGTCGGCTACAACACGCGCGCGCTCACGCTCCAGGCCGTCGCGGCGGCCCGCAAGGCCACCGCCGGGCTCGACGCGCGCGTGATCGTGGCCGACAACGGCTCGGACGGGACCGCCGAGGCCGTCCGCGACGCCGACCCGGACGTCACCGTGCTCGTGAACGCGGACAATCCGGGCTACGGCACCGCCGTCAACCGCGCGGTGGCCGCGCAGCGGTCGGCGCACGTGTGCGCGATGAACGCCGACGTCGTGCTCGAGCCCGAGAGCCTGGTCACGCTCCGGCATTTCCTCGACGCCAACCGCGACTGCGCCGCGGTCGGCCCGGCGCTCGCGTATCCGGACGGCACGCCGCAAGCCTCCGCCAAGCGCTTCCCGACGCTCGGGCTGGCGCTCGGCGAGGTGATCGGGGTCCACGCCGTGGCGCCGCGCAACCGGTGGGTCCGGCGCTTCTACTACGAGGACCTGGATCTCGCGCGCGAGCCGCGCGTCGAGACCATCTCGGGCGCGGTGATGCTGCTCCGCGCCGACGCGTTCGACGCGATCGGCCGCTTCGACGAAGGCTTCCGGATGTACTTCGAGGAGACGGATCTCTGCCGCCGGCTTCGCGCCCACGGCCACACGGTCGCGTTCTGCCCGGCCGCCCGCGCGATCCACCAGCACGGCGCCAGCACGCGACAGACCTCGGTGCGCCAGGTCGACTACTACCTGAGCTACGTGCGCTACTTCGAAAAGCACCACGGCCGCGGGGCCGCGGCGATCCTGCGCGCGGCGGTGGCGGCGGCCGCTCTCGCCCGCATGGCCGCGCTCGTGGTCAAGTACCCGCCCGTCGACCCGCGGCGCGTCGCCAGTCTTCGCGAGAAAGAAGCGGCCTGCGCGCGCCTGCTGCGCTCGCTCGGCTCGTCCTGAGTCGCATGCCCGCGATGAAGGCACTCATGGTCGAGACCGGCGGCTGGGGCGGCATCGCCCACTACACGTGGAATCTGTGCGCGGCGCTGGCGAGCGCGGGCGTCGAGGTCTCGCTGCTGACCAACCGCGAGTGGGAGCTGGCGCACCTGTCCCCGGTCTTCGAGGTCGACCGCTGTTTTTCCGCGCGCGCCGGATACCTGGGCAACGTGAACGCGCTCCGGCAGTGGGTCGCCCGGGCGCGGCCCGGCGTGGTGCACGTGCAGAGCCTGCTCTCGACCCGCGTCGACGCGCTCCTGTGGCCCTGGATGCGGCGGCGCGCGCCGGCGGTGATGACGATCCACAACGTGCGCACCCACGAGCGGATTCGATGGGACGACTGGACGCTCTGGCGGTGCTTCGCCGCCGCGGACGCGGTGGTCGTTCACACCAAGACCGCGGCGGAGGTCGCGCGGCAGCGCCTGCCCGCCGCCGCGCGGATCGAGCTCATCCGTCACGGCGACGCGGGCTTCCTGCGCGCGGCCGAGCGGCCCGATCGCGCCGCCGCGCGGGCCGCGCTCGGCCTGCCGGCCGGCCCGGCGATCGTGCTCGCCTTCGGCGCGATCCGTCCCTACAAGGGTCTCCGCGGCGTCATCGCCGCCTTGCCCGAGCTGCGTCGCCGGCACCCGACCGCGCACCTGGTGATGGCCGGGCCTCTGCTGGTCGGGAGTGAAGGGGAGTATCGCGAGGCGATCCGGCGCGCAGGAGTCGAGGACGCGGTGGTGTTCCGTCCGGGCTACGTGCCCGCCGGGACGGTCGCGACCTACTTCGCCGCCGCGGACGTCGCCGTCTTCAACTACCGCGACATCACTGACAGCGGATCGCTCCGGCTCGCGTGCGACCTCGGCACGCCGGTGGTCGCCACCGCTGTCGGAAGCTTTCGCGAATTCCTGACCGACGGCGTGACCGCCCGCCTGGTCGAACCGGGCGACGAGCGCGCGCTGGCGCAGGCGCTCGGCGACGTGCTGGCAAGCCCCGCGGCGGCGGCGCGCATGGCCGCGGCCGCGCGCGCGCTCGCGGCGTCGGAGTGGTCGTGGACCGAGAGCGCCAGGGCCACCGCGCAGCTCTACGAGACGCTCGCGCGAGGTGGTGCGTGATCCTGGCGCTGGCGGTGGCGGTGATCGCGCTCGCGATCCGGATGCTCGTCGCCGGGTCGATGCCGGTGATCCAGCCCGACGGCGTCGTCTACCTGACGATGGCCAAGCAGTTCCAGGCGACGGGCTCGCCCTTCGATCCCCTGTTCCATCCGCTCTACCCGATCTGCATCGCGCTGGCCCAGCCGCTCGTCGGCGACTGGGAGATGTCGGGCCGCCTCGTGTCCGCCCTCTTCGGCGCGCTGGTCATCCTGCCCGCCTTCGCGCTCGCCCGCGGGATCGTCGGCCGCCAGGCCGCGCTGGTGGCCGCCGTGTTCACCGCCGTGCATCCGCGCCTCGTGCAGAACTCGGCCTCGGTGCTCTGCGAGGCGACCTACACGTTCCTGCTCGTGTGCGGCGTGCTCGCCGCGCGATACGGGCTGGTAGGCGGCGCCCGCGCGCTGATCCCGTTCGCGGGCCTCTGCCTCGGGCTCGCGTACCTCGTGCGCCCCGAGGGCGCCCTTTACCTGGTCGGTCTCGTCCTCGTCGCGCTCTTCATGCTCGTGACCGCGCGGGCTCGCGCGGCGGTCGTGCTGCCGTGGATCGGCGCTGCCGTGCTCGTCTTCGGCGTCGTCGTCGCGCCGTACGTCTGGTACCTCGCCGAGGTGTGGGGCCACGTCACCCTGAGCGGCAAGATCGACCACAACCTGGGCCTGTCGACGAGCGCCGCCACCGCGCCGAGCCCGCTGCCGATGCGCGTGCTCGAGAACGTCCTGCTCTTCCAGAAGTACGCGGTGCCCGATCTCCTGCCGTGGATCCTGCTGTTGCTCCTGCTGCCGGGCATGCTCGCACGGGGCCGCACCGAGGGCTGGCTCGGCCGCGACGCGGTTCTGGTGGCCGCCGCCCTGCCGCCGTTCGCGTCGCTCGCCTTCCACGTCGAGCCGCGGATCTTCCTGCCGATCCTGCCGTTCATCCTGCCGTTCGCGGCGGTCGGGACGCTCTGGGCGGCCGTGACGCTCACCGACGCGCGCCGCGGCTCGCGCTGGGCGCTGGCCATGGCGCTCGTGGTCGCGCTCGTCCTGGTGCCGTGGACCTTCCAGCCGATCCTGCGCCCGGACGCGGGCGCCGCGCTCTATCGCCAGGCGGCGCGCTGGATCGCCGAGACCCAGCCGCGCGACGCGGTGCTGCTCGATCGCAAGCCGCTCGTCGCGTTCTACAGCGCGCGCCGCTGGGTTCCGCTGCCGCGCGTCGGTCCCGAGGAGCTGCTCGCCGCCGCGCGGCACGCCGGCGCGCGGCTGGTCGTCCTGGACAGCCGCGAGTTCCTCTTCGATCGCCCGGGCCTGGTGCCGCTGCTCTGGGGCCCGCCGCCGCCCGGGCTCGACGTCTTGCGCGATTTCGACGCGGCGCCGGCGGATCGGCTGCGGATCCTGGTGGTGAACGAGCGTGGGTGAGCGACCGTCACACCCGACGTCGGTGCTCGTCGTGTCCAACCACGGCGCGATCGTGGGCGGCGGCGAGCTCGGCCTGATCGATCTGCTGCGCGGCCTCGACCGCGATCGCTGGGCGCCGGTCCTGGTCGTTCCTGAGGACGGCGAGGTGGCGGCGCGCGGACGCGACCTCGAGCTGCCGGTGCGGGTGATTCCGCTGCCCTCGCTGCGCCGGCCGGGACCGGCGAGCGTGAGTAGCGTGCGCGCGCTCGTCGGGCTCGCGAGGGGCGGCGACGCGAGCGTGATCCACGCCAACGGCTCGCGCGCGATGGCGTACGCCGGCGTCGCCGGCCGGCTGGCCGCGCGCCCGACGATCTGGCACGTGCGCGTCGCCGATCGCGACGGCCTCTTCGATCGCGCCCTCTGTGCCCTCGCGACGGCCGTCATCGCGACGTCGCGCGCGGTGGCGCGCCGGTTCCCGCGCGGCTCGGCGAAGGTACGGCTGGTGCCGAACGGCGTCGACCTCAAGCGCTTCGCGCCGCGCCCCGCATCGCCCGCGCTGCGCGCCGCGCTCGGCGTGCCGCCGGCGGCGCCGGTGGCGGTGTCGATCGGCCGGCACGTGCCAGAGAAGGGCTATCGCCATCTCGTCGACGCCGCCGCGGCGCTCGACCGAGCGCGACCGGGAGCGCACTGGATCTTCGTCGGCGACGGCGAGCTCCGGGGCGAGCTCGAGGCTCGCGCCCGGCGGTCGGGCATCGAGTCGCGCGTGCACTTTACGGGATGGCGTGACGACGTCGCCGACGTGCTGGCGCTCGCCGACGTGTGCGTCCTGCCATCCGAGAGCGAGGGCTTCGGCCGCGTGCTGGTCGAGGCGATGGCGATGGGCCGGGCGGTCGTCGCCACCGCGATCGGCGGCGTCCCCGACGTCGTCGTCGCGGGCGAGACCGGGCTCTTGGTCCCGCCGGCCGATCCCGCCGCGCTCGCCGAGGCGGTGCGCGCGCTGCTCGACGATCCGGCGCGCGCGGCCCGTTTCGGCGCCGCGGGCCGTGCGCGGGCGGAGTCGACCTTCAGCCTGGGCGCGCACGTCGACGGCGTCGAGCGCGTGTACGACGAGGTGCTCGGGCGCCCGGCGCCGGAAGCGAGGCGGCGCTGATCCGGCTCGGTGTCGACGGGCGCGAATTCCGGCCGGGCGTGCGCACCGGGATCCGGCGGTACCTGCTCGAGATCCTCCGCGCGGCCTCGCTCGAGGGCTGGCCGTGCGTGGTGTACGGCGACGCGAGAACGCAGCTCGATCAGACCTTTCCCGGCGTCACGTTCACCGCGCTCGACGGCCCGTGGACCCAGTGGTGGGACCAGGTGACCTTGCCCCGCGCGCTCGGTCGCGATCGGATTACCGTGTTTCTCTCGCCCTATTACAAGGGACCGGTCCGCGCCCCGTGCCCGGTCGTGCTGACGATCCACGACCTCTACTTCATCGATTATCCGGGCCGGCGTCGGCCGATCTACGAGACCCTCGTCGCCCGCGCGGCCCGCCTGTACGCCGGCCGGGCGGCGGCGATCATCAGCGACTCGGAGTACTCCAAGCGCACGATCGTAGCGCGGCTCGGGGTGCGCGCGGCGAAGGTGAACGTGATCCCGGTCGCGCTGGGCAGCGAGTTCAAGCCCGCTTCCTTGACGCAGGCGGCCCGGGCTCGTTATGGCCTGACTTCGCCCTACGTGCTCTACGTCGGCAACTTCAACCCGCACAAGAACATCCCGCGGCTGATCCGCGCCTTCGGGCTCTTGCCCGGCCCGGTACGCAGCCGGCACACTCTCGTCCTCGCCGGCGGCTACGGCCACGGCCGGCCCAAGCTGGCCCGGCTCGCCGACTCACTGGGCCTGAAGGACCGCGTATTCTTCCCCGGGCGCGTCGACGACGCCGACCTGCCGGCGCTTTACTCGGAGGCCTCCGTGTGCGTCACGCCGTCGCTGCAGGAGGGCTTCGGCGCGACCGTGCTCGAGGCGATGGCGTGCGGAGCGCCCGTGATCAGCTCGAACCGCGGTGCCCTGCCGGAAGTGGTCGCCGACGCCGGCCTCCTGTTCGACGCGGAGCGGGAGCAGGAGCTCGCCGCGCTGCTCGCACGCGTGCTGTCCGATGTGACCCTCGCAGAGGATTTGCGGCGCCGAGCCCTCGCGCGCGCCGGTCTCTACACGCCCCCGCGCACCACCGGACGCGTCCTGGCGCTCCTGCGCGACGTGCACGAGGGCGCCGCCGCGGTCGCCGGCTCGACCGTGAGGATCGGCTGATGTGCGGCATCGCCGGCCACGTCGGCGCGACCCCGCGCGAGCTCTTGCCCGCGATGCTCGGCCTTCTCAAGCATCGCGGCCCCGACGACTCGGGCATCCACACCGCCGGCGACGTCGGGCTCGGGATGACGCGGCTGGCGATCATCGATCTCGTGACCGGGCGCCAGCCCATGAGCGACCCCACCGGCCGCTACTGGATCGTCTTCAACGGCGAGATCTACAACTATCGCCAGCTGCGCGCCGAGCTCATGACCGCGGGCCGCCGGTTTCAGACGCGAAGCGACACCGAGGTGATCCTGCACGCCTACGCTGTCCACGGCGAGGCATGCGTCGAGCGGCTCGTCGGCATGTTCGCCTTCGCCATCTGGGACGACGCCGCGCGCCGGCTCTTCCTCGCCCGCGATCGGCTGGGCAAGAAGCCGCTCTACTACTGGCACCGCGACCGGCTGTTCCTGTTCGCGTCCGAGCCGAAGGCGCTGCTCTGCCACCCGCTGGTCCCCCGAGCGCTCGACTGGTCCGCGCTCCATCACTATCTAGCCTTCGGCTTCACGCCGGCGACGCGCTCGATCTTCGACTCGATCCGGAAGCTGCCGCCGGCGCACACCGCCAGGCTCGCCGATGGCCGGCTGACGCAACGTCGGTACTGGCAGCTGCCGGCGGCGGTCGCGACGACGGGGCCGCGGGCCTCGCGAGAAGAGAGCGCGGCGACGGTGCGCGCGGGCCTGCGCGAGGCCGTGCGCTTGCGTCTGGAGAGCGACGTGCCGCTCGGCGTCTTCCTGTCGGGCGGCGTCGACTCGAGCGCGGTCGTCGCCAGCATGCGCGAGGTGACGTCGGGCCGGATCGCGACCTTCTCGGTCGGCTTCGGGCGCACGGCACCGACCTACGACGAGCTGCCAAACGCGCGGCTCGTCGCCCAGCGCTTCGCGACCGACCACCACGAGGAGATCCTCGAGCCCGACGTGCGCACGGTCCTGCCGGACGTCGTGCGGGCCTTCGACGAGCCGTTCGGGGACTCCTCCGCGATCCCGACGTATGTCGTCGCGCAGGCGACCGCGCGGCACGTGAAGGTCGCGCTCTCGGGCATCGGCGGCGACGAGACGTTCGCCGGCTACCCGCGCTATCTCGGGCTCCGCGTCTCGGCCTTTCACGCCAAGCTTCCGCGCTGGATCCGTCACGCCTCGCGCGCGTTCGCGCACCGCCTGCCCGACTCCGCTTCGAGCCGTAACTTCGCCGACTGGGCGCGGCGCTTCACCGCGGATCCCGACGCGGCGCCGGCCGACCGCTACATCGGCTGGACGCGATTCTTCGGCGACACGAGGCTCGCGACGCTCGCGCAGCCCGCGCTGGCGGCGCACCTCGGGGCTCACGCGGACGCCGACCAGCAGAGCGCCTTCGCGTCGGGCAGTCCGGACGACCTGGTCGACGGAGCCTTCCGCATCGACCTGGCGACCTACCTTCCCGACAATCTCCTCACGATGGCCGATCGGATGAGCATGGCCAGCTCGCTCGAGGTGCGGGCGCCCTTCTGCGACCATCGGATCATCGAGGAGAGCCTGCGCCTGACGTCGGGCGACAAGATGCCGGGTGGGCGCTTGAAGGGGCTTCTCAAGGCCGCGTTCGCCGGCGTCCTGCCCAAGGAAGTCCTGACCCATCGCAAGCAAGGCTTCATGATCCCGCTCGGCGACTGGCTCCGGCACGACCTGCGCTCGACCATGGACGATCTGCTGGCGCCGGATCGCGTCCGGGCTCGCGGCCTGTTCGACCCCTGCGCGGTCGAGACCCTGAAGCGAGAGCACCTGAGCGGCGCGCGCACCCACGCCGACCGGCTCTGGACCTTGATGATGCTGGAGCTGTGGACCCGCGAATATCTCGACGCGCGCGGTCGCTGGACGCTCCGGTGAGCCGCGCATGAGCGACCGGCTCCGCGTCCTGATGGTCTCCGACGTCTCGCCGGCGCGTCCGCTCGGCGGAGGAGAGCGGATCCTCTGGGAGCAGGCCCGCGGCCTCGCCGCGCGCGGCCACGACGTGCGCGTCGTGAGCCGCGTCGATGCCGACGCGACCGCGCCCGCCTCGGCCGAGCACGAGCGTGTGCGGGTCCAGCACTTCCTCGCGGATCGGGGCTCGATCGCGCGCTTCATCCGGAGCTCGATCCTCGGCGCGCGGCGGGCGGTGTCGGAGACGCTCGACCGCGAGGCGGCGGACGTGCTGCACGTGCACCAGCCGCTCGCCGGCTACGGCGCGCTGCGGTCCCGGGCCGGCGCCCGGCTTCCGAGCCTCTATAGCTTCTATTCCCCGGCGCCGCTCGAGTACCGCTCGCGCCGCGGCATGACGGCGCGGCATCGCGCGGGCCTGGTGGGCGCGACGGGGACGGTGCTGCTCTGGGCGATCGAACGCGCCTGCCTCCGGCGCGCCCGGCTGGTGCACGTGCTGAGCGACTTCTCCGCCGACCAGCTCTGGAAGCTCTACGCGGTGCCGCGCGAGCGCATCGTGAGGATCCGGGGCGCGGCGGCGACGGATCGGTTCGTGCCGGCGCCGGACCGCGGCGCGGTCCGAAGCGCGCTCGGGCTTGCTACCGATCGGCCGCTCCTGCTCACGGTGCGCAACCTCGAAGCGCGGATGGGTCTCGACACCTTGCTCGACGCGATGGCGCGGTTGAAGGCCCGCTGTCCGCGCGCGCTCCTGCTGATCGGCGGCGCCGGCTCGCTGCGCGGCGCCCTCGAGGCGCAGAGCCAGGCCCTCGGTCTGGGCGATCACGTGAAGTTTCTGGGATTCGTGCCAGACGCGGAGCTGCCGCGCTACGACCAGGCGGCCGATCTGTTCGTGCTGCCCACGCGAGAGCTCGAGGGCTTCGGGCTCGTCACCGTGGAGGCGCTCGCGTGCGGCACGCCCGTGCTCGGCACGCCGGTCGGCGCGACGCCCGAGATCCTGAGCGCGCTGTGCCCGACGCTCGTGTTCCGCGACACGACGCCGGAGACGATGGCCGAGGACCTCGAGGGCTTCCTCACCGCCAGGGAGCGCGATCCGGACGCCTACGCGCGGTTGCGCGGCGCGTGCCGCGCGCATGTCGAGCGTCACTACACGTGGGAGCGCGTCACTGCCGAGCTCGAAGGCGCCCTCCGGCAGGTGAATGCCGGCGGGCGCGCCGCGCCGTCCGACACGCTGCCGCCGAGACTCTCGGGGACCGACCCGGGCCTCGCCTGTCCGGCGTGCGGAGCGCCGACGCGCCCGAGCCGGCTCGTCTATCGGGGCGTGCGTTATCGCCGGTGTCCGAGCTGTCGAAGCTTGCTCTCGACGGAGCTGCCGAGCGCGTCCGAGCTTCGCCACATCTATGAGACGGAGTATCCGCTCCTTTTCGCGCCGGAGCAGGTGTCCTCCGAGCGGGCCGGCCTCTTCGGCGTGTTGCTCGACCGGCTCGGGGTGCTCGCCCGCGCGCGCTCGGAGCGGCCACGCCTGATTGACGTGGGCTGCGGCGGGGGCCACCTGGCGGCGCTCGCGCGCGGCCGCCGCTGGCTCGCCGTCGGCGTGGATATCGCGCATCAGGCGTGCGCCGTCGCTGGGCGCAACGGCGAGGCCGCGGTCCAGGGCGACGGCGCGCTGCTGCCGCTTCGCGGCGGCTCCGCCGACATGGTGACCCTGGTCAACGTCGTCGATCAGGCGCACGAGCCGCTGACGATCCTGCGCGAGGCCCACCGCGTGCTCGTCGGCGGGGGGCTGCTCGCCCTGCGCGTCCCGAACGCGCGCTTCCACCAGCCGTGGGCCAGATTTTTCATCGAGCTCGGCCCGCTCGCGCGATCCCGAGGCTGGGACACCTACCCGGTGATGCATCACTTCGCGTTCACGCCGGCGGGCCTGCGCCAGCTCGTCGAGCGCGCGGGCTTCGAGGTGCTCGAGGTCTCGAACTCGGCCGTGGCCTCGCGTGAGCCCGTGGCCAAGCGTCCCGCGGTCGAGACGCTTCCGCACTGGGGCCGCGCGGCGATCGCCGCGGGCGCGGCGGCGCTCGCCGAGCTCTCGCGCGGCCGCTGGCTCGTCGGACCGTCCGTCGAGCTCTACGCGCGAAAGGGCCCGCGGTGACCGTGCGCGTCCTGCACGCGATCACCCGGCTCACCCTGGGCGGCTCGTCGGAGAACACCATCGCGTCGTGCGTCGCGCTCGACCGCGCCGGGTTCGAGTGCACCCTGGCCGCGTCGTTCCGGGAATCGGACGCCGCCTCGCTCGTCGACGCGCGCCGGCGCGGATGCCGGGTGGTCGACCTGCCGGCGCTCGGGCGCGAGGTCGCGCCGCTGGCCGACCTGACCGCGCTGGCGCAGATTCTCCGGCTCATCCGGCGCGAGCGGCCGGCGATCGTCCACACGCATACCTCGAAGGCGGGCTTCATCGGCCGGCTCGCGGCGGTGATCGCGCGTGTGCCGGCGGTGATCCACCAGCCGCACGGCCACGTGTTCTACGGCTACTACAGCCCGCGCCGGACAGCGGTCTTCACAGCGCTCGAGCGCCAGGCGGCGCGCTGGACCGATCGCATCGTCACCCTGACCGATCGCGGCGCGGCCGAGCACCTGGCGCGCGGCATCGGCCGCGCCGCGCAATACGTCGCGGTGCCCAGCGGCGTGCCGACCGCCGAGCTGCGGGCGGGGGCGCCGACGCGGACCGAGGCGCGCGCGCGGCTCGGTCTCGCCCCCGACACGTTCGTGGTCGTCGGCCTCGGCCGGCTCGTCCCGATCAAGGGCTTCGACCTCCTCGTGCGGGCGCTGCCCGCTGTCGCCGCCCAGATCCCGTCGACGCGCGTCGTGCTGGTCGGCGACGGCGCCGAGCGCGGGCGCCTCGACGCGCTCGCCTGCGCGCTCGGCGTGGGCGCGCGGCTCGACCTGGCCGGGGAGGTCTTCGGCGTGACGACGCACCTGGCAGCGGCCGACGTGCTCGCCGTGCCGTCGCGCAACGAGGGGATGGGCCGCGTCATGGTCGAGGCGATGGCGCTCCGGATCCCGGTGGTGGCGACGGCGGTCGGCGGCATTCCCGACGTCGTCGTCGACGGTGAGTGCGGCCGGCTGGTCGCGCCCGAGGACGCCGACGCGTTCTCGGCAGCGCTGATCGAGCTGGGGCGCGACGAGGCGCTGCGTCGAAAGCTCGGCGAGGCCGCGGAGGTGCGGGCCGAATCGTTCTCGGCCTCGGTGGCGCGGGAGAAGCTCCTGGCCGTCTACGCCGACCTGGTCCGCGCCAAGGGGCTCCGGTGAGGCGCGCCGCGGCCGTCGCGTGGCTTGTCGCCGTCGGCTTGGCGTCGGCGGGCGCGGAGTGCGCGTGAAGGTCGCCATTCACCAGCCGCACTACCTGCCGTGGCTCGGCTACTTCGCCAAGTGGGCGGCGGCCGATCTGTTCGTGTTCCTCGACACGGTGCAGTACGAGAAGAACGGCTGGCAGAACCGCAACCGGATCAAGACGCGCGAGGGAGCCCGCTGGCTCACGGTGCCGGTCCGGGCCAGGCTCGGCACGCCGATCCGCGAGGTGCTGGTTGACTCGAGCCAGCCCTGGCGTGCGCGGCACTTCACCGCGCTCGAGAGCGCCTACGGCGGGGCGCCGTGCTGGGCGCGCCATCGTGACGACCTTCACGCCCTCTACGGTCGGGAGTGGGAGCAGCTGGCGCCCGTCGCGGCGGCCAGCGCCGAGTGGCTGGCCCGCGGGCTCGGCATCGCGACCCCGGCGCGCCTGGCCTCGGAGATCGCGCTCCCGGATGGGGCACAGGCGGACGCGACCGCCCGGCTCGTCGGGCTCTGCCGCGCGGTCGGCGCGGACACCTATCTGGCCGGCCGCGACGGCACGCTCTACATGGATATCGCCAAGTTCGCGGACGCTGGCATCGCGGTGGAGGCCCAGCACTACGAGCCTCCCGTGTACGCCCAGCAACACGGGGAATTCGTTCCGGCTCTCTCGGCCGTTGACATATTATTGATACACGGCGATGAGGCCCTCGACATTGTCTGTGGGGGGAGCACGTGGTCGCGCCTCTCGCCCGAGCCGAAATAGGTGAATATCCTCGCGCTCGGCGCCCACCCCGACGACATCGAATACGGCTGCGGCGGAATGCTCGCCAAGTACGCCGAGCGCGGCCACGCGGTCTACATGTTCGTCGCCTCGGACGGGGCGCTCGGCGGCGATTCCGAGGTGCGCCGACACGAGCAGAAGGACGCCGCGCGCATCCTCGGCGTGCGCGAGGTGTTCTGGGGCGACTACCGGGACACCGAGGTGCCGATGAGCCGCGAGCTGATCGCGCGGCTCGAGTCGGTGATCCGCACGACCGATCCCCGGATGATCTTCGTCAACTCGCCGGAGGACACGCACCAGGACCATCGCAACCTGGCCCAGAGCGCCCTGTCGGCGACGCGCTACGTGCCCAACGTGCTCTTCTTCGAGGTGCCGTCGACCGTGAACTTCACACCGAACTGCGCCTCCGACATCGCCGACGCGCTCGAGACGAAGCTGGCGGCGCTCGCGGCGCACGAGTCGCAGGTGACGAAGACCAATATCGAGGACCTGACGATCCTGGAGCTGGCCCGCTCGTGCGCGAACTTCCGCGGCATCCAGGCGCGGGTCAAGTACGCGGAGGCCTTCCAGTCGGTCCGATTGCTCCTCAACCTCTGAGGTCTCAGCGAATCATTCCGCACTCTCGCCCGACCTTGACCGACGACGACGCCGAGCGCGTCGCGCGCGTCGTGCGCGGGGGTCAGCTGGCGCAAGGCCCCGAGGTCGCGGGACTCGAGCGCGAGCTCGCTCAGCGTCTGGGGGTCGCCGCCGCGGCGGCGGTCAGCTCCGGCAGCGCCGCGCTGGAGCTCGCGCTGCGCGCCCTCGACGTGGGCGCGGGTCACGAGGTCATCATCCCGACCTACGCGTGCGACGCGGTCTATCACGCGGTCACGCGATGCGGCGCGACGCCGGTGCTGGCGGATGCCGATCCCGACACGCTCGGGCTCTCGGGCGCGGACGTCGCGCGCCGGCGCACCGCGCGGACCCGCGCGGTCATCGTCGTGCATCCGTTCGGGCTCGCCGTGGACCTCGCCGACTTTCAGCGCCTTGGCGTTCCGCTCGTCGAGGACTGCGCCCAGACGCTCGGCGCGACCTGCGCCGGCCGCCCGGTCGGCGCGCGCGGAGAACTCGCGGTCTGCTCGTTCTACGCGACGAAGCTCCTGACGACCGGCGAGGGCGGGGCGGTCGCGGGCCCGGCTGACCTCGTCGCGCGCGCGCGCGACACGCGCGACTACGACGAGCGCACCGAGCTGGCGCCGCGCTTCAACTACAAGATGACCGACATGCAGGCCGTGCTCGGCCGGAGCCAGCTGG
>Ga0306925_10001322_pt1 | contig 20098 bp, 28 predicted proteins | sample flu12Cox44000176_FD_203755 | JGI IMG/M metagenome (GOLD analysis project Ga0306925, IMG submission 203755) | Lab enrichment of tropical soil microbial communities from Luquillo Experimental Forest, Puerto Rico - flux8day.12C.oxic.44.000.176 (v2)... | ecosystem: Environmental > Terrestrial >... | reverse complement strand
GGCGTGAGTGGCGGTTCAAGCACCAAAGCGCAGCGGTCCTGCACGCCAAAGAGGTTTTCAAGGCAACCCGCAAGGATGTGCACCCAAAAATCGTGCCATCTCAAGTAAGTGGCAGTGGTACAGGTCTACAAGGTTGGGCAAGGTACAAATAATGGCAACCACACAAGGTGGTACATAATGTGGTCACCACAAGCTAGGGCAGCGGCGTTGATTAGCAGGCGCAAAGGTGCACGTTTAGCGCCGCCACACCGCACCCCCATACAGCAGGCAGCGGCTAATCGCATAAATACCAAGGTAGTTGCCAATAGGCCGTTGCTCGGTACTGGTGGCGTGCGCTACCCAAGCAGTAAAATCAGCGCTAAACCAAAACCCGCCAGCAACACCGCCAAAGCCAATGTGGCAGCCCATATTCCACCGATTGGCAAAGCCAAACCCACTACTGCAGCCAGTATAGCTAGCAAAGTTAGCGCATACCATAGCCACGTTGAGGCTAACGGGCCTATCGTCGCGCCCAATTTGTACTATGGTGGCGGGGCATTCCCAAGCAGCCCAATGACTTCCAAGTCTGGGGCGCAGTACAGCCAGTGGAAGAAGCGCCAGCAGGCCAAAGGCGTTAAGTTCCGGCCAGTTACAAACGATCTGCTACAGCATAAGTCGTCTGGCTGGGGTATGGGTGGAGGTTAAAACCATGGCAATCAAGAATTTTGGCGGCAAAAAGGCCGCGCCATTTGGCAAAGGCGGCAAACGTAAGGCGGCAAGTACCAAAACCGCCAAGGGCACAGTCAAGAAAGCCAAGAGAAAGGCGGCATACTAATGGCTAAGGCGCGCGTGGCCATAAGCACGGACGGGGCGGGTAGTTCCGGCGCAGCAGGCCGCCCATTAGGGCAGAATATTGGCGGTAAGGCTTACCAAGGCCCAGCACCAGCTTCAATGTATACCCGTAGCAGCATTAAGAAGCCAAATACCAACCTTACCAACAGGTATGGCATTACTAACCAGACTGCAAACACCAATTCGGCTGTTACAGGCCCAACTTCAGGCGTTAGCCAGTCATTACCAGATAATCAGGCCGTTTTACAGCGTAAAGCGCCTAGGCAGGTGTGCTAACCATGGCTAAAGCAACGCCCGGCAAGTCTGCAAAGCCTGCAAGGACCAATTTCAAGGCACCTAAGCGCAAATCTGCCAGAAAGCCTGTGCCTGGGCTGTATTCAGGCAGTGGCAGCAACACTTTAACGGGTGCGTTGAGCCAAATTAAGGCAAGTCCGGCTGGTAGTAAGGCTGTTTTGCCAACAATGCAACCCAGTACTGTTGGTAACATGGGTGATTCAGCGCCAGTAGGCAAAATTCGTAAGGGCATGTTCTAAGTTACACACCAAAATGCAACAAAATACAGGGCATGCCCTAGTAACAAGGAGGTCAAAATGGCACGCGGAGGTAAAGGTGGCAACCGTGGCGGGTCACGTGGGCGTGGGGCGGCTGGTTTTCCGGCTAATGCTCAGGGCACGCGCACTAGCCAGGCTCAAAGCGGTGGTATTGCAAACAGTTTCCAGGGCACAGCGGGTGGTGGCCGTGCTTTTGGTAATAAAGGTGGCTCAGCGGGGCTGAAAGATGTTGCAAGCGGCACCCTTAACACGGGCACAACCTACCGCGTGCGCAGCCCCGGTGGTGACACCACTTTGATCAAAGGTGGCCTCAAGGGCGCTGGCCGGTTGAACTTGCCGGGTGGTGCTGACTACAAGGGCACTAGCGGCCCAACAAACCAAAGTATAGTCAAGCCACACGAGCTGGCGCCCAAAGGCTTTGGTGGCGGGTACTGATGTACGGTTTAGCCGGGCATAAGTACACGCCTGGGCTTGGGCCTAACAAGGTGCTCGATAAGCTGCACCTAGACAAGGGACGGCTACACCTAAGCCAGGGCCTGAAATTGCCAGGCAAGCGCGGAAGGAAGCACAATGGCAGCAACAGCACAAAATCGCGGTAGCTCTGGCGGGTATAGCCCGCGGCAGACCGGCGCTACAAGCCGATTTGGGAATGCGGCGGGTGGTACTACCCGCACGGTACTAAATCCGTGGGGCAACGTGGCCCCGCAAGCTACGGCCACAGGAACAACACCCCAGGGGAATACGCGGAGCCGCGCAGTACTACGCGGGAGCGCGATACGCAGGCCAACCCCAGACCCGCAGCTGTGGGGTATGAGCTACCGGGCTAATGACCCGGTGGCTTGGCCGCAGGTGAAGCTAGTGGGTGGGGTTATTGTGCCGGATAAAGCAGGCCCAGCGAGTGGCATGACTGCTGCAAAGGCTACGCGGAACAACGCTATAGTAGAGCACGCATACACCCGCGCAGGTTACCAGACCAGCCCATGACGGCATTCATACCGGGCATTATAACGTCTGACCAGATGGCGGATGTGCAGAAGTGGTTGCCTAACGATGCGGCTGATAACGGTTGGGACACAGCCACTATAATGGACCGCTGGACGGGCGGCATTGTTACAACAGTGCGCGCCTACTGGTATGACCGCGTTCAGCAGACGGCCAGCTGGCTAGACCTGAGCGACCCAAGCGGTAGCCTACCCATTACGCAGATACACCGCCAAGCGATGGAAATGTTGCAGTATTGGGACGCTTGGCTTTTGAAGTACGGAGATGCTACATCTGCGGAGCAGATGGAAACCAGCATACCCCGCCGCGTGAGCTTTGGTAAGATCAGACGCCGCTACCAGAACCGCCAGCCGTACCCAGTGCCCATAAGCCCGAGTAGCTATGGACCGTACAACTACTCTGACCCGTAAGCCCATGCGAGGTAACCGATGCCACAGATTGTACAAGTACCGGGAATTATATCTGCGGCGCGGCAAGCCATCGAAGTACTGTTGCAGTTCAAAGGAATTGACATTACTCTGGTGCCTATTAAAGGCAACTCAATCGAGAAGCCGGGCGGTGGAAGAGATTACGTTGCGCCAGTACCAAGAGCACCTCAGACTTTCGCGCTTGTAAAGACGAGTGGCTTTGATGGGTTGGAGTTCAGCCCCAACGACGATGGGTTAAGCCGTAAGCGTGCATACCTTCTGACGGGCCGGTACGATGCCGAGATTGCTATAGGTGATAACTGGAGCGACTACGAAGCTGACTACACCGTAGACACCCTAGACCAAACCAGCGGCTTTAAGACGATAGCCACGGTTACTGGCTACCTGAATGTGTAACCATGAGTGCCGCTACGCAATACGCTGAGGCTAAGGCTGCCGGGTACGCACCCATAGTGCGGCAAGGCGTAGTACACATTAAGACCTCCAGCGGCGCATGGGTTAAGTGGGACCCGTTAAAGCACCCGCGTGGGCCGCACGGCCAATTTGCGCACACTGCCGGCCCAAGCGCGCCAATAGTTCTAAAGGGCCACAAGCCAGACTACATGCCGCCAAGTTGGGAGAAGATTAAAGGCGCCAACGCGAAAGCCCATGGGCTGCAGCTGTTTAACATGAAGGATGCTGGCAAGTTTAAGAATGACCATGAGATGTACCTTGCCGCAGCTAAGATGGCAGCGCAGTACAAGAAAGCACACCCAAGCGTTGAAACGGCTAGCGCGAACGGCATTTACAACGCGGCACTACGCCATGAAATAAATAAGTACGGCCACCACACTATGCTACCGCAGCTAGGTGCAGCAGCACCAAAAACCGCGCCGGCCAAGCCAACACACGCCGTAACACCTAGCGGCGTAAAGGTTGTCAGTAAGTTCCTAGCGCCGGGCCAGCTAGAGTGGACTGGTGAGACACTTGGTGGTGTTAGCGGAGCGCGGGTTTACAAGGACCACACCGGAACTAAGTGGATTGTGAAGGTGCCTGGTGGGTGGAAGGGCACTAGCCAGGCGTACAGTAACAGTAAGTTCTTGAGCGACTTGGATGTTGCTACTGGCCGGATACAGAACAAAGCTGGGCTGCCCGTACCAGCTATACACAAGATACAAGTTGAGGGCAAAACTGCCAGCGTACAGAAAATGTACAGCCGCGCAAAGCCCATAGACTTCAACAACTTAAGTGATAGTGACGTTAACGAGCTACAGAAGAACATGGTGCTTGACTGGTTGTTAAGCAACCACGACGCGCACAGCGGTAACTTCCTGCGCACGGATAAGGGCATAGTTGGTATAGATAAGGGCCAGAGCTTCAAGTACTTTGGTAAAGACAAGCTTACACCGAGCTTTGGCAGTGACCTGAACCCGCCGCTAGCGCCAAATAAGCCTGTGTACTCTACGATGATGAAGAACAACTTGGCGCAGATGACGCCGTTTAATGAGGGCAACCTTAAGACGGAGATTGACCGTATACAAGCTATACCCGACGACGAGTACAAGAACTTACTGCGGCCCTACGCAGAGCAGGCAGCACAAGCTGGGCTACTCATGAAGTCTGGCAGCCAGCCTAACAACGTAGATGCATTCCTACAGGCAGCGGTGAACCGAAAGAACAACCTAGCAACAGATTTCGATAAGCTGTGGGGTGACTTACACCCGGCTAAGGTAACGCCACAAGCAGCGCCTGCTGCTAAAGCTAAGCCAGCTGGTCTAACTGGGGCTGCTGCTGGAGCGTACTACAACAAGGGTGCGCTGAGCTACGAAGATTTGAAAAGCTATGTTGCAGAAGGTAATGCAAAGCCAGCTAACATTTATGATTGGTACAAAGAAGGCAACATAAGTAATGATGAGTTTTACGAATTAGCAGAGATTGAACATGGTGGTGCGGCTAAGATCAGCCCAGAAGAGTTTACGGCCAACGTCTTAGCTCAAAAGTTAGCGCCCGGCTATACAGTTGTGCCGTTTGAGGCTGAGCCTGGGACATGGATGATCAAGAAGCCTAATGGCCAAACGTCCACGAATAAGAGTGGGGGAGTTAAGACTTGGCCAAGTCAAGAGGATGCGCTCAACTCATCCACGATGGCGAAGTACAAGCAGCAAGCCGAGCAAGCCAAGAGTTACGAGAAGGCAGGCGCAAAGAACTTCGCCAACGCCGCACCAAATTACACCATAGATCAGATCGGTAGCTACCCACAATCTGACCTAGATAAGTACAACGAGCTTAAGGCAAAGATCAGCGCCGGTGAGGATACTGGCGACGAGTACGCGCAGTTCAAATCGCTCAAATCCAAGTTCGATAACGCCACGAAGGCAGCAGGAGCAGCCCAGGTAGAGCATGGATTTGAGAATGAGAGCGGCGGGTTTACTCCACCGGCCAAGCCACCCGCGCCAACTATCTCAAGTAAGAAGTTAGGCGGCATGAATTGGAAGGCGAAGGGCGGAGCACCACCTAGCTGGGACAAGATAAAAGGCCCAGACGTAAAGGAATTGGGCGCTGAGCTGTGGAAGCGTAAGCAGGCCGGTGAGTTTGCGAATGTGTACGACATGTATAAGGCTGCTTCCAAAATCAGTGCAGCACAAAAGAAGAGAGCTGAGAAGGATAATCCCGGCCAGGACTTAGAAGCAGGCGTTCACTATGCTTCCGCTAACCAGTTGCGAAATGCCGCGCTACGCACTGAGTTTGACGAGACTGGCAACGTAATCTGGGAGACGGCTGAAGAGAAGACATCCGGCGAAATCGGCCAGACCGTTGCGGAGATTAAGCACACGATCAGCCTCCACGACCACAAGCCGGTAGTTGAGGCCTCACCGGGCCAACATGTTGCGGCGCATGCAAAAGAGTTTGGTAACGGCGCATTTGACCCAAGCGCACCAGCAGGATCGTACACTAACCCGCACGCCTTTAAGACCGGCGACTCAACTAATCTACAGAATTACGGCTATAAGTACACTGATCACAAGAGTTGGCCGCAGGATCAGAAGTCAGCGTGGTACAATTTTAGTGGCTCTGGTTCAGGAACGCTCAATACGTTCTTTCGCACGGGAAATGTTGGTGCATATGGCGATCCGGTAGCGACTAAGAAGCGCGCGAAAGCCCTAATAGACGCATTTAACTCCCCAAATGTGAAGCCGTTAGATGACTGGACTATAGTGACACGTGGTACATCTGGCGGTTGGGAGTTTGGAATTGGTAGTGATGCTGCGACTTTCGATGAAATCAAGGCCATGGAAGGTAAAGTTGTCCGCAATAAGTGCCCGGTGAGCAGCTCGCTACGGGATAGACCGCCGTGGGGCGACATTCGGATCACGTACAAGCTACCTCCTGGCTTCCGTGGGCTCAATATCCTTGGGAAATCAGCACATGGCGGTGAGAATGAAGTCATATTGCCGCCCGGCATGGCTTACCGCATACTTGAAGTGAAGAAGAGCACTAGCGCCAGCTTTAGCTCTGAGGTGTTAGTGGAGGTCGTGGACGTGAAAATGCCGAAGATTGACGTATGATGACGACTTTTCAACCTATTACACCGAATTGGCTGACTGCGGCCTGGGATCAGTTCGCTGCGAGCGACCCAGAGCTGGAGCAGGCCTACGGTTGGCCCGACTTCCCGAGCGATAGGTCAGGCGAAGGCAACTGGATTGACCTGTATTTGACTGAGACAGATGACTTTCCGATTGGCCGGCTGTGGATTAACCCTGAAACACAGAACATTGGGCTAATACCATTCGCAAACGGCAACATCAGCTACCAGACGAAGATAGCTCTAGAGTTACGCGAGTACAAGCACCACCGTACAGACCCACTTACAGCTTTCGACCAGATCAAAAGCGAATACTTTGGGACACAAGAGGAAACGGGCAACTTGAAGAGTGCTGGGGTGAGTGGTGAGCCTGGCTAACGGGCCGATGGTGATGGATCAGTGGCACATTTTCAACAACCCTAACGTTGCTTGGAAGCCACATGATGGCCAATGTGATGTTTTGGGATCGAAAGCGCGCCACCGCGTTTGGTGCGCTGGACGGCGTACAGGAAAATCGGAGCTGGGCGGGCATGTACTGCTGCCCGAAGCTTTTGCAACGCGCAGCGTAAGCCAAGAGTGGACCAAAAAGGGTAAGCGGCGTGAGTTTTGGATCGTTGGTGATGAGTACGTTACCGCTGACAAGGAGTTCCGTGTTATCTGGAACCTGGCGAAATTCCTAGGCATCCCGTTCGACCGTGGCTCGCACCATTCCATCGACGGCAAAGACCAAAGCGTGCTCAGTCTTTGGAATAACGCCTTTATGGTGTTAACTCAAAGCGCCAAGTACCCAGATAATCTCGTCGGTGAGGCGTTGTGCGGCGTGCTGATGGTTGAGGCTGCAAAAGCTAAGCCGAGCATCTGGATGAAGTATATTCGCCCGATGCTTAATGACTACAAGGGCTGGAGTTTACACACATCCACGCCAGAAGGGAAGAACCATTTCCACGACAAGTACGAATTTGGGCAGGACCCATACAATCTGGAGTGGGCAAGCTGGAGAATGCCGGCGTGGCGCAATCCGTATGTGTACCCAGAGAATACACGAGATGATCACGTCAAGTACATGCTCCAACAGATAGAAGATCACCCAGGACTCACAGCAGCCCATCTGGCTAAGGTCAATAACCTTACCATTGATTCTGAAATCATTGCCCTTGCAGACGAATTGACTGTCCAGCTGTTCAAGCAGGAAGTTATGGCCGACTTCACGGAGTTCGTTGGCCAAGTCTTTAAGGATTACGATGAAACCTATCATGTCGGCACACTCCAGTACGATCCCAACTGGCTCACTTTTGCTGCAACTGACTACGGCTTCACTAACCCTAATGTATGGCTACTCATACAAGTTGGTCCTTGGGGTGAAATTAATGTGCTTGCAGAAGTTTATCAGCCTAACCTCACAGCGGAACAGTTTGCAGATGAAATCATCAAGCGCCGCACCAGGGATGGTGTGCCTCTCAACCCGCCCGGACTCAGGACTTTCTATCCTGATCCTGCAGACCCGATGTCCAGTCGAACACTCTCCGACAAGTTAAAGATTTCTGCAGCTGGTGGGACAGGCGGTGAACTCGCCATTCGTATCAATTTGATTCGCCAATCACTGCGTGTAGGCCGAATTGATTATGCAGCAAGTGCTTTGAATGAGAACAATGCAGACGTATGGCGACCACGGCTAATGATTGACCGTAGTTGTACTGGCTTGAGATCGGATATGCTGGCGTATCGTTACCCAGAGAAGAAAGAAGACGCAGAAACGAGTAGGGACCGCTTTGAGTTGCCAATGAAGAAGGATGACCATGGGCCGGAAGCGCTGGGGCGTTTCATGGTTGGTTATTATGGTGCGGGCGCTCTTACTGCAAGTGCTGGAAGTCGTGTGCGTAAGGCAAAGATTGGTCGACATGCGTCTAACAAGCGTAAGGAACGTGTAGCACAACCAAAGCCGTTGAGCGCCATGAGACCTACAAAGAGTGGTTACCCAGAATGGCGCGATGAGGAGTTGAGAGATGCCTATTGATTCAAGGCAATACGACTCAGCCATCAGCCAGATACGCGATGATGACTTAGGCTTCACTCGATTAGTAGCGAACCTTAGCAACAACGATGATAAGTTGCGCGTCAAAGCCTATGAGCTGTTTGAAGACTTCTATGCTAATAGACCTGAGCATATCAAGGTTGTGCTCCGTGGTGAAGATGACGATGCCATTGAGATTTACATGCCGAGTGCGAAGAAGTGTATTGAGGCTGTAAACCGTTTCCTTGCAATTGATTTCGATTACCAGTTTGATCCTGGCGCGAACGAAGTAGACACACAGGTTCTTGAGGCAGCGATGCAGGCGTTGTTCAAGAATCAATCGGTTGCACAGAAGTTTAACCAGATGAAGCGGTACATGCTCATCAAAGGTGATGCGTTGCTACACATTCGGGCAATCCCTTGGGAGCAACCGGGCAAGCGCATACGTGTCGATGAGCTTAGGCCAGAGCACTACTTCCCGATTGAGGACTTTATCACTGGTGAAGTAATCGGTTGCCACATTGTAGATGTTATCCGCAACCCTAACAACAGCATTCAGACGAAAGCCGCTAGCGACGAGTGGATTGTCCGGCGGCAGACGTACCGGCGTGTGCTAGACGATAACGGCAGGCCCACCGGCCGCATCAGTTCTGAGCTAGGTCTGTGGCGGGTAGGCCGATGGGATGACCGTGTGGCTGACCCGATGCTTGAGGAAATCCAGACACTCACGCCTGCGTTTGAACTTGACCCGATCATCACAAATGTTCCGGTGTTCCATTGGGCAAATAATCCGCCACCTGGAAGCACTTTCGGCAGTAGCGAATTGGCTGGCGTTGAATCAATTATCAACGCTATCAACCAATCTGCAACCGATGAAGATCTGACGCTTATCACGCAAGGCCTGGGCGTGTACTGGACAGATGCCAGCCCGCCGATAGACGAGAACGGCAACGAAGTTGAGTGGGAGATTGGTCCAGGAGCTGTCGTTCAGGTGGGCGTTGGGGCCAACTTTGGTAGGGTGTCTGGAGTTTCGACGCTTACACCGTTCCACGAGCACATCTCACTACTAGACGAGAATATGCAGCAGGCTATGGGCGTGCCTGACGTAGCGATTGGCATGGTGGATGTTGCTGCTGTTGAAAGCGGTATCGCGTTAACACTGAAGTTCGGCCCACTTATCGCAGCCAACAAAGAGAAGGAACCAACCATCGCAAAGGTGGCAGATGAGTTCCTAGACGACTTGTTGGATTGGATACAGATTTATGAGGGTGTAGCGCGCAACGGTGTTCAAATCAACAGTATCTTTGGCGATCCTATGCCGAAGAACAAGACGCAAATGCTGGCGGATTACCTCTCTATTTGGGTCCAAGCACCGAGCACACTGCCTGTGGAGTGGTTGTATGACAGGCTTAATGAGCTATTTGGTTGGGACCTAGCAGATGCCGACTTCAAGCAGGCCCTTGAGGATGCGCAGAAGATAGCAGAAGCAGCAGCTCCACCCAATCCCATTGGACAACAGATGGATCAGTTCGGTAACCCAATAGATCAGAGCCAGCTAGATCAAGGTCCGTTCCAAAACAATGGTCAGACACTAGATTTCACGCAATTAGGAGCGTAAATGGCAAAGATCGTCATCAACAAGATCGACACCGTTCCCAACACACCATTTCCATTGGGGCGTAACGTCGAACATGATGAGCGTTCACGTAATTTCGACTTTTCAATTCCTCCGCCAAAGAAGCTAACAGATGTTATCTGGCCAGATGTATCGGGTATCCTGGATCAGGGCAATATTGGCTCTTGCACTGGAAATGCTGCGGCACAACTGGTTAACACAGCCGCATTCGACAAGATGCGCACAATCGTCCACAAGGACACGTTCCTTACAGAGAAGGACGCAGTAACGATCTATAGCGAAGCCACTAAGCTCGACAATATCTCCGGTAGTTACCCGCCCGACGACACAGGTAGCTCTGGCTTAGGAGCAGCCAAGGCGCTCAAGCGATTTCGTTACATCGAAACATATACGCACTGCTTTACCTGGGACCAGTTCTGCGCAGCTATCGCTACGCAGCCGGTAATCGCTGGCACGTTATGGACGCATAACATGTTTACTCCAGATTCCAACGGAGTCATACACGTTCATTCCATAGCAGCAGGCAATATTGCCGGTGGGCACGAGTACATGATTCGGGGTATCTTGTACAGTAAATCTCTTGTCCTGATGCGTAATTCGTGGAGTTACACGTGGTGCCCTGGCTCTGAGAATGGCAAAGTTCCAGGTGAGGCATGGATTTCATTTGCTGATTTCAAAACTCTCCTGAGTAATCAGGGCGACATCACAGTTCCACATCCAATCACGAAGTGAGGAGGTACAATGGCCGCAAAAGGCAAGGCGCGCATGAAGCCAGGTGGCGGTGGGCGTTTCAAGAAGTTAACCAAAAGCGGCATGAGTCCTGCGCTAGCTGCCTACGTTGGGCGCAAGAAGTACGGCGCTAAGAAGATGGCCAAATTCAGCGCAACAGGCCGCAAGCGAGCAGCACGGGCCAGAAAGCGAGGATAACATGGGGTTACGCAAAGGTAGTGGCCGACATTATCCGCCTGGTACCATACCCGGTCAGCCAGCTGCTGGACACAAACCATTTGCATCAAAAGCTCAGCAACGCTTGTTCTTTGCTAACCCAAAGCTGCGGCGTTGGGCTATTGGCAAGGCGCACGCCACCGGCGAGCACCATGAATTAGGCCCAGCTAGCGGTGCTATTTACCGTGCGCTGCCTGATCGCAAAGGTGCTAGTTACCAAAGGGTTCCACTTCGACCAAAGCACTAACATGAAACTAAATGTGAGTAGTGTTAATCCATCTAGTCTTACGCGACACGAGCAGGATTGCTTGCGGTATATGGCGATTGCAGCATATCCTTACGAGACTTGTGGGCTTATTCACAAGCACAACATTATCGTTGAGCTACCCAACACATTTGCCGGTGATCACAAGCTGGGTTACGACATGGAGTTCAACTTGCACGATCCAACGATTAAGGCAATCTGGCATTCGCACCCGAATGGGCTTGAGGTGCCTAGTCGTGATGATATACCGTGCATACAGTTACTCGCCGAGCGCGGGTTTAACTTCCACCACGTAATCGTCACTCCCAAAGCAGTTTTCGAGTATGAGGCTAAGTTAATTGACAGCTCCGCAGCCTGAGGATGCACAAGCAGCTGCTAGTAATTGGCTGCTGAAATACCTTACGGTACAACAACTTTACGACACAAAGATCGTAAGTATGTTGCAGCGTGCGCAATATGATGCTGGCGTGGCCGCCGACAAGTGGAACAGGACAAACATTGGTGATCGGACGAAGCGATACCAGTTCAACTTGGTTAAGGACGAAATACGCACGATCATCAAAACAATGTTCAAAGACCTTGTGCCAGTTATCAATGCGGGACAACAGGACGCTGCCGAAGCAGCAGCGAAGGCTGCTTTGGCGCAGGATGCGCAGGTGTTAGATGTGTTGTTCCCGAATGATAAAGCGCGTGAAGCATGGGAACAGAGCTTCATCCTCTCAGCCCGCCACGGCATCCAGGCAGCTATCTTTCGTATAACCAAGACGAAGCTTCCACTCAGCTCGCAGGTGTACCGGACTAGCGCGATGGAGAGCGGGCGATTAGATCGCAAGATCAACAGCGCACTGGCCCGTGGAGCAAGCGCCAAAGAACTGGCTGATTTGGTCCGTAACGATATAAAACCATCTGTCCCAGGCGGCGTAAGCTACGCAGCGATGCGACTCGGGAGAAGCGAAATAAACAACGCTTTCCATGCTATGTCAGTTGATCAGGCCCAGGAGGATCCATGGGTGGAGCAGATGGAATGGCACCTCAGCAAGGTCCACAAGCCTGATCCTGGAGATTTGTGTGAAAAGTATGCCGACACACAGTATTTTCCGAAGGACGAAGTACCACCAAAGCCACACCCTCAATGTATGTGTTACGTTACACGTAAAGAGATGTCGTGGGATAACTTCACAAGTGCACTAGAGTCTGGTAAGTTCGATGACTTCTTTGAGAAGAAGTACGGTATGCCGGCCGCATAACTTCAGCGGAGTCGGTCCACTAAGAGGTACGCTCCGAGAACATCATCTATCACCTAGGAGAATATCGTGGTTCAGCAGCCCGAATGGTTCGTAATCTGGGGCGGTGAAGGTGAACGCGAGAACGAAAGCCAAAGCAACCAAGGCAATAACCAATCTGGCGATACTGGTAAACCTGGCGATGGAAATGCTGGACCGGGCGATGATGGTAGTGATGTCGAATCTCGCTTACGTGATCTTGAAACGAAGCTTGATGCCGAGAAGAAGGCGCGTATTGCAGAGAAGAAACGTGCCGATAAGGCCGAGACCGATCTGACAGCCAAAAACCAAGAGGGACAAGAGGAAGCAGAGCGCACTGCATCCGAGCGCGATGATTTCAAAGCAAAGTATGAGAAGTTGCTTGATTTCGTTGAGACATCGTACATCGACACCGCAATCATGAAGAACAAGAAGTACGATTGGCACGATGTAGAAGCCGTTCGCACCTTCCTCAACAAAGACAGCATTCGACTCGATATGGACACGGGAGAGATTGAAGGCCTGGACCTTGAGTTGAAAAGGCTTGCAGCAGAGAAGAAGTGGTTGCTCGTTCAGCAGGGTGATCGTGACAGCGATCAAGCGCCACCAGCTGCTCCGCCAGGCACACCACCTACTGGCTCGCACCCGGTTGGCGGGACAACTCGTCAACGCGAGACTGATCGCAACAAGTTAGGCGCAAAGTACAAACTGCCTGGTTTCGGTCCTGGCGCCAAAGCAATGTAACCCGTTGGGCAGAAAGGAATATCAATGCCTCGTTACGATAAGTTTGACCCGGTCGCAAATGGTTTTCGAGTCAATGTTGCAGCGGATTATGCTGACGCTGACTTGGGCAAAATCTTTGGCGTTGGTCTAGATTCAACTGGTAAGGTTGTCAAGGGCAACGGGCAATCTGGTGTTATCGGCGTGTTGGTTGTAACGTCGAAGCCAGGCGTTGTCGGCCCGCTTAAGCAGATCGCACGTGTAGACGTTATGACGCAGGGTTGCGTTACCGACTTCTGCGCTACAGCAGGTGTTCCAGGTACGGATGTTGGTGTGGCGGGTACTAAGTATTACAGCGATGCCTCTGGCAACATTTCTACCACGGCTACAGGTACTTACGTTGGTGTTTGCGTTGAGCCAGATCGGCTAGAAGTAAACGTCAGGGCTTCATAACCACACGGTCCCAACCCGAAAGGATAACGATGGCTGAGTATTTCCGCATCTGGGGCGGTGCTGGTAACCGTTCTGGATACATGACAGAGGGTGATATTCTCACCCATACTATCGACGGCGTTGACCTGAACCAGCTTTGGGCTGAATTCATCGACGCCAACACGATCTATAACGAGCACAAGCAAGGGATGGTTGGATTACTCACTTACCCAGTGGTTTCCGACATCGAACTTGTGCCTCAGATCGGCGATTTCAATTTTGAAGAGGCAACTGAGTTCGGCATCCCTCGCAAAGCCAACACGAACATCAGTTACTACCAGCTCGCCTACAGCTACAAGGACTGGGACCTTGGCGTTGGGTACACGTGGAAATTCTTGCGCGATGCTCCGGCACAGCAGGTAGAAGCCATACATACCAAGGCAATTCAAGCTGACCAGGCTCTGGTGTTCCGTAAGGTCATGGAAGCGCTGTTCGATCAGCGTAGCCGGGTCACAATTATTAACGCGATGACGTATAACGTCTATCCGTTGGCAAATGCTGATGGTTGGGTTCCACCGCCGTATAAGGGTGTAACTTTCGACGGCACCCACAGCCACTACCTGACTTCTGGTGCGGCAACGATTGATTCAGACGATTTCGAGACCACCGTGGGCACGCTCACCGAGCACGGCTATGGATGGGACACGGGAACGCAGATTGTCTGCTTCGCTAACCGCGCTGAAGTAAACGCGATGCGTAAGTGGCGATTTGGCCAGACGAACAACAACACCAAAGTTGCCAACTTCGATTTCGTGCCGGCCCTTGGCCAACCTGCTTTATTGGTGCCGAACGCTGAAGGTCTGCTGGGTGGGCAGGCTCCTGCGGTGTGGAACGGCTTGCGCGTCACAGGTTCCTACATGGACGTTATCGTCATTGAGGAACCGTTGTTGCCGGCTGGTTACCTTATGTTCCTGTCTACGGGTGGTGCTAACGTGGACGAGAACATCGTGGGTATCCGTGAGCACGCTTCACCGGAGTGGCGCGGGCTTAGGTTGCTTCCGGGCAACCAGCAACGCTACCCGCTTGTGGATGGCTACTACATCCACGGTTTCGGCACGGGCATTCGTCGCAGGACTGGTGCTGCGATTCTGCAGATTACGTCTAGCGCAAGCTATGCAGCGCCAACGGCATATGTCGCAGACGCTACGCAAACCCGTTAGGAGCCAACATGAGTCGCGTGATCGACTTCGACAAGCCACTTTCCGACGAAGATAAGCGCTGGCTTCATGAGCGGTCGTTGGATTGGCGTATTGAGGAGAATGAACGCAAGTTTGGGCAATCCGATACGCATGCCGAAGGCACGCCAATCGACATGAAAGCTGTATTGGCAGATGCCGGCGTGGAGGTACCAGAAGCGCCGGCAACTCCAATCTATGTTGGTGAACAAGGCCCAGGCACAGAAGGTTTCAGGGACCATCCGTTAACAGGTGTGGTTGTTGCTTCTGACGAAGATGAGGATGCTGAAGAGGCAGACTTTGACGTCAAATCGTTGACGGTGGAAGAACTTCGAGACAATCTCAGGGAGTTTGGTGAATCCACTTCGGGCAACAAAGCAGAGCTTCAGAAGCGTCTAACGAAGGTGCTTGAAACGCAGGAGTGATAAGTGGCTAAAGTAGAATTCAAGTTAGATACCATTGACCTGCAGGCCAATGTGGCTGAGTTCTCTCCAAAAGTCAACAAAGCACTCACTCTAACAACAGATTTCGCTGCCGGGCGCGGTATGGACACGATGAAGCGAAAGGCACCGTGGACAGACCGCACCGGCAATGCCCGGGCGGGTTTAGTAGCTGTAGCAGAGCACAGTGGTGCTGCCACGATGACTGGTGGTGCAACTGGCTTTTCACAGCACAAGATAGTCATGGCGCATGGCGTTGATTACGGAATCTGGCTTGAGGTCGCAAATCTAGGCAAGTTCCAGATCATTATGCCCACGTTAGTCGCTACGGCTCAAGAGATCATGAAAGCCTTAAACGGCATGTTCAGTAAGATGGATGCATCGCCTGAGATGAGGGTTACCGTCGATTTGCCAGGTGTGGTTCCGAAGGGTACTTCCCAAGGTGCGACGCAACTCGCAGGCCGCGAAGCGAGAGCCACGAAACGCGGTACTAAGAACACGGCCCGTACCGCCCAAACAGGCCCCACGAACACGACTCGGAGAACATAGTGAGTCGCGCAGCTGTGATGGACGCAATTTTGGCAGAACCACGTTTGCAGGCACTGGGTTTCGACAATACCAGTGTGTTAGCCAATTACGACGGTAACCAACGCCCAACGGATAAAATGTTTATGGTGCTACGTTGGGAAGCGCATGATATTGATGTTCGGCTTCAGCGTGGCCCGCACCACTTAGCTATCTGGGTTCACATGTACCGTGAGTTCTCAACGGATTTCAACCACATCCTAGACGTGATTGAGATTCTTGATGACGTTCTTACAAACATCACAGATACTGCTGGCGCAGATGGCCACACGGTTACAACAATTGAAGCAGAAGGACGTTCGCGTGACCTGAAAGATGATGGTTACCAAACCTTTTGTGGCTCAACAAGTTACAGAGTCATTAGTCACATAACATAGGAAGGTGTAACGATGGCTGAAGCAAAGGCGGCCACTACAGTGGAGCCTGGTACGAATATGCCCAATAAGCCTCCAGGTGATGTTCGCAGACGTGCTCCCAAAAAGGTAGTCAAGGGACCATTCGTGAAATATGTTGGGGACGCATCACATCGAATCATTCGGCCACCGCAATGGAAGCAGCTGGGCGTTCAGCTGAAGGACGAAGGCGCGACTCACGTTTGGAGTGTTGCCAACAACAAGATGATTCCTTGTTCTGAGTTCACAGACGAGCAACTGGATTATCTGCTCGTTGACGACACTCAGCCCAAGGGTGGCCACAGCTTCTTGGAAGTCGATTACGATGATGACGGCAACGTTGTTCAGGTTGTATCGTAATGGCTGAGCCGGCAATGCAAGTTGACGCAATTGAATTGCGTTGTCCCGGTACACTTCACGCGCTTCTAAAGGATGGCTTGATAGAAGTTAAATGCCATCATTGGCGATGCACCCAAGGCAAGGACGTCAGCGTGTTTCACCTGTACGATCCAATGACCGGTGACTTGGTACGAACTGAATATTACAAGGACCCAGTCAAGAGAGGATCAAAACCATGACAGGTCTTGCTGTTCCTGACGCATTGCCATATGGTATCCGTCAGATTTTACTCACGCCGTATCTGGACGCTCAGGGTACGCAACTTGCCGATGTGAGTTACCCATTGCCAGTGGCGATGACGCTCGGCTTCTCGGAAACTGAGCAATACGACGAATTACGTGGTGACGACATTCTTGTCGCAGTCCACGGGCGCGGTCCACAGGTTGACTGGTCGCTGGAGTCCGGTGGGCTTCCGATCACGCCGTGGTCAATTATCTCTGGTGCCATGGTGATTGAAGAAGGTGTAGCACCTTACCGCGCTATTCGACTTCGCAAGTCCGGCAATGACCTTCGCCCATACTTCCGCATAGATGGGCGGGTTATCTCGGACAGCGGCGGCAACATCGTCGCTCGTATCTACAGGGCCAAGGCAAACGGTAGGCTTCAGGCCGATCAACGCGGCGGTGCGTTCCAGACCAGTCGTATTGACGGCATTGGACTTCCGATGCAAGGTGACGAAGGTCGTTGGCTTTACGAGATCATTCGGTCTGAGACCGACAGCCCTTTGTCAAATTCACCTGAAGGCAACCCAATTCCCATACCGCTCAACCTTAGCCCCACCACAATATCTGCGACTAGTGTTGCGTTATCATGGGACCCGGTAGGAGTTGCAACTGCGTACGCGGTTCAGCAGAGTATTGATGCTGGCGTTACGTGGACTGCAATTGCGCATACACCCTCTGGAGCCATCACGGCTCCGCCAGTTACGGCTACTGGCTTGACAACCGCGACGCACTATCAGTTCCAGGTTGCGAGTATTGTCGGTGGTGTGACAGGTGAGTTCAGTACGCCGATCTTGGTGCTAACAGCGTAACAATTTCACAACAGCACGAGAGTCCAAGGAGACCAACATGACTGATATTAATTTGGGTAAACCACAGCCTTACATGGCTAGCGAAGCTCATGCGGATCAGCTGATGCCGCCGAAGCTCAGTGGGCAGCGTGTTCTTCCACCTACCCCGCCGGAAGTAGACACAGAACAAGTCGTTGCTCCTGTGAACCCTTATGCCCCAACGGGTTGGCGCCGTAAAGAGCGCATTGAGTTCGATGTCACGCTTCCCAGCGGACAGACAGCACGTCTAATGCGCTTCGAGCGAGATGACTTGCTGCGCTTGGGGTTAATGGAATACCTTGATACGTTTACACCAATCTTGTTTGATGCCACGCTAGATGACAACATGCGTGATGAGAAAATTCGGCAGATGCTACAGGAGAAGCCCGAAGCTATTACGGACATGTTCGTTGCTATCGACAAGGTTGTTATGGCAGCAACTTTGCGCCCGCACGTAACAGATGACAAGGACAAAGTCAACTACGGCGTTCAAAAGGATTGGGACAACCCAAATTTCACAGCTACAGTACACGTCGATGATATCGACATGTCTGAGCGTATGTACTTGTTCGGTGCTGCCTTTGGGCGGTCGATGGACGAGTTAAAAAGTGTTTGGGAACAAACGGAAAGCCTGGGAAGCGTGGCAGATGAGCCAGGCTTACAGCCGCAGTCCCAGTGAGTTATATGGAGTTTCAGGTGCAGCAGGATTATTCTTCGATAGGGGCATATTCCGTTTTGGTCGTCACGTAGAAGGTGCCATGGATCAAGCCGCTTCAGGCGCTCAAAATGAGCAGTTTGCGAATTCACACCGTTTGCGTGCTTTCGCTGAGTGTATGGGCGATGATATGTCGAAATCCTCTGCCGGCTTTGCTGATCCGTTTATGGGCGGTGCAGTAAGCTCGGTGCCTCGTGGGGAAGATAACCCAACTGAGGATGAAGGCGTATTGCTGTGGCGTGAGGGGTGATGCAAAATTCCTGATTACGACCTCGGTAGGGCACATGGCGAAATCATCATCACTGCTGATACTCGTGGTGCTGATGAAGCTGCTACTAGCATGGCAGCTGTTGATGCCGAAAGTAAAGCTCTAAGTGGGCATCTCGCAGAAGTTACCGATGCTCTAAACAAAACGGAGCAACAGCACGGTCGTGTAGGTCAGGCAGCTTACCGCCACAGAACAGCGATACAAGACCTCAACAAGCAGTACAACCAATTCCACCAAGAGTACCAGCAAGCTACTCAGCGTAGCACCAAGATTCACCAGGAGTGGGAGAAGGCTTGGACCAATAAAGCTCCGATTACTGAGCTTTTAGAGTGGAAAAGAAAGTACAAGTTAGCTCAGGAAGATGAAGACAAAGCTCTTGAGCGAGCACAGAATACGTACGCAAGGCTTAGTCGTTCCATTCAAGACGCACAAGCTCATGTGCGCAACTTTACTACAGAGACACAAACAGCAAGCCAACACATCAAGAGCTTCGCTAATGAACTTGAGAAGGTCAATGGCGTAGTCGAGAGGGTAGCACACACACTATCCACAACTCTTCTCTCTGCATTCAAATCCCTTGCTATAGCTGGCGGTATTGGTGGAGCTGGCGGGTTATTGGGGTTACTTGGTGGCGGTGGTATTGAGGGTATAGCTGGTATTACAGCGGCTATTGCGCAACTTTCTGGTGTTATGGCGTTGATACCAGCTGCGGCCGGTGGTGCTGGGCTTGCTTTAGGCACGTTAGCCGTTGGTATGCATGGGGTTATGGATGCACTTAAGTCCATGGATGACCCGGCTAAGTTCTCGCAAGCTATACGGACGATGGCACCGGCTGCGCAAGAAGTCATGATTATCTTGTCGCACTTTACCGACTCGTATCGCGGCGCAATGCGTGAAGTTCAGCAGTCGTTGTTTGCCCCAATCGTTGACGACATACGCCCGTTGATTCAGACGTGGCTACCGCTCCTGATGCACGCCGGCCAACAGATCGGTACTGTGTTTGGCCAAGCGGCACACCAGTTTTTACAGTTTATAACAAGCTCTCAGAACCTACAGCTGATGGAGGTATTCGTCAGCAACATAACGCAAGCTATGCGGGCGTTGCTGCCGTCGATGCAGCCTATCCTAGAAGCCTTCAGGACACTTGCAGTTGTTGGCTCGCAGTTCCTTCCGCAGATTAGCAACGCAATAGTCAAGATTGCCAATGAGTTTAACAACTGGATCCAGACAGCAGCGCAAACTGGTGAGCTACAAAAGTGGATTCAAAATGCTATCACAGGGTTTGGTCAACTCTTTGATTTCATCAAAAACGTTGGTATAGCTCTTCATAACATCAGCTCTATTGCTGATGAGTTCGGTAGTAACTTC
>Ga0306925_10001321_pt1 | contig 20106 bp, 24 predicted proteins | sample flu12Cox44000176_FD_203755 | JGI IMG/M metagenome (GOLD analysis project Ga0306925, IMG submission 203755) | Lab enrichment of tropical soil microbial communities from Luquillo Experimental Forest, Puerto Rico - flux8day.12C.oxic.44.000.176 (v2)... | ecosystem: Environmental > Terrestrial >... | reverse complement strand
TCACGCGCCACGGCGGTCCCCGCATCGCCGTCGCGGTCGAACGCCATGTAGGACAGACCGCCATGCGCTGCGATCGGCTCCGGCTGTCCTGCCGTGCGCTCGAGCGGCGGCACATAAGCGACCGTACCGTCGTGTGGGTCCGCGACCTTGTTGTCGGCGACATCGAGCGGGCTCATGGCATACCTCCGATTGTTCCGTCCTCAACGTGGCACAAAGACCCGGCGTTTTCCAGTGCTCAGAAACCATTCGGATCATTCGACGGACGTGACCTCCGCGCTTTCCCGGCGAAAGCCGGGATCCATTTCTGCCGTGGACACCGGCTCTTCGCCGGTGAAGCCGGATGGATCGGGATCCTTCACGGCCTTAACGACCCATCGAGCGAATGTCTAACTTCCGTGCCCCTGGCTCGGAGTGACGAAATTCTGATATAGAAGCCCCATGGTTGTGTTGGCCAAAATCTCCGCTCGGATGTCGGTCGACGAGTTCCTGAATTGGGATTCCGGGGATGCCCTGAGGTATGAGCTGGTGGACGGGGAGCCGCGCGCCATGGCGCCGGCCAGCCGGACCCACGGTACTCTGCAGGGCCGCTTGGCGACGCTGATCAACAATCACCTGGATCGCGAAAATCGCCCATGCAGTTTGGTGGTAGAGCCCGGCGTCGTCCCGCACCTGCTGTCCGATTACAATGTGCGCGTGCCGGATTTGGCGGTGACTTGCGCACCGTACCAGACCGAGGAAGCGGTGCTGACCGATCCGGTCCTGTTGATCGAGATCCTCTCGCCGAGCAATCAGGCGAAGACCTGGGCCAATATCTGGGCGTACACCAGCATTCCGAGCGTGCAGGAAATTCTGGTGTTGCGGGCCGATCGGATCGGAGCTGAACTGTTGCGCCGCTCGCCGCAGGGTGAGTGGCCGGCGCGCCCGGTGCCGGTCAGCGGCGAGCTGATGTTGGACAGCATCGGCTTCCGCACGAACCTGACAGAACTCTACCGGGGCACCCGCCTCACCAGCTGACCGAAGCGGTTTAAGTGCCACCCGTCATTCCCGCGAGAGATGCTGTCAGGAACTCCGACCAGTGGCCGATAGCTCCTTGTTTCGTCGTTCCCGTGTAGGCGGCAACCCAGGAATTCCAGTAGCTCGTTCCTCGATCACCGCTTCCCGGGAGTCTCAGGAAATCACGATTAACTGGATCGGCGTTGTGCGTCCTTCGAGGCCTCACTTCGCGAGGCGCCTCAGGATAGGGATAGTTTCTTAATATCTCAACAAACATACCTCATGCTGAGGAACGCCCCCCTTCGAGACGCCGCCTGCGGCGGCTCCTAGGACAAGGGGCGCGTCTCGAAGCACTGCACAGCGGTGCTGCAGCGGATCTTCTGTCGGTCCAATCGATTTCCTGACCCCCGCTTTCGCGAGAGTGACGACAAGTGGTCGGCGATCTTGCCGTCATTTTCGGTCAGATACTTAGCGCCGCCAGGAAGGTTTGCGCGTCACTGAGTTGGGGGAATTGTCGGGTTAGCGTAGGGATTAACGCGACAGGTTGCGCGATCTCGCCTCGCGTCGGTCGCGACGCTCTATTATCAGGAAAACTGTCACCGTAACCCCCAGACAGGTCTCGTCGGAGGATCCCGATGTGCCGTAAGCGGCCGTTTGGAACCTTGAGGCCGAGCCACCGGCATTGCGATAATTAGAGAAATGCTTCTGAAAAATCATCCGCTGGCAGCGGTTGTAGAAGCGCTACCGGGGCTGTTCGACCCCCGGACATGGCTTCCGACCGTCTTGGCGGCCGACGGAGTGCTCCGGCGTCAGGATGTGGGGGCGTTGGTTCGTCTTGCCGCTGACGCGATCGGCGCTGGTGCGCGCCAGGAAGCCGTGAGCTGGATCTCTTTGGGCTTCCGCTGTCATCCCGACCGTTCACTAGATGAAATCCGGCGCCAGGGGATCTTCCGGTGCTCGAAATACCGATTTCGCTCCGGGCAGCTACGGCCCGTCGTCAGCACGCTACTTGCCCATGCTAAGGCCTTGTCACTGGCCGATGACGTGACCCACTACCTGCAGTCTGTTTCGAGCCTTTTACAGCTTGGGTCCTCGGTTCGTACTCTCGACGCGTCGCTCCGCGAGTTCCTGGTTCGAAGGAATGAACGCGCGCTTAAAACTGTCGTCGCAGTCGTCGACTCACTGTTTATGCTGGACCATCAAGTTGATGATTCCCGCTCGTCGGAAAACTGGAAACACTATACCAAGGAGGATCTGGCCGAAGCGGGCTCTTACATCATCCATTGCTTCGACACGGAAATCGAAGTGCGCGACGAGCATTTCGATTTCATGGATGAGCCCGGATTAATAGCGGGCCTCTATCACAGGCTCCTGGTAAAGGCCTGCAAAATCCGTGCGTTTCTTGCCGCCGAGATTCTCGTCGATGCCTTCGATTACCGATGCGCCTTGCGCGCAGATGTGGCGCGTGTGGCGCCACCGTATCCTGAACTCGAAATGAGCATCAGGCTCGGTTTTATCCAAAATGAACAGGCGTCTTGGAGGCAAAGGATAGAAAGGATCACTGCCGTTCACCAAGGGCAGCTTTCCCTATATAAGGCCGCAGATCTCTTCTACGACAGGTTCCGTGATCAGATTGTAAAGCTTGTCGAAGAACCAATGAAGAGATATGTCTTTCATTATCCCAATATACCGCCTTTTCGCGCTTTCTTCACTGAAGACGACCTGCTCGTGGAGGAGCGACTTTATTTGAAAGAGATTCTTGAATCGGAATTGGTCACTCTGGAAGAGCTCAAGAATTTCGAGATTCGAAAGGGCATCACCGTTTTGGATTTACTTAGAGTCTATCGGCTCTTCGGATTTGTGAGTCACGTCACCAAGAGGCACCTCGCCAGCGTATTGGAAGGGGAGCCCGTTCTCGCATATCGATCACTCGTACCGGTGTTTCGGATTAGTCAGCTAGAGCAGATGCTTGAATGGTGTTTGGCAAAAGAGGCGGTCAGTGCTGCCATCGACATGCTGTCGTGGACGTCGCATGCAAGTGAGACCGTAGATCTTCAGTACCGCCCGATTTTGAGGGGGCACCAGTATTGCCTAACGCCGCTGAACACGGCGGGTGCCATTAACTGGTATCGCAACCTGGCCCACACGCAACGCAGGCGCGTCATGGATTTGGCGGAAGAGGAGGCGGCGTCGCGAGCCGCTGCCGCGACCCTTTCTGGCGCGTCCCCTCACGTACGCAAAGGATTTGGGACGACGTTGAAGGGTAGGAGGATCGAAATCGATGTGCTTACACGCTTTGGCGACTATCTCTTCGTGTTCGAGTGCAAACATTCTCTGTTGCCGTGCAATGTACACGAATTGCGGACTTCTTATGATCACATAAAAAAGGCTGCATCCCAGCTGACCATTATAAAAGAGCTGCTGACGCAGAAGGAAATCGAGGCAGAGTTGTACCGTCGCCTCGGTTGGGCTTTAACTCCAGCATCCGAGATCGTCACTTGCATCGTGTCGTGCAACGGCATGTTCCCCGGCTTGGCCATCGCAGGTCATCCCGTTCGCCGCTGGGCAGAGCTTCAGAACGTGATTGAGTCTGGTGTTGTCCGTGTCGGGTCTATTCGTTTCACCCGGCGTGATGGTGGAGCTGGCATTGAGGCGGATAGCATTGAACCCGATGGCCTGGTCGAGGCTAGTCTGTGGGATGGCCCTGAGCTCACACCTGAGTTCTTGCGAAAATACATAAAGGAATCATTGCTTCAAGACTCAATGTTCAGCGCCATGGTCAAGGTCGAGCAGGCCTACCAGTTAGGTAAGCGGACACTGGTCTTCTCCAGCTTCGGGCTGGATGCGGTCGCGGCACAGGAAAACATTGAGAAACTCGTTTCTAGAGGCCAAGCGCCCAACATCAGCCACCCGACAGGAAAGAACGAGTAGCCCATTGTGAGAGGGGTGCGTCGTCGCGTTGTTGAACGGGGTCGGTGACAGTTTACTCGATGCCTCGGTAACTGCAGCAGGACGGAGTAACCTGTCGCAACGACGGGCGGCAGGACCCTGCGCGAAAACCTCGGCTTCCCAGCCGAAAAACCGGTTTTCGCGAAGCGCGGCTTCTGAGTTTCTGATTGTCAGCAAGGCCACGGTCGCCCAAACCTCCTCAAGGCTGGGCGCGGAACACTACCGGACCGAAAGAAGCTCGAAGCCGGGCAGCCGCAGCGCCTTCCGATCAAGGGTTACCGTTGCAGAGCAGCCGGCCCTGGCGCCGAGCGCGGCGATCAGAGCGTCGGCGAAGGAGCCGCGCCCTTCCCTGAGCGCGACCGTCGCGGTGAAGATTTCCTGCTCGCCTTCAACGACGAGCACATCGGTCTGTAGCGCGCGCTCGATCGCACGGGCGATTTCCGCGCCGGAAAGCTCGTAGACGCGTTCGAGAACCCAGGCCGTCTCGGTCATGGCCACGATGCTTATAAAGCCGGGATCTCTCTCGGTAAGCCGCCGCTCGATCAAATCCGCCGCAATTTTCGATTCGATCGGGTCATCCTGCGCCATGTAGCGGACGAGAACATTGGTATCGAGGCCGATCATCGACGCCTTCGACGCATCGGTTGATCGGCTGCACCTGTCGCAACGGCCTCGTCCATCTCCGCGACCGATACCGGCCGCCGGAGGGGCTTGACGATGCCGCGCAAAGCGGATGGGGGCAGCTTGGGCAAAAGAACCACGGTGCCGTCGGGGTGGACAAAAAATTTGACCCGATCACCGGGCTTTAAGTGCAGATGGTCTCGAATGGGTTTGGGGATCGTCGCCTGCCCCTTGCTGGTGAGTGCCGATTCCATCTGCGGACGATCCCATTACTTTTTTGGAAATGTAAGACCTTCAGGCGGCGCAGTCAAGCTGCTCTGCGGTCTCGATGGTTGCGCGCCTGCGGATCGCATGGAGAGTGCCCACCGGGGCGTACTCGGTAGTCCGTGCATTTCTATGTAACGACCCCGCAATTGCCACAGTCTCGTTGTACTGACGCGGGCGTCGGCAGCTGTGAGCGGGTTAGGGATTTTTGATGAGGGAATTGGTAAATGCCTGATCTCGACCTGATAAAACAGGCGAAACAGGCGGGATCGGGCCGAGGCTCATTTGCTCCGTTTGCCGTTCTCGATCGTCATCGCTCCGGGTAATCTGCGACCGTGTCATAGCGAAAATTATGTGCCGGTATTTGGTCCGCTGCTTCCGGACCGGACGCGAATGGCCCGTATCCGGCGTAAGACCCCATGTCGGTGAAAGAGGAAGGGGACGATGAAAGCTGGTGTGGTTTATCCGCAGACCGAACTTGGCGGCGATCCCGGGGCGGTCAAGGCGTTTGCCCAGGCGGCGGAAGACATGGGTTACGACCATATCGTGATCTACGACCATGTCCTCGGCGCCGTTCATGCCGGCAGAGAGCCGAAGTTGACCGGTCCCTATAAAGAAAACGATCCGTTCCACGAGCCGCTGGTCACCTACGCCTACCTCGCCGGCATCACCAAAAAGCTCGAATTGGTAACGGGCGTGATCATCCTGCCGCAGCGTCAGACGGCCCTCTTCGCCAAACAGGCGGCGGATGTCGACCTGTTCTCAGAGGGACGGCTTCGCCTGGGCGTCGGGGTCGGTTGGAACTGGGTGGAATACGACGGTCTCGAAATGTCCCGACATTTTCGCCGCCGCGGCCGGCGGCAGGAGCATCAGATCGCCTTGCTCCGCAAGCTGTGGGAAGAGCCTGTGGTCGAACATGAAGATTCCGACCACAAGATCGACAGAGCCGGAATATTGCCGCGCCCGAAACGGCAGATCCCGATCTGGTTTGGAGGTTTCAGCGATGCCGCTTACGACCGGGCGGCCAGGATCGGGGACGGTTTCCTGTTTTCAGGCCGGACTCAAACCGAGGCGGTTCAGATCAAGGCGAGGATCGTGGCTAAGCTGCGCGAGCTCGGAAGGGATGCCGATGCATTCGGCTTCGAGTCGATCCAGCAATATCGCCGCGGGGACAATCAATGGCCTGGCGATATTGCAGCGTGGCGGGAGGCTGGGGGAAGTCACATATCTGTCGTGACGATGGGCGCGAACCTCAACACGGTAGACGGCCACATCGAAGCCATCGAGCGTTGGCGTGACGTCTACAACTCGGTCCGTTAGAGCCCTGCAGCGCCGTGCTCTTCCCGATGGGGCGGCATATCGGTTCTTGAACCGTTGATGCACTCTGGGGACACCGGCGGTCGCCGGCGTCCACCAGAGCGGGAGAACCTTCCCGAAGGGGCGGCCCTCCTAAAGTTTTTCCCCTGCGATAAGGTCAGGCAGCTTACCGAGCAACCCCCACGATCTTGTGGCCATCGGGGTCACGAAGATAAGCGAGATAAGCGCCATTTGGGCGCTTGCCAGGCGGATCCTCGATCGAGGTGCCGCCATTCGCAACGCCGGCCTTGTGCCACGCTTCGGCTTGCGCTGCATCCTTCATGACAAAGCCGATTGTGCCGCCATTGGCATGGCTGGCCGGCTTGCCATCGATGGGCTTGCTGATCATGAAACGGCCGCCATTGTGCGAGTAAGCCACGCGGCCTCTGGCGTCCTCAACACCAGGTTGAGCACCCATTGCGGCAAAGAGGGCATCGTAGAATTTCTTTGACCGGGCAACATCGTTGCTGCCGATCATGATGTGGCTGAACATTGCGCTTTCTCCATCTGAGCATTACGCGCTCGGCGCGGCCTCGTCCCGTGAGCGGAAAGCGGCCTGCGGGCCGCACACTATGACGGGCCGACGATCGGCAGAAGAGCAAATTCTCTTACTCCATCGCCGAGTGTGGCGTCTGTAACGGCAAGGCGTCCGGGCAAAGGCGGGGGAGCGGTCCGCTTTGGGGGCATAACCCGCCGTCGCCATCGGCTGAACCGAGCGCCCGCTACCGGTCGAAAGCGGGACTTCAGGCTGGGACGATGCCTGCCTCGCCGATTGTCAGACGAGCACTCTGGGGCGGCGGGCCGTCAGTGCGGCCAGCACGCTGAGGCCCGACAGGACCGCGAAGCATTGCAGCGAGCGCACGTAATTGCCGGTCCAATCATGCAAAGCGCCCGAAAGGAGCGGACCGACCGCTTGAGCGACGACCTGTGCGGAGAGTGCCACACCGCGGATCGCGGCGAAATTGGCGCGCCCGAAATAGTCGGCCCAGGCGATCGGCAGCAAGGTCAAGATGCCGCCGAGGCCAAATCCGAAGAACGAGGCGGCGAGATAGGCCCGTTTGACCGACGATATCCCGATCATCATGAGAGTCCCGGTCGCCAGGAATATGCCGATCAGCGCCAACGGGTAGCGTATCGGCAGGGATCGCGGCAGGAAGCCGCAGGAGACGCTGGCAACAGCCGACATCAGCGAGAAGGTGCTAACCACGGTGGCGGCGATCGTCGGATCGATCCCGCGCTCGATCAGATGCGCCGCCTGGTGCAGGCTGACGCCCGCCTGCACCGGGTAGACCAGGATCGTGTAGAGGAGCAACAGCCAGAAGGCGGAAGTGCGGATTGCTTCTCGTCGCGAGAAACTCGGTTCGACGTAATTCCCCACCGCGCGGGCCGTCTGGGCGGCCGAGGATCGGTCGGGCAGCAACCCCAGATCCTCGGGGCGGCGCACCATGAAAAGCCAAACCGGGAGAAAGCCAACCAGCAACGTCGCCGCTCCGATCGCGAGCCACCCGGAACGCCAGCCGTGCTGCCGCATTGCCAGCTGCGCGATCAGCGGCATGACGACGAGGCCCACCAGCTGCGCCACCGTCGCGATAGAGGTGGCAAAAGCGCGGCGCTCGACGAACCAATTGTTCACCGCACCATAGATGCCGAGCTCGAACGGCCCCGCCCAGTTCATCCGGGCGATGCAGAACAAGAGGTAGAAGACGAGTAGTGACTGGGTCAGCGACAACAGCAGCATCGCGATACCGGTGACGAGCACGGCGAGACACAGCGCGGCACGTGAACCGCGGCGATCGAGGATTGGGCCGATCAGCGGCGACGACAGCGCCGCGAGAATTCCGCCGAGCGATACCGCCCCCGACAACGCCGTGCGTGACCAGCTGAACTCGCGGGTCAGCGGCTCGACGAAAACCGACAATGTGGCGACTGCCGGCCCTTGCCGCGAGAACCCGGCGCAACAGAGGCAGGCAAGGATGATCCAGCCGTAGAAGAACGGCAGCCGGCCGCTCAGCAAGCGAGGAAGATTGGGGTTCACAACCGTCATGCTGGCGATCATGGAGCGTCGAGGCGAACCCGAAAAGTGACGCAATCGCATGTTATCGATGCGTTATGCTCGTCGAAATTTTCGCCCTCGCCTTGCAGTTGGTTTTCCCTGCCAGACCCCGTAGCAGGGAAAATATTTTCCCTGCTAGCCGGATCAGGGAATTTGGCGCAACGACTTAATATGACGAGCTATTCTCGGTCCAACCGAGCCGATTTTGCGGCGGAAACAAAAACTTCCCTGCTTTTTTCCCTGTCGGCAGGGAAAATTCGCGGCGAAACATTTGGATTGGAGTAGATGGCCATAAAGCTCGCGGCGACCGAATACGGCGAGGGATCGCCGGTTGCTATCCTGCACGGTTTGTTCGGATCGGGGCGCAACTGGCGGTCTATCGCGCAGCAGCTCGCTGCTCGCCATCGGGTTCTGGCGTTCGATCTGCGCAACCACGGCGCTTCACCCTGGGCGGAGGGGATGTCCTACCACGAAATGGTCGAGGATCTCCGGGCCTCACTCCGCTGGCGCGGCATCGAGCGCTCCGCGCTGCTGGGCCACAGCATGGGCGGGAAGGTCGCAATGCTCGCAGCATTGCTGCACCCCGGCGAAGTCGGTCGCTTGATCGTCGTCGATATCGCGCCGGTCCCCAATCCCCCGACTCTGTTTACCTTTGTCCGTGCAATGCGGGACATCGATCTCCGTGGCGTAACGCGCCGCAGCGACGCCGATGCGCAGCTTGCCGCTGCGATTCCGGATGCGGCCGCGCGCGCGTTCCTGCTGCAAAACTTGCTCATCCACGAAGAAAAAGCCCATTGGCGCTTGAACCTCGCAGAATTCGAGCGCGAGTTTTCTCAGCTTTCGGGCTTCCCCACCCTGCCGGCCGGAAGCGAGTATCGGGGACCGACGCTCTTTATCCAAGGCGCTAACTCCACCTATATCCAGCCTACCGACAAGCCTGTGATCCGGCGTCTCTTCCCGCAAGCCCGGATCACACGCATCGAAGGAGCCGGCCATTGGGTTCACGCGGAGCAGCCGCGAGCCTTTCTGCAAGCTGTCGAACCGTTCCTTCGCGATTGGGCCTAGGTCTTACGCGCACCCCGCGTGCTCCCCCCAACGGCTCTCTACAATTGCGCGACGCCGGCCCGCGCGCAGTCTTCGTCCTGCTGGGAAGTTCCACCGCCGACGCCACAAGCGCCTTCGATGACCCCGTTGCGGATGATCGGGACCGCGCCCTGCCCCATGATCATATGGCCGCCCGACGCCGCGGCAATGCCGCGCGGGGTCGGCTGATCCGCCCGCTCGCTCATTTCGCCACTCGGCCGGCCGAACGCGGCGGAGGCGACGGCTTTGCCTTGGCTGCCATAAGCGCTCGCCCATATCGCATTATCCATGCGCTGAAGCGCGATCAGCCGGCCGCCGCTATCGCAGACCGCGGCACTGATCTTGATGTTGAGCTCCTGCGCCTTGGCCAAGGCGCCTCGGATAATGCGATTGGCTTCGTCAAGCGTTAGACCCATCGATTTCCTCCTCAACTCTGCACCGGTTTGCTGGATGCAAAAGGCCGCGGTATTCCGCGGCCCTTCATTTATTCTGGAGCGGGCGAGGGGATTCGAACCCCCGACCCCAACCTTGGCAAGGTTGTTTCTCATAGTTGCCCGTGCTTGCGGAGAGTTTGCAATCATCACTAGAGGTGTTGGTATCACTGTGGTTCCTGTTGCGCGCTGCATTTCTCGTTTGCTGCGATTTGCTCGTTGCTGCTTGCTAATTGCTTGCTGAGGAGCATATAGCGAGCAAGTTACGGGAGGTCGCATGGTCGAAAGGAATCGCATAGGGCTGAGTGAGATTCGGCAGCTTGACCCCGGCGAAATTATCTGGGACACCACTGTACGCGGGTTCCATGCTCGCCGCCAGCGCGGACCAGCGGTTACCTATGCCGTCTTCTACCGCACCAAGGAAGGTCGGCAGCGCTGGCACAAGATCGGTCGCCATGGCGCGCCCTGGACGCCGGAGAAGGCGCGAGAGCAAGCCCTTAGCATTCTCGGGAAGGTCGCCGATGGCGCCGATCCCGCAGCTGAGAAGCGGGCGAGGCGCAGGGCGACGACGGTTGCCGAACTGTGCGATGCCTACCTCGCTGACGCCGAGACAGGTCGCGTGCTTACCCGAAGCAAAGAGCCAAAGAAGGCGAGCACACTGGCAATCGACAAAGGCCGGGTCGAGCGCCACATCAAACCGCTGCTCGGCAGGCTCGCCGTCGCTTCCGTGACCCGCGAGGATGTGGAGCGCTTCTTGCATGATGTGGCCGAAGGGCGAACTGCCGGGAAGATGAAGACGGCCAAAAAGCGCGGCTTGGCGCGCGTTACCGGTGGCCGGACAGCGGCAACCCGCGCAGTCGGGCTGCTCGGCGCCATTTTCGCCTATGCTTGGCGCCGGCGGATGCGCCCCGACAACCCTGTGCGTGGCGTTGAGCGCTTTGCCGATCGGAAGCGCGAACGGCGCTTGTCAGACGAGGAATACGCGGCGCTCGGCAACGGCTTGCGCAAGGCCGAGACGGCTGGTATCTGGCCCCCGGCGGTAGCCGCCGCGCGGTTTCTTGCTTTGACCGGCTGGCGCAGCGGCGAGGCAATGGGGTTGCGACGGTCGGAAATTGACCTAGCCCGCCGCACGGCGACGCTCGCTGATACGAAAACCGGGCGCAGCGTCCGGCCGCTGCCGCACGTCGCTTGCGAAATGCTTGCGGGCTTGCCTCGCACGGCCGCCGATCGGGTGTTTCCGGCATCGCGCGGGGGCGCGGAAACGATCCTCCACTTCAAGAAATTCTGGCCCGTCGTCGCTAAGCTAGCCGCACTGCCGGCGGACATAACTCCACACGTGTTACGGCACTCGTTCACCTCGCTCGCCGCGGATCTCGGCTACAGCGAGCCGACGATTGCCGCGCTGGTCGGGCACAAGGGGCGGACGATCACCAGTCGATACGTCCATAGCGCCGATGCGGTGCTGCTCGCTGCGGCCGACGCGGTGGCGAACCGCACGGCCGAACTGATGGGTGAGGCGAAGCCCGAGGCCGAAGTGGTGCCGCTGCACGTGGCGCGGTAGCATCCGATGGCGGCGGATAGGCCGATGGGCTGAACAGCGGGACCGCACCCGCTCGCTGCTGCGACCTTCCCTTGCGGGCGGCTGGCAGAGGCGCAGATGTCGGGACCCGATGCGGACGACGCGCTCGCCGCCGACACGTTTCGTCGCTGGCCGATTACGCGCGAGAGCGAGGGGCGCAGGATTCCAGATTGGCATCGCTTCTCGGCGTGTCCCGAAAGCCAGCCTGCCATCACCAGCGATGGAGCGCTCGTGCCCAACTGGCGAGAGCAACTGCGACGCCTCGCGGCAGTCGTCGAGCTTCAACGAGGTTGGGGATGTTACCAAAGGGAGCCTTGATCGCGACTGAAGCTATTGCGTACCAAAACGGCCGAGTAGTTGGCCTGGCTCAAAGATTCGGGCGCATCGCTGCCGCGGTGGTCGGAAGGCCGCCCGTAGGAGGATGCCGTGCGGCCTAGGCCGGACCGAGAAACGCGCGAGGTGCGGCGGCGCGCTTGGATCAAGCGGTTTGCCGACCGGCAACGCTATCTACGCCAATGGATCTTGGTTCCCGACCTCACCAACTGGTGCGCTCAATCAACGACAACCACCGGTGGTGCCGAACAGGAAAGGGCTCGGAACCTCGCGCTTGAGCTACTTGCGGACTCGATCCTGAAAGCTCAGTTCGAGCGGGAGGGCCGATCCAAGGTCCTCTTCCTAAGTTCGCGGGTCACGGGCCTCGGCAGCGTCCCTTGTCGGCTGCAGAGGGAGGCGTTCGAGGAGCAGTACCGAAACGCGGGCGCAATGACACCCGCGACACCGTTGCCGTTGGAGGTGCTGGCCCGTTGCTGGTTGCCGCGCGGGCTGGCCCGGCAGTGGATCAAGGCTCACGGCTATCGATGGCCCAAGCATTTTGAACCGTCGGCCACGCCGGCGGCCCCCTCGACACGTAGGGAAAATCGCCAGCCTGTCGTGCGGCGCCCCTCACGCCAAAGGCCGTTCTGGTCGGATGCGCGCAAGATCACTTTCGACTGGCTTGGCGAGTATGGCTATCCGCGCCCTAGCGACGGCGGACAGGCGAACCTCGAAAGGCACATCGCCGGGTGGCTCGCAGATCACGGTCACACAGCGTCCGAGTCGACGATCCGCAAATACGTCAAAGACTGGATAAAGGAATACAAGGCCAGCCTCTCGGCCCCCGAGTAGAGGCCGATTAGGCCGGTTGATATCCCGATCGGCCTTGAACAGGCCCAATCGGCCGACGAGCATGTCCAATCCCATCACAATCACGCCATCGTCTACAGATGGAGGCAGATGGTGGCGACGACAGACAATCACGCGCTGCTGAGCGGCACGGCGAACGCCACTCTTATCCCGCAAAACCCAGACACGCTGTTGGGCCGGCGCGAGACAGCTCATGCTCTGACGGCGGCCGGCTATAGAACCTCACCGGCGACGCTCGCGACGAAAGCCAGTCGCGGCGGAGGCCCACCTTTTCGGCGGTGGGGCCGAAAACCGCTCTACCGCTGGGGCGACACCTTGGACTGGGCGTGCTCACAGCTCGGGCCACCGATGCGCTCGACCAGCGAGGCCGATGCCGGAATGAGCGGAGCGGATCGCTGTGTCGCGGCAGCCGATATCTGCGGAGCGGTGATGGGCCGCGAGACGGAGGTGCTCGATGGACTGAACATCGACTGCCGCCAGCACGGCGACAACAAAAATAATGCCGCCGCAGCGGGCGCTCCCCGTTTCCCGCACTCACCAATCCGCCGGGTCCCACCATGATCCGCGCCGCGATCCACGGTCACCCCGGCGGCGATCCCGTTCAGCGCGAGACCCGCAATGGCAAGGCAATGACCACGGTCTCGGTCGCGGTGAATGTCGCCAAACCCAGCGAAGACCCTGTTATCGAATGGATTGCGTTCGGGGCGACCGCCGAGTTACTCGCAAAGCACGCCAAGGGCGATGTCATTTCGGCTATGGGGCCTTTGACATGCTCGACTTTCACCGGCCGCGATGGTCGAGAACGGTCGGCCTGGAGCTTGGGCGCGGAAGCAATCCTCTCGGTGCGCCGCACGACCCGAAATGAGCGCCCGCAACAACCGCACGATACAAACACATCAACGCGAGCGCGGCGGGCTCGATCTTCTGCAAACTCGCTCTTTTCCACGCCGAAAGGGCCGAGGCACACAATCCCGGATTTGCCCGATGACGGAGTTCAGGATCTTTACCGGTGAGCGCGACACCGGACACGTACCTCGGTCGCAACTGGCAAATTGTGCCAGTTCCCGCCGGGGTGAAACGACCGATCGTCAAGGGATGGCATAATCGCAAATTCGGGCACGGCGATTTTGCCAAGAACGATAATGTCGCAATCCGCGTCGGTCGGCAATCAGGCGGGTTGGTTGATGCCGATCTCGATTGCGCGGAAGCGATCGAACTCGCGCCGCTCTATTTGCCCAAAACCAATGCCCGTTTCGGCAGAGCATCAAAGCCGTTGTCGCATTGGCTGTATGTCGCCGCTGGCGCGACATTCGAGACATTCATCGACCCAATAGCCAACGACACAATGCTCGAACTGCGGGCCGACGGGCGCGACGGTGGGGCGCACATTACGCTCGTGCCGCCAGCGGTCGCCAATGGCGAGCGGCGCGAATGGTCCAGCGAAACTATTGAACCCACCAGTGTCGACCACCGCAAGCTGCGCATTTGCATGGCCCGTCTCGCGATCGGCTGTCTCACAATGCGATACGTGTCAGAATATGCCGCACGCCATCCCGGCCCCGAACTGCTCAACATCCTCTGGGAATTCGACCACGAACTGGGGCGACCCGCCTACCGCTGGCTCGGTAAACCCACTCCCGATGCACCGCGCCGAGCGGCAAAACCACGATATCAGCAATCGGAACGCGATATCGCTCTCATCGAGCTGGCCCGCGCTATCCCCAACAATGTCGATTGGCACAACTGGAATACGATTGGGATGGCGTTCTTCGTCGCATCGGAGGGCTCAGAAGAGGGCTTTGTCGCGTTCGATGTCTTCTCGGCAAAGAGCACAAAGTATAATCCCAATGCCGTTGAAGAACGCTGGCGCAATTACCGGAAATCACCCCCAACGCGCATCGGCCTCGGCACTCTCATCCACTTGGCCCGTATGGCCGGGCGGAAACCAGCGGCGGCGTCATGACCGTGTGGACGCCCGAAAACGCCGGCGAAGAGGCGGAAGACAGCCATGACACGTTACCCAACGGTGTGTCACTGGCCGATTTCTACGCCTTTATGCCGATGCACAACTACATCTTTGCACCCACGCGAGACACGTGGCCGGCCGGCGGCGTCAACGCCCGCTGCGCGCCAATACCGCTCGGCGAGTTGGATGAGAAGGGCAAGAAAAAAACTATGAAGGCCAGCCTCTGGCTCGATCAGAACCAGTCGGTCGAGATGATGACGTGGGCACCGGGGCTGCCCATGATTATCGAGAACAAGCTGATCGCCGAAGGTGGCTGGTTCGCTCGTGACGGTGTGCGCTGCTTCAACCTCTATCTTCCCCCGACCATCAAACCGGGCGATAAAGAGCATGCCGGACGCTGGCTCAACCACGTCCACAAAGTCTTCCCCGACGACGCCGAGCATATCATCAAATGGCTCGCGCACCGGCGGCAGCGCCCGCACGAGAAAATCAACCACGCCCTCGTGCTCGGCGGGAAACCCGGCATCGGCAAGGACACGCTGCTCGAACCAGCCAAGCGCGCGGTCGGTCCATGGAACTTCGCCGAGGTCTCGCCGAAACAGACCGTGGGGCGGTTCAACGGGTTTCTGAAGTCCGTCATCCTGCGCATCAGCGAGGCCCGCGATCTCGGCGAACTCGATCGCTTCCAATTCTACGATCACATGAAGGCGTACACAGCCGCGCCACCCGATGTGCTTCGCGTCGACGAGAAAAACCTGCGCGAGCATAGCGTACCAAATTGCTGCGGCGTCGTCATCACGACAAATCACAAGACCGATGGCATCTATCTGCCAGCCGACGACCGCCGCCACTACGTCGCGTGGTCGAGACTCACCGAAGAGGATTTTTCGAAAGAGTACTGGAACGACCTCTGGGGCTGGTACGAGAACAGCGGGTTCGAGCACGCCACCGCGTACCTCGACACCCTCGACCTGTCCGGGTTTGACGCCAAGGCTCCACCACCCAAAACCGCAGCCTTCTGGGCCATCGTCGATACCAACCGTGCGCCCGAAGAACCCGAACTGACCGATGCGCTCGACAGGCTCGGAAACCCAGACGCCGTGACGCTCATCAAGATTCAGAATGTCGCACCGGACGATTTTGCCGAGTGGCTCCGCGACCGCAAAAACCGTCGCATCGTCCCCCACCGCTTCGAAAAATGTGGGTATGTCCCAGCTCGCAACCCCGACGCCACCGACGGCCTATGGATCATCGCCGGCCGGCGGCAAGCCGTCTATGTCAAAACCACACTCTCTCTGTGCGATCAGATCATCGCCGCGCGAAACATAAGATCATCATCCACATGATGTAAAAATATGCTCAGATGATGAACCGCTCGTCACTGAAATCAGTAATGTCAGTGGTTTCCTATCTCCATTATTTTTCCTTTCCCTCGCGCGCGCACGAATGCGCGCTCAGGCTTTTTGATAATCAGCAGTTGCGGCAACAAAGAGGAAGTAAAAAATAATGGAGATAGGAAACCACTGACATTACTGATTTCACCGATGGCGGGCCTCCGAAGATGGAGCGGCAGCTGCGGGAGAGTCGCGGCCTGCCGCACTGAGTTGCGCCGAGCGGCGTTGGCTCCTTTTCCCGGCGGCGCCCACCGGGACGCGCCGGGTGGATCTCGGCCGCGCTATTGGCAGCGCCCACCAGGAGCCGCCAATAGACACGCCATCCTTGCTTCTGGCGTGTCTCGGCGGGTCCCGCCAGAAAACCGTGTCCCGTCGGGACGTGGTTTCCACTCCACCGGATCACCCGGCGGGGTCCGGGGGAACCCGCCGCGGGTGGAGTGTCTTCGATGGCCGATCGCCATGGCTCGGGTAGGCCTGGCCCGCCGGGCCACGCCTATTTTCGCTTGCGGCGTTCCGTGGCGAGGAAGCGCCATGCCGGGGTTGACTTGCCGCATACAGCCCCGCCAGCGCGGCCGCCAGGGCAAAGGGAACGGTAGTGCAAAATCGGCGCCTGTCATTCGCGGAGAGGGGTTCGCGCCGTCAATCCAATTGACGACAACAGCGAGCGTGCTGTCAATTGAGTTGACAAGCGTCAAATTGTCAGAAAAGTGACAAATGACTTAAAGTCGACCAATTAACGGGCCGTTATCAAATTAACCCGTCGGTTAATGTTGCTTGAGACTTGCTGAGGACTTGCGCCGAAGTTATGCTTCTGCTAGAAATCGCGGGCGACAGCTTACGAAATGATGAAATCACTGAAAAATCTCGGCCTTTCGCAACGAGATTTTGCCCGACATCTCGGGGTGCGCGGGGTTGGTCGTGGCGCCTGCCCGATGATGCCCAGCCAGGAACGGAAATCGAGCTGTGATGAGCGCGCGTGACATTTTGCAGCGGCTGACCGCGTTCGGCGCGCGCGTCGAATGCTATGGCGACCGGCTGAAACTACTCACCGGTCGGCAGCCAGTGCCCGAGGCACTGATCAAAGAGGCGCGTGCGGCAAAACCCGAGCTGTTGGCGCTGCTCACAACACCCAAGATGCACACCGACGGCGCTCATCACCCGCCAGCACCAGGGAGCGGTGAGCACCTTCGGCAGCGAACCCCCTCGAAACCCGCAAAAACTCGCGCTGTCCTGGAAGATGCTCAAATGAGCACCTTGGATGAGCACCTTCGCCAACAACCCTGGAAGATGCTCACCGAAGATGCTCATTTGAGCGCCTTCGATGAGTGTTCCAATTTCCGATGCCGCAACAATGGGTTGCCGGAGCGAGTGGGGCGCTCGGATCCCGAAGATGCTCACCTCTCGGTTGTCGTAGCGAGCGGCGAGCACGTTCGGCCCTATGTGGCGACGGCCGATCCATCGAGGTGGCGCGACTTATACGAGGAGCGTGCGGCGCATCGCGAATTCGATGGCGGCTATCCACGAGCCGAGGCGGAGTTGCTCGCCTGGCGGGAAATCGAATGGCGCTGGCACATGGCGCACGGTGAGCGAGTGCCTCCGGACTTATGTGCGGGATGCCGGAGACCAATCGGGACCGCTAAATTCCTTGATCTGATCGATGGCGCCCGCCTTCATAATAACGGATATGACTGCCTGATCCGTCGCAGCGAGCGCTGGCGTGCCGCCGCGACGCGGGCACTGACGGCGCTGGGCTTGCAGCCGCCGGCGGGCGCGCCATGATGAGCGCCATTCTTGACCGGGACAAGCTGGCGAAGGTGCTCGGCGTGCTCGGATCCGCGCATGCCGGCGAGATCGCAGCGGCGGGCCGCACCGCGCACCTATTGATCCGGGAAGCTGGCACCACCTGGCAGGAAGTGCTGGATAACAGCGCGTTGTCCCCCGGGCTGCGGGTCGTGCCCAACAACGAAGCATTGTTGCGTGCTAAATTGCGGGCCGTGAATGTGAAACTGCGGCATGAGATCGAGTTATTGCGCGCACTGGAAAAATCGCCGCCCGAATGGCGCCAACCCGCGGACGAGGACGAACAAATCAAACTCTGCGTAAACTGGCGTGCCTACCTCGACGATTGCGAGCGGGAATTTGTCATTTCGTTGTTGGGGAACCGTCGGCTCGGCCGCAATCAAGCCGCTCGCCTATGGGAAATTGTGCTCAAGACCCGCACCATCGCGCGCCGCATCGGCGGAATCGCGGCGGCATGAGCGCCCTGGACACAAGAAATTCAGCGGCACTTTCGACCGGTTCCAAGGCGCGCATCAGCCCGCCGAGCGCGAAAAGCATCAGCCCGAGGCCGATGCCGACCCGCCGAGATTTCTGCCGCACCCGTCGTTGGACGAGCGGAAGACGATGACGCCGATCAACACGAGGACCGGCGCCACCTCGGCAATGTTGAAGGCCAAGATCTGAATGATCAGCCTGGTGCCGACATTGGCGCCGAGCAGGACTGCGAGTGCCGGGGGCCAAACGGATCGCGCCGCTTGCGGTAACCGAGGTCGCCATCAACCTGGTCGCGGTGCTGCTCTGCAGCACTGGCATGGAGACGCGCATCCTCGGGGGCGAGACAGAGTGCCAAAAGCGCAGTTGGCACGCGGGGATCGTCTCATTTGCGATGGAGCAGATGTCGAAAACCGCTGCGATCCAGTCTTATGGTATCCGATAAGTTACCGTTCCTTTCGGCGGAGACGCTGAAAAATACCAGCAGAATGATGACGCGGGATCAGCCCGGCTCGTCACTGCCGCTTTCCGCCGGCGCTGTGCGGATGCGTCGTCACCGCGAGCGGCGCAAGCTAGGCAAAACACTCATCTCGCTCGAATTGAGCAGTAACACGATTGCGACGCTGGTCGCGCTCGGTTGGCTCGCCGATAACGAGCAGAACGACGTCGACAAAATCGTCGCCGCTTTTCGTCGCTTCGCCGGCCGCGCGCTCGCCGTTGCACGGCTCGGGGGGCTTGATCGATGGTACGTCCCGTAAAGGTGCCCCAAGCGCCAACACGGGCAAACCGCGCTCAATGTGAGATGCGACTGGGTTTGGACGAGGCCACGTACCGACGTCGATGACCCGCTTCGGTGACAGGTAACGAGGAAACACAAGCACCCGGATGACGCGTCACCAGAGACGAGGTTGCTTTTCGCGAGCAATCCGGTAGGCCTTCCACCCGAACGGCTTAGGCGGGTATATGTCCGGAATAGTAAGCCCCCGCTCACCGCGCAGGATTCTGCAACACAGCCGAGCCTTGCGCATTCCTTCGATCCGGCTGATCGAGTAACGCCCGTGGACCCAGTTGCCATGCCGGCGAGATAGGATAGGAGCCGGTTTTTGGCGCAAAACTCGAAACGCAAGCCAGCTGGTTGGGCGGTTAAATAACCTGGTCATTCCGTTCTTCGCTCTCGGGCCAGAGCGCGTCTCCCAACGCCGAGAGATGCGGTGCCGCATCAAGGAACCGCGTCACCGCTCCGGCGATGGCCACCTTGTCCCGATCACCGACACCCAAGAGTGCCAGCCGCTCCAAGGCAGCGAGTTGGTGCGGACCAATTTCAATCGGCACCGACACGCGCCCATGCCGCCGTCGCTTACGATAGGCTTCACTCCGCTCGCGTGCTCGCTCTCGCGCTCCCTTTTCCGTCATCCTGCTACGCGTATCCCGCAATTTACCCGCTGCTCCCAGGTCACAGCATATCATTGAAGTCGTAATTCGGGGTGTGCCTCCGGACCCCTTCGGGTCCTATGGCCGTCGAGCCGGCATCTCGCGCTGACCGCCAGTGGCAAGTTGCTGAAGCGCGAGCTGGTGCGAAGGGTCGCCGAAGGTGAACTGCAGCCGTTTCCAGTACGCTTCGTCTCCCGATTTGCGGCGCGCGGTTAGCGGTGCGCGCCGTATAGGCTTCGTGCAGGTGATGAGGCCGCGGCACCAGCCGTCCCCGTAGTGATCGAGAGGAGGCCCGACAGGCTAAACCAAAATATCGCGAATTTTGGTTTCATATATTGGTCGCTGCGGCGTCATCCGTTGCGAGAATAGCGGCCAGCCTGCGTTTGATGCCAAGCGGCGCTCCCCGACCGCATCGGCCAAATATAACAGGCAACACGGGGGCGGGCATTCCCTTCAACACAATCGGTGGTGAGCGGTCCTTCGCCGCGATGCATCAGGGCGACGGGGCCGATTCCGACTTTCCTGCATCAGCC
>Ga0306925_10001320_pt1 | contig 20112 bp, 20 predicted proteins | sample flu12Cox44000176_FD_203755 | JGI IMG/M metagenome (GOLD analysis project Ga0306925, IMG submission 203755) | Lab enrichment of tropical soil microbial communities from Luquillo Experimental Forest, Puerto Rico - flux8day.12C.oxic.44.000.176 (v2)... | ecosystem: Environmental > Terrestrial >... | reverse complement strand
ACCGTCACCGGTCCAGCCACCAGCGCCACCGATGCCCCAGATTGGCGCCACGCCCACCCCGAGTCCAGCGCTAGCCCCGCCAGTACCGACGCCTCAGCCCGTCCAGAGTCCGACGGACATGGCCCAGGCAGGCGAGACCTGGGCGCAAAAGCAGATCCAGAACTTGCTCAATCCACCAGCGCCCATAGCTGCTGAGACGCCACCAGGTGGCCCACAGCAGCCGCCTGGGCTTCCGGGCCTACCGGCAGCCACGCCAACTGCGGCCGGACCCCAGACCGCGCCAATTACCTCGAGCCCGGTGATGACGGGCGATATGCCCAATGTCCAGGTCGACGCCAGCTCACCGGACGCGTTCATACGCTCCATCACGCCGGCCGCCCAGTGGGTGCAGGACAAGACCGGCATCCCCGCCGCGGCGATGATCGGTATGGCGGCCAATGAGACGGGCTACGGCAAGGCGGCGCCCGGCAACAATCTCTTCGGCATCAAGGGCAGCGGGCCGGCCGGCTCGACGACATCGGGCACCTGGGAGGACTACGGCAACGGGCCGGTGCAGATCACCGACCAGTTCCGTCGTTACGACAACGCGACTCAATCGTTCCAAGACTTCGTCAATTTTCTGAGAGACAACCCGCGCTACCAGGGCGTCATGAACCTGGTGGATCAGGGCCAGGCCAACGTCGGTAACTTCGTCCAGGGCCTCAAAGACGCCGGCTACATGACCGACCCGAACTACGTCGGCAAGATCCAGAACATCGTCGGCCAGTGGCAACCGACCATCGACCAGGTGCGCGGCACGGCCCAGCAGGGCTTGGCAGCGGTCAACAACGCCGTCGACGCGGCCAGGTCGCAAATCGCTACACGCACCTCGCAGTTCGCGCTGGGTCTCAGCTCGGGCGACGCATATTCATTCTGTGGCCCCGCCGCGGCGATTGCATTCGCCCAGACCTACGGCCGGAATCCGACCGTCGACGAGGCCAAGCAGCTCGCCCAGCAGGTCGGCTGGAATCCCAGCCAGGGCATGGCCGGTGTTGGCTCCGAAGTCCAACTGCTGAACGCGATGGGTGTCGATGCCCACGCCACGCAGGGCGTTGATTGGGCCCAGGTCGGTCGCGATGCTTCCGGTGGCAACCCGGTCATCATCGACACGCCTGGCCACTACTACTACCTCGACGGCTACAACGCGGACTCTGGGAAATTCCACGTCGGCACCTCGGGCACCGACCTCAAGGGCGGCAGCGAGTGGATGAGCGCCGACCAGATCAATGCCATGCCGCAGTCGCAAGGCGCGGCTCGCGCGGCCATCTTCGCCGACCATCCGCTCGCCCAGAATGACGGATTGGCTCAGTCGACGACCGCCGCGCAGGGTTCAACGTCCATGACCACCATGCAGCCGGCCACACAGCCGGCGTCCGACCTGCTGTCGACCGTCACTGGTGCCGTGCAGAGCAAGGCGCAGGACGTCATGAACGCGGTGCAGAACGTCGGCAACCCGCTCGAGGCCGCGTTTGGCACGCCCGAACAGCCCAGCGGTCTCAGCAACGCCATCATGAACAACCCGCTTATGCAAGGCGTGCAAGCGGTCAATCCTGTGCGCGAGGCGCTCTTCCCGACCATCCTCGACCCCAGCGTTCGCGCTCAGCAGGAGCAGGAAGATGCGCTCGGCCTGAGTGCCTTCCAGAAACGCTTGGCCGGACAGGGTGACCAGGTTACGCCCGAAGAGCAGCAGGCTGAATCGAATCAGATGCAGCGCGCTCAGATGATTGGTCTGACCATGCCCAACGTAGGCGCGGTGGCCCAGGCGGTCGCGCGCCCTGGCAATGTGCCGCTCTCCGACTGGCTGCGCGGTGCGTATCGCGGCGGCATCATCGGCGGTCTGAATACCGCGGCCGATGTCGCCTTCAACGCGAGTTTGACGCCAGCGCTGTCCGGAATCACCGGAACCGTACGCGACCTGGCCAGTTTCCAGCCCGGTCGGCTGCACGGTCGGCTGCTGGGCGCGCAGTCGGGCATCGTCAATTGGGCAGATAACTGGCTGCAGGGCCTGCGTAACTCGCTCAACGGGCCAAACACGATCACCGCGCGCGCCAATCCGGGCGCGGCGACCTGGGCCGGTCGCGTGGTCGAGGGCATGGGCGCCATTCACGGTGCCTTCCAGAACGCCACGTCTGAGCTGATCGAGAGCATGGAGCACGGTGCCGAGTCGGGTGCCAACGCCTCGGCGACTGGTGCCAATGGCGCCCAGTGGTTTCAGGAATTCCAGAACCAGTTTTCTCAACCGGTCAGCGCGACCGTGAAAGCAATGGGTGACCGTGCGGCGTTGCGCGGTGACCTGGGCCAACTGACCGGCGCGCTCGGACGTCTCGTGGGCAACATGGGCCCGGTCGGTGATGCGCTGTTCCCGGTCTATCGCATGGGCATGGCGATGGCCAACCGCATGGTGGAGTTCACGCCAGTGGGTCTGGCCGGCACGGTCGCGGATATTGGCAAAGCCCAGGTCGGCCGCGGTCCCTACGCGGCCGGCCTGGGCAGCACGCCCGCGAGCAGCGCCGTCGGTCCGCTCAGCGAGCGCTTGACCAACAACCTGCTCGGCACCGCGCTCGGCATGTGGCTGGCCAACAAGGCACTCGGCGGCACGATTACCGGTACCGGGCCGACCGACCCTGGCGAGCACCAGGTCTGGCTTGCCAATGGCAACCAGCCCAACAGTTTCCTCGGCCCCGACGGGGCGTTTCACAGTTGGGAGCATCTGCCGCCCGCGCTGCGAGGGCCACTGATGACGGCCGGCGCGTATGCCGACGCCGTGCAGGCGTACAACGCCTCGAGCGCCAAACAGGCGGCGACTGGTCCAGCCGCCTACGGGGTCGAAGATCCACGTATGGCGGCTGCCTCGCAGCTCATCTCGGAAGTCGGCCAGCAACTGATGTCGGCGACGCCGATGCGCACGTTCGCCAATCTCTACGATGCCCTGCAGACTGGCAGCGTGGCGGGCAAGGCCATGGGCACCGCGTCTGCGGTCGGCTCGAGCGTGCTGGGTGGCCTGGTGCCCTTCTCCGGCGAGGTGCGCTCGATCGCCCAGATGACCGATCCCTACCAGCGTCAAGTCGTGCGCCCGATCACGCCCGACTTGCTTCAGCAGAGCATCGGTGAGCGCGTTGCTGAGAACATCCCCGGCCTGCGTCAGGGACTGCCGGTCGCACAGGACGTGCTCGGGCGCCCACTGCAGAATCCACTGCAGGGCCTCGGCGAGCTCTCGCCGGTGCGTAGCGCGGCCGGTCAGCCGACAGCGGTGCTTCAGGCGATGCAATCCGCGGGTGTTGCGCCGGCGGCCACGCCCGATACGGTGCCGTACGGACGTGGCGAGATCCGTCTCAATCCGCAGGAACAGCGCGCTTTCGAGCAGTACCGCGGGCAGATCATCCAGCAGTACGCCGGCGGGCTGGTGGCTTCACCCCAGTGGCAACAGATGGGCCAGCTCGCGCAGCAGCGCGCCCTCAGCAACATTGACCAGCAGGCGCAAGCCGCGGCCGGGCGCCTGGTGCTGAGAGATATCGTCGCCGTGGGTCAGGGTCCATCGCGTATGCAATTCACCGGTGCCCTCGCGCCGGTTCTCGGCTATGGGCCCGACGTGCTGGGAAACCAGGCGCTGCTACAGGCCGAGCTCGCGCGCAGCCAGACGTACCGCCAGACGCTGATGCAAGCCTTGCAGGGTAGTGGCTCTAGCAACCTGCAGCAGTTGATGGCCGCGAACGCCGCCGCGGCCAGCGCCACGCAGGGCCCCTGAGCCGTAGCAGGTAATAGAGCCAACCCAGTGGATTGATGTAGCAAAGATGCTCGTGTGGCAAGTCTGCTGGCGCGCCGCACAAGCAAGGACCGATTGGCATTGTGCAGGTGGTATACGCCGGCGCGCGCGGAAGTAGTGGCACTGAAGATGAAATCGAAGTGAAGTACAGTTGCGCTGTCTAGCACATGTCAGAGACGCCGCCGACTGAAACAGGCGCACCTGCTGAAGCGAGCCCGGAAGGCAACGCTCCGGCGCAGGGCCAGGTCGAAATCGCGCTCGGGCCACACACGGATATCTATCCCGAGAGCCTGCGACCAGCTGCACCAGAGCCCACGCCCGCACCGCTCGCCCAGGCACCGGAACCTGAATCAGCGACCGTATCCGAAGCACCCGAGATCGCTGGACCCGAGCCACCACCAGACGGTGAGAGCCGGGGAGCCCGACGACGAGCGGCCGAGGATGCGTACCAGCGTGGACTGACCGAGGGCCGCGCCGCCCTCGAACGCGAACAGGCGCAACAAGCCCAGGCCAACCAGATCCAGCAAACCCAGCGCGAAGCCACCGAGCGCGTCGAGCAACTGTTCAACGAACTGGCCTCACCCGACTACGCGACGCAGGACCGCGCCCGCCAGGGCATCCTGCAGATGTATTCGGGCAACCGCCAGGCCGCTGCGCTCATGCAGACCACGCGGCAGCAGGTGCTCTCCGAGATGGCCGCCGATTTCCGAACGCTCGGACAACTCGACGGCATCGACGAGACCGGCTATCAGAGCCTGCACACGGCGCCGTCGGCGGCCGAGCTCGCCAAACGCGCCTTCGATCTGGGGAAAAAAGCACGCGATGATCAGGTCGCGCGGCTCGAGGCCGAAGTCGAAGGATTGCGCGGGCGTCTGGTTGGCAGCAAGGCCACGCCCGAGCCGCGCAATGGCTCGGGCAACCAACTGGGCGGCCTCTCGATCGAACAGTACCTGGCCATGTCGCCGAAAGAGGCGGCCAAACTCTCGAGCGCGCAGATCGACGCGATCACCGCCGAGATGGCCACCGAAGCCGCGCGCAATGGCCGCTAGCTAACTTAAGTGGGCTGAACAAGCCCTCCGCGGAGGGTTCAATACCTTGGCTGGCGAAGTCACAATTACGACCGCCGCCGTCTTCATCGATCAGGTCTGGTCGCCGGAGTTGAACCGCGCGATCCAGTTCGACATCGTGATCGCGGCACTTTTTGATGACAAGTCATCGCTCGTCGATCAACACGCCAATACCATCAACTTGCCGAGCCGGCACAACCTGACCGCCAACGCCAAGGCGGCGGGTACGCCACTCACGCCGCAGACCATCACCGAGACTCAGCAGCAGTTCGTGCTGCCGATGAGCAATGGTCACCGAGCGATTGCGCAACGGATTGAGGACATCGCCGAGATCCAATCGCGCTACGACATCCGCTCTGAGACCACCATCGCCGGCGCCTACGCGCTCGCGCGCCAGATGGACGTGGATGCCGCCAGCCTGTTCTCGGCGGCGAGCAACTCGAGCGGCACCACCGGCGCTGAGCTCACCGACGACAACCTCATCCAGGGCCGCACGCTACTCCGAAACCAGGCCGCGCCACGCCCGTGGTTCATCGTCGTCCCGCCAGCCACGTACAGCGGCTTTCTCAAGTTAGAGAAATTCACCAACATGCTGTACATCGGCCAGGACGAGGCCGGTACGGCCGTCGAAGAGGCGCGCGTCGGCAAGATGTACGGCGCCGATGTCTATGAGAGCCAATTGCTCGCGGGCACCGCGCCGAATGCGACCGGCGCGTTCTGGTCCAAGACGCATTACTTCAAGGCGATCCAACGGCAGCCGACAACGCATACCTGGTACGACCCGCTAGAACTGGCGTGGGTGGTCTCCATGGACTGTATCTACGGCATGTTCGAACGACTGGAAGCCGACGAGGCCGCGGCCGCCACGAGCAACTCGAGCGACTGGACGGTCAAACTGCTCTGCGTGAAGTAGCGTGTCCCAGAACGTCTACACCGGCGCCGACTACGTCCCCTTCACCACCACCGCCGGGGTTGTCAAAGCACGCGGCGGCCGTCTCGCGAAGGTCGTCGTCACCGCGACGGTGACGGGCTCGATCACCATCTACGACAACCCCAGCGCGGCCTCGGGCACCATCGTCTGGGTCTCGCCCGGCGCGCCCACGGTCGGCACCGAGTTCGTGATCGACGTGCCGGCCAAGACGGGCATGTGGTGCGTGCCCGGCTCGGCCGGCTCGTTCAACGTCGTCTTTACCTAGCGTGCATTTTCTCATTCGGCCCGAAACTGAACAGCGCGCGTATGTCGTGCGGTTTCACGTGCGCGTGCCCGCTCGCTGGACCGAAGACGAGCTCGAAAAAAAACGGAGCTGGGCGCTCGAGCGCATGATCCCGCGCCTGGCACAGCAGGGGTGGACGTTTGTGCGCCTGAGCGATCAGCCGCCGCGCGGTCCCCTGCCGGTGGTGCCGGTCAAAGGCTTTCCCAAGCGCCCTCCCAGAGCCAGAAGAAAACCCGGTCAGCCGTCACCACCGGCACTCGCCGACGACGCGCTCTGGCGCGTCTCGACGCTGCCCACCTTCGGCCCCAAAGCGCCCCACCTGATGACCGACGAGGTCGACTGGGAATATGCCGCAGTCTTTGCGCGCGACCGCGTTGCAACCGAATACGTCGCGCCAGAAAAAGGAGAGCCTGAGCCGACATGGCTGAAGCACTGACTACCGAATCGCCCAATGCCGTCATCGCCGACCAGGGGCTGGTCTATTGCCGTATGCCCGGCGGTGAAGTCATCGCGTGCGATGCCTCCGATATGGAGTTGATGAAAAAGATCAAACGCGGCTGGCAAGTGCTGAGCGACTACGGCCAGTTTGGCTCGAGCGCGTATTACATGGATCACCCGTTCGAGCCGCTGTTCCAGGCGGGTGGCGCGCACGAGCTGAGCATCGAGCAGGTCACCAGCATGGGGTATCACCTCCATCCGCCGCTGGTGCCCACCTGTGAGCGGCACGTCGGTCAGCAGAAAGAGCACCTGGTGCATGCTGGCCGGCCGGGCGCAGCGACGGCCAAGGCAGCGGGCTGCTGGCGGGCTGCGCGGCCGGCGCAGTTCCCGCAGCTCGCGGGTCTCGAGTTCGAGGTACCAGACGCATGCGAGTTCTGCGGGCGTGACGACTTTGGCACGGTCACGGCGCTCAAACAGCACCAGGACGTGATGCACAACGACCGCCGTCAGCAGCAGCAACTGGGTGAGGCCATCGTCAGCGGGCTGCGCCAGACCGGCGTGGTCTCGGGCGGTACCGATGCCCACGCCATCGCCGCGGCTGTTGCCGCCACACTGCAGGCGCTCGGCTACGCCGGTCCGCGTCGACCCGACCCAGGTCCCGAACCCGACGACGAGGGTGACGAAGTGCCGAATGGCGAACCGGCGCCCGACCCCATGCCCGAACCCGAACCCGTGCCAGGCCCGGTAGCCCGGCGCCGCTGAACGACAGAGCAGGAGGCTTTACCCCCGATGCCCGGTACCCGAATCCAGGCCAAAAATGTCGCCGACAGTTTTCAGGGCTACTCGAGTGCCGCCGTCAGCGCGGCCCTGGTGCTGACCGAATGCGTGTGCGTGTCCTTCGGAAGGATTACCGGTATCAAGTTTTTGGCCGTGACGGCTGGCACTGGCGGCGGCAATACCGTCGGTGACGTGCTGCTCAACGGCACGTCGATCTGGGCCGTCAACACGGCTGGCAAGCCCACGCTGGCGGCCACGTCCACCGGTGAGTTCGCGAACTCGCTGCCTGATCCAGGCTCGTCCGGCGTCCGTCCCGGCGACCGCATCACCATCCAGATCGCCTCGATCTCGAGCACCGGCCACGCGCGCTTGATGGCGAACGTGGCCATCTCCGGCAACGCCTAGCGATGCCCAGCAATTTCCCCGGCGGGCCCGACCACATCATCAATAACGTTGCGAATGGGACGCTCGAACAGGACACCCATCCGAACCTGCACAACCAGCTCGCCGACGCAACCAATGCGGTCCAGGCCTCACTGCTGGGCGGCATGTCGGTGGTCGACAAGGGTGGGCAGGTGTTCAACGTCCGCGCGTACGGCCCACTGGGGACCGCCGACGACACCGCCACGATCCAGGCAGCCATCAATGCCTGCTCGGCGGCTGGCGGCGGCGAGGTGCTCATCCCCGGTATCTACAACTGCAACGGCCCGCTGACCCAGCCGTCGAACGTCAACATCCGCGGCACGGGCAACCGCAAGGCGCGCCTGGTGCAGGGGCTGAACGTCAACAACGACCTGCTGCGGATCACTGGCAACGACTGCGCGGTCCGTAATCTGGGCTTCGACGGCCAGCAGACCGTCAGGCAGAGTAACGCCTCACTCATCCGCGTCACGGGCGCGACCTCGGTCTGCATCGAGTATTGCCGGCTCGACAACGCCAAGGAGTACGCGGTCATCGCCTCCGGCAGCCGCGAGGTCAACATCTCGTACAACCGGGTCAACCTGGCGGCCATCCACGGCATCCTCATCGGCGACCTGGCCGGCGGGACCTCGGGCATGACCGATTTCACCGTTCATGGGAATCGCATCTACAACTGCGGCACCCCCGGCGGTACGACCAACGGGCTCAGCGGCAAAGGCGTGAGCATACTGTCTACGTACGACCCCACCCAGGGCGGCGTGGTCAACGAGAACGTCGTCAGGAATTGTCTGGGCATCGGCATCGAGCTGTTCGCCTTCCTGGCAAACAGCGGCGTTGTGCAGAACGTCGGCGTCAACGACAACTACCTCGAGCAGCTCACGATCGGTCCGGACGTGATGGGCGTCTCGCTGGGCTTCTGCAACGACTGCACGGCGGTCGGCAACGTGATCTACGGCACCGAGATCGGCATCGAGGATGCCGGCGGGACCGGCAACACGGTGACCGGCAATGCGATCCACAATGCGGTTTACGGCATCTCCGTGTCCGGCGGCACCACCAACGGCACCCACGTCGGCAACACGATCACCGGCAGTTTCATCTTCGCCATCCACGACAACTCCAACCCGGCGCCCAACAAGGGCAACATCTACAGCGGCAACCGCATCACGGGAGCCGCCGGCTCAGTCGTCAGTCGTCAGGTGGGCATCCTCATCAACAATGGCTATTCGGGCGAGATGTTCACGATCACCGACAACCAGATCACGGCCTGCTCCGGTTCCGGGATCTACGTCCTCCAGGCGGATACCGGGCTCATTACCCAGAATCTGTGCAAGGGCAACGTCACCAACCCGGCCAACTCCACATCGGATGCCGACCTGTATTTCAACCTGGCAGCCGGCCAGATGCAGAAGATTCAGGTCTACCAGAACCTGTACGACACGTTCCTGCCGACCCCCGGCGCGTCCACCTCCGACACCGCCACGCTCAACGTCAAGATGCTTGGCGCGACCGGCAACGGCACCACCGACGACTCGACGGCAATCGCGAGTGCGAACGCCGCGCTGGCCGCTGGCGGCGGGGGGGTGCTGCTATTTCCGCCGGGCACCTACCAGTGCAGCGTCAACTTGCGGCCAGCCGCGAACGTGATCTGGCGCGGCTGCGGCGAGGGGCAGACCAAACTGCGGCAGCCGGCCGGGACCGCGATCAACCTGATGACCATCAACCAGAACGGCGTCGTCATCGAGGACCTCGGCTTCGATGGTTTGCAGAGCGGCAAGGCGGCCAACGCCTCGCTGATCCGGGTGGACGGCGCCAGTAACGTGACGATCCAGCGCTGCGGCTTCGACAACGCCAAAGAGATGGCCATCCTCGTCACCAACACCAGCGGCGCACACGTCATCGACAACCGGGTCACCAACTCGGCCACCCATGGCATCGTGGTCGGCGACATCGGCGGCGGTCCGGCCGGCACGTACGACTTCTTCGTCACCCGCAACAACGTGGCGACCTCGGGCATCGCCGGTGACAGCCTGACCGGCATCGGCATCTACATCGCCGCTAACGGCCAGGTAACCCAGCGCGGCATGGTCAGCAACAACAGCGTTCACAACTGCAAGGGGGACGGCATCACGGTGCTCGCCAACCCGCCCAGCGGTGGGCTCATCAGCGAGATTGTTGTCAGCGCCAACTCGGTCGTGGCGGTCCCTTCGCCGGGCGTGGCACTCAACCTCGTGCATGGCTCCAACTGCACGATCACCGGCAACATGGTGGACAACTGCAACGTGGGTGTGCAGAACGCCGGCAGTACCAACAGCGTCATCATCGGCAACGCGCTCAACAACGTCACCAACGTCGGCATCGACGTGTTCAGCGGGACGACCGGCTGCATCCACTCGGGGAACGTCATCACCGGACCGTTGGGATTTACCTTCGGGATTCAGGACAACTCCAGTCCAACCCCGAACACCAGCAACATCTACAGCAACAACCTGATCACCGGCTCCGGTGGATCAGTCGTCGCGCGCCAGATGGGTATTCAGATCCTCAATGGCGTCGCCAGCCAGCGGTTCTCGATCATCGGCAACCAGGTGACCAACTGCTCGGGCTCCGGCATCTACGTCGCGGGTGCCGACACCGGCACCATTGCCCAGAACATCTGCTCGGGCAACGTGACCAACGCCGCCAACGTCTCGACCGACGCGGATATCTACATCAACCCTGGTGCCGGCCAGCTCGACAAGATCATTGTCGGCCCGAACATCTACACCACCTTCATTCCGAACCAGACCGCGACGGACGGCCAGGTCTCGCAGACTCAGGTGGTCGGCGGTCTGCACAAACTCGCGTCCAAGACCATCGGCGGAACCCAGACCACGGTCGCTCACGGGCTGAGCTACACGCCCAACAAAGTCTTGATCAAGCCGCGGAGCAACCAGACTGTCTGGGAAAGCCAGGCGGCCGATGGAACCAATGTGTACCTGACCGCTTCGGCCAGCGCGACGGTGGACATCTATGTGGCGTAGGAGCGTGACGTCATGACGACATTCTGGGACAACATGGGCGGCGGCGCGTTTGGCCTTCCCGGCGCCACGTTTGGCGGCGGCGGTGGGCCCCTGCGCGCCCAGTTCCGCGACACGGTCATGCTGCGGTATCCCAACGGTGGCCTCGGCGTGCCGCCAGGGGCGACGGTCAACCTGTACGACGTCGGCACCACGTCGCCGATCGTGGGTACGATCTGGGCTGACGCGAGCAGCACGGCCACGCTGCCGAATCCGATGCCGACCGGCGACGACGGCGCGATCGACTTCTGGCTCGACATGGAACGCGAGCTCGACGTGGTGGTCTCGTGCGGCGGCTATGACACGGTGCGTGTGACGGTGACCACCGACTCTGCCAGCGGCGGCGATGGTGGTGGGACCGCCGGCGTCGACAGCGCCCTGCGCACCTACGTCCAGCACATCATGGGTCAGATCGACCCGACAGGACCTCCACCGCCATGACCGAGTCCAGCATTCCCGTCATCATCAGCCTGAACGCGCGTGTGATCCGCGCCTGTCCTGAGCACGCAGCGTGTCCGCTCGATTGTCCGCAGCGCCGGGTCGAGGATCTCGGCGAGATTATCCCACCCCAGGAGATGCAGCCGTGAGCACACTCGTTCCCAGCGTTGGCAAAGCCGTCATCAGTGGCCGTATGTTCGGCGCGACGCCGAGCCAGGCCGAGCCGCACTACATGGGCTGGGGCACTGGCACGGGTGGTGTCGCCGGCACCACCAACCTGATCACGCCAGCGTCCGAGGCGCGCGTGAGCGGCACCAGCAGTCAGGTCACCTCGACCAGCCCGGCCGTGACCAATGACACCCACCAGGTCGTGGCGACGATCACCGCCACGGCCAGCAAGACCATTACCGAGGTGGGCATCTTCGATGCCGTGGGCTCGGGCTCGCCGCCATCGGGTGGCGTGCTGTACGCCTACTTCGACGGTTTCAGCCAGGCGCTGAACAACGGCGACTCGATCCAGTTCACCGCAAAGATCACCTTCACCTAAAAGCCTAAAAGAAGATGGCGGCGGGCTTTCGCACCGGCTCCGGCGTCACGTCCGGATCGCTGAACCTCATCACCGCCAACACCCAGACGCTGGGCGGCGGCACGCCAGCCACCATCGTGGTTGGCGACCGCATCATCGTCACGGCCGTGTTTGCCGCGGCCAGCCTCACGCCGACTATCGGTTTCACCGACAACCGCAACACCGGCGCCTACACGATCGACGCGTCGGTCAACTACACGCTGCCCAGTGGTGACCACGCGCGCTTCGTCATCGCCAGCCACACGGTCACCGTCGGCGGGACCACCCAGGTCAGCGTCAGCTCGTCACCGGCGGCGTACGGCGGCTTCTCGGCCGCCGCCTACACCGGCCTGCTGGCGAGCGATCCAGGTGGGGATGTCGCACAGGCGGCCAGCGGCACCACGGCCACCGCCTCATCGGGCGCGACGGCCGCCAACACGCTGGCCGACGAGCTCGTCATCGGCGCCTACGGCGACCTGGGTGAGGGCACGGCCGTCGCGATGGGCGGTATCAACGGCAGTACCACCGGCTGCGTGCTGCGCGTCAGCCACATCAACGACGGCAACCAGTACCAGGGCCTGCTGTTCGACAAGCTCGACTCGGGCAGCACGCTGGCGACCCAGACCGCCACGGCCACGGGCACGGGCGCCGTCGAGTGGGGCTGCGGTTGCGTCGTCTACAAACTCGTCGCCAGCAACGTCACCTACCCCCTGAGCGGCAGCGTCAGCCAGGCGCAGTCGCCCTCGGTCGTTCGCGTCCCGCTCATCACCTACCACCTCACCACCACCAGCGCCAGCCAGGCGCAGGCAGCCGCGCTCACCCGCGTCCCGATCATCGCGCCGCAGACCTACCACCTCACCGGCAGCGCGACCGTCCACGGCGCGCCGTACTCGCTGGCGCTCGGCACCTTCTTTCACGTCACGCTCAGTGCCACCCAGCCCCAGACGCCGACGCGCGCGTTCGTCGTTGCCCACCGCTACACCCTGACCCTCACGTCGGCAACACAGGCCCAATCGCTGAGCCTGGCGACGGTCACCGTCGGCCACCCCTTCATCGCCAGCGTGTCCACCAGTGGCCGCTATCTGCTCGACCAGTACGCGCAGCCGTACTTCATTCAGGGCAGCTCGCCACAGTTAATGTGCTCGCAGCTCGGCACCACGGACATGGCCACCTACTTCGCCGACGTCGCCTCGCGCGGGGTCAACTCCTGCCAGATCCACCTCATGGCGAACGACGGGATCTGGTTCCAGCTCAACTCCAACAGTGCGAACGTCACGGACCCGACCAATCCGCCGTTTTCCAACATGGCCACCCTGAGCGGAACCAACGCCGCCTACTGGGCGCGCGTCGACACCATGTTTGACCTGGCCGCTCAGAAAGGCATCACCGTCTGGGCGAGCCCCTGCGAAAACATCTCCTACGGCGGCACCATCGACGGCATGACGCTGGCTCAGTGCCAGAGCTTCGGCACGTTCATCGGCACCCGCTACGCGGCGCGCCCCAACATCGTGTGGTCCTTTGGCAACGACTACACGCAGTGGACGCGCGACCCCAAGTACAACGCGGTGCTCACGGGCATCCGCAACGCGGGCGACACGCATCTGGTCACCACCTGGTTTCTGGACAACGGCAACTCGTGGGACGACACCTACTGGGACACCATCCACCAGACCGTGCTCGGCTACTCGTACGGCACCTCGTACACGCCAGTCGAGCGCGGCTACGCGCACACTGGGGCCGGTGCGCCGCAGCCGGTGTTCTTCGGCGAGGGCAACTACGAAGGCGAAAACAACAAGGGCTACGCCGCGAACGCGAACGCCGAAACGCTGCGCCGCACGGCGTGGTGGGCGATCACCTATGGCGGCTGCGGGCACTTCTACGGCCAGCACACGACCTGGTCATTCTTCACGGGCTGGCAGACGGACCCCACGAGCGGACTCAACAGTCCGGGCGCGCAGTCGATGGCCAAAATCGGCCCGTTCATGCACGCGCTGACGGGCTGGCAGAACCTGCTTCCTGACACCGCGGGCACGCTCATCACCGCCGGGGCCGGCACCCACGACACCACCAACGGCTACGTCGATCCGCTGACCAACAACTTCGCGACCGCGGCCATCACGGCCGACAAGAAACTGGCGCTGATCTACGTGCCCACGGTGCGCGCCTGGACGGTCAACACCAGCGGGATGGCGGGTACGCCCAACGGCACGTGGTTCGACCCGACGACGGGCACCACGTCCGCGGCGCCCGCGCCGTACACCATCCCGCCCACGGCGCATAGCGACGGCGCGCATGACTGGGTGCTGGTCCTGCAAGTCCCGCCGCCGCCGGTCATCTACTACCTGACCGTCACGGTCGCTCAGGCGCAGGCACCGCGCGTGCAGCGGCGGGCGGTGCTGTCTCGGACGGTGACCCAGGCACAGCAGGCCACGTACCGCCAGCAGATCCTCCTGTTCCGCACCGTCAGCCAGGCACAGAGCCCCAGCGTGACGACGCTCACCACTGGCCACGGGCACCCGTTCACCGGCTCGGCCACGGTGGTGACGTCGCCGTCACTCACCCTGGCGCGCTCGAGTCCGCCGCATGCGCTCACCGTCTCGGCGTCCATCGGCCAGAGCCTGAGCCTGAGCAGTGCCGTGCCGGCGCTGCTGCAGGTCATGTGGGACCCGGCGACCGGCACCTTCCGCACGTCCGGCACCTATCCACTCGTCCAGTGGCCGGGTGCCGGCGGACAATTCGAAGAAACGGGGCCCTAACAAGCAAGCAGAGCCATGCCCATCATTCTCGATCCCATCGCGGGCGCGCCGACGCCAGCCCTGGCCACGTTTCCCACGCTGGGCCAGTACCGCCGCCGACTGGCCGACGCGGCGGGCTTCACCATTCAGACCGCCACCACCGCGCTCGCCGGCGCGGCCAACCAGCTCGTCGTCGCCGACTTCATCTCGAGCGAGCTCGAGAGCACGTTCCTGGGCAATACCTGGGCCTACCAGCCGCTCGGGCCGAACGCGGGTCAGAACCGCCGCGTGGTCTATGGCGGCCTGGCGCCGGGTACGGGCACCGTCACCGTCGAGGCGCCGTATAGCGTAGCCACGCCCGCGGGCACGCCCGTCGAGTTCCACGGGAAACTGCCGGCCACGCGGCGTGAGGGCCGCCTCGGCCTGAACGACATCGTCAATCGCGTGTTGGCCGAATGCTGGACCGTCCAGAAGTTGCCGATTCCCGCGGTCCAGGACCAGCGCGTGTATCCGATGGGCGCCTATCCCTGGCTGCGCGCGGAGGACCAGGTCATCGAGGTCTACTCCCTGGGCCAGACGACCGACCCCAACGCGCAGGACCAACTGATGATCAACTGGCGATGGGTGCCGGCTGGCGACAATCCGGGCATCGAAGTGGCCATGCCGCTGAACGCCGGCGACACGCTCAAAGTGCAGTGCTTTGTGCCCCTGTCGTGGTGGATCAACCAGGGTGCTGGCTTCGGATTGGTGGCCAGTGAGGGTCTCGTCAGCGAAACCGACCAGGCACTGCTGAACCTGATGGGCATGGAGATCATCGGCGCCAGCTACGTGTACTGGGAGCTCGCCAAGTGGGGTCTGCCCGAAGACCGCGCCGAATATCGGCAACTACGCGCCCAGGCGCGCGCGGCGGCGAATGAGTGGAAGCGCCTTTCGCTCGACCATCCGAAAATTAGAAAACAGCACTGGCCGGCGATGCTCACCGTGCGCTCGCGCGACAACTATGGCTACCACTCGTACATGACACCGGGCTGACCTAAGAAAAAACCATGCCGACGTTTCCACTGCGCGACTCGATCGCCGTCAACGGCATCGATTACACGCTGTTCCAGCACAGCTCGGCCGCGCGCGGGCAGCAGGCGCGCGGCGGCGACGATCAGCAGTCGATCCCCGAGCTGAGTGGCGAGCCGGTCGACCCGAGCGACGAGCCGCTGGTCATGGACACGTTTCACCTCGGCGCGTTCTATTCATGGCGGCTACTCGCGGGCACGTATGCCTACGCGCAGAACGGCGACGCCCGTTTTCCCAGGTTGGTGCTGCCAGGCCCGTACCAGAACTCGGTGAACCTGCCGTCGATTGCCGACTATCCGCGCTGCGCGCTGCAGTACGGGCCTGATCTGTACGTCGGCGCCGGGCGCTACATCTACCGGATTCCTGGCGGCGTGGGCACGCCCGCGATCGACCAGGACCTGGGCGCCGGCAACGTCGCCTGGAGTATGCAAACCTTCGGTGGCGCGCTGTTCTGTGGCACCAGCGTGGGCGCGACCAGCTCGAGCGCGCCGGGCCTGCTGTGGCAGAAAGCGACGCCCGGCGCGGGCGGCTGGACCAACACCACGGGCCTCTTCAGGAAATCGCTCGCGACGGCCTGGTATACGGCTGTCGGCACGGCGGGCGCTGTCGGTGCCTACCAGATGATCGGCCAGGACACGTCCTCATCGGTGCGCAACGTGGCCACCGCGCCGCTGACCGCGGCCAACTGGGGCGCCTCGATTCCAATCGGCGATACGACCTACGGCATCAATCGGCTGATCGGCGACCAGACGCACGTGTACATCGCCAAAACGAACGGCTTGCACGACCTCGACGGCGTCACCGGCTACACGCCCAATTTGATGCCGTTTTTCGCCGCGGGTCTGGATGACGAAAACGGCATCGCTGGTCACTCGAGCGGTGGCGAGATCTACACGGCGCACCTGAGTGGCCTGTTCAGGATGGACGTGAGCGGCTCGCTCAGCTCGCGCATCGTCACCGTCACGCCTGGTCACGGACTGCCCAATGAGACGCCGGTGCGCGGCAAGATCCTGGCCTCGACGTCGTGGGGCCCGTGGCAAATCATGGCGGTCTACAACGGTGTCGACACGTACATCTGCTGGGGCCGCGACATCATGCAGGGCGACGCCGGCGTGAGCCCGTTTGGGTACGGCTACGGCTACGGGCCCAGCCCGTCGGCGATCGGGCCGTCGCCCATGCTCTGGCACGGCGGCCTCGTCTACCTGCCTGGTCAGCGCTGTTATCTGTTGTACGTTTCGGGATTGACCTCACCGGCGCGGCTCTGGTTTGGCAATGGGCAGGCGCTCCGCTGGTGCCTGCTACCGCGCACGGAGAACCCACTACAGGACTCGGAGTACGACTACGCGAATCAATGGTCGCTCTGGCTGCCGGGACAAGATTGGGGCCACCCTGCAACGCCCAAAGCATTGCTGCAGATCGACGTCGAGGCCGACAACTTCGGAGCTGGCGCGTCGATGGTGGTTAACGTCAACGCGGAAGGTGGCTCGTACACGCAGTGGGGCGTTGCCAATACCTCGCCGCAGTCGCAGCTGCCGATGGTGCAGCCCTACACCGGTCGACGTATCGGCGTGCGTCTGGACGGCTTCAATACAACGACCTCGCCGGCGATCCTGCGCGTGCTCATGCCGCGCGCGCAGGTGCGCGTGGCGGTGCGCATGCTGCGGACCTATCAGATCCTGCTCGGCTTCGGGAACCAGGACCGCTTCGGCGGTTTTTCTATTGGCCGCGCGCTGGACCAGTTCCAGGTGCTGCAGGTGCTGCAGACGGCGGGCACGGTGACGCTGCGCGACGAGTTCGGCGAAACGGTGACCGCAATGATCATCCCGCCGGTACAACGCGAAGTGCTGTATCTGCGCGCCGAGGCCGGCCGCGACCAGAACGAGCCGGTGCTGGTAGCGACCGTGCAATTCAAACTGCTGACCGGTGCCGCCGGGCCCGCGGCGCTGCGCTGGGACGACGGCCATCTGTGGGATTCAGGAACGATCTGGACCAGCTAAGGAGAGGTCACCATGCCAACACTGAATGACGTTATCGCTGGCTCGGTCCAGCAAGCCGCGCAAGTGCAACAGGTGGTCGATTTGCTGAAGGGTACGCCGAATAAAGGCGTACCGGTCGCGCTGACAGCGGTCAACGATCCACTCAACTACGCGCTGTCGATCCAGAACGATGACCCAATCAACGCGCGCGCGCTGAGCGTCCTGAAAGCTGATGGCTCGCCACTGCTGACGTGCGATATCAACGGCGTGACGTTCGGCAGTGGCGCGGCGGTCAACTTACCACCGAACTCGGTGAGCACCAGTCAGATCGTGGACGGCACGATCCAGAACGCGGACCTGGCGGCTGGGGTCGCCGCGGCCAACGTCGGCACGCTGGGCGGCCCGCTGCGGGGCACACTCCCGAATCCGACGCTGTCCAACCCGTTGACCATACCGGGCACGCTGATCATGCCAGCCGGCGGCGTCATTGGGTACGCGCCGACCCCCGGCGCGCGCTACGACCACATCTACTTCGGCGCCAACGACTCGCTGGCCAACGTGCAGAACAGCCGGCTGCAGTTTGTCCGCAACTACGACAGTGTCCCGAGTATGGAGGTGCTCGGTAGCGGGACCGTCCTGGCGACCCGCTTCCAGGGCGCGGTGACCGGCGCGGCGATCGACGCCAACACCATCGACGAAGACCGCATGACGACCAATGGGCGGCTCAGGTTCGTCAGCCAGTACTGGGGCCAGGCCAACTGGTCGACGTCCACGACCGGATCGTGGGTGGCGACAGCGGTTGTCACGGCGCTGCCCAACGTGCAGAACAACAAGTCGTATCTGTTGAGCTGGATGGTGCCGATCCAGAGCACCTCGGCGACCGCCACTGTCCTGGTCGGGCTGGGCTGGAACGGCTCGCCCCAGGCCCAGGTGGCGCAGTGGACCTGCCCAGGGTCCAACTATCTGAACACGCTGTCGGGTAGTGTTGAGTTGGCCGGCGGCGGGGTGCCCCTGGCGACCAACGTGCAACTGTACGTGCAGGCCAATGCGGGCACGACGATCGTCAGTGGCGCGACGTATTCGAGTCTGGTGGTATCGGAGATCTTCACGGCATGACCATCATCATCAGTAAGCCGGTCAACCTGAGCCAACTGCAGCAGGAAATGGTGACCGCCGGCGTGCCAATCAACCAGGGGCTGATCCTCGAGGGCACCACGCTGCAGGATGTGCAGGGTGGGCAGGCGACCGATTTTCGTGACGAAGCGGCGGCGCAGGCGGTCGTCGATGCGCACCAGGCCCTGCGCGACAAGACCGACGCGGAGCTGACGACCGAATTTCAGGCGAGTGACGACCCGGCCAGAAAGCAGGACCTCCGCGACATGATCAGCAACCTGCTGCCCAGAGAGCAGGTGCCGATGTGACGGAGTTCTCGGTAGGTCCGGGCGTGCAGCAGGCGATGGCCGACAACGGTGATGAGCCGCGCAGCGATGAGCAGTTCATCATCCTGCGCGAAGGCCACAAGGTCAGCATGACGTTCTCCACAGGCGGGGTCTATTACTACTACGAGGAGGACAATCGCACCCAGCGGTGTCCCTTTTGACGGAGCTGCGCCGCCGGCTCAGGGCATCACCTGGGACCCGTGGATGGAACAGCCGGCGCAGCTGTACGACTGGACGTGTTCGGCGGCGAGTCTGGAGTGGGTCAAACGTTCGACCGCCCTGATTCTGCCCCCGCCAGACATTTTTCTCAGTCGCGAGACGACCGTGTACGAGATTGGCTACCCGGACAATATCAACGCGACGTACGGACTGATGAACGCCGACGGCTCCGCTCTGAGGAAGGTGCTCGAGGACTATGGGCAGGAGACGTCGCAGTCCTGGCTCGACTTCGACACCACCTACGAGCTCGCGCAGGGCACCACGGGGATGCTCAGTGGCCAGGCCTACTACCATTGGGTCAGTTTGCGCGGCGTGCAGGGCGACACGCTCTGGATTTCCAATTCGGCACCGGGCTATCGCGCGATCTACAACAACCTGAGTCGCGCAGACTGGGATCGCCTCGGACCAGGCTGGTCAGTCGTCTGGCTAGTCTGATTGATGTTGCTGTACGCGGTGCGCCACTGGCTCGCCCACTTCCTCAGTTGGAACACCGGCCACTGCCACGCTTTCTGGCGCGACGGGCATCTCCTGATGGCCTTCATCTGCGACGGATGTGGCGAGATGCAGGGAGTGCGCGAGATTCCCGAGTCGATCTATGGACACCAGCGTTGGTGAGCACATGGATGACCAGGTCGTTGGCGAGTCGGAGCGGACGGTCCAGCCGCGGCACTCGTCGCTGCGCATCGACATCACCTTGAGCGTCGGGTACACCAGAGAGCGCGCGGCGATCACTGACCGCTGGGAGATGCGTCTCAGCACCGTGGGACTACTGGTCGCCGGTGCAATCATCTGTCTGGTCGTCCTGGCGCTGCTGCTGCCACACCTGATCACGGTGCTGTCTGGAGGTTAAGGTCCAGGTCCACGTGGCAGTACGACGTCACCGCGCTGGCCAACT
>Ga0306925_10001318_pt1 | contig 20123 bp, 19 predicted proteins | sample flu12Cox44000176_FD_203755 | JGI IMG/M metagenome (GOLD analysis project Ga0306925, IMG submission 203755) | Lab enrichment of tropical soil microbial communities from Luquillo Experimental Forest, Puerto Rico - flux8day.12C.oxic.44.000.176 (v2)... | ecosystem: Environmental > Terrestrial >... | reverse complement strand
GCGTCGGACGTGGGGACTGAGATGAGGTGCGGTCGCAATTTCGCCGTGACTTTCATTTCCAATGATGACCTTGGGGAAGGGGGATGGGCGACCAGTCGTCGGCCTTGACTTAGGTCGGGTCGTCGGCAGCTGCTCTCAGCAGATCATCCATGACCGGCGTTGCGCGAAGTCCCGATTGCGTCGGATTGAAACCGCCGTGGAAAGGGAATTCGTCGGAGCGAGCATCAACCACGAGTCGCCGAATAGATGTGTAAGGAGAAATCGGGGGGAAACGATGGGCACTCGAGCCGGGCTACAAGTAAATTTTGATGCTGATGAAGTACGCACGCTTATTGCCGATTATCTCGGGATTGGTGCCAAACAAGTTACAGACGAAGCGCATTTGGGTGATGATCTCGGCCTTGACTGGCTCGATCAGCTCGAGTTGATGATACTGATCGAGGATGAATTCGCCGGCGTCGAATTTTCGGACGCCGCTGTGCATGAAATCGAAGTCGTTGGCGATCTAATCCGGCACATCGAGATGTCGAATCAAAATGCCGCGTCAACATTCCGCAGGTCCGCAGCTTAACGACCTGACTTCGCCGTGGAGCCCGACCCGCACAGCGGCCAAGCTGCTCTCGAAAAGATGAGGCGCGGCGGATCGCGGCGAATATCGCCAAGCTGCCAGAGCTGTTAGGTCGAAAAGATTCGGGCTCTAACCGTGCCGAACTGCCAATTCCTCCATTCTGGTTCGAAGCTCGCTTGGCAATTCGTGCGGCGCCTGAAATTCGGTTCGTAATTCCTCGCCAATTGCGAATTGCGCTGCGCGAATTAAGTCCGATCGCAAGCTTGTGCGCACGATCACACGCAGTCTTAGGGCCTCGGAAATGCCTCGTGGAAACCGATCCGCCACGGCCCACACGATTAAGACGATCAAAACGCCGAGTGCGATGTAATCGGGAATCATCATGGCGTTGGTCGAATGCAAACGGGCTGCCCGTTCACAAGTTCTAGTCCGCCATTACGACATTTTTCCTATGGGATTATGCAGATGTCATGGCATCCGGGCGGCGGATCGCGGCGAATATCGCCAAGCTGCCGGAGCTATTGCCCAGGATTGACAAAAGAAACTATTTGGGAGCGCGTTTGTTGAGGATGCGCTGTAGCGTGCGCCGGTGCATTTTCAGGCGGCGAGCGGTTTCCGAAGTGTTGCGGTCGCATAATTCGTAAATGCGCTGAATATGCTCCCAGCGCACCCGAGCTGCCGTCATAGGATTTTCCGGCGGCTTGATTTTTTTGTTGTCAGGGGCGAGCAAGGCCGCGGCGACATCGTCGGCATCCACTGGCTTGGCCAGATAATCAACCGCGCCGAGCTTCACCGCATTCACCGCGGACGTGATATTGCCGTAGCCGGTGAGAATGATGGCGCGCGCCTCCGGGCGGCGCTTCTTTATCGCCGAAATGACATCGAGGCTGTTGCCTTTGCCGAGCCTCATGTCGACCACCGCAAAAACAGGAGCAGCCTTTTCAACCTGGAGAAGACCTTCGCCGACCGATTCCGCTGTCGTCACCGTGAAGCCCCGGCCTTCCATGGCGCGAGCGAGGCGTTGCAGGAACGACTTATCATCCTCGACGATCAGAAGCGATCGCTCTGTCGGAAGCGAGCTGATTGCAGCATCGGTCATGATATTTCCAATCCCTATAACTACCTACCACGGTCGGGTTACGGTTCCTGAGAGATCAGTAATTTGAACCGCAGTTTCGCAGTTATCGGGTGGTAGATGGGCGATCATTACCGAGTGGTTGCCGCCAAATTAATGTTTGGCAATCGTAAAGCGGACATCGGGGCGGCGCTCGGTTAACGTAAAGGCAGCGCGAAAAAGGCCGCTAGCAAAAAAAATTGCGGACACAGAAGGGGACTTCTTTTTATTTTTTCAAAACTGGCGCAGGGGGTGTGGGTGGGTCTTTATGCCGGTTTTTCCCGATAGCTGGGCCAATTTCGCTTTTGATTTTTCCACGCGGCATAGGCGCCTCTGCGAGTGAGTCAAAATGACTCATCGGGGCAGGCAGTTTTTCTTGGTCAACTGGTTGAAGAACACACGATATATTCGCAGTCATAATCGCGGGGCCAATTTCGCTTTTTTTAATGACGACGGCGCTCGGCGATGTCTACTTTCGGGGGTAGAGCGGACATCGCGTTTTGACTGCTCGCCCCCAGTTTTGACCAAATTAGATATTGATTGTCGCTAATGAAGCGATTTCGTAAAGGTGCGATTGAATGTCAGAGCTTCACGGATAATCCCCGATGAGTTGCAAGCTCAATCATTTTAATGCCAAACCAATTAAAATAAAAAACTCCGGAAAATTAACTGGGGGCTTTTGTCAGATATCCGGTTGCATAACGCTCCATCGCGGGTGTCCAATTAAGTGCGTTCTCGCGCGCCCATTGCCACGCCCAGCGCTCGCGGGTCTTCGAATTACGGCTGTTTTGGTGTCGGCCTAAAAAGTGCCCAATCTCATGTAGCGCAACTGCATAGCTGAGCGGGGACTTGATGGCTGGCACCACAATTTCGTTCGCTGCGCCATCCGCTTCACGGGTGGCGTAAGCATCCTTGTCACCGTATGCAGACCAATGAAGCCAAATGCTGTTGGCGTCGCACACGTCGATGATGTGCTGGCGCATCGCCTCGACTGCCGCAGACGGTTTTTTGCTCATGACTACGCAGCGGCTTTCAGCGCCCTCTGGCTGGCCGTGGCACCGGCCTTGGGCTTCGGCTTGAGCAAGTCGGCAATGTGCCTGTCCGTCGAGAGCCGCGCGGCGACGGGGGTAAAGCGGACAATGTCCGCTATTGGCACAAAGCGGACATTACTTGACTGAGTTCCAATGTCTGCTTTTGGGGGTAAAGCGGACATCGACCAGCCGTTGTGAAATGTTTCGCATCGAAATTGGTGTGTCGATGCGGCCGTCGCGCACCCTGCATTCACCGCAAAATACTGATGCTCGGTGGGAGCTCGCGCCGCCAAAACCGCTAGTCTTGTTTAGATCGCATTTTTCCAGCGACAAGCCGTCCGCTTGCCGCGCTGCGAGATGAACGGATCGTAATGTTTTGCCTGCGTTTTTTGGTTTTGCGTCACAACTTTCGCCATAATAGAAGCCGTCGATGGTGCGCGGGGCGCGCACAAAGCGTCTAGACAATTTTATGTCTGCAAAGAGTGCACCGGATTCTGGAAAAGATGCAGCGGCGCTCGGACTTCACAGGTTCGGCTTCGGCTCAACTGGCAATGCAATAACGAGGATTGCGGCCGATCCCCGCGGCGCGCTGCTTGCCGATCTTGAGCGGCCAGGTGCCGGCCAGCTTGATGCGCCGGATCTGGTTTCAAGCGCCGAGGCAGCGCGAGAGATTTTCGATTTTCGCGCGGAGCGCGCGGCCAAGCAGAAGCTTGTCTCCCGGCGGCAGAAGGAAATGAGCGCCAGCGGCGAAGCCCAGCCAGTTTCGGAACCCGCGCAACTGATGAGCTTGGATGGCGCCGCGCTGGCTCAGAAGCCGCCGCTACCGCAGCGAATCATTCTGAGCGAGGCGAAAGCCCGTTTTGACGCCGCCGCCGGCGCGGATATCGGCTTTGCCGAGCGCTTGGTCTGGTTCTGGTCGAACCATTTCTGCGTGTCTGCGGACAAAGATGTAGCGATGGTCGGCGCCTACGAGCGCGAGGCCATACGCCCGCACGTGCTCGGCCGCTTCGCCGATCTTTTGCAGGCGGTGGAGAGCCATCCGGCGATGCTGCTCTATCTCGACAATGTGCAATCGATGGGGGCGGACTCGATCGCCGGTATCAACCGCGACAAGGGTCTCAACGAGAATCTGGCACGCGAGACACTTGAACTGCATACTCTGGGCGTACGCGGCGGCTATGGCCAGGCCGACGTCACCAATTTCGCCAAGGTGCTGACCGGCTGGACCTGGCTCGGACCCGAGAATCCACTTCATGGCGGCGAATTCGTTTTTATTAAGCGCCTGCATGAACCGGGAGATCAGATGGTGCTCGGCAAGCGCTATGCCGACACCGGCGTCGATCAAGGCCGTGCAGTCCTCGCCGATCTGGCGCGCCATCCGGCCACGGCGCAGCACATTGCTGGAAAGCTTGCCCGGCATTTTGTGGCCGACGATGCGCCGCCGAGTTTGGTGTCCAAACTGGCAAAGACTTTCGCCGATACCGACGGCGATCTGAAACAGATGGCGAAAATATTAATCACAGCTGAGGAATCGTGGACCGCGCCGCGGCGAAAGCTCAAACCACCGGCGGAATGGATCGCTGGCGTCATCCGTCTCACCAAAACCCAGGCGGATATTCCGATCAGCCGCATCATGAACGCGCAAGTGGCGCTCGGCGCGCCGCTGTGGCGACCACCGGCGCCAAATGGCTATGCGGACAGCGAAGCGGCGTGGATTGACGGTATCCCGCGACGCATCGATATCGCCACCGAATTTGCAGGCCGGGCACCGCACGCTGAACCGCTCGAACTCCTCGAAAGCGGCCTTGGCCCCCTCGCCTCGGCACAGACGCGCGAGACTGTGGCGCGCGCCGAGAGCCGCAATCAGGCTTTGGCGCTTCTGGTGATGGCGCCTGAATTTCTGCGGAGATGACGATGCAACTGCATACTCCTTCGCGCCGCGAACTTCTGCTCGCTTCCGGGACGCTGTTCGCCTGGGCGCATTTACCGAAGGTCGCGCAGGCTGAAGGCCGCGACCCACGTTTTCTCACCATTATTCTGCGCGGCGCGCTGGACGGCCTCGCGACCGTGGCGCCGGTCGGCGATCCGGAATGGCAGACGCTGCGCGGCGACAAGGCGCTAACGCTCGAAGGCAACGCGCCGGCGCTCAAGCTTGATGACTTCTTTGCGCTTAATCCGGCGATGCCGAACCTGCATCGCATGTTTGATGCGAAAGAAGCGATCGTGGTCCACGCCAGCGCCACCCCCTATCGCGAGCGCTCGCATTTCGATGGCCAAGATCTGTTGGAGAGCGGATTGCCAAAGCCGGGCTCGAGCGAAAGCGGCTGGCTCAACCGGGCGCTCTCCGGGCTTGCGCCGGCCGGACGGGTCAATCCGCGCGGCAGCAAACTTTTTGCGGTTGGACCGGTTACGCCGCTTGTGGTGCGCGGACCCGCCCCGGTTCTCTCATGGTCACCGCCGCGCGTGATGCCGGCGAGTGAAGACACTGTGCACCGCCTTCTCGCTCTCTATCGGGACTGCGATGCTAAGCTCGCCGGCGTGCTTGAAGACAATTCCAAGCTTATGGCCGTCGAACAGTCTGGCGGCATGACGCAAAAGCCGGCCGCAGCTGGTCCGGCGCAAGTGCGTGCCTACTTTTCCGAAGCCGTGGGCACCGCGGCGAAATTCTTGGCACAACCGGACGGACCGCGCGTCGGCGCGCTCGCGCTCGATGGCTGGGATACCCATTCCAACGAAGGCATCGCGCAAGGCCGGCTATCGCAATTGCTCGGTGCGCTGGATGAGGCGCTGGCCGCGATCAAATCCAATATGGGGCCGGCCTGGCGCGAGACCGTGGTGGCGCTCGCGACCGAATTTGGCCGCACAGCCCGCATCAACGGCACCGATGGCACGGACCACGGCACCGCGACAGTTGCGCTGCTTGTTGGCGGCGCTTTGAAAGGTGGCCGCGTCGTTGCCGATTGGCCGGGATTAAAACCAACCGATCTTTACCAGAATCGCGATCTCAAACCGACGACTGATCTGCGCGCCGTGCTCAAGGGCGTTTTGCGTGACCATCTGCGCGCCGACGAAAGGGCGCTGACGCAGACTGTGTTCCCGGGCAGTGACACGGTGAAGCCGACGTCGGAATTGGTCGCTTAGATATTCAAGACCCGCCCGTAAGCATCCAAGACTGCTGTCGGCTTTTGGCACAAAGCGGACATCAGAGGGCTGAGTTTCAATGTCCGCTCGGCTCCACTTCCACGTGAAGCTGCTCGCGCAGCGCCATCAGCGGCGAGCGTAAATAATACTTTTTTATGGGGCGGGAAAATGGACGCACAAAGGCAAAGGGCTTCGGCTTGGAGCTGGTGGTACCTGCTCTTTGTTATTCAATTCGTCGCGGTGCTGTGGCCGCCGTTCTACAATTCGGTGGAGCCGACTTGCTAACTGCTGCCTGCCGCAGCTAGCTGCACGCGCAAGTGACCGACCTCTGATTCGAGCCGTTTGATATTTTCGAATAATCGGCGGCTGATGAGCTGAAGGAAGAAGAACCCGAATGTTGGGTTCTGATAGTAGAGCTGCTTGACTTGCCCATAGGTGATTTCCAGCAGCTTTCCCGCCTCGGTACATTGCAGCGTCTGCGTGCGGGTCTTGTCTGGCGAGATCAGAGCAAACTCGCCGACGACCGCACCCGGCGCAATGTCGATGCCGCTCTCGATGAGACGGCATCGTCCAGAGACGACGAAGAACAAGCAGTTGGCAGTCTCCCCTTTGCTAAATATAAACTCATCCTTGTTCATTAGCCGCGAGAAGGTAAACGGCTTGATCCATGCCATATTAAGGTCGCCCGACGCGGCCGTCTCAACCTGCTTGATCAAATTTCTCATCTCGCGCAACCGTACGATATTGAGCGGGAGCAAAAAGACGTGCAGAAAGAGTGGTGGATAGGCTGAGGCGAGATATCCGTAGACAATGAAGAAAATGTTGCTGCCGATACCAAGAACGCGCAGAGGCACCATCGTCTTCATCCAGAACGTGACGAATACCAATGCAGCCGCAGCATAGCCAAACAGATTTGCCTGGCTCATATTGAGTACGGTTAGGCTCATGTTAAAAGCTCCAGCAAGAAATCGGTCGGTGCGAATTCCTCATAGTACCGGACCGAAAGTCAACAACCCCCCGAGCGCATATTCCCCGACAACATAGGACTCGCAAATTGCGGGCGTGGTGCAATCGGATGAGCAGATCATACAGGTGGTCCTGGAAATAACTGAATGTTACCTCGAGGAGGGCGGCAGTGGATCGCAAGCATTTACGGCAATGTCTCCCGCCCATTTTATGTGTGCGCGATTGCCGCCAACGCTGGTGAGTCGTGCCGACGAGGTGATCGAGTGAAGGGCCGATGTCCGCTTTTGGCACAAAGCGGACATATCGCGACCGAGTTCCAATGTCCGCTGTTGGGGGTAAAGCGGACATAGCGCGCCAATTGTGTCGCCGCGCCAACCCGCGCATATAGTAGCGTCATGGACACACCCAACCCCTCGGCAATCCCCACCGCCGCGAGCCGTGCGCCGGTTCACATCGGTGCTGTCGGCATGATGGTCCGCGATCTTGACCGCGTCACCGCCTACTACCGCGACATGCTTGGTTTGACCGTGCAGGAGCACACTCGGCAAGTTGCGATACTCGGCGTCGGCGGCGTCGCCCTCCTGGAGCTGATCCACAGACCTGATGCCCTGCCAGATGATCCGCGTGAAGTCGGCCTTTATCACACGGCGTTTCTGATGCCGACGCGCGCAGATCTGGCACGCTGGATTTTGCACGCGGCAAGGGATCGTGTGCCCTTTACCGGGGCCTCTGATCATGACGTGAGTGAAGCAATCTACCTGGACGACCCGGAAGGCAACGGTGTCGAAGTCTATTCCGACCGGCCGCGCGAGAAGTGGCGCCGCGACGGTGAATTGATTTTCCAGAAAACTGACCCGCTCGACATCGACGCGATCATCCGCGAGATCGATCCCGCGACCGCGACGTATCCCACTGCACCGGGAGGACTGCGCATCGGCCATATCCATCTTCGCGTCGGAGACGTCGCCAGGGCGGAAGCGTTTTATTCAGGCGTTCTCGGCCTCGATGTGACGCGCCGCCGCACTGGAGCGACTTTCTTATCCTCGGGCGGCTATCACCACCACGTCGCTGTCAATGTCTGGCACAGTAATGGCGCGGGCATTCGCAACGGCAAGCGGGCAGGCCTCGATTGGTTCGCGATGGAAATCAACGATGAGCCGACGATAGACGGCCTGAAAAAGCGTCTCGACGCGGCCGGCACGACAACGCACTCAATTCCAGGTGGCTTTTCCGCGACGGACCCTTGGGGCACCTCTATCCGATTCATCATTGCGCCTTAAATGCCGTGCGCCGTTTGTCCCATGCGTGGCGGGTGTCGATCCACTACCATGCGCATGTCTGAAGTTGCCACTTAGTGGACACTCAATTCGCGCTGACGGATGTCCGCTTTTGGGGGTAAAGCGGACATCGGCCGACCTGACGCAAGTGCCCGCAATGCGCGGCGATTGCTCTCCTTTGGGAGAAGCGCGATATTTGGTAGCGCTAACTAGAAATCCAAGCTGTGAGCAGTAACGTAATATATCTTGCGACGATCTGGGCGATACCCGTGATCATCGCCATAACATTTCATGAGGCAGCGCATGGCTTCGTCGCGCATCTACTTGGCGATGACACCGCATGGCGGCTCGGGCGTGTAAGCTTTAATCCAGCGAAGCACATTGACCCCTTCGGGACGATCTTATTGCCGGGCATCTTGCTACTGCTGCGCGCTCCGTTCCTCTTTGGCTACGCCAAGCCGGTGCCGGTCAATTTTCAGAAGCTGCGGTCGCCACGACGGGACACGGTGCTAGTTGCTGCTGCCGGACCCGCCATGAATATCATCCTTGCCGTGCTTGCGGCGCTGGCATTCCACCTTGTTGGTTATTTGCCGGTCATCTCTGCGCGATGGTTGGCGGACAACCTGAGGAACGCTCTGATTCTTAATGTCGTACTGGCTGTGTTCAATTTGTTCCCGCTACCACCTCTGGATGGCGGACGCATCCTGGTTGGGATTCTGCCAAAAACCATCGCCGGGCGTGTCGCCAGACTAGAGCCATACGGGCTTGCAATCCTGATCGGTCTACTCATCATTTTGCCGATGCTGGGCGCTCAGCTAGGCATCGACCTCAACCTCGTATCTCACCTGATCGCCGTCACGACCGGTGTCATCATCGAGGCCATAGTCCACGTTACCGGTAACAGCTAGCGCGCCCGGAGCCGGTTCGACTGCTGCACTGCATAATGTCTGCTATTGGCACAAAGCGGACATTTAGCACTGAGTTCCAATGTCTGCTTTTGGGGGTAAAGCGGACATCCGTGGGACCTTACTGAATGTCTGCTTTTGACAGCGGACGCTCGCTTAACCGGAAGGCTACTGCCGGCAGAGCTGTGCATCGCCTTTTTTATCGCGGCGCTGTGGCTGAGCGGACCAAGTTTTCAGAAATGCAGCGCGCTGGAGAACGCAACAGAGCGTCATGCTTGTTATGACGCACTGAGGAATTTCAGAACGCTGACGCTATGACGGTGAGAGCCGCGAAATAGTCGAATGACTGACGTTATAGCTTCGCGCGAACCGCTCATTTATCGGGCGGACTGTAGGAGCCCTGAAGCTCTATTCTCTTCTTCCGGATGCCGATCACTTCCTCCATCGTAAACAGACGCACCATTTTGAAGTTATGAACTCCGTCGGACGATGCTACGACTGCACCCACTGATGGCGCCACAGCGGGATCAGCGTCAAAGATAGCCAGCGCACCAGGGCCGTCGGTCATGGTGGCGTACATACCAACCAACTTGCCGCCAGCGGCCTTCACCAGTTTCTCGAATGCGTCACGTCGATTGGTGTTTGGATTTTTGGCCATGGCCTCCATGGCCTTCGGTGTGTAACCGGCTGTGATGCAGAACAGCATGGATAAACCCTCCCTTGATTTTGATGTTGAGATCGCGCGCCCACCGAAGGCACAATCGCTGGCCTTAACTTTGCGGAACGCTTGAATTAGACTACATCACCTGATCGTCGCCTTGAAGACAATGCGATCAGGCTTCGACGCTGAGCCTCGATATAGTCGAATGGCTCACAGAATAGCTGCGGGCAATTTCGACCAACGCTTTGCCCCGAGCTCGACGCGCTAACTCTCTTCTTGATCAAGATCAAATTGTTGAAGATTGGTGCTTCTATAAACTCAGGGCCGGTTCTCCCCCAGAGAGCCCGGCCCCGATCTCACCCATACCCCCGAACCCCCGAGGTCGGGGTCGTCATTTCTGCAATCGATTATGGCGTTCAGTGGGCGTTGGGAGAATTTGTGATCGTGTTCAAGCGCTGAACACAGCTCCGGCCTTTACTTGTTAGGTTACGAGCCGCGCGCGCAGTCGTGTGAATTCGGCGTCGCTGATCGATCCCGCCTTTTTTAGCCCATCGAGCTTATGGATTTCATCTGCGACGCTGAAACCAACCACGCGCCTACGCTCGTCACGCGCCTGCTGAGCTTGCTCCACATTGCGCCCTGCCATACTTCCTCCCTGAAAGATTAAATAGGCAAGGACAGCAATGTATGGAAAGACAACCACTGCTATTACCCAAATAGCCTTGATCCAACCTGAAATGTCGTGGCGACGGAACAGATCAGCAAAAACAGTAATCAAAAGCCAGAACCACACGACGAAGACGAATATCGCTAGGGCGTCCATCAGAAAATTGCGATAGGTGAAGCCTTCCTGAAAGAAGAACATGCGATCCTCCTTTATTTCGTGAGGCCTCCCCACCCAATTTCCTCGCTATGATAGCTTAAATCGATATTCCTCAACCATCTCGTCGTTCCTTGCTGCGTCCGTCGGGGAATAAGGCAGTGAAAATGGCAGCACAGGGCTACGACTACATCATTGTCGGTGCGGGGTCAGCGGGCTGCGTGCTAGCTAACCGGCTGAGCGAAGACGGCGATGCGAACGTCCTGCTCATCGAAGCCGGCGGCCGCGATTGGCATCCTTACATCCACATCCCACTCGGCCTGGGTCGCATGCATGATTACGGCATGTTTGACTGGGGGTATCAGGCCGATCCGGAACCCAATCTCAATAATCGTCGCATCGAGGCGATGCGTGGCAAGGTATTGGGCGGCTCGTCTTCGATCAATGTTATGGCCTACACGCGCGGCAATCGCGGCGATTACGACCGCTGGGCGCAAAAGGGCGCGCGCGGTTGGTCCTACGCCGACGTGCTGCCCTACTTTCTGCGTTGCGAGACTTTTGAAAAGGGCGCCAACACTTGGCGAGGTGGCAGCGGTCCTCTCGGCACTGAATTCGCGAGGACGCGCGACCCTCTCTACGAAGCTTGGATTGCGGCCGGGGAGGCCGCCGGCTATCCGTTCAACCCGGATTATAATGGTCGGCAACAGGAAGGCTTTGGCCGCGGCCAGTACACGATCCGTTACGGACGGCGCTCATCATCCTCAAACGCCTTCCTCAAGCCCGCGCGTCGACGCAAAAATCTCACTGTTGCGCTAAACGCCCATACTACACGCATCACACTTAACGGCACGCGCGCCACGGGCGTCGAATATGTTCAAAGTGGCGGGACTGTGCACGCCGAAGCGACGCGTGAGGTAATTCTTGCCGCTGGCACTTTCAATTCACCACAGCTCCTGATGCTCTCCGGCATCGGTCCTGCAGCGCATTTACGGCAAACTGGCATCAGCGTCGTTGCCGATCTGCCGGTCGGCCGCAATCTGCAAGACCATCTTGGTGCGTACATGATGTATCGTCGCAAACGACCCGGCCCATTCCACCGCGAGATGCGGTTCGATCGGATAGCGGTAAGCATGATCCGCGCCTACTTGTTCGGCAGCGGGCCAGGCACTGTCGTGCCCGGAGGTCTGCACGCATTCATTAAGACGCGCCCCGAACTCGCGGTACCCGACATCGAGTTCATGTTCCGCGGCACGGCCGCCACGCCGCGTCTGTGGTTTCCATTGGTTCGTCCTGCCTATGTCGACGGCTTTGGTATCCGACCAACACTGTTACATCCCGACAGTCGCGGCGAGCTGTTGCTTGGCTCAGGCGATCCGCTAGCCCCTCCGCGCATCGTCTATCGCTTCTTCACCGCACCGAACGATCTGCCGACGCTGCGCGAAGGATTTAAACGTGCGCGCGAGGTCGCGTTCCAGAAGGCGATGGATCCTTATCGCGACGAGGAGATAAATCCGGGGCTCTCGGTGAAGACGGATGCTGACATCGACGCCTGGCTTAGGAATGTCGTTATCACCGCCCATCATCCAGCCGGCACCTGCGCGATCGGACAGGACGGAGTTCTGGACGCTGATCTCAAAGTGCACGGCGTCGAAGGCCTGCGTGTCTGTGATGCTTCGGCCATGCCGGATCTCGTCTCCGCGCACATCAACGCCTGCGTACTGATGATGGCCGAAAAAGGCGCCGATCTTATCCGCGGGCGCCCGCCGCTGGCGCAAGCCGAGGCGGCGTAGTCGCACCTATCCTTTTCAAGGTAATCAGGCTGTGTGCCAAGTCTGCTTCTGGCACTTAGCGGACATGCCAATTGCCATCAGCCAATGTCCGCTTTTGGGGGTAAAGCGGACATCGCTCGGACACTCCGAAATGTCCGCTTTTGACCCAAAGCAGACATGAGCGCGGCAGAATTGCTGCTGCGCAAACTGAGCCCTAAACCCCGTTTCGCCAGTCGCAAATCCCTGCTGTAATCGCCCACATCGCAGCCTGATGAATCGCAGCCTTCGAGGAAAGCATGGCCAATTCGCCCACCGCCACTCTTTTCGCAGCAACGGTCGCGTTCGCTTGCAGTACAGTCGCCGCGCCCGCTGCCGATTATGACGTCGGTTCGATCCACATCGCACAACCTTGGTCTCGCGCCACGTCAAAGGGCGCAAAAGCGGGCGCCGGCTACATGACAATCACAAACAAAGGTACAATACCTGACAAAGTCAGTTGCGTTTCAGATGATGCCAGCGCGCAATGCGAGATCCACAGCATGACGATGGAAGGCGGCGTTATGAAAATGCGCCCTGTAGAGGGCGGCCTAGAAATAAAGCCGGGAGAAACCGTCACGCTTGCGCCAGCGGGCTTCCACGTCATGTTCCGCGACCTGAAGCATGCGCTCGAAGAAGGCAAGACCGTCAAAGTCACGCTGAAATTCGACAAAGCCGGAAGTGTCGACGTCGAATATCCAATCCTTGCAGTTGGCGCGACTGCGCCCGGCACTGCGAGCGGCGGCGGAATGAAAATGAAGATGAAGATGTAAGGCCTCGGCGTTAGAGCGCTAGGCGATGTCCGCCTCTGGCACACGGACATTTCACTCGCATTATGGATGTCTGCTTTCAGGGGAATAGCGGACATTGATCGAAGGTGCCGGAATGTCCGCTCCTGACCCAAAACAGACATATCGGCATCCGAGCAAAATAAGACGTTGCTTGAGCGTGGCTCCGCGGCTGCAGAAGACTAATCCCTAGCATTGGGCTATCTGTCCAGCTCCGCGTAAATTAGGATTGGGCCGTCGGAGAGTTGCGATGCAGATTACCGGAATGTTGTATGGCGCCCGGCTGCTCGGTTATGTCGAGTTTCCCGCCGCAGAGGTCTTGGGGCCGGACGCGACCGAGGATGAAATCCAAGGTCTGATCGATAGGCACAAGCTCATTTTCATCAAGCCATTGTTTCGTGGCGGCGTCGGCAAGAAAGGGAAGTCGGGCTTAATCGGCAAAGCGACCGACCTTAAGACCGCGTTGAAGGAGAAAGAACGGCTCTATTTCGTCGAGCATCGCCATGGAAATGCCGTCGCTAAAGCGAACGGTGTTACCTTCGAAGGCGGGGTCCCGGCCGAGCACGAGGTCTATTTCGCGATCACCGATTCGACTGAGTTTCGAGCACCCACAATGACGCTTACGCACCGCGGCGGCATAGACATCGAGGAGCTCGACAAGAGCGAGATCGCTCAGGTGCCGTTCGAGGCACTGACAGGGCTCAAAGCCTTTGTCGTCGCTAATGCTCTAACCGATATAGGTGCGCCGAAAGAGATCATTTCACCACTGGTCCAACATCTACCGAAGCTCTGGGAACTGGTGCACCACTATGGCATGACGACGCTCGAGTTGAACCCGATCCGCATGCGACCTGGTCGGGATGGGCGCCTAACGCCGGTAGCGTGCGATTTCAAGTGTGGTTTCGATCGCGACGATCCGCGCTGGCAGCGACTCGGCCTACCTAACCATCTCTTCGCAGCCGATACGTCGGACTTCGAACACGAGGTCAACCAGTTGCGCACCCATCAGGGTCAATCTGACGTTTTCGTTATCAACGAGAAGGGGACGATCCTGGCGCCGACCTTCGGTGGTGGCGCAAATTCGTTGGTCACCGAGGTGCTCGGCGAAGCCGCAATCATTTCTTCGGATTTCGGCGGCAATCCGCCCTACGAAAAGATGAAATCGGTCGCACGCATCTGCTACAAACACTGGCTTGCCCAGACAAACGTGCTGTTCATCATTGGTGGCAAGTCGAACAATACGGATATCTATGAGACGTTCCGGGCGATGGGCGATGCTTTGCGCGAGTATTTCAGCGCCAATGGCCCAACGCCGCTCTATGTCGTGGCGGGACGCGGCGGGCCCAACCTCGTCCGCGGCATGGGCGCGCTCGCCGACACCTGCGACTCGCTCAATTTGCCATATCGTTTCTTTGGCTTTGATAGTGCAATTTCAGAGGTCGTCAATTACGCAAAAAAAATAGACGAGTGGATGAAGTCAGGAGGCCGTACGCAAGTCGCGGTACATCTGGGTCTAAAGACTGCGACATAAGCGGCTGTTGCTTGGAGTTGGGTTATGTTCAAGCACGGTATTGAAGGCTTTCCTTATTTTCTTGGAGTGGCCGCGCTTGATAAGGTGGCCACACGCGACGATCGAGTTTGTGTCCTCAACATTCTTGGTGGTGAGTCGCGACAGGTCACACCGATCAGCCACGCATTTTCCGGCGGCAATGTCGTGTTTGGTACGTCTCCCGGCCGTCGTGGGCAAGTTTTGCCGACTCCGATCGGCGATATTCCGGTATTCAATAATGTGCGCGAAGGTCTCGATGCCGGTTTTTCTTTCAATACCGGAGTCGTTTATCTGCCACCTACCGGCGTTCGCGACGGCGTCGCTGAGCTGGTCCGGGTCAATCCCGGTCTAGAAAAGATCGTGATGATCACGGAAAAAATCGCAGTTCACGACGCGCGTGAAATCAGGGCTTTGGGCCAGGCCAATGGTATCGATGTTTTCGGAGCCAATTGCCTCGGTGTGGCTGATTCCTGGAATCGCGTGCGGATCGGCGGCGCGCTTGGTGGCGACAATCCCGAGGAGGTGTTGCTTAAGGGCTCGGTGGCGATTTTCTCCAATTCTGGTGGTTTCACTACCACGATCGCCCAGTATCTGGCGACCGAAGGGTGGGGTACCACAACTCTGATCTCGTCAGGCAAGGACGTCTATATCCATTACGCGGCACGAGATTTTGTTTACGCGTTTCAGCACGATCCTCGCAGCAAGGCGGCGGTCCTTTATTCCGAACCCGGCGGTTATTACGAGCACGGTCTCGAATTCGGCAAGCCGGTCGTAGCGTGCGTGGTCGGCCGTTGGAAGTCTAAGCTGACGCGTGCCGTGGGCCATGCTGGCGCGATGGCCGGTTCCGGCGACAAGGCCGAGGATAAAGAGCGCTGGTTCATGGAGGCCTTCAGCGTCGACGGCATTTTCACACCAGAGCGACCAATTTATTCTGCCAAAGGCGTGGTGGTGACCAACATCGCCCATATCCCGTCGGCACTAACTGCGGTGATGAAGAAGAACGGCATCGGCCCAGACTTCGCCCCGCGCGGCAGTCTCGCATTGAAGCCCTGGATCGCCAACGATCAGGGACTCGCCTTACCGTCAGAGGTGGCGCTGCCGGCCGTCGAAGCGCTCGCGCCGTACAACAGCCAGATTAAGGCGCTCGGCGACCAGATCGGAGCAGTTGTTCCTCGCCAGAGTATGAAGGATAAATCCGGCGCGTCGGTGATGGACGCAAAGACACAAGTCACAAGCGTTCACGGTCATCAGGTTCTCGATCTCGCGCTGTTGCCGCTCGAGGCGAATTTTGCCCTGCCGCTCGTTCATGAGATCGCTTCAAAAGATGATCGGGCAATGCTGGATATCGCGGTCGCCGCGGAAATTAACTTGGTTGGTGATCCAGCGCTTGCCGCCGCCGATGCCGCTCGCGAAGCGGGTAACTCGCCGAACACGATCATGGCAGCGGCCGTTGCGATCATTGGTCCCAATCGCGTGGAGCGCGCTCTAGTATGTGCCCGCAAGCTTATCGATCTTTTCGCCCATGTTGGGCTTGCCGACGCGCGTGACGAAACCTTCAATTTGAGCACGATAAAGGTCGATGCCAAATCCCGTGAATTGTTTCTGGCCCGTGCCGACGAGGCGAACGATCCGCGCCCCGAAGCAATGCTGAAAGCCGTTCACGATCGGGGTGGCAAGTCGGTATTTCTTAAGTTCCTGCAAGCGCTAAAAGGACGTCCATCGCGCGACGCGATTCTTGCGGCGGTTGCCACCACGATCGCATGGGGACCGCTGATGCGGAAGCGCATCTCGCGGCTCACTGCGGAAACCTTGCCTTGGTATTTACGACTTTACGGCGTCATGATCGGCGCCTCGATCCCCGGAAAACACCATCAGCATGGCAGTCTGTGGGGTATACCGCGGGACGAGCGTTTCGGACGCTGGACGATGGCGGATTTCCTGTTTTTGGCGCTGACTGGTAAGCGTCCGACTGAAGACGAAGCACGGCCCTTGCAGATTTTGATCGGACTTTTGATTTCGAACGGTCCGGGTTCAATTAGCGCGCAGGGTGCCAAAGGCGCGGTGGCAGCCGACGGCCCGCAAACGCCCGGTCGGGTGCAGATCAACAAAGCTATGCTCGGCTTCCTCGCGCACAGTGGCTATAGCCATGGCGGCAATGGATTTGAGGGCATGGCGTTTCTGCTGGAACAATTCAAGGATAGCGATCTGAAGGACCCCACCAATCCCAAACACGGCCTTGATCTCAAAGCGATGGCGATGAAATTTGCTGAGGCTTACAAAGAAGAGAAGAGCCAGTCCAAAGAAGCAGGCTTCGACGGGCCGCGCGCGTTACCGGGCGTTCATCATCCGATCTTTAAGGGTAAGCCAGTCAACTATGATCCACGTGAACGGTTTATCGCCGCCTTTATGGAGAAGCGAGGTGACTACAACATTTTCCATGCCTTTTACCGAGAACTGGTGCAGGCGCTACATGAAACGGGCGCGTCACGTTACGTATTTTGCGTCAATGTGGACGCAGTCATCGCTGCATTGCTGCTTGCGGTCTTATGGAATGATTACCGATCTGGCGTGTTAGTTGAAAAGGATCTGGAGACCGCCGCTTTCAACGTATTCCTATATGGGCGCATGATTGGTGCTGCCGCTGAGATTGATGATCATCTCAACCGCGGCCGAAACATGGACACGCGAACGCCACAAGAGCAGTGCGCGTTTGTCGTATAGACTGCCGTGAATTGTTAATGCCGCGACAGGCCATCGCGGCCGCGTGTAGCGGAGGAACATAAAATGGCTACGCTCAGTCCTGAACAACGCAAAGAGCAGATCTGGTCCGTGATCAGGGTCTCCAGCGGCAATTTTTTGGAGATGTACGATTTTTTCGTATTTGGTTATTACGCCAGCGCCATCGGCAGAGTGTTTTTTCCGACCGGAAGCGATTTTGCGCAATTGATGCTGGCCTTCATGACATTCGGGGCCGGCTTCCTAATGCGGCCCCTTGGCGGTATTTTCCTTGGCGCTTACATCGATCATTACGGTCGCCGCGCCGGTTTGATGCTGACGCTCGCTTTAATGGCAGTTGGCACTCTTTCGATCGCGCTGGTGCCGGGCTATGCCACCCTCGGCGCCCTTGCGCCAGTGATTGTCGTGATCGGCCGATTAATCCAAGGCTTCTCTGCTGGTGTCGAGCTTGGTGGTGTATCAGTTTACCTCGCCGAAATCGCTACTCCCGGCAACAAGGGTTTTTATGTCAGTTGGCAATCCGGTAGCCAGCAAGTTGCCGTTATCTTCGTCGCGCTCCTCGGCGTGCTTTTGAGCGCGCTGGTTCCGCCTGAGGATATGGTGGTGTGGGGTTGGCGTATTCCATTCCTAATTGGCTGCCTGATCATTCCGCTTCTTTTCATACTGCGTTACTCGCTCAAGGAAACCGAAGAATTCGAGCAGCGACGCCAAGCTGTGAACCATCCCACGCCACGAGAAATTCTGCTGAGGCTCGGTCAGAACTGGTCGATTGTCATTATCGGTATGCTGCTCGTGACGATGACAACTGTGACGTTTTATTTCATCACCGCTTACACGCCCACGTTTGGCCGCGAGGTGCTCAAACTCAGCAACATCGACAGTCTGATCGTGACGATGTGCGTTGGCATATCCAATCTGTTCTGGCTGCCGGTGATGGGCGCAGCGTCTGATCGAATTGGTCGAAGGCCACTACTGATTTTATTCACGTTGCTGATGATTGTGTCCGCATATCCCGCCTTAGCATGGCTGGTGTCCGCGCCTTCGTTCACGCGTTTGCTCGCCGTCGAGTTGTGGTTGTCCTTCATTTACGCCAGCTACAACGGCGCGATGGTCGTCGCGCTAACCGAGATCGTGCCGCTGCATGTACGCACATCCGGATTTGCGGTCGCTTACAGTTTGGCAACAGCGACATTTGGTGGGTTCACACCGGCAGTCGTGACCTATTTGATCCACGCCACCGATAACCGTGCCGTCGCCGGGCTGTGGCTGATGTTTGCCGCGGCTTGCGGCTTGGTGGCCACGTTATTGGCCTATCGCAAGGGGACAGCGGTCACACAGGCCGCCGAAACGAGCATCTCAGTGCCGATACGCTGAGGCGACAGGCCGGCTGATCTTCCTGTCTTGCAGCCCATAGGAAGCATTTTGCTGAAGTGCATGAGTCCACTTTTGGCACAAAGCGGACATTTCGCGGCTGAGTCCCAATGTCCGCTTTCGGGGGTAAAGCGGACATAGCCCACAGGCCCTGAGCATATTTTCAAAATCTCACTGCAAATTTGCGAAGGGGCGTGCCGGGTAATTGGGTTTTGCAAAGTGGTTTGCAAACGGCCAACCGAACTCGAATGGACTAGGCCTCACGCGGGAGTGGGAACGGGACTGGGCGTGGTGATGGCGAACGTCGCCGTGAGCGTGCTTACCTGCTTGGCGTTTATTTGGTTGGCGCTCGTCTGGTGCACCCGCACTGGCGACGGTGAGCACCTCTTCAGGCGGCGCGGCTTCTGAGTGAAATAATGTTCTGGAGGGGGCGGGCGGCGCGTGCTGTCCCACAGCGTCGAACACACAGGCCACGAACGCGATGACCGCGCCGACGAACATGAATGGAATGGCCGATGCGAGCAGGCCACTAGCCCAGATGCTGACCGTTCTCATCTTCGGTTGAACGCCCCAGAGGCGTGAACGGAATATCTACTACTGTGTTTGTAGTTTAAGATTTCTTTACACTTAAATTCACTGCTAAATTTAATCAGTGGCGTGCCCCGGTTGAGCCATCATCTCAGCGGCAGTGTATTTGTTTGATCTCCAATTAACCATGATCCGCCTTAATTGAATCGGCCAGTGTGTCTTTTCATCACTAGTGGACAGGATCATCTTGTCGGTTACCGATTTCATGTTGTCATGACAAAGGAGGGTGCCATGAAAGCACTCACACTACTGACTGCAGCGGCGCTGACTCTCCTCAGCGCCGCTTCTGGCTATGCGCAGACTGGGGCGTACTACGGCAAGGGCAAAGCTCCGCCGCCGCCTCCGGTTGTTACGAAAGGCTAGAGCGAGGGGGGGACCGGCCATTGTGCCGGTCCCTTTCGTTTTGGGCAGGACTTGCAAACAGAAAGGCCGCCAACTCGGGCGGCCTTAAAGTTGGTTCTCGGGAGGATCCATCCTTACCATACCGCCAACCCTCATCGCTCGCGCCGACAAGGTGATCGAATAACAATCCCTTTTGCTGCAGTGCATGAGTCCGCTTTTGGCACAAAGCGGACATTACCGACTGAGTTCCAATGTCCGCTTTTGGGGGTACGTCGCAGTGCCGATGGCCGCCCTGCCGGACGAGGTGAATCTCTACGAGGCGACGATCCTGCCTTTGTAGTCGCGCTCAGCGATGTCCGCTTTCGAGGGAAAAGCGGACATCACGTCTTCAGTATGCCTTTCCGCGTGCGGAGACCGGCCAGAGCGTCTCGACCTTGCCGTTGCGGATGCCGACATACCAA
>Ga0306925_10001316_pt1 | contig 20135 bp, 17 predicted proteins | sample flu12Cox44000176_FD_203755 | JGI IMG/M metagenome (GOLD analysis project Ga0306925, IMG submission 203755) | Lab enrichment of tropical soil microbial communities from Luquillo Experimental Forest, Puerto Rico - flux8day.12C.oxic.44.000.176 (v2)... | ecosystem: Environmental > Terrestrial >... | reverse complement strand
GGGCAATCCCATTTAAATGCGGTGGCCCCCTCACCCGGCGCCTTCGGCGCCGACCTCTCCCCGCTGGGGAGAGGTGATCGAGCCCGCTGCTCGTGCAGAAAAACTCTCGGCCAGCGGGAGATGTTCTCAGACCGTGCCCCAGACGCGGTTGACCTCTCCCCGGCGGGGAGAGGTCGCGAGCGAAGCGAGCGGGTGAGGGGGGCCGCGGCCAATGCAAATGCGATCACCCTGAGCGCATCTTAAGGGACACTTGCAACGACCACGTAGAGAGGACACCCATGACCATTCGCGTCGCCGCCATCGAGGTCAGCCATTGGCATGCGCTCAACGACGCCGCCTATCTGCGCCACCTCGTCGCCATGCCGGACGTGGAGCTCGTCGCCATCCAGGACGCCGACGCCGGCATTGTCGCGCGACGCGCGGCCGAAGTCGGCAACCCGCCGACCTTCACCAATTACCAAAAGATGCTCGCGGAGAAGCGTCCCGACTTCGTCGTGGCGCTCGGGCGGCACCGGCAGATGGCCGCCATCGCCCATGACCTGCTCGATCTCGGCTATCCCTTCCTGATGGAGAAGCCGATGGGGATCAACGCGGCCGAGGTGGAGGCGGTGGCCGCCAAGGCAGCCCGGCTCGGCGCATTCGTCGCCGTCCCGCTGGCGCAGCGCTATGCGCCGTTCGCCGCGCGCGCCCGCGAGCTGCTCGCGGCTGGGCGCCTGGGGACGCTGTCGCACATCTATGTGCGCATCAACCGGCCGCGGCCGGGGCGCTACCCGGCCTGGGACTGCGCCTGGATGCTCGATCCCGCCGAGGCCGGCGGCGGCTGCCTGCGCAACCTCGGCGCGCACGGCCTCGACATGTTCCTCCATCTGACCGGCGAGGAAGCGCAGGTGACCGGCGCTGCGCTCAGCGCCCGCGCGCATGCGCACCCGGTCGAGGATTACGCCAGCGTCATGCTGCGCTCGGCCAGCGGCGTTCTCGGGACCGTCGAGGTCGGCAACGGCTTTCCCCGTGACGGCACCGACGGCGAGTGGAAAATCGCCGGCCGCGACGCCATTCTTACAATGAAGGACGGGATCATGAAGCTTGCGACCGCCCAAGGGGACGAGACCCTGCCGGCAACCGGCGCCCCCGCGCTCTATTTCACCGCGCTGCGCGATGCGCTCGACCACTGGCGGCGCGGCGAGGCGCCCGCGATCAGCGTGCACGACTGCGCGCGGGTGGTGCGCCTCATCGACCAGGCCTACGCGCGGGCAGCATGACCTTTTGCCGATGATCACCGAGGCCACCCGTTTCATTGCCGACTACGGCTATTGGGGCATCGCCGGCGTGGTCGGCCTCGAAAGCATGGGAATCCCGCTTCCGGGCGAGACCATCCTGATTGCCGCCGCAGCCTGGGCCGCGTTCTCGCATCAATTGAGCATCGAGCTCGTGATCGCCGCGGCGGCGGGCGGCGCCATCGTCGGCGATTCGCTCGGATACCTGATCGGCCGCCGGATCGGATTCCCGCTCCTGCTGCGGTACGGCGCCCGCATCGGCGCGACCGAAGCGAGGCTCAAGGTCGGGCAATATCTGTTCCTTCGGCATGGCGGAAAGGTGGTGTTCTTCGGTCGCTTCATGGCGCTCCTGCGCACCCTTGCGGCGCTGCTCGCGGGAATCAATCAGATGCCGTGGCCCCGGTTTCTGTTCTTCAACGCGACGGGAGGAATCGTGTGGGCAACCGTTTTTGGGGTTGGGGCCTACATGTTCGGAAGCGCGCTCCACCGCATTACGGGGCCTCTCGCCATTGGCTTTGCGCTCCTCGGCGCCGCCGCCGCGCTCACCGGGTTTGTGCTGGCGCGGCGCCATGAACGGCACCTGCTGGCGGAGGCGGAAAGGGCGCTTCCGGGCCCGCTCGGCGGCACGCATCGCAGATAGACGGCGCGAACTTTGCTTGATTGGAAAATTTTTCGAAACGGTTGAGCCAAAAACCCGATCGTCATGCCGGACTTTGTTCCGGGCATCCACGTCTGTCGTGCCGCACGCAAAGACGTGGATGGCATCGGACCTCGGGTTTACCCGAGATCCGCACTATTGAGTGACGCAAGTCGAGTAAACTCGACTTGCGTTGACAAGCCCGGCCATGACGTCGAGGGACCCTAACTAGCCGGCTCGCACGACAGCGGTGATGCAATCTCTTCGAGCGAACGCCCTTCCGCGTCGATGCCGAGCTTCGCCTCCGCCAATGCGGCGATGAGCATCAACACCGCGGCGAAGACATAGCCGGCAGCCATCGCCCAGGCCTCGCCGGTCCCGACCAGGTAGCCGAACAGGAGCGGCGCCGCGCTGCCCCCGATTGCGGTGCCCAGGGCATAGAAGATTGCGATTGCAAGCGCGCGCATCTCCAGCGGGAAAATCTCGCTCGCCGTCAGATAGGCGGAGCTTGCCGCGGCGGAGGCGAAAAAGAAGATCAGCATCCACGCGAACGTCTGCGTCCACGCCGAGAACGCATCGAGACCAAAAGCGATCGCGGTCGCGATCAGAAGGATGCCGCTGATCGCGTAGGTTCCCGCGATCATGACGCGCCGGCCCAGCGTGTCGAACAACGGCCCCAGCAGCAGCGGGCCCAGGAAATTGCTTGCGGCAAGCGTCACGAGGTAGCCGCCGGTCGCGCCCTCCGAAACGCCGTGGAACCGCACCAGCACCAGCCCGTAGGAAAAGGTTACGGCATTGAACAGGAATGCCTGCGCGACCATCAGGACGAGCGCGAGCACGCTGCGGCCGCGATACTTGTCCAGCATGGCGCGAAAGATCAGCCCGAAGCCGAAGCTCCTGCGCGGGTGCACGGTCAGGCGACCGCGCGCCTCGCCGAGCTCGGCGCCGGTATCCGATCGCACGCGGCGCTCGATCTCCGTGATGGTGCCGTCCGCTTGCCGTTCCCGGCCATGGGTGATGAGCCAGCGCGGACTTTCCGGCACGTGACGGCGCAGCAGCAGGATGCCGAGCCCGAGCACCCCTCCGGTTGCAAAGGCGAGCCGCCACCCGACGTTGGGGGGGAAGATGTCGGGATCGAGGAACAGCAGCGAGGCGCCGGATCCCGCCGCCGCGCCGAGCCAGAAGCTGCCGTTGACCAGGAGATCGATGCGGCCGCGATAACGCGCCGGCATGAGCTCGTCGATCGCCGAGTTGATGGCGGCGTATTCGCCGCCGATTCCGAACCCGGTCAGGGCGCGAAACAGGGCAAAGGCGACGAAGCTCCAGGAGGTCGCGGTCAGGAGCACGCCGGTGAGATAGACAACGAGCGTGACATAGAACACGAGGCGGCGGCCGAAGCGGTCGGTGAGCCAACCGAATACCAGCGCACCGATGACGGCACCGATCACATAGGCGGAGCCCGCGGCACCGATCTCGCCGGCGGAGAGCGCAAGCGTCTGCCGGCTCTGGAGCACCGGCGCAATGGCGCCCACGATCGTGACCTCGAGGCCATCGAGGATCCAGGTCACGCCGAGCGCGACCACGACCAGCAGATGGAAGCGGCTCCAGGGCAGCCGATCGAGCCGCGCCGGGATGTCGGTCGTAATGCCGGTGGTCGGCGATTGGCGCGACGAGTTCACATCTAGTACATCGATTCCATGAAGCCTGTCATTCCGGGGCGCCGCGAAGCGGCGAACCCGGAATCCAGTAACCTACGCCATCGATTACTAGATTCCGGGCTCTGCGCCCACCCAAGTCGGCTACTGCCGACTTGGGCACTTAAAGTGCTGATCTCGGGTAAACCCGAGATCAATGGGCCTCGACCCGGAATGACGCGGCATGTGATTCGAATTTCGAAATCGATGCACTAGCAGGCTTCGTCCGTGGTCTCTGTTCACATGCCGAAGCTCTCCTTGAGGAAACGCGCGGTCGCGGCGATCGACTGCGCATTGGCGCGCTCTTCCGCCTTGTTCCTGGGCGTGGAGAATCCGTGCTCGGCACCGCTGTAGAGCTCGTACTGGAACTCGACCCTGGCTGCGCGCAGGTCTCCGATGAGCTTGTTGACCTCGGCAAGCGGGGCGACCTTGTCCTCCGCACCGTGCAGGATCAGCACCCGGCCCTTGACGTTCCTGGCGCCGTCCGCGGCATGGTTGCGGAACGAGCCGTGAATGGTGATCAGCGCCGCGAGCGGCGCTCCGGCATAGGCCGTCTCGACGCCGACCGTGCCGCCGAAGCAATAGCCAAGGAGCGCGATCCTCGAGGCGTCCACCATCGGGCTTGCCGCCAGCGTGTCGAGGCCGGCCAGCGCACGCGCGCGCATGAGCGTGCGGTCCTGGTTGTAGATCGCGGTCTGCGCCTGCATCTCCGGGACGTCCTTGGGCAGCACGCCCTCGCCGTATCCGAACATGTCGGCGGCGAAGACGACGTAGCCGAGCCCGGCGTACATCTCCGTATTCTTGAGCGTCACCGCGTCCATGCCGTTGCGCCGGTGCACCAGCAGCATGGCCGGACGCCTGTCGCCGAGGCTGTCGTCGTAGGCGAGATAGCCTTTGAGCCTGGCGCCGCCCTGGCTGTACTCGATCCAATGCGTTCTGATCTCGGCGCGCGCTGCGGCCGTAGAGAATGCGAGCGTGACGAGCACCGCCGCAATGTTACGCATAATGGTCATTACAACCTCCCTGATGACGACTCAGTCGAGCCGAATGTTCGCCGCGCTGATGACGGGGCCCCATTTGCGGCTTTCCTCCTCGACCATGAGCGTAAACTCGTGCGGCGAGCCGCCGCCGGGAGCAAGCCCCTGCTTGCGCAGAGCCTCGTGCACGGAGGGCTCCGCCAGCACTGCATTGACGTCCGCGTTGATCTGATTGAGCACGCTTGCGGGCGTTCCGGCAGGGGCAAACAATCCGTTCCATGCCATGGATTCCACGCCGGGATAGCCCTGCTCGGCGAGCGTCGGCACGTCCTTGAGCTCGGGCGTGCGCTCCTTGCTGGTGACCGCCAGCAGCTTGAGCTTGCCGCCCTGCAGGAACGCGAGCACCGCCGGCTCGACCGTGAAGATCGCGTGGGTTTCGCCGGTCACGACCGAGACGGCCGCCTCCGGTGAGCCTTTATATGGGACGTGCGTGCCCGAGAAGCCGGCGACGATCTTAAACAGCTCCATGGTCAGGTGGGAGGAGCTGCCATTGCCGACCGAAGCATAGAGCAGCCCGCCGTCCTGCCGCTTGGCCCAGGCGACGAGATCGGCGGCGGTGCGGGCGGGATGGCCTGCGGCCACCGCCAGCACGTTGGGCTGCGACGTGGTGAGCACCACGGGGAGCAAGTCCTTCGACGCGTCGTAGGCCATCCTGCGATAGAGATGCGGCGCGATCGCAACCGGTCCGTTGAAGCCGACGCCCAGCGTGTAACCGTCAGGGGGCGCCTTGGCGACCGCGGTCATCCCGAGCATGCCGCCGGCGCCGGCCTTGTCCTCGACCACGACCGGGTGCTTCCAGCGCGCGTGGAGCCGCTCGCCGATGAGGCGCGCCACGACATCGAGCGAGCTGCCGGGGGAGGCCGGGACGATGAGGTGGACGCTCTGGCCCGGCCAGGCCTGCGCGGAAGCGGCCTGCGCCAGCACCATCATCAACGCTGCCGCCATGAGCGTTCTCATCGGCTGTGCTCCATTGCGCACCGCAGCGCTGGCGATAGACGCGGCAGCTGATTGAACCGGCCCTTGGCAATCCATAGGCAAAAGATCATTCTAGCCAATAGACGAACGCTCCCGCAGCGCGCCTGCCGCCCGAGCGTTCTGCGTTTTGAACGAGGAGCGGCGATGACGGACTATCGCGTAAGCAAGCTGTTCTTTGACCTGCACCATGATGCGGGGCTCGCCCGCGAGTATCGCGCCGACATGGGCTCTGTCATCGACCGCTACCAGATCAAGCCCGACATTCGCAAGGCGCTGCTTGCGGATGATGTCGCCAGCCTTGCGCCGCTCGTCAACGCCTATCTCCTGCGCTTTTATTTTCAGGTGCGCGGAATGCCGGAGGCGCAATTCATAGCAAAGTTGCGCGCGATGGACCCTGCGAGCGGACATTCAACGGGGAAGGTCGCCCATGGCTAGGCTTGTCGGTGTTTTTGCGGCCAGCCATGGACCGATCATTGCCCGCGATTGGGACACCATGCCGCGCGATCATCGCGACAAGCTGGCGTCCGCCTTCGACGAGATCGGACGCCGGCTGCGGGCGTGCCGGCCGGATGTTCTGGTGGTGGTCTCTCCGGACCACTGGGTCAATTTCTTCATCAACAATCTGCCGGCGGTCTGCATCGGCATCGGCGAGGAGCACGATGGGCCGCCCGAGCCGTTCATGCAGAAGGTGTTTCCGCACCGCTCGCTCAAGGGCCACGCCGCATTCGGGCGACACCTGCTGCACACCGCGCTCGACAGCGAGTTCGAGCCTGCGCTGTCGCATCGCCTTGCGCTCGACCACGGCGCATGCATCCCGCTCTGGCGCGCCGGGGTCGGCCCCGAGCTGCCGCTCGTTCCCATTCTGGTCAACGACCTCGAGGCGCCGATGCCGAGCATCAAGCGCTGTCTCGCCTGGGGCCGGCTGCTGCGGCGCGCGATCGAGAGCTATCCCGAGCCGTTGCGGGTCGCGGTGCTCGGTACCGGCGGATTGAGCCACTCCATCGGCGAAGCAACCATGGGATGGATCGACGAGAAATTCGATCACGACTGCATCAGGCACTTCGAGAACGGTGAAGATCGGCAGCTCGACGCCTTCCTCACGCAAGCGCTGCCGCGCACCGGCAATGGCGCGCACGAGATGCGCGACTGGGTGATCGCGCATGCCGCGGCCGGCAGCACCGGCTTCGAGCTCATCGACTATTTCCCGAGCCCCCAAACGCTCGTGGGCGCCGGCTTCGCGGCATGGAAGCTGCCGCCAGCGTGACGTCGTAGGTTGGGTCGAGCCTGCGGGACCCAACACGCTCGAGCGCCATCGTCGTTGGGTCTCGTGAAGAACTCGACCCAACCTACAAATGTCGTGCTTTAACTAAAGCGACCGGTAGCCGCCGTCGGCCATGATGATCGAGCCGGTCACGTAGGCCGAGAGGTCGCAGGCAAGGAAGATTGCCGGCCCGACAATGTCCTGCGGCTTGCCGGCGCGGCCGAGCGGCGTGTGCTCCAGGAAGATCCTGACGAGTTCCGGGTTGCTGGCGCGCACCTTCTCGTTCAGCGGCGTCTCGATCAGGCCGGGGCCGATGGCGTTGACCCGCACCCCGTCCTTGCCGAGCTCCGCCGCCAGCGCCCGCGTGAAGCCGAGCACGCCGTGCTTCGAGGTGGTGTAGGCGGGCGAGTTGGGCGTGCGCACGTGAACGAAAGACTGGATGGAGCCGATATTGACGATGCGCCCCTTCGTCGCGCGCAGCTGATCCAGAAACGCAAGCGTCACGTTGAACACGCCGTTGAGATTGACCGCCATGACGTCCTGCCAGTCCTTGATCACGGCCTCCCGGTCCGAAGCAAAGGCATTGCGGCGGTTGATGCCGGCGTTGTTGACCAGCACCGAGACCTGGCCCACCTGCCCGCCGATCTGCGCCGCCACTTCGCGGCACCTGTCGCGCTCAGTCACGTCCACCATGAAGCTTTCGGCCTTGCCGCCGCCCGCAGTGATGGCCTTGGCGGTCGCGGCCGCGGCGTCGGCGTCGATGTCGAGCACCGCGACCTGCGCGCCCTCTTTCGCATAGCCCAGCGCGATCGCCCGGCCGATGCCGGACCCGCTGCCGGTGACGACCGCAATGCGACCCTCGAGCAGCCCGGCCATCTTGCCCTCCCTTTCTCCATCTCACCGCAACCACCGGTCAGGGGCTGCTTTGGTGCATTTCATTTCGGGCAGATGTAGCCCGGGCCGTCGGGCGCCTTGAAGCATCCAACCGAGGCCGGGATCACCTGCTTGGGCAGCCACAGCACGACGCCCGGAAAATAGATGATGAACGCGATGGCCACCAGAAAAACCACGTAGATCGGCAACGCCGCGCGCAGCGCCTGCGAGAACCGCACCTCGACGAACTTGGAGGCCATGAGCAGCACGAGGCCGTAGGGCGGTGTAATGAGCCCGAATGCCAGCGTGGCGATCAGCACGACACCCATGTGCACCGGATTGATGCTGCCGGCCTGGGTAAGCGCGTTCACCAGCGGCATGAAGATGATGATGGTCGGCACCGGCTCGATGAAGTCCCCGATCACGGTGAAGAGGAGAACGAGCAGCAGCATGATCATCTGCGGATCGTTGCCGGCAATTGCGATGATCCACTGCGCAATCACGATGGCGCCGCGCAGATAGGCGAGCATCCAGCCGAAGGCATTGGCCGCGCCGATCGTGATCAGCGGCAGCGAGAAGATCAGCCCGGCGAGGCAGAAATCGTAAGGCAGCTTCGCGATATGGCCGCGATTGAGCGCGGGAATGACCACGATGATGATCCACAGCACCGCGACCACCCCCGCCTCGGTGGGCGTGAACCAGCCGGTGAGGATGCCGCCCAGCAGGATGACCGGAATCATCATCGGCAGCGCGGCCTCTCTCGCCGCAATCGCAACGGCACGCAGCGGCGCGCGGCGGCGCTGCATGCCGACCGGGCCGAACAGGTAGCAATAGAGCATCAGGCCAAAGCCGATCATCAGCCCGGGCACGACGCCCGCCATGAACAACCCGGCGATCGAAACATTGCCGACGGCGCCGTACACAACGGCGGTAATGCTGGGCGGCACCAGCGCGGCGATGGTGGAGGCGGCGGCAATGATGGCGGCGATGAAGGGGCCACGGTAACCCTCCTTCTTCATCGGGCCACCGAGCGTGCGGCTGAGCACCGCCACGTCGGCGGTGGTGGACCCCGACATCTCGGAAAAGAACATGCTGAACACGGTGACCACCTGCGAGAGGCCGCCGCGAATGTGGCCGACCAGCGCAAGCGAAAGATTGGCGACGCGCGCCACCACGTTGGCCGAGCTCATCAGCTCGCCGACCAGCAGGAAGAACGGGATGGCGAGCAGCGCCTCGTTGTCGACGCCGTCGAACACCTTCTGGATGACGGCGGCGAGCGAAACATCGATCAGCATGGCGCCGATGAAGACGCCCGCCAGCAGGGCAAACGGCACGGGCACGCCGAGATAGCCGAACAGCAGGAAGCAGCACGACATCGCCGCGAGGACGAACGGAGGCGTCACGCGCCGTCTCCGCGCGGGGCCAGCTCGTCGAGCGCGCCGACAGCAGCAAGCTCCTCCCGCGGCTGCCCATGATCGAAGCCGTTGCGCCACCCGTTGACGATCTGCTCAAGCGTGAACAGCGCGATGAGCAGCCCCGAGAGCGGGATTGCCGCATAGAGCGAGGCAATCGGCGTATTCGAGGGCAGCCGGAAGCTGCCGAACCCGCGCAGGAAGTTGAGATAGCCGAAGTACACGAGACCGCCGGCAACGGCGAGCACCACGAGCCGCGTTGCGACCTCGACGATGAGGCGCGCTCGCCCGTGCAGCGACTCGGCAAACGCGGTGAGATAGAGATGATCGTTGCGGCGCGTGGCAACCGCGGTCCCTGCGAAAATGCCGTACACGAACAGGGTCGAGGTGACCTCCTGGAGCCACAGCCAGGGATGGCCGAGCGTTCGGGTGAGGATGTCGAGGGAGACGGAGAGCGAAAAGCCGAACAGCGTGAGCCCGCAGACGATCATCAGGACCGTCTCCAGCGCATCGAAGGCGCGCCATTTCAAGTGCCGCTGCAAGGGGTTGACGAGGGAGGCCATGGAACAAAAGAGCACTATTGCCACCCAATTGCCACCCTCAACCCTTCACGGCCGCGTCGATCGCTGCCGCTGCCGTGCGATCGTCCACGGCGAAAAGATATGCATAGGTGCTCAAAGTGATATTTGGGCTCGCGTGCCCGAGCCGTTTAGCGATCCTGACAACATCGATCCCGCTCGCAATCAATTGGCTGGCGTGCGTGTGCCGCGGGGGGCGTGGAAGGTGATCCGCCGCGCACCCGATCACGGATTGATATGCCAAGGGCGGGCTATGCGCCTCTCGTTTTGTTTTCCCGCGAGCACCTGGAGCGGACGGACAACAGTTTCCGCGCGGCGGTGCTTTTGGCGGTGGCGGCTGGCAGCGAGCGTTGTGCGACACAGCCGAGCACAAGGGTAGGCACCAAGCGCTATCAGCGTGACGATTAGCTTATATCTACGGGAATCCCTATCACGGGACCCGAAGGAGGATATTGTCCGGTATCGGGGTTTACCGGAATTGCCGTATGTCACGGCTATAGCCGGTTTAAGGGGGCTTTTGACCCCGGAGCTGACGTATTGCGGATCGAAATCTTGCAGCGCAGCAACCCCTGACTTGATCATACCAATCAGTTATTCTGGCACGGACCCCCTGGCTCGCAGCAGCGTATGCAATTCGATCGACTGAAACGGCGTGAGTTCATATCGCTGCTCGGCGGCGCTGCGGCGTGGCCGCTCGCAGCGCGCGCGCAGCGGCCGACGTTGCCGGTGATCGGCTTCCTCAGCGCCCGGTCGGCTGAAGATTCTGGCCCCGTCGTAGCGGCATTTCGTGAGAGCCTCGCCGGGGCAGGCTTCGTCGAAGGCCACAATGTGTCGATCGAATTCCGTTGGGCGGACGGTCAATACGATAAGCTTCCTGCTCTGGCGGGTGATCTCGTTGAACGGCAGGTGGCCGTGATCGTGGCGGTGATTCCCCCTGCGGCGCTGGCAGCCAAGGCGGCGACAAAAATCATTCCGATTGTCTTTAGCGTCGGGCTTGACCCCATCACGTCTGGCCTCGTCGACAGCCTAAGTCGGCCGAGTGGCAACGCGACCGGGGTATACAGTTTGGCGGCTTCATTGGAGGCGAAGCGACTGGAACTCTTGCACGAGGTAGTTCCCAAGGTTGCGGTAATTGCTGTGCTCGCGAATCCAGATTTTTCAGGCATGGAGTTTGAGCTGAAAGAGCTGCATGAGGCCGCGCGCATTCTTGGGCTGGAGCTACTTGTCCTGAAAGCCAATAGTGAAAGTGGCATTAGCGCGGCCTTCGCAACGATCGTCGAACGGCGGATCGGAGCCCTGCTCTTTGCCGCGGACCCGTTCTTGTACGCCCAGCACGAACACCTCGTCGCACTAACGGCCCGTCATGCTATTCCTGCGATCTTCTTCTTTCCCGAGTTCGCCCGGGCTGGCGGCCTGATGAGCTACGGAGCCAGCCTGATCGAAGCGTATCGTCTAGCTGGCGTCTATGCTGGCAAGATTCTCAAGGGCACCGGGCCGGCCGATCTGCCGGTCCAGCAATCCACGAAAGTCGAGCTGATCATCAATCTCAAGACCGCCAGGGCGCTAGGCATTACAGTCCCGCTCACGCTGATCGGGCGCGCCGACGAGATTATCGAGTAAATTCTTTTTGCTGCACTGCATATGTCGGCTGCTGGCACAAACCGGCGGTAAGGCCCCATACCCGATTTTAAGCCCGCTATCGGACCATTGCGGGATGTTGCGACCATCAGCCCGAGAAAGTCAGACGCGCTGCTTATTGACGTGCGGCGATCAATCCGGCCGGACACATACGCGTCGAGGGAACACAGAAAAAATGATGGCCCCGTAATCCGAATCACGGAGCTCAGTTTATGGGCAGGATACGCGGTAAGAGTATCACATTTAATGCAACGGACTCATGACACTGGAGCGGTAGGGGGCAAAGTGTCCAAATCGGACAGTCGCGGTGTTCCGGCACTACCCAACCGCTGGAAATTCGGGCCATATTGCCAGTCATGAGTCGTGATCATCCCCGAGACTATGCCTGTCCGAATTGTGAGGCACGCTATAAAATCGTTCGGATTACCTCCGACTCTGGCGCGGTCCACCAAGCGCTGCGATGTACAGTCTGCAAGCAGGAATTAAGCCCGACTGACGGCGGTGACATTCTGAAATATTTTCTCGTAAGCCGACCGAGGACCAGGAAGTCGGGCGATCCCGCCGTGCGCTGATACGGTGAACGCTCGGGGGGCGGCCCCCTGCCAGGCGCAAGGGGCCCCCCCTCACCCGTTATAGTGCCGACCTCAGGCAAGCCCGAGTTCGGCACTATTAGACGCCCAAGTCGGATATATCCGACTTGGGCTGGAGAGGTGACGCTCCCGGCGACTCCGCGTACGTGATTGCACCTCATCGAAATTCGCTTAGTTGATGTTGCGGATCAGATCCTTGATCTTCTCGGCGTGCGGCCCAAGCTCCTTGGCGAGCTTGTCGAGATATGGACTGGCGATCTTCTGGAAGCCGGCTTTGTCGACGTCGGGGAAGATCTTCACGCCCATGGTCTTGAGCTTGCCCGCCGCCTGCTGCTCGAGCGCGAACGCCGCCCTGGGCTCCTTGTCGGTGACCTCGCGGGCCGCGGCGACGATCCATTGCCGCTCCTCCGCGTTGAGGCTTTGCCACAGCTTGTCGCTGATCCAGACAATCGCATTGTTGGCCTCGTGCTCGCTCATCGAGAGCACGGGAGCGACCTCATAATGCCTGTTGATCAGATAGACATTGACGCCGTTCTCCGCGAAATCCACCACGCCGGTCTGCAGCGACGTGTAGACGCTGCCGAACGGCATGTGCACGGTCTGCGCACCGTAGGCCGGAAACATGGTGTCCTCGGTGGCGGTGGCCTGCACGCGCACCTTGAGACCCTTGAGGTCCTCGACCCTGCGAATCTCCTTCTTGCCGTAGAGGTAGCGGAACCCCTGCGTGCCGAGCCCGATCACGTGAATGCCCTGCGCGGTATTGTCGATCATGTCCCGGATGGCCGCGAACACCTTCTCGTCGTCAAGCGCCTTGACGATGTGATCTTCCGAGCGGAACAGGAAATGCAGCGACATGACGCCGGCCTGCGGCGAGATGGTCGCGGTGTTCGCCGAGGACACGATGGCGAAATCGATGTCGCCGGATTTGACCAGCTGCAGGAGCTGCGGCTCTTGACCCAGCTGCGCGCCGGGATACTGATCGACGAGCATCGTCCCCTTGCTCAGCTCCTTGAGCTTGCCGGAAAATAGCTCGTAGGCGACGCTGTAGCCGGACGGGATCTGCTGATCGTGGGCAAAGCGGTAATGCTTCACGCTCTGCGCTTGCGCGCTCCCGGCGGCGGCAATGCCTGCCGCGGCGATGATTGCGAGGGCAGTGGTCCTGCGATTGCGCATTGTGCTCACGGCGTCCGCTCCAGATGTTTTGATTGGCGCCGCCGTCTGCTTCGCGAAGGCGAAATCCGACGGCGCATTTTTGCGCAACCTTCCACTCGCGAACCATGATTGTCAAACCTGCCCGCCGGGCGTTTCTGCATGCGGCCGCGGGAGCCGCCGCGCTGCCGGCGCTTGCGCGCGTTGCAAGCGCGCAGGCCTACCCGGCGCGGCCGGTGCGTCTGCTCGTCGGCTTTGCCGCCGGCGGCCCCTCGGACATCAGCGCGCGGCTGATCGGTCAATGGCTGTCGGAGCGGCTCGGCCAGTCGTTCATCATCGAGAACCGGCCGGGCGCGGGCGGCAATCTCGCCACCGAGACGGTCGTGCGCGCGCCCCCCGACGGCTACACGCTGCTGGAGACAACCTCCACCAATGCGTGGAACACGGCACTCTACCACAATCTCACCTTCGACTTCTCCCGCGACATCGCGCCGGTCGCGGGGGTCTGCCGCTACGCGGGCGTGATCGTCGTCAGCCCGTCGGTGCCGGCAACGAGCGTGCCCGAGCTCATTGCCTATGCCAAAGCCAATCCGGGCCGCATCAACATGGGCTCGGGCGGAGCGGGGACCCCCTCGCACCTCTACGGCGAGCTGTTCAAGAAGATGACCGGCATCGACCTGCTGCATGTCCCGTTTCGCGGCGGCGGCCCGGCGGTCATCGCGCTGCTCGCCGGGCAGGTGCAGGTGTTCTTCGGCACCGTATCGGTCTCGATCGACCACATCCGGTCCGGCAGGCTGCGGGCGCTCGGAGTGACCACCCGCACGCGCATGGACGTGCTGCCGGACGTCGCGCCAATCGCCGATTTCGTGCCCGGCTACGAGGCAAGCGGCTGGGAAGGCATCGGCGCGCCGAGGCACACGCCCGTGGAAATCATCGACACGCTCAACAGTCAAATCAATGCGGCGCTGGCCGATGCCGGTTTCAAGTCACGCCTCGCCAACCTGGGAGTGGAGGCGTTCGCAATGTCGCCGGGCGAGCTCGGTCGTTTCATCGCCGACTATACCGAGAAGTGGGGCAAGCTGATCCGGGCAGCGGGCATCAGGGCGGAATGATCATCATGCGCCCGGCAGCATGAAATCGCGGCCGGCGACGCGAAAGCCGGTCGATGGCGCGCCGACCCAGAGCATGATCCCGAAAAGTGGGAACCGGTTTTCGGAAAAAGATCATGCTCAAACAAAGAGCTAGAGCGGGATGATGTTTCGAAGAAAAATCATCCCGCTCTACGCGGACCAGACGGAGGCCGGCACGAACACCTGGCCCTCGAACAGCTTGCGCGCATGGCGGATCTGGGAGGCTTGCTTCACGGTGACGTTGCCGTCCTGGTCAACAACCTCGGTCCTCATCAGCATCTTGCCTTGCGGATGCTCCACCTCGACCTCGTGCACCGGCCCCTTCCCGAGCGAGGCCGCCTCATGCACGACCGTGCCCGCAATGCAGCTCGTCACCGCCATGTTGGTGCCGCCGGTCACCGCAAAGGCGGTCGCCAGCGTGTACGGCATGAAATAGCGACCGCACACCGTGCCGCCATCCCTTGGGCGCGCCACCAGCACTGGCTTCGGGATGACCTTCTCGCGCACATCGCCGAGCCCCATGCGCTCACCCGCAATCAGCCGCAGCTCCTGCAAGCGGGCAACCAGAGGCTTGTCGCCATCGAGCTCCCCTTTTGTCTCGTAGCCGGTCTTGCCCACCGCCGCGGCCGGCAAGAACATGCATGGCATCGCCATATCCACGCAGGAAACGGTGACGCCCAGGATATCCTCGGCGCGCTTGCCGGTCGGAAAAAGCTTGCCGGTCTTGGCCCCGGCCATGCGGGCGAGGTTGAGCACGATGGGCGCGGCCGGATCGTTGACGCCCGCGATTCGCAGGTCGCCGTCATATGTCACCTCGCCGCCCGGCGTCTGCACCGTCGCCTCGATCAGGGACGCCGTGTTGACGTCCCAGATGCGCACGATGGTTTGCGGGTCGCTCGCCTCGACCAGGCCCTGCTCGATCGCAAAGGGTCCCACCGCGGTGACCATGTTGCCGCACGGCGGCGATGTGTCCACGAGAGCGCGATCGATAAAGACCTGCGCGAACAGATAGTCCACGTCGGCGCCCGGATGGGTCGATCGCCGCACCATCGCAACCTTGCTGGTCACGGGGTCCGATCCGCCGATCCCGTCGATCTGGCGCACATGCGGCGATCCCATGACGCGCAGGAGCACGCGCTTCATCGTCTCGTCGTCGGCGGGCAAATTCTCGCGCAGAAAGAACGGGCCGCGCGACGTGCCGCCCCGCATCATCACGCATGGAATGGCCGTCTGACCGCACGACCGCTTGCGGGCAGCGGGAGGAGGGAGAACGTCGGCCTCAACAGTCATGGACACCTTCTCCTATGGAAGCAGGAATTCGTAGTTGGGGGTAATTGCCCCTGGAAACGGGCCGAACTAATACCATTGGAGCCCAGGCCCTTGCATCATGGGTTCACCGTCCCGTCGGCAGCCTCTGCTTGTAATTCTGCCACGGCCTGTCCGCGTCGAAATTTTCCGCGGCATTGCTCGCCAGCTCGGCTGCATCGAGCACCATGATGTTCGGGCTCAGAGCCAGTGCTGCGCTTTGCGCCTGAGCGTCGATATGGGTGTAGATTGCGCGAACGGTTGCTTCCCGCACTGAGCTGCCAACCACGGTATCGCCGTGGCCGCGCATCAAAACGACAGGATTTGATCCGAGCCTTCCCGCCAGCGCATGCCCGAGATCGGCATTGAGAACCAGCATGCCGCGGTTTTGCTGGTTGTGGTTGACGTCACGCACTTCGAACAACGGCGTTTCCGGCGGCAAAAAGCCGGCCTGAGCCAATACCGGTTTCAACGATATTCCCGCCAGACCAAACGGAAGCACGGCCAAATCATGGGTGTGGATCACCGATTGTACATCGGCGCGCGCTTTATACACTTCGCAATGAATGTAGCGCTCTCCGTTGAGCCGCGGGGCATCGGGTGTGACAGGCTTGCAATCGAGGTCTACCTCGACCATGTCGGCGCGCGATACGAGCGCGGGCGGCATTGCGCGCGGCATGAAAAAATGATTCCGATTTTTATCGGAGCGCGCACTGACGTGGCCAAAGCTGTCCAAGATGCCCTCGTTCGTCAGGATGTGACTTGCTGTTATAACGTCTTGTATGCGGTCCTCGTCGGAATCAGTCGCCGAGCTGCTCTGTGCATGCAGCCCGGCCAGACTGACGGCGACAGCCACGAGTGAAAGACAGATGGCAGCGACCTTTTGCATCAGGGATTCCTCATCATGAGCCCCGCAGCATGAAATCGCGGCCGACCACGCGAAATGCCAGTGCCGCGATCGCAATGGTGGCAAGCAGCAGGACGGCGCCAAGCGCCGAGAGCACCTCGAAGTTTCCCTCCTCCGAGAGATCGAACAGCATCACCGAGATCACCCGCGTATGGGGGCCGACCAGGAAAATCGCCGATGACAGCTCGCGGGTCGCCGGGATGAACACCAGCAGCCAGGCGCCGGCCAGGCTCTTCTTCAACAGCGGCGCCAGCACGGTGCGGATCGCGGCAAGCCGCCCGCCGCCGAGATTGCGGACAGCCTCCTCCATCTCCGGATTGATGCTGCGCAGCCCCGCGGCGCTTGCGGTATAGGCGATCGGCAGAAAGCGCGTGGTGAAGGCAAGGATGATGATGGCGGCGCTGCCGTAGAGCGCCAGCGGCGGCGGCGCATAGGCTGCGTAGAAGCCGATCGCGAGCACGACGCCCGGAATCACGAACGGCGCCATGCACAGAAGCGCAAGCGCGTTGCTCCATGGCACGAGCTTGCGGTTGACCACGTAGGCGATGGCGAGCGACAGCGCAATCGCCGCAAACGCGCTGGCGCCGGCATAAAGAAAGGTATTGAGGATCGCGTGCTGCGCCTGGGTCTGCTCGAACAGGATGTAACGGAAATTGGCGAGCGTGAGGTTGTCGAGCGCAAATCCGCGGCCCCAGGCCTTGGCGAATGCCGCCTGCAGCAGGACCAGCATCGGCAGCAGCACGGAGAGCGTGCACACCGCAAGCGCATAGCCCAGCATCGCCCAGCGCCAGCCTCCGAGCCGGATCATGCGCCGCTCGCCGCCCTTGCCGCTCACCGCGACATAGCCGCGCCGCCCGAGCAGGGAACGCTGGAGGGCAAACATCAGCACCGTGATTGCGAGCAATGGCATGGCATAGGCCGCGGCCTCCTCCACGCGCACGGGGTACTCGAAGAACTGCCAGAGCTGGGTCGAGACCACGTGGAAGCGCGCCGGCAGCGCAATCAGTGCAGGCGCGCCGAACAGCGCGATCGCCTCGAGGAAGCTCACGATCAGGCCGCCGATCATGGCGGGAAGCACGAGCGGCAAGGTCACGCCAAAGGTGATGCGCATGCGGCCGGCGCCGAGGATGCTGGCGGCATCCTCCATCTCGGAAGAGACGAGATCGAGCGCAGAGTTGGTGAAGACGAAGACGTAGGGAAACGAGGCGACGGCCACCACCACGATCAGTCCGGCCATGGAATAGACGTTGAGAATGCCGTGGCCCGCGCCGGTTGCTGCCATCCACACTTTGTTGAGCCATCCGGCATTGGGCCCTGCCAGCAGGATCCACCCGATCGCGCCGAGGTAGGGCGGGATGACGAAGGCACCGAACACCATCAGGCGGATGAAGCCCTTGGCCGGCATGTCGGTGCGCGAGATCGCCCAGGCGATCGGCACCCCGAACATGCCGGCGAGCAGCGCGACGCCCGTGCCGAGCTCGAGCGAATTGAGGATCGCCCGCAGATGCGGCATCCGGCCATAGGCTTGCGCGTAGTTCGCAAGCGTCAAGCGCCCGCTGTCCGGCTCCTGGAAGCTCGCCAGCACGAGCCGCAGCATGGGGCTTGCCACCAGGAACACCAGCGCCGCGATCAGGATGAGCCACAGCGCCATGCCGGGCTCGGCGAAGCGAGCGCGCCGAGGGAGCGCGCTTCGCCCCGCGCTGGGTGCCAGCGCCGCGCTGCTCATCGGAGGACGCGCCGATCGGGTGCGATCAGACGCCGAATGTATCGCGCCATTGCCTGATCACCTCCGGCATGCCTTTGGTGATTTCATCCGCGGTCGGGCGGATGGTCCTGACGTCCTTCGCCGAGGTCACCCCGGGAGGCGGCGCGACCTCGGGCCGCAGCGACTCGTTGAAGTGATCGACCCAGATCTGCGATGCCTCGGCGCTCAGCAGATATTCCATGAACAGCCGCGCCGCGTTGGGATGCTTGGCGCCCTTCATGATGCCGGACGGCGCAATGATGAGCACGGTGCCGTCGGTCGGGTAGATCATCGCCAGCGGATTGCCCTTCTGCGCGCTCGACATGGCGGTGCCGACCGGACCGGTGCCGGCGATGAGGCGCTCGCCCGCGTTGAGCATGGTCACGGTGTCGTTGATCGAGCGCCCAATCTGCGGATTGTTCCCGGCCAGGGCCTCGAAGAACTGCCAGCCATAGAGCTTGCGCAAGGTCAGCACCCAGGTGCCGACATAGCCGCTGAAGCCGGGATGGCCGAGCGCGATCTGGTCCTTCCACTTCGGATCGGTGAGCCCGGTCCAGTTCTTCGGCGCGTCGGCCTCCCTGAGCTTTGCCGTATTGTAGCCGATCGCGATCATGCCCGCCGAGGTTACGAAGTACGTTCCGTCGGGATCGTAGTTCCTGTAGATGTCGAGCACCTTGCCGGCATTCTCCGGCACGTATTTATCGAGCAGCGCCTTCTCCTTCAGATAGACGTAATGGCCGATGTCGGTCGTGCTCAGCACGTCGACCTGCATGGCGCCCGCCTTGATCTCCTGCGAGACGCGCTGGAATGCCACCTGTGCCGTCGTGCGCACCACGTTTGCTTTCAGCGGCGGGTAAAGCGCCTCGAAATTGCGGCCGAGCGCCTGGGCGGTCACATCATCGGAATGGGACATGTACCAGGTCAGCTCGCCTTCCTTGCTCGCAGCCGCATAGAGCTCCTGCTCGCGCGCGCTCATGTCGTGTGCGCGTGCGCGGCGCGGATCGAGCACCCCGGCGATGCCCAGCGCAGCGAGCGCGCCGCCTCGTGACAGCAGCTCGCGACGCGATGCCTTGCGAACGCAGGTCATGAACCTTTCCTCCCTTCCGGCTTTGTTTGCAGTGGACCCTGACCCTATTCCACCTGAGCCGGCCGCCGGAAGAGCAATACCTGCTTCATTTTCGCCGGCACGTCTCGACCGCGGGTGCCGGGGGCGGCTGGGCGCCGAGCGGCAGCGCAGTATCGGCATGAAAGCGCCGGGCGATGGACGCGATGCGCGCGTCATCGCCGGCGCCGCCGATGAGGGTGAGGCCGAAGGGCACGCCGTCCGCCAACAGGGCGGCCGGCACCGCCACCGCGCAGAGATCGAACAGATTGACGAAATTGGTGTAGGTGCCGAGCCTGCGATTGAGCTCGATCGGATCGGCAAGCACCTCGTCGACCCGATAGGCCCTCGGTATGGTGGGAAGCGCGAGAACATCGATGCCGTCGAATGCGCGCTCGCACAGCCGGCGCAGCTGCGCGATCTCGTAGAATGCGGCGAAAGCGTCGACGGCGCTCAAGCGCGCGCCGCCGAGGATGATCTCCCGCGTGACGGGATGCATGGCCTGCGGCACCGATTCGATCACCGAGCGGGCGGCGATATAGCGTTCCGCGACCCACGGCCCCTCATAGAGCATGCGCCCGGCGCGATAGAACGGCGCCATGTCGATCTCGACAAGAGTTGCGCCCAGATTGGTGAGCCGGCCGAGCGATGCTTCGTAGGCTTGTGCGTATAGGCTGTCGCCAAAGAATTGACGCTGGCCGGGCGGCGGCACGCCGACGCGGAGGCCCGCGGGCACGGCGCCGAGCGCACCGAGGGGACGCGGGAGGCAATACGGGTCGGCAACGTCGGCGCCGGCCAGCACGGACAACGCGGCAAACGCATCGTCGAC
>Ga0306925_10001315_pt1 | contig 20139 bp, 24 predicted proteins | sample flu12Cox44000176_FD_203755 | JGI IMG/M metagenome (GOLD analysis project Ga0306925, IMG submission 203755) | Lab enrichment of tropical soil microbial communities from Luquillo Experimental Forest, Puerto Rico - flux8day.12C.oxic.44.000.176 (v2)... | ecosystem: Environmental > Terrestrial >... | reverse complement strand
AGGACGTTGTTGGAAAACTCGGCATCGGCGCCAACCAACGCTACCGTCGTCGGCTCGGGCTTGATCGTCTTGGCGACCTCGAAGAAGTTCTTCGATATCTCGCCGTAGTCACCGCCGAAGGGCGCGCTCTGGAAATAGCGCGGATATTTGAGCTTAGCGTTTGAGGCATAAGCCAAGAGGGTCATAACCATCTTTTTGCGCTCGATGATCATTGGCAGCGCCGCAACGATGAGATTGGTCGCATGTCCGACCAGCAGATCGACCTTGTCGACATCGAGGAGCTTGGCATAAATTGCGGGGACGTTCGCAGCATTGGTCTGATCATCGTAGTAAATGATCTGCACCGGGCGGCCGAGCAATCCACCCTTGGCATTGACCTCTTCGGCCCAAATCTGCATTCCGAGGAGATGCGCCTTCCCGGACGAGGCGAGCCCTCCGGTCAACGAGACACCGAAGCCGATCTTGATAGGCTCGGCCGCCCGTGCAGCCGTTCCCACCATGAGCAGTGCGGACGCTGTCAGAACGAACAGACGCAATAACAATGATTGAACCAGCTTGTGCAACCCTCTCATTGCTCCCTCCCGCTCAGATTGGCTTTGCTGAGTCCGTGCGGGCACGCGAATGTTCTGGAGTCGTGCCGGCCGGAACAGAAATGTTCATGCTAACCGTTCGCCGAATGCGCGGCCAGCGGCGCTGCGCGCCTGCTGTGGGCGGGAAGTGGGCGTGGCTCGAGAGCCCAAGTTGGGCACGACGTAGCTTCCCGCAACGCGACCGGAGAGATCGGTACGTTTTCGCGACCGTCGCAGCAATGTCCGCTTTTGGCCCAAAGCGGACATGAGCTTGTGCACTGCATATGTCCGCTATTGGCGCAAAGCGGACATTCCACTATGTCGCATTTGATGTCGCTTTCGGGGGTAAAGCGGACATGTGCGGTTCAGGAATGCTGCTGCGCAAACTGACCCCTGAACCCCATTTCGCCAGTCGCAAATCCCTGCTGTAATCATCGATGCAGTTGGCGTGGTCCTAAAGCCTTGAGGAAGGCGATGCGACGGCGCTCCCGAGCCGTCTTGGACAACTACACAGTGCCTCAACGGTGTTTGAGATCGCGACGGAGGGGGCATGGCTGAAGGACACCGCAAGTCGCCGTGAGTTCATCAAAGCCGTGGGGGTCGGGGCGCTGACGACAGGGATCGGCGCTAACGTCATCATTCCGAGACCGGCCCATGCGGCTCAGAGGACGCTCAAGATCCTTCAGTGGGTCCACTTTGTCCCGGCCTACGACGAGTGGTTCAACGAGACGTACGTCAAGGAATGGGGGTGCCACCCCGCAGGATTAGAATGTCTTCCAGGGTTAGGCCGAGGCTCGACTGCAGTTGGGCTTCATCCAGGTCGATGAGCCAGTTGCGGATGCGCTCCTTGCCCGGATCGTTTCGAGCCCGAACAAGTCTGCGAACAAGCCCTGACCCCGTCGTGGGAAGGCTCGTTGAAAACGTTGTTATGGCTTGTCGTGAGAACTGAACGGTCAAGATCGCGCCTCAATCCACCATGTAATGCTTCATAAGTTCATTCCACTCTCTTACTGAGTGGCATTGCTTGTTTTGAAGGTCGCAGTAAAAAAAACCAATATTGGTGGACTTGTGAAACCCGCCGTAAATTCGATTCTCTTGGAGATCGGATAGGTAAACCCACATATTAATACCCACAGGCGTGTGAGACATGTAGGTCTCCCTATAGAAACATTTTTTTAGACGAACGTTGTAATGCGCTCGATAGTCAATTCGGTCTTCATCATTTGCAGTCTTTCGGTTGAAATTCTCCGTTGCCAACCTCTCGCAATTCTTTTGTAGCTCGTTTGACGTGATATAGGATTCGGTGACTCCCATCAGCGCCGTGAGCATTACGATTCCTAATAATCCGGACATATTGTGTCTCCTTGGCTACGGACTCACCGCAATTTCGGTTGCGTCCGACTTTGGCCGCACAACCTAGTCGTCCAAGAAAATTCTCGGACATCGGGTCTCACATCATTCTGATATTCATTTTGCAAGCCTGTTCTACATGCGCTTGGTATCGAGCGAATGTCGCCGCGCCCTCATTTTGTATCGTCGGTATCAGGCTTGGCTAAAACGACGCGCTGGTACCGAACCGCCGAATGTCCGCGTTTTGGGGGGTACTGATGTCCGCTATTGGCCCAAAGCGGACATCGCCTTTTGCGCCGCACATGTCCGTTTTTGGGAGCAAAGCGGACATCAAGAAACGCACTGAGCTAATAACAGCAGTGTAGTGGCGTCAGCTTCAATCGCGGTTAAGCTGCTGCAATTGGATTGGGCAGTGGATACACACGCCCATCGCGCTTCGCCAGATTGAAAAGCTGCGATGCGATCAGCGGGTTTGTTGTCTGGACCGCCAAGCAGCAACGCATTTCTGGTCTGCGTCAACGTGGCGATGCGATCGGTTTGCAGTGACCGTGTCATTACAGCAGTGTCTCATCACATAGCTTTTCATATCAATATATTTCTGTTATCAATTTCAATTCCATTTTCTGCATAAATCGAGATGCAACATCCCAACGTCCCTGATTTGACGGCCCGCCAACTGCATGCGGTTCTTGCTGTGGCGGAGTACAACAGCTTCATTGCCGCGGCCGCGTTCCTGAAAACCTCCCAACCGGCGCTGACCCGAACCATCAAGCGTGTCGAGGATGTTCTCGGTGTCCGCCTGTTCGATCGCAGCACGCGGCGCGTTGTGATTACTGCGGCCGGCAAGGAATTCGTGGCCGTTGCGGAGCGGATGCTCAATGACTTACGCATCAGTGTCAGTAGCATGCGGGCGATCGGCCAGGAACAACGAGGCCAGATCATTATTTCCAGCATCATGTCCGTCGCCACCGGTCTGCTTCCGGCGATCGTCGCGAAATATCGATCGTCCCGACCTGGAATCGACATCGTGCTGCGTGAAGGTGTGCATGGCACGGTATTAGAGGACATCCGCAATGGCACTGCCGACCTTGGCGCCACCTACGTAGATGACCTGCCTGATTTCGTTGAGGCAAAGCGCGTGAGCCGTGAGAAATTTGACGTCATTCTGTCGCGCAGTCATCCGCTCGCGAAAATAGCCAAACGGTCGTCTGTTACCTTGGGCGACCTGGTGGACTTCCCCTTGGTTTCTCTACCCTACGAGTCTCGTACCCGACGAATTATCGACGGGGCCGCCGCGGCTGCTGGACACACGCTTCACCATGTTGCGACGGTGACCCAATTCGCAACCATGGTGAGCTTCGTGCGCACCGGGATTGGCATTGCCATCGTGCCGGCTGGCGCAGTTGCAGGACTTCTCGGCAAAGACCTGGCTGTTCTTACGCTTGCGAAGCCGCGTCTCAGTAGAAACGTAGGCTTGATATGGCTGCGCGAAAGGGAGCTAAGCCCAGCTGCCCGAGGGTTTGCGATCATCTTCGAAAGAGTGTGGCGTGCGGTCAATAATTGATGCGGAACGAGGAATAATAATCGATATCATATTCGTGTTGCATAGTTTCGCTCCGAAGCATCTGATTGCGGTCACTGGCAGGTCAGACGCTCAGAGTTTGGTATGGCCATCGCGCCCTTCCTCCTCGAATCTTCGAGTAAAATCGCCGAGGTGGATTTAGTCGAGGTCTACTTCGAGCGAGGTTGGACCGACGGCCTGCCGGTAGTTCCGCCCACACCGGATAAGATCAACGCCGTAGTGGAGGTTCTTGGCGGAGATCCGGAATTTGTCGAGTGCAAAGTCGCTCCGCGCTGGGGGACACTGACCCGCGAGGTCCTGGCCATCAATATGGTCATGGCCGGCTGCAAACCCGAATACGCCCCTTTGGTACGTGCCGCCCTGTTGGCGCTAACGGACTACCGGTTCAACCTCAATGGCGTGCAAGCCACGACCCACATGGCTTCCCCGTTGGTAATCGTCAACGGTCCAGTCGCACGCGCGATTGGCATGAACGGAGGTGCCAACGCTTTCGGGTCTGGCAACCGAGCAAATGCCACGATCGGTCGCGCAATTCGCCTGATCATGCTCAACGTCGGCGGCGGGCGTGCGCCCGACCTTGACAAATGCACGCTCGGCAATCCGGCAAAGTATACCTATTGCGTTTGTGAGAACGAGAACGATAGCCCGCTGGCTCCTTATCATGTCGAGCAAGGCTACGCACCGGACCAGTCAACGGTGTTTGCAATCGCCGCGGAAGCACCACACAGCGTGACGGACCATCATTGCAACAATCCGGAAGGCATTTTGGATACGATGTGCTCGGCGATGAGCACAATTGCCTCCAACACTGCCGTGTTGAGCGGTCATTGTGCTGTCATCCTCGGTCTGGAGCATGCCCGGACCATCGCCAAATACGGTTGGACCCGAAACGACATCAAGAGCTATCTCTGGCTGAATTCGGGCAACCGATTTGATGCGATCTCGCGCGGTCACCGCTACGGCAAGGTGTACAATCGAAATCTGCCGAAGTGGTACAAGCGGGAGCCGGACAGTCGCATCCCGATTGTAGAATCTCCGGATCGAATTCATCTGTTCGTCATTGGTGGCCACGCTGGGCGGTTTTCAGCATTTATTCCGGGATGGGGGCACATGAGCACACCGGTGCTGCAACCCATCGTCGAAGCTCGACCAGTGTCCGGCGGCCCCTGCGCAGACGGCATGTGCAAGCTCTGATGGATGTAAGGAGGCAGGCTATGCACCACGATAAGAGCCCTGTGCATGTATTCGATCCGCGCGGCGTCGTAGACCATACCGTCGCTCCATATGCTCTGCGTAAAATGAAGCTCGATGGCTTGCGTCTTGGCATCCTCGACAACTCGAAATGGAATGCGAACAAGCTCCTCCGGGGTGCGTCAGCCGCGCTTCGCGCGAACATCACATTCGCGGCCGTGAACTATTACGTAAAGCAGAGCTTCTCCAAAGACGCCGCACCGGAACTGATCGAGCAAATCGCACGGCAGAACGATATTGTTCTGACCGCGATCGGTGACTGTGGTTCCTGCTGCTCATGCTGTATCCGTGATGCAGTCGCGCTCGAAAAGCTGGGCATTCCATCGGCCGCGATCATCACAACTGAGTTCGTAAAGGAGACCGAATTGACGTTGCAAGCTCTTGGCATGCCCAAGTTTGGGCCCGTCGTAATCGATCATCCCGTCAGCTCTCTCACGCAGGACGAAATTGAGCGACGAGTCTGCCAGATCAAGGAACAGGCTGAAGAAATCTGGATGGCTCACTAAAATGAAGCCACGGCATCTGTCCTAGACCGCCGGTTGTTTGCTGCGGTGCATGAGTCCGCTTTTGGCCCAAAGCAGACATCCCGAGTTGCACCGCACACGCGAGTTGCAGACCGCGCGTTCGGATTGAGACTACCTCGTACACAGCCTATCGAGTGCTGCGAATTGCAACATAATCTCCACAACGCGCTTTTTGTTTTCCGGACCGAGTTTCTGAAGTCCATCCATTAATGCGACATACTCGGGGCCGAGGATTTTTTCTAATTTGTCAATTTTTTGAGACAACTCATCGATCGTTTTTTTGTCGTTCTTCCAGTAGGACAGATTCATCTGATCGCTGACCTTATTTATTTCGCAATAGGTTTGGGCCTTTGCTTTGTCGCTCCTAATAATTTTCGCAACCTTCCGTGCTTCAGCCTTGCTTACCCTCGTGCTTTGAGCCAGTGCGCACACCGGTACGGCGGCGATTGCAACGGCTAGCAGCAGTATTCGCAGCATGTGTCTCCCCTGATGAACGAACGCGCTTGAAGCGAATTTAGAGGTCGTTCCATTGAAGGAAACATTAAGGCGCTTGATGTACTACGCGCGGGCTCCGGACGCCGCAATCAAGTGCGCTGGTGTAATGCTACCCGTGAAAATGCCAGCACGAAGCGGAAGTGGAGTACACACGCGAGCGTCCGCTGAGCATGCTGGGCGGGTTAGCGCCGCGCAGCCGCGCTCGGTCTGCTGCCTCCCGAGACCCAGCACTGAGGCATTTATCAGCAGAGTGGCGTCACCCCCCTCGCTTGGCCTTGCCGGTCGGGATTAGTCGAGGACGACAACAGATAGTCGCTTTGGCTCGGTGGCGATTCACCACCGGATGTCTCCTTTTGGGAGTAAAGCAGACATGACCTTTTGCGGCGCAGAGTGTCGACATCTTAGCCGAATCTATTGGCGGCGCGTCGCTTCGGCCCTGATCCTGCCAAAAACTTGTTCGCCCGTGCCAAACGCAACTCACAAAACAATGGCGGAAAAAAACAAGTCGGGGTCGCACCGTGCGTATAGATTTGCATCATGACAATCGAAGCAATTATTCGTCGCCGCGCATTCCGTGACGGTTTCTATGATGGCCGCCAGGGATGTCCTATGCGCCGCCTTGCAACCCGTAAGACACGGTGGCTGTACGCGCTTGGCCGCATCTTTGCCAACGTCGCGCCAACCAACCTACAGGTCTACGAACAACGTCACGCAACCGAGGCTGCAGTTGCAGCATTCAGGGCGATGCCGGTGCGATATATGGCCCGTTAGCTTGCTGCCGTCACCGAAGCCGTACCAGCCGCGTGATGACGGCCCCGCCTGCGATAGACTCATTGCGATGTCGCCTCTGGCCCAAAGCGGACGTGAGCTATTGGGCTGAACATGTCCCCCCTTTTGACCCAAAGCGGACACTGGCCTTGCACAATAGGACGCTATTAAACCGCAGTGCCGGGTGCGTTGTTTTGGTTTGCCTTTACAGCGCAATGGCACGCGAAGCCCTAGCCGGAAGGTTATTGCGCCTCTCGTGACGAGAGTAGCAGTTGTCCGAGATTCCACTCTCAGCGCTGGAGTCGGTCAGTGGAGTGCCATTCAAACGGCGGCGCCATCATTCGGCATAGAGGCGATACCGATCAACTTGACCAGCGCTGGCGAGCTTGAACGCGCAATCTCAGAATTTGCGCGTGCCGCGTATGGGGGGTTGATCGTGACGTCGAGCGGGCTGGCGATTAATTATCGCGATTTAATTGTCACGCAAACGGCCCGACAAAAACTCCCAGCAGTATTACAGCCGCGGCTTTGTTTCGGCCGGCTGACTGATCTCCTACGGTTCCGATCGCATCGAGCAGTTCCGCAACGCGGCGCGCTATGTCGATCGGATCCTCAAGGGAGAGAAGCCGGCCGATCTTCCGGTGCAAGCGCCGACTAAGCACGAACTGGTGATCAATCTCAAGACTGCAAAAGCGCTCGGCTTATTCGTATCGGCCTCGCTGCTCGCCCGTGCTGACGAGGTGATCGAATAACGATTTTTTTGGTGCGCTGCATGAATCCGCTAGGCCCAAAGCGGACATGCGAGGTCGAGGGATGTTGCTGTGCAATCTTCTGCCGAGTCCATTTCGTCAGTGCCATAAAATTGACGCCCTCACCAAGTCCATCGAACAAGCTTTGGTCGAAATTGGAGGGCGACACCTGGCGGCCGCCCTCCAATCTGGTCTGGCGAGAGACAAATCACGCCGCCACCAGGCGGCCTGTCGAGGCAGTCTCGCGCCGTAGACGCAACAGGACCAGGCCATGCAGCATCAGGGCCAGCGGAACGGCGAAGGTGGGCACCATCACCAGCGGATAGGCTGTCATGAGAAGGTTCGGGGCGTCCAACGCAAGTACATGCACCTGTCCCGGAGATGTCATTGCTCCCATGGTGATCGCCACGATGAGATCGGCGATTCCGAAAAGGCACCAAGCAAAGGTCGCCCTGCGTGCACCTGGGGTACCTTTCGCCAACATTATCGACACGACAATTGCAACGAGGCCGGTCGCAACGTCGCCAATCCCCGCCGGCAGCGCGAATTGCCAGGGCAGGCGTCCATCAGCCAAAAGCATGAGGAATATGCCGCCTCCGAGGCGATAGACCTGAGCAGCCACAAGCCAATGCAGCGGGATCGCGGAGACCAGCCTTGCGATGCTTTCCGATTGCCACAGGCCGATGGCGGCGACAGCGAGTGGGATAAGCAAACCAAACAATATGGTCGGCACCGCGGGGGGTGTCTCTATCGTTGCGAGATAGGTATTTGCCGCGCCGAGATACTGGGCGACAACCTCCCATCCGATGAACACCACCGATAGGACACCCGCAGTCGTGTAACGCGACTTCGCGGAACCCGGCATGCGCACGGCACCCAACCAGATAAGTCCGAGTGCAATAGTCATCACAAGGGGCCGGAGGATCGATTCGAGTAACAGCACGTATTCGGGAATTTGGGGCATCATGGTTCGACTCCATTTATTACTATATTATTGATAGTGACTATTTATAATTTTAGTCAAGATATAAAGCATAGTGAGATAATCACATAAGAGTGACTTCGAGAACAATTGCGAATGACGCAACGGCTGAATAAAGTTCCGCTATGCCGAATCAAGACACCACCGAGTCCCCGGTCGCCCGCACGATCAGCGTCATCGGATCGAGTTGGACCTGCCTTATCCTGCGCGACTTTTTCCTTCACGGGCCAAGGCGCTTTCAGCAGTTGCAGGACTCGTTGGAAGGCATTGCCCCGACGACGTTATCGGAGCGTCTGCGGACGCTTGAGGAGAATGGCGTCGTCGAGCGGCGCTTTTATTCGATGAGTCCCCCACGGGCCGAGTACGTCCTCACCGCAAAGGGTCGCGACCTAGGCCCGATCGTCCGTGCCATGCGCGATTGGGGGCGCAAGTACGCGCGCTGACTCACCGATGATGGGATCGAATAGCGTCCTTTCGCTGCGACGCACTTGGTCCGCTTCTGGCCTAAGCGGACATTCCATTATGTCGTATTTGACGTCGCTTTCGGGGGTAAAGCGGACATACCTTCTTGCACTGCACATGTCTGCTCTTAGGGCAATCAACTTCGAAGCTCAGCAAGCAGAGTATCCACACTCTTGAGATCCCGCGTGTCAAAGCCTTCCGTAAAGTGCCCATAAGTGGAACCAAGGACTTCGAGCGCTTCGGCGCGCATGCCTTGATCCATCCAGAGCCTGGCCAAGTCGGTTGCCGCGCGAAGTTCAAGTGATCGCGCCTCTTGGTTGCGTGCCGTTCGCAAAGCCTGTTCGAGAAGAGTTTCGATCTCGGCGGCCGGCGCGCCGCGCATAAGCAGCGCGCGTGCTTTTAGTCGGTAAAGTTCGGCCTCAAAGAACCGTTCGCTGTTGTGGCCGACAATTGAGAGCCCCTGATCGATCACCTCCAGCGCCGCCTCGGGTTGATTGTGCTGCAGCAAAGCCGGAGACAGCAGCACAAACTGCACCGTCACGCCCAGTTGATATCCGGCACGTTGGTACTCCTCGACTGCAGCCTTCACCTCGTCGAGCCGGCTTCCTAAAGGACCCAGCACGGCTGCGCAAATGTCCCGAATCGCGCGGGACAGCCCGAGCCAATGGTGAAATCCGTGTCGCTCGGATATGGCGAGGCAGCGCTCCGCGTAACCCTGTGCGATTGTCGGCTCGCCGCGCAGAGCATGGAGGACAGAGGCATAATACCAGGCATAAGCGTGCGTGTGCGCATGGCGAACCGAGTCGGCGCGTTCGAGCGCAGCGGTCATTCGTGAAACCGCCTCGTCGACGTAGCCGAGAATCCAAGACACCCACGCCATGAAAACCAGCATGGAAACTCCGGCATCCTGGCCGGCTGCCCGAGCAGCAATTCTGTCGGCGTCCTGACTTCCGTTGAACAGTTCGATAGCGCGCTTGAGCGTTTCGCGGGCCTCTACGATGCGTCCCATGAACATTAGAATCATCGCCTGCCCTCGTATCGCATTGAGCAATGCTGGGCGATTACCTCGCTCCTCGGCGGCAACCGGTAATCCCGCGATGGCTTCGAGGGCTTGCGGCAACTCGCCCCGCACGACACTCGCTGTCGCCAGCCAGAATATCACTTGAAGGTATTCGGGAGGCTGACCGAGGCGCTCGCACAATTCACGAGCACGGATAAAGGTTGCCATGGCCTTATTTGCCGCCGGTCCATGCGTAGCAATGAGGCAGGGCGCCAAGGCCAATTGGAGGTCAAGCTCAAATTTGTCCGTCTCGTCACCGGCCGGCAAACGATCTGTCAGCTCGATGCCTCTTTCCAAGTGAGCGATCGCCTCGAGGTTGGCCGAGCGGAGAGCCGCGTCCTTACCGGCCCGTAGCCAATATCCCATCGCTTTTTCGATCAGTCCGGCTTCTGTGAGATGGTGCGCCAAGGTTTCGGGTTGAGTTTGCACGACGTCAGGGAACTGTTGCTCGAGCGCGTTCGCAATGGCGGCGTGCAAAACCACACGTCGGCTTTTCAGGAGTCCAGCATATGCGGCATCCCGTACTAGCGCGTGCTTGAAGGTGTAGACCGCGTGTGGAATTTCGCCCCGGCGGAACATCAATTCTGAGCGCACCAACTGGTCAAGCGCCTCGTCTAATCTCTCCCTCGGCAGCCCGGCAACGGCGTTCAGCAGTTCGTAATGAAAATCGCGACCGGCGACAGCACCGATCTGCGCGACCTCCCGCACCGGTGACAACCGATCAAGGCGTGCCATCAGGGATGCCTGCAGCGTGGTTGGGATCGCCAAGGGGGGCAGAGGACGTTCGAGGACATATTGGGAGTTCCGCTCCCGCAATAATCCGCCTTCAAGCACCATCTTTGTCAGTTCTTCAATGAACAGCGGCACCCCATCGGTGTGAGCGAGAATCTGATTCATTACCTCCTTAGGCAGCGTTTTGCCCCCCGTCACCCGCTGGACCAACGCTGCGCCGTCGCGTCGGCCGAGGCGTCTAAGCGATATTGTCGTAAGGTGCGGATAGCTTGGCCAGGGCGGCATAAACTGGGGTCTGGCAGTAACGAGTATCAACGCCCGAAGCTTCGGAACGTGCTCCACGGTGGCCGCAAGTAATTCAAGCGACGTTGGGTCTATCCATTGGACATCTTCGAAAATGATTAGCACCGGCTGCTTTGCTGCCAACCCATCGAGCTGAGCCGATAACGCCTCGAAGATCTTCTCTTTGCGTTTTTGCGGAGCTAACTCGTGCAGTCGGTGGGCATCATGGGCCGGCAATGCGAACAGGCTGGCCAGAATCGCCAGGTGTTCGCGATCGGTCGTGGATTGCGCGACAAGGGCGTCGAGCTTGGACAGCTTCTCCGTAGGCGAGTCGCTGTGTTTGAACCCGGCAGTACGTTCGAGTTGGCTGATGAATGGGAACAGCGCACTGTTGGTATGGTGCGCAGAGCAGAAATAGCGCAACGTGATGTGTGGTTCTCTCTGGAGCTGCTCGTCAAACGCCCGCGCAATGTGCGACTTGCCGATACCCGGCTCTCCCAGAAGCATCACTACTCGGCCTTCCTCCTGTTTGGCGTGTCGCCACCGGCGGAACAACAGATCTATCTCTTCTTCACGCCCGAACAGAGGCGGCAGCTTGGCGTTGTGCATTGCCTCGAAACGGCTTTCCACGCCGCTTACCCCCACCACCTCCCAGACTGCCACCGGCTCCGCCCAGCCTTTCGGCGTGAGAGGGCCGATATCGCGATAATTGAAGTAGCCCCCGGTGAGCCGGCGCGTGTTCGGACAAATTAGCACTGTCCCTGGCTCCGCCAGAGTTTGCAGGCGCGCTGCGAGGTTCGGAGTCTCGCCAATTGCTGCTCGCTCCTGTGCGGCGCCCTCACCAGTCAGATCGCCCACGACCGTCACGCCGGTAGCAATGCCGATGCGAGCAGAGAGTGCGGCATTAGCGTTTGTCGGGAGCTTGGCTATCGCATCGGCAAGCGCGAGACCCGCACGCACCGCTTGCTCGGCATCATCCTCATGTGTTTGCGGATAGCCGAAATAGACCAACACGCCGTCCCCCATATAGCGGGCGATGATGCCTTGATACCGGTTTATGACTTCCGTGATACATCGGTGATACTCGCCGATCAGCGTCCGCATATCCTCGGGATCGAGCCGTGCGGAAAGCGCTGTCGAACCTACCAGGTCGCAGAACATCACCGTTAGGTGGCGTCGCTCGGCCTCCTGCGGCCGCACCGGTTCGGTCGCTGTTTCGGCTGGTGCAGGAGCGGCTTCATCAAATTCCGCGATGGCGCGCAGCATCTTGCGGCGATGCCCCAGCAGCATGCCGAGGTCCTTGAGATCCTGCTCCGTTAGATCTCGGACGGTTGAAAGGTCGATGCCATTCTCAGCGAAACATTGGGCGTACTCACCCAATCCGATCGATGCGAGCCACTCCGCAGCGTCTCTCATGGCATTTCATACCATGTGTCAGAAACGTAAAGCAGACATTGAAAGCAGGGGGGCCTGCCATGCCGGGTGCCGGATATTATCGCCAACAGGTCGGCCGATGGAGTGCCTCCTGCTGAGATTTCGGGTGAGGCGGTTCTTGAGCCACTGATTGAACGCGCCGACGAGGTGATCAAATAAGCCAGTCAATGTTCGCTTTTGAAGGTAAAGCGGACATGACGTTTTGCACTGCAAATGTCTGCTTTTGACCCAAAGCGGACATTGGCGACGCCTTCCAATTTCCGATACCGATGCCTGACCGTGCCGCCCGGTTTGCTGGTAGCCGCCGATGAGGTGATCGAATAGCAATTTCTTTTTTTTGCTCCACTAGTGCATGAGTCCCTTTTGGCCCAGAGCGGACATTCCATTTTGCCGCATTTGATGTCGCTTTCGGGAGCAAAGCGGAAGTGGTCGTTTATTCAATCTGTTTGGTGGACCTATCGGCTGCCCGGGGTCGTGACAGCATTTCCTCGACTTTTGCCCTATCGGTAGGAAGCCTCCCCTCCAGATATTCCTTCAGAAGATGAAGCCTGTCATTTCCCCAGAAGATTTCGCCGTTCACTACAAAGCTCGGAACACCAAACACCCCGGCTCGGATTGCGCGCTCCGTTTGGAGATGGAGCCTCTCCTTGATTTCGACTGTATGGGCCTTCCCCAAAAGCTCTTGCCCGTCGAGGCCGAGGCTATCAGCAACCTCATAAATGACGCTGTCTGAAGTAATATCCTTTCCCTCACTCCACGCCGCATCAAGTAGTCTCACCGCAAGGGCTTCTCGAAGATCATCGCTCTCTATAGCCGACGTAACCCGAAGAGGTTTGAGGGGGTTGAATGGATGTGCCGGAGGACCCTTAAACTCCCATCCTAAATGGACAGCCCAACGTTGCGTATCCTGAAACGTGTAACGGCGCTTAGCTGGGATTTCGGCAGGTCCCAAGTTTGAGTGGTGATCCAAAAGCGCCGCAAAAAGAACTGGCACAAAGCAAAATTTCACCGCCGTGCACTCTCTCAGCTCACCCAGCTGATGCGAAGCAAGCCACGGATACGGGCTGACGAAGTCGAAATAAAAGTCTACAGCGTTCATGGGCACTGCATGCTTAGCCATTACGATACGACCTACGCAAGCGCGCTTATTCCATTCCGGACTTTCAGGCGATGTTGCGACGACACCACTCCGCGCGGCCGAAATCGAAACTGGAGGATTGATTGGGCTCGATGTCTGGTTGAAAAAAACAAACTGCTGAAGCAAAATGGAAGCAATGATGAGCGAACACGGATGTCCGCTATTGGCCCAAAGCGGACATTGGCGTGTGCACTGCACATGTCTGCTTCTGACCCAAAGCACATTTCGGACCCTGTCGTTTCCCAGCTCACAGGTGCTGACCAGCGATCAGTTTATCGCGCTGTGGACCGAGTCGGTTAACCGCTTCATGGCACACAACGTTGAGCCGCCAGTGCACTACGTGCAGGCGCTAACAAGGCCAAGAAGCCGACGACTTTAGCCGTGACCGGCAAGAAGAAGACGGAGGTTCGACCGACAGAAGAAAAAGAAGAACCCCGACGCATAACTGCAATCGCGTGCCGCAGTTTCACGATTGTTCGTGCCCGCTGTTTCTTTCTAGTTGTTCGTTCGCTGCGTTCCCTGACGTTGTCGCCGGATCAGGCGAACCGCGAACCACATTAGCAAGATGACCACGGCGAGCGCCGCGAATGGCGCCGCCAGAGCCAGCAGTGACAACAGAACCGAACCACCGAGTTCCCCGGTCGAGATGACCGGGTTGCCGAACCCGCCCGTCAAAACCGACGATTTCGCCCTTAGTATTGTGGTGATGCCTTGCGTAAGGCTGGCAGTGCCGCCTCCCGCAATGACGGCCGCCATCCATTTCACCATCGGCGGCAGGTCGGTCATGACCGCCGCTGACACGACTGTTCCTGCGACAAACGCAGCAGGAGTTGCCAAGGCGTCGAGCAGATTGTCGACCCCCGGAACGTAATAGGCCAACACCTCTACGAGCGCCGCTACGCCGAGCATTGTCAGCGCAAAGGAAGTCCCAAGCCATGCAAAGCTATTGTCCAGTGATAAATGACCTGTATAGGCCGCTCCGCTCACGATGAGCATCGGCAAAAATACCCGAAAGCCAGTTGCGGCGGCTAACACGACTCCAAGCGCAATTGATAGTGCGAGATCGGAACCGCCCATAACTGATAGACCTTGTTCAGCGCCAATCCTACGGAGCGGAGGTTCAGGCCCGCTTAGTCTCATCCGTTTATCGGTTGAATAGCCACAACAGCACGCTGAGTAGTATCACGCTGACTATGATGCAGGTGGCTAGGGGAAAATAAAAAGTCGTGCCACCACGCTCGTACATGATATCGCCCGGCAGCCTGCCAAGTCCGATTCGTGACAAGATCGGCCACACAATTCCGACCGCCAGGATGACTAGTCCTATGCCGAGATGACCGGACCGCGTTCGCGCCGCCTCATCGTCGCCCATGCAGATAAGGCATCGTGTGGAATCAACATAGCACTCTAGAATACTCGGACGTGAGGGCTCATTGGGCGAAAGACGAACTCGCAGCAACTTAAGGCTTGAAAAGCGAGTCGGGCAACCTCAATGGCCATTACCCGAATGGGCCGAGCCGTCATTCGATTGGGCTTGCTGCAGCCTCAGACCAAGCGGTTCATTGCAGTTGTTTCTTTGCACCCCCAGCAGTAACTTTACTGAAGATTGCTTGGGGGGAAGCTATGAATTTCAATGGCCCGTCGCCAGTTAAACCCGTTGGTCCAAGCAAGCCGAATCTCAGCGTCAAGGATATTTTGGCCCAGTTTTGGGCAGACGCCTATGGCAAGGAAGTGCAGACGGCGGCGACATATTCCTACACATGGCTTGCCGATCAGTTCGGCCATCTTTGCATCGGTATTGTAGTCGATTTCGCTGCCACCGCAGTGGCCGGCTTGCTCATGGTGTGGCTGGGCTGGGCGCCCAAGTTTGAATATGACACAGGAATTTGGCTTGGCTTGATCTTTACCATCGCTGTCGTGGCCTTTTGGGAGTGGTGCGCCTACCAGAGTTCTGTAAAACAAGCGACTGGAGCATTTCCGCTCGATTCTAAACTACTGCGCGACAACGCAATCATAGCCGCGACGTACATGGCGTTGGGTGCGATACTTGGGTTTGCTTTTCACTTGCCTCCTACGCCGGCGCTACTGGTCAGCGCGGGAGTCGTTATAATCGCCATTGTGCTCGCACCACCTTGGTTGCGGCAGAAAATAGTTTGGCAAAAGGCATCGATACCTTATTTGTTCCGTCTAGCCGATGCGGCGCCGAACATTGGCAGCGAAGATGCCAAGAGGTTGCAAAGTCTCATTGATGCCGGTGCGCCGCCAGTCACCGCACCGTGCCAAATTATAATTGGCGGTCCGATTGGGTCGGGCAGAACTTCCATGGCCGCCGGAATCGCAACCGAATTTGCATTCAAAAAAAACAAAGTCCGGTATCTTGGTCTCGATTGCCTGCTTGAATTCGCCACGAACACGACCCCGCATGTCTTTCCAGATGATGCAGGGCCGGCGACTATTTCCTATTGGCCATGGAGCCAGGCCCAAGTTGTCATCATAGACGGCATCGGCCCATTCGTTGCTTCTAATCAGCCCGGGCGGGAAGCGAACGTCACGCTATTCAAGGCGATGCTTCAAAATGAATTGGGGACCGTTGCTGGCGTACTAAAACAATGCCACACCGTGTGGGTAATTGGAGATCTTTGCCCGCCGCCTCCGAGCGGACAATTCGCTACGGTGCTCAATGAGTTCGCCAAGGCTGCTGCCGAGTATTGCGGGAGTTCATCCCAACCACTCGTTGTCGAGCTTGACCTACCGCCACCGCGGCAACCGAACGAGGGCGCGATATTGGGCACAACACGATCGGCAGCCCATGCAACGACGGTCAAAAGCGTGCGATGGGTCGCGACGAATTAGCAGACGACCATAACAAGCTTTTCCAGAATTGGTTGCGGGCACTGGTGATGGCAGCGATTGGATAATCAACGTCTCGCAAGTGGCCCGCGGTGGCAACGGTGAATGCCTGCTTCCAAATGGGCTCCGGCATGTGAGCTTCGCCAAGCTGCCCATTAGTTAAGCTAATTTGGTATGCTTATTTGCACAACTGCTTAGGTAATAACGTGGCGACATCAGCTGGCCAAGCGCTGAATGATTTTTTGGAGATTTCTGCCCGGGGCGCTTGCGAAAGGCGATGGAGAGCTAATCAGCCGAAGCGCCGCCTGACGGGCGACCGAAAGCAGAAGAATTAAAGATGGATTTCGAGGAACAACGACGAGGTATGGTTGCGGCGATTAGGACGATGAGCGACCACATGTCCGCCCAGGCTGGCAAGACCGCGCTGGACGAGCGAGTCCTCAGGGCAATGGCTAAGGTACCGCGACATGAGTTTGTGCCCTTCGAGGTGCAGCAGTATGCTTACCTGAATAGGCCCATTCCGATCGGATTCGATAAGACGATCTCGCAGCCGTTGATGGTTGCGGTGATGACGAACCTGCTTGAGTTCAAACCAGACGACGTGGTCCTCGAAATCGGCACCGGCCTGGGCTATCAGGCCGCAGTGCTCGCCGAGCTGGCCGTCAGGGTGTACAGCGTCGAAATCATCGACGAGCTTGCGCAACGGGCAATACAGCGTCTGAAACGACAGGGCTGTACCAACGTCGAAGTCCGCGTCGGCGACGGCCATACCGGCTGGCCCGAGCACGCTCCGTTCGACAAGGTGATCGTCACGGCGGCGCCCGACCTAATCCCTCCTCCTCTGATCAACCAGCTCAAGGCTGGCGGAAGGATGGTAATCCCCGTTGGCCTGCCTGGCGACCAGCAGCTCGTCGTAGCCGAGAAGGACCTCAACGGCAGGGTCACAACGAGGGAAATTATGCCGGTACTGTTCTCGGTGCTCGAGGGATCCGACCAGCCTGCATTCCGGGCGTCCTGATCGAGATGATCGCCGACGTTTCCGGACGAGAATCGCAATCATTTCTGCGAAGAGGAAAGGAAATCGCATGAGCACGAACAATACATTTGTCGCAGTGTTTCTCGGCAGCTTGACGAACCCGCGAGAGTGACAAATCTCGGTCTGAGATTTGTCGTATGACAATCCTAGCCTTGAGATTTGCCCGCGATGGCTATTTCTGTCGAGACAATTTTCGCGACCACGTCTGAGAAAACCGAGGACTTCCATGTCAACTTCACGCCGTAGGCTGATCGCTAGCCTTGGATTTACTCCCGTCCTAGTGCTGCTGGGGCGTGAAGCGTTCGCGAAGTACCCTGAACGGCCGATCCGTCTGATTGTGCCGTTTGCCGCCGGCGGCAACGCTGACATCGTAGGGCGCCTAGTCGGCGAGCGCATTTCGGGTGCGTTGGGCCAACCGGTAGTAATCGACAATCGTGGTGGCGCCGGAGGCAGCATCGGCGCTGAAACCGTGGCGCGCTCGGCGCCCGACGGTTACACCTTGCTGGTCGGCTCGAACGGACCACTGACAGTCAATCCCTTTGTGCAGGCCAAACTCGGCTACGATCCACTGAAAGATTTCGCACCGGTGGCTCTGACCAGCTACGTCCCGCACGTCATTATTCTCAACAATAAAGTCGAGGCCAAAAACATCGCGGAGCTGATCGCGCTGTCGAAGAAAGCACAGCTCAGCATCGCCACCAGTGGTGTCGGCAGCGCAACCCATATGACGCTCGAACGTTTCAAGGCCGCTTCCGGCGCTAACATCGTGCACGTCCCCTATCGTAGTGGCGGCGCCCTGATGCCGGACCTAATCGGAGGCAGTATTCAGGGAGCAATGACGGAATTTTCGACCGCATTGCCACTGCACAAAGGCGGGCAGGCCCACATCATTGCGGTCGCGGCGAGCAGCCGCTCTGAGCTCGCGCCCGACATCCCGACCTTTATTGAGAGCGGCGTGAAGGACTTCACCGCACAAAGCTATATTGGAATACTTGCACCCATAGGCACGCCGGCTCCGATCATCACTGATCTGCAAAAGGCAATCGCTGAAGGACTTGCCGGTGGCGCGACAGCTGACAAGTTGCGTGAAATGGGCTCGGAAATCGCCACAGCCAAGCAGATGACGCCTGACGGCTTCGCCGAATTCATTCATACGGATTATGAGAAAATGCGCGAAGCCGCCAAACTTGCTGGGATCTCGCCTCAATGAGCAGCGCGCTACCGCAAGGTGGTCAATTGCTTATCCGCGGCGATCGCTCGACGCAACCTGCAGGGGACGATGAATGAAACAATGGGTCGGAGTTGTTGGAGCAGTCGTCATTGGAACGCAAGTACATGCCCAAAGCGACGCGACTAGCGGTACTACATTCTACCCTAGTTGCTTGGCAGCCGCCGATATCGTTCAGGGCAAGCGTCCGGCCGCCGATTCAGAAGATGCCGCCAGGCAGCTAAGACAAGCATCGGCATGCTTTGGGGCGGTAACAGCAATTATGAAGCTCGAGCCATTTTTAAAGCCTGAATTTGCTGTGTGTCCGCCGCCCGATGTTGTCCGAGACAGTAAAGGCATTCTTGCGCAAATGATCCTTTCCGTCACGGCTTATCTGAAAAGCCATCCGGAGCAACGTCCCAATAATTTTCACCAGACCGCAGTGACTGCCTTAGTCGCGGCTTGGCCTTGCGCTAAATAACCCAAAAAGAGTTATTTGTGCCGGAGTAATTCTAGGGTCCGGGGATCCGCCTCGCCTTTGTAGAATTGCTGCAAGGCCTCCGCGAATAACGAACGGTCGGATTGATCGGAGGCGGCCTCATAGAACAAGGTGATGCAAGATCGAAACTTGAGATCGTCCGGAGACCCGAAAATTTCCAGCGCCGACTTGCCTTTGTGACTTATTATGAGGCGCAAATCATGGCGCAAGCGGTCGCCAAGTATTGGGTCAGCTAGATAGCGTCGAGCCTGATTCATATCCCGGATGGCATATCGCTGAGCCATGGCGCTATGACCCAGACTAGACAGTTGCGGAAAGATGAACCACATCCAGTGGGTTCGCTTGTGTCCATCGGTTAACTCCGCAACGACCTGGCTATAGACTTGAGCTTGAGCGTCCACGAAGCGAATGAGATCAGTCTCAGTCTCAGTCACAGCACTGTCACCTCCGTTCTAACCGAATTGGCAATGAAGCAATTCTCGTGGGAGGCATGGTGCATTTTGTCGAGCTCTTCTGGACTGGGTTTTCGGTCGTCGCCCCACTTGATCCTTGGTCGTAGTTCGACCCGCGTGATCGCAAGCTTACCTTCGGCATTCTTCTCCAGATGGCCAACCGCTTCGTCCTCGTAAGAATCGATCACGAACTTCTGCTTGCACGCAATTGCTAAGAACGTGAGCATGTGACAGCTCGAGAGTGAAGCGACAAACGCCTCCTCTGGATCGACATGGGCCGGATTGCCGAGATAAGTCGGGGCTGCCGTCGCAACTACCCTATAGCCGCCGTCAAAGCTCCAGGTGTGATCGCGCGGATACTTCTGATATGAAAACTCAGCACCCCCGCGTTTCCATTTCAAAACCACTTTGTGTTCGGACATCGCACATTCCAATTCGGCAAATGTTCAAGCGTCGTGTGACCGGTTTACCTTTCCAAAGGATATTAACTAATTCTATCATGCCACATCAGCAATCGGGCATCCGACCCGCCTACAAGAATCCCCAAACTGTCACATACGCTTCGCAGCCGTTGTCAGGACGCGCGAGAATCCTGATGCAGTTCTGCCCCTAGCATTAAGCGACGGGCAATGTCAGCCGTCTGCAAAGCCGCGCGTTCCGTCGGTGAATGGGCCGCAAGATACCGGGCAACCGCAATGAGGATGTGCCGGCCGGCAT
>Ga0306925_10001314_pt1 | contig 20144 bp, 26 predicted proteins | sample flu12Cox44000176_FD_203755 | JGI IMG/M metagenome (GOLD analysis project Ga0306925, IMG submission 203755) | Lab enrichment of tropical soil microbial communities from Luquillo Experimental Forest, Puerto Rico - flux8day.12C.oxic.44.000.176 (v2)... | ecosystem: Environmental > Terrestrial >... | reverse complement strand
CTCTTTGGCTGAAGCAAGCGTGAGCCCGAGCTTCTTCTTCAGGGTGCCGGAGAAGACGCCGCGCACCGTGTGGCGCTGCCAACCCGTAGCGCTCACCACTTCATCCACCGTTGCCCCCTCGGGGCGACGCAGCATCGCAATCACCCCGTCCTGCTTTGATCGGCGATGCACATCGGGCTGGGGCTCCGGGTCCGGCAAGGCTTCGATTGCCGACCACAGCTGATCGATCAGCGCTCTACGGTCGCCGACCTTCTTGCGTTTGGCGACACCCGGCAAAGCGTTCCACAGTGTCAGTAGCTGTTTGCTGCTGAGCGGGGCGGCGTGCAATTGCTCATTCGAAGCGACGACGATTTCGCCCTCATTGAGGGCCGCCGGCGCCTCGCGGCACAGCGCGATTCCGTCATTGCCAATGATATAGATACGCATCGGTGGGTCTCCTAATTGACCCGGCAGCGGGTGCCGCCGGTGACCCACACTAACGCTCTCTTTGCCGAGCAAAGCCAGTCGATTCTGGACCATCTTATGGAAATTATTGGGCCAGAGCTCAGCCTGAAATCGCTTGGACCTAGAACGCCGTGATCTGCAATACGAGGGGGCTCGCCAAAGGTGAAAACGCGCTCCGCAATGTCCGCTGCCTGAGGTAATTCGGAAAAAATATACTCACTCGGAGTTTTACCGCCCGTGACCCAAAAGGCCACGTTCGAGCTCCGGTAGCGGAAGGTCTCTTCCTGGCGCCAGGCTGCCTGTTGCTGTCCCCGGTCCTGACCTGAACGGGTTTGGATGTTTCAGATGCATTGGAACGCCGCGATCGTGGATTGACCATGGCCCAGCTACAATGCTGCCTGTTAAGCTGATTCCGGTGAGCAGCTGCCTTGCTCGATTGCCGCAGACTGCGATGCCGCACCACTTGCGTGCATGACCTCGGGTTTGATCGACGAAGAGAGGCGTACAGGGCAGCCCCTCGCAAGCCTTCACGTGGTGAAGTCCTCTGTAAACGATCTTCCGCAAGTGAACGTGCTGCAGGAGGAAGAAGCAGAGAATCGGGCGACTGCCAGCGCCGTTGCAGGCTCCAGGCGAGACCGGAAATTCCCGTTTTTTTCCTGTACGTGGTGACGGTTCTTGATTGTCAACCCGATCGCCAACCACGATTTGATCGAACTCGCGCGAGCAGCTGATTGAGCAGTTCGAGTTGGCGCAGTGCATTCGGCTCAATTGGTCTAACCTTATGTTAATAGACAAACGGTTTGAACCAATCCTTAGGGGAGGTCTCCGAGAAGAGCGCCCTTCCGACAGGCTTCCAACACGTCGTCGGGCACCAATCCAGCCTGGTTGAGGCACGCGAGAAGGTCTCCGCTGAGGCGAGCCACTCGACCTCGTTATCCATGGGAGGCGATGGAATTCAAGACGTCCACCCCGTGCAACCAGCTTCCAAAAGGCTGCTCATGGGCAATTCCATCGATTGGACAACGCTATTTTTGGTCACCGGGCAGGACCACGCCGCGCGCCGTTGAGCGGCAGCATGTTACCGCAAGGTCGCCACCCGGCGGCGACGCCTACACCACATCGGGAAGCGGCGCATTGCACGCTGCGATCCCAAAGAGGGTGCCGGTTTAGGCCAACGCGACAGTGCGGAATGGAGGCACTTGAGCGATGCGTGACCGGCCGATGCCGTCATGGCACAGTGGACGCCTGCATCCCTGCGGAGGAAACGATGAACGACCTGCCGCTGCGCCCTGCCGCCGACATCGGCGTCGTCGAGGACCGGTTTTTCACTTTGCGCAATTTTCTACTCACCGACGGCACGGTCATGCCCGAGGCGACGATCGCCTACGAGACCTATGGCCGGCCGGCGTCCGACGGGCGCAACGCCATCCTCTGCACGCATGGTTACACGGCCAGCCACCATTTCGCCGGCCGCAACCCGGCGAACGGCAACCAGCCCGGCTCGTGGAACGGCCTGATCGGGCTGGGCAAGGCGATCGATACGGACAAATTGTTCGTCGTCGCCTCGAACATGCTCGGCTCGTCCTTTGGTTCGACCAATGCCGGCAGCATCAACCCGCAGACCGCCGGAGCCTATGGTCCTGATTTTCCGAACATCACGATCCGCGACATTGTCGCCGCGCAGAAAGCCTTGCTCGACCATCTCGGCGTCCGCCATCTGGTCGCGGTCGCCGGTCCCTCCTATGGCGGCTACCAGGCGTTCCAATGGGCGGTCGCCTACCCCGATTTCATGGACGCGATCGTGCCGCTCCTCAGCCGTCTTGTTTGGCGCCTGCTCGACTGGCTCGACTATCGGATGTGGGACGCGCGGCTGCGCACGGTCGACGCCTTGTATGGGCCCGAACCTGAGACGGAGGCGGATCGGGAGCGCAATCCCAAGCATCCAGTGCCCGGATGGAGGACGCATGGAGACCGTGGCAAGGCGATGGATGAGGCCTAACGGTTCGGCCCGCTAGCGCCCCGCTGCGCCCTTGGACCGACAGCAGAGCGGCGTCTCGGCGATCACGCTATTGCCGCTGCGGTGAGCGTTCTTGACGCATTGGCTTTAGTTCGCACGAAATAGCCCGATCCACCATCGGTCGATGCAATAAATGGTATTGCCAAAGGAATGCATAAACTTCACCGATGAAAAGCGCCATTATTATGACACTTGTAATGGTCCACACCGCACGGACGTGGTCTTTTATCGCGACCACCGCAAGTACTACTGCTGCTAGCATCGTAAAAATAAAACGTGTGTATCGTATTTGTGGGATAGATGAAGCACGCGATAACCAAGCAGGAACGTGCACAATGAGATCCCCACGGCAATTAAGGTAAGCACTAGCACAATGTAGGAAATTGTTCGGATCATTGTGGTCATACAACCACAGTCCAGATTATTTATCATCTTCTGCATTTCTGCACATGCCTTCTCATGCCTTCTGAAGAAGCAAACCAGCAGGATTCCACCCCGCCTGCTTTATCGCCCAACCTTCACCGTAGATGCCGTCCGGACGAATGACGATGCGGTCGGCATAGGCGTGGATCTCGACTGGCCGACCGATCGCACGGGAAGCGACCGGGTACTTGTTGTTGTCGAACCGCACCAGGCAGGTCTTCGAGACTGACGCTTGCGTCGCGTGGAATCCGTCGAATGGGCCAGTAATCGGCACCAGCTGGGGCCGCTCTGACTCGAAAGCCTGCCAGATCGTGCGGTCGGTCAGCTCGGGATGTTTGTGCGCCTTGGCGTAGGCGACGCAGCGATCGAGCAGCCAAGCGTTCAGCTCGTCGTAGCTTGCCACCCGCAGCCGCGGCGTGAAGAAACGCTCGCGCACCAGCCCGACCTGATTCTCGACCTGGCCTTTCTCGCCCAGCCCGAGGCCGGCGTGCAGGCGGTCGGCTCGACCAGGTAATGGCTACACATCCGCAGAAAGCGGCGATTGAACTGGCGGTCCTTGCCAATGAACACGGTCTCCGCAGCCGTCTTCACGTTGTCGTAGATGCCGGGCGTGCAGGTCCCCCGGAAAAAGGCGAAGGCCCGGGTATGGGCGTCGAACAACCCGACCGGTCACGGTTTTGCCCTGGCCAGAACCGGCACGGTGGTGTCGTCCCCGTGCAGCCGGGCAGCGCCCAGCACATGGAGCCGGATCAATGTGACGAGCGGGGCCAGATTCGCCGTGCATGCGCCGACCCAATCGGCCATCGTCGAGACGTCGAGATCGATGCCCTCCCGGGCAAAGCTTTCGCTCTGGCGGTTGAGCGGCTGATGATGGCCGTACTGGGCATAGAGGGTCATCGCCAGCAGGCTGGCCCCAGCGCGCCCGCGCGCGATGGTATGGAAGGGTGCCGGCGGCTGGGTAATCTAGACAAACCGGCCGCGCTCCAGTCGCTTGGCGTACAGCGACATGCCCAGACGTCATGCCACAGAATCTTGATCAGATCGCCCCGCCGCCCGCGGAACACAAACAGATCACCGGCATGCGGGTCGCGCTTCAGGCCCTGCTGGATCTGCAAAGCCAACCCGTTCATCCCGCGCCGCATATCGGTGTACCCGGTCGCGATCCACACCCGGACACCAGAGGGAACCGGGATCATCGGCGCAGCGCCCTGACCACAGCCGCCGCCAATTCGGGCGGCGACAGCACCGGGATACGCACCCGAGCCGCGCCGGCAAACTCGACCTCGATCGCCGACGCCGGGCGCAGGGCGGCGCGATCATTGCCGCGGTCATCGATCGCCGCGATCACCACCTCGGAAAACCCGCCGCCGGCGCGGCACAGCTCCTGCCGCCACCGATAAATCTGTCCGGCACAAAACGTCAGCGCGCCGGGCGACATTGGCGACGATCGCACCCGGCGCAAACGCCGCAGCCACGATCGCCCGCTTTTGCTCCTCACTCCACGATCGTCGCCGCTCGGGGCCGGTAATGATCTGCATTCTGGCCATCTCGATGACTCTTACACTGGTGCAAGCACCAACGCTTGCACCAGTGCGGACATCAAGCCTTAACTGCCCGCCAGGTGCTAGGCGGCCTTCCCCGGAGGGTTACGCTTTGAGCGGGCGCCCGAAATTTAGAGCGCGCAGATGGTCGAAAGCATCGACACTTGGCGAGCCCGTCTACGAGTGCCGCTTAGCCGATCGGCGGCGATCGTCTACATGCCGGAGAAATTTCTCGAGCATGACCCGCCGCTGACCGGCAAAGGCTTTGAAGGGGCAGGGCCTAGCCGCGGCAGCTTGGAATACGGCCCGCCAGTTACGAAGCATAGGATCGTACGGGGAAAACCGAGCCGCTCGTCGGGGGTTACTAGAAATTGTGGAATCACGTCACTGCCGCGGAGCCCAGAGCGTCCAGGACTCAAACATTCCAGGTCTGGACGAAACTATGCTGCATCGGTTGGCAATAACTCCCTAATCCTTAGTGGCAGTCGCCCTGCATTCGGATAACCCGACTGACAAGTTGACAGTTCCGTCCCATCTCCACCTGCATTACGCAAAGGCGACGAAACCCGTGTTGATGTCCCTAATCTTGCGGCTGGAGCGTTGGAAGACGCCGATTCCTTCCCGCAGGCCGACTGAGTTGCTATTGCCTTCGATCGTCACAAGCGTGCCGCCGACGACGTCCGCGACGAAGCCGGCGTGGCCGCGTCCCTGTCCCGTATCGATAAAGAAGACCATTCCCGGCAGCACCTGTGAGGGGTCTTCTTTGGCCTTTTCGGCAGGTACAACATTTTCTTTAGGCAGTGACTGCGCCAGTTGCCAGCAACGTATGACGCTACCGGTTCTCGGCGCCGGATTTGAAACGCCGAGAGCGGCAGAAGCTTGCTTGAAGCACCAAAAAACGAAGGCCATGCACCACGGCTGGCCTGGTCCAACCCCAACGGCATCGAGATATTGGTTCACGCGAGGCCCGGTGTTCGAACCCAATGGAATCTCGCGCACTCCTACCTCCTCTGCGGCCACCTTCAGTACCTGCGCGGGCAGGGAACCGATCTCCGGCGGCGGAATGCTGAACGCGGGTGTCGCGAGCCCGAACAATGCGTCCCAGGTTTTGCAGCCGACGATTCCGTCGATCTCCAAATGATTTCCATCTTCGTCAACAGCCCGCGCCTGAAACATTTTCACGCCCGCTTCCGTCTGGTCGCCAAAATCCCCGTCTGGCTCTCCCGTTTTGATACCGAGTTCGGACAGGCGCTTCTGTACGTCGAGGACGTCGGGACCATGCGAGTCCATTTTTAGGAGGTGACCCGGATAGGGCGGCGTCTCGGTTGATCGCGGTGGGGGCGCGCCGTTCTCGACCGACACTGATGGGGTTACTGCAACCCCACCTGTGTCAGCCGGGGGGGCCGGCATCGGGATCGCAACTTTTCCAGTGTCGATCATCCGCTTGAGCGCCGCCATCCCACCACACTGCTTGCTTACCGCAGTGGGGGAGAATTCGCCGTCGCCGACGTATTTACCCGCCGAATAGATCGTGGTGAAGCTCCAAAGGTATGGACTCTTCACTTGCGGGTGATTGCGCCTATAGCCAAATCCGTTGTAGCTCTCGAGGACAACAGCGATCCCCGGCACTGACCAATCCCTCCAATTGTTGAGATCATGCATAGTCAGCGCATCGATGGCGCTCTCTACCCATTCGAACGGCGGGCTCCCCGACCTCGGACGGCCCTCCGGAACATGGACAGTCCGGGCGGTCAACGGATCACCGTTGTGCAGGTGAGCGTTGAAGTTGAAGCTTGCCTCGAGGTTATGGATGATACCGACCACAAAGGCTGGTACGCCCGTGCTGTCCTGGACTTTTTGGTATCGTGAGAAGTTTTCTGGCGCGAAAATCCGGTCTGCGACCGCATCAACTTCGAATTTGTGCTCAGGTCTTATCTTCGCTAATGCGAATAATTGAGTGTATTCTTCACTAAGGTCCCTTGTCAGCTCTGCCGTTGGCATATCTACCTCCCTGCTTGCGGATACAACTGAACGCCTCAATTGGAATTCGCCAGATGCTTGTCCTGATAGTTGCACCCGGACAATACGTGCGACCACGTACGCGTTCAAATCGATTATCAAAGTTAACCGTACGGACCTTTTAATAATGTGATCTGGATCACACCGGAAGCGATTTTCCGAGGGGGAGCGTAGAAACGACCCCGAAAATGGGAAAGCGGGTAAGGTGGAAGTCTTCGCCCCCGGGCCAACAGGCGCAAAAACTTGATTCACATCTGATCCCCTATTCCCCGGATGGTACCGCATTTTGCGGTGAAATAGTCCAGATACTGGTGAGGATACAATATGTTGTATTAGGTCGAACGGAGCGGCGATGGCGCACCCGGCGGGTGAAGCGGACAGCGAGGCGCGGAGGCTCGATTTCGACCGGCGCCTGATGCTCCGGTTCCACGGCTCGGCGATCACCTCCGATTGCGGATTGCTGGCGTATCGCGAACTTGATGACGTGCTCGCACTGACCACAAGCGGCGGCGAGAGATTGGCGGAGGCACGCACCGGCAGGAACCGACGCCATCTGTTAGTCGAGTTGCTGCGGCGGTCGGTATTCGGGCGGCTGGCCGGCTATGAGGATGTGAACGACGCCGACCGGCTTTGCCGCGACCCGGCAATGCGATGGGTGGTCGGCGGCCAAGCGCCAATGGGTCGGGCTGCCTCGACCAGCCAGATGGGGCGCTTCGAGACAGAGTGGCTGACCCGTCCGGCGAACTTCGCCGCTCTCGCCGCTCTGCCCGGCCAGTGGATCGACGCGGTGCACCAGCGGCGACCGCCGAGGACCATCGTGCTCGACATGGATTCGAGCGAGCCCCCCACCTACGGCGAACAGGAAGACAGCGCCTACAACGGCCATTTCGGTTGCACCTGCTATCACCCGCTGTTCGTGTTCAACCAGCTTGGCGATCTGGAGCGCAGCGCCCTGCGGCCCGGGAACGTCCATTCGGCTGATGGCTGGCGCGAAGTGCTGGAACCGGTTGTGTCGCGCTATCGGGGCAGAGTGAAGCGCCTCTATTTCCGCGGCGATGCGGCCTTCGCCAATCCGGAGATCTACGAGTTGCTCGAAGCCGAAGGCATGGGTTATGCCGATCCGGCTGCCGGCCAATCAGGTGTTGCAGAAGAAGATCGGCCACCTGCTCAAGCGTCCGGTGGGTCGACCGCCGCAGGAGGTGCCCCGTTACTATTTCAGCTTCAGCTACCGGGCCGGATCATGGAACAAGCCGCGCCGAGTGGTGGCCAAAGTTGAGTGGCACCCCGGCGAGCTTTATCCGCGGGTCGGCTTGGCTTCATCGTCACCAACCTGGCGCGGCCAGGCCGAGCGGGTCGTCGCCTTCTACAACCACCGCGGCACCTGCGAGCAGTACATCAAGGAAGGCAAGGGCGCGGTCAAGTGGACACGCCTATCGTGCCGCTCTTTCGCCGCCAACGCGGTCTGTCTTCAGTTGCACGCGCTGGCCTACAATCTCGGCAACTTCATGCGGACGCTGGCGATGCCGAAGACGGCGGAGCCGTGGTCGCTGACCAGCCTGCGGGAGAAGCTGATCAAGATCGGCGCCAAGGTCGTCAGCCACGGCCGCTACGTGACCTTCCAGATGGCCGAGGTCGCGGTGCCGCGGCAGATGTTCCAGGAAATCCTGTCGCTGATCGCCCGGCTGCGGGCGCCGCCGGCACCGGCATGAGCGGGCGATCGGGTCAGATACGACAGACGACGACGGCAGAGGTGTGCCTTGATGAAGGCCAAGCCACGGTTTCGGTCCTGCGAGGCAGGAAACCGGACGATTTGGCTGCCAACGAGGTTGGTTGCGGCCAAATTTCGTTGCGATGTGCCTCGATGAGACGAAAAATCGCGCTCGACGGACCGGGAATCCGGGGAATGTCGGATTACGTCCTCCCTGACTCCTAATCAGTGAAGTGCGGTCTCAACTGTCTTGGATCAACCAGCACTATAGACGATGTCTCCTATCCGGGGTGATCCGGACTGATGTGAAATAGGAGCAGCTTTCACCTAAGAGCGGCGGGTCCTAGTACCGCCACTCGGGCCACCACTCGTAACGGAAAGCGAGGCGACCCATTTAGGCCTGGGGCTCGTGCCTATTGTGCCCGTTACGGAACTATTGTGTATCCCCCGGCTCCCGAGCGAGGTCATGCCGGACGGAGTACCCGCATCGAACGGCGGTCTGACACGAAATAGAGACAGCGATAATCAGCTGGTTGTGCGATGATCGAGGGAGACCGCCCCCTCTCAGGGATATCGTCCACGCCGATGGGAAACGATCTCGCGGAGGCAGATCAGAGCCGGCAATCGGTGATCACTGGTAAGGACTCAAAATGAAACACGCCGGGAGCCGAATTTTGGCAGCGTGTAAGGGAGGTTGGGAACATGAATGCCGCGCGTAAGGCACACAGCCTGGCTGGCCTCCTGTTACTTGCCAGCTGCCAACAGGACAGGTCGAGCGTCAACCGGCAGATCCCGCTGTTGTGGCCCGGATCGTCGCGGCATGCACCGACAGCGGGTTGTTCAAACTCGCAACCGGTGCCTTGGAGATCGCGGTCCCGGCTACTACGCTGCCGGTTGCCGTCATCAATGCCGGGGTGGAGAAGGTGTGCGCCGATCCGCAGCGATTTGCTGGGGATGTCTCGACGGTCGAGTGGGTTGAAAAAAACCTCCGTGCGAGCATCCGGTCTTAACAACGGCACATCGACCGGCGGCATCGTCACGAAAACAGGGTGAGCGGTAACGATGAGTATGATAACCTCGACGCCCTGGCGGCGTTCCGGTACCACATCATGGTGGTCTGGATGCGCACGCTGACGCGGCGCGGCCAAAAGGATCGCACCGGGTGGGACCGGATCAATCGGCTCGAAGACCAGTGTCTGCCAAGGCCACGCATCCTTCATCGCGGCCCAACCAGCGCTTCGCCGTTAAACATCCGAGGTGGGAGCCGGATGCGGGAATGCCGCACGTCCGGTTCTGTGTGGGTGGTGTTCAGTAATGGGCATCCCTACCGCGATCGCTGGCCTTATACCGTATCGGCCCATAGCGATAGAAATTTGAGCCCGGCTTGCGCAGCAGCGACTTTACTTTAGAGAATAACGCAAACAATAACCAAGAGATGGGAAAAAATATAAAAATCATGACAACTGCTGTAATAACTGTACTTTTAGGATTTTATGCGCAAGCCTCTGAACTAGACCTAAGATCTAAGCAATTGAAGACAATTTATAATTTATTGGACGTCGACAGCGAAACCAACTCGGGTGACAATACTGTGCAGCGATCAGATGATGTGTCTTGCATTCTGTCGGCAGAGTCTTGCCAATTTGCTGCTTCCGGCAAGGTGATAGGACAATCGGAAGGCGCAAGAGTAATATTTAACCAGCTTCAACCTGGATCTAATAATGACGTCAGACAAGGTGCGATGAACTGTTTTAAGCGCGGACAGAGAAGAGACAAGACGATCTATTATTGTACTGTAAATTGATCGCGTCGTAAATCATGCGAACCTGAGTGCTGCCATCGGGGGCTCCTCTCTCGAGCTGAAGGTTGCTGGACCTTCGATGCAACGATGAAAGAACAGGCCATGGCAATGGTTACACTTCTGCGAGCCGCTTCAAATCCTGCGGCGGGCCGTTCCGCGAAGCGGGCACGTAGCGGAGTGACATCGTCATATCCCCAATTTCGTCCACCTGGAAATTCGGCGATCGGCATCAGCTCGACGGCAGTCGCGTCGAGCTTCTGGATGTGATCGAGATACCGGATCACCCCGGTAAAGTCGCCGGTTTCGGAAGAGGCGCCGACAGGCAACTCGTAGAAGACGATTTCTTCCCATCGTCGGCCGCACCAGCCGAGGTCACTCCAAACATGCTTCGCGGGATCGACGACCGATTTTAGTGTGTACACGATTTGGGCAGTCCGTGGCTCCATCGAAGCCCAACGCCGGAACTGTTTGTTGCTGACTCGCCGGTGGAGGAGCGGGATTCGAACTCCAGGTCCCTCTGGCGAGGAAAGTTGCTTCCCGCGGAGGAGAACGGGCCGGAGGTCGATGAAGGGAAACGCGGGCATCCTCCGAATGAGCGAGCGATTTTAAGCGCGGCACAAACAGTCGGCTTCTGAGTAGCCCCGCCTACAGATGCCCCAGCCCAGTCGGCCCTCCCCAGTCGGAGAAGGGGTAATCAAACGCGCCGCCGCTGGGACCCCAGACCCAGTAACTAGGAACCCCCGGCCCTAACAGGGGTGCGGAAAAACTTGGTGACTGGCGAGCAGAATGTAGAACCGTTATGGCTGACTCCCTCATAAGTTGTCCAATACGGCTCGGCACGTAGAACGTTGCGTCGATGTTGTTGGTACTGCCATGTCTGGACAGATTCCGGACATGGTTAGGCCCCGATCGCCACCAGCTTGGGCAGGCGAATGAGATTGTCGGCAGTGGCCGTCAGCGTGAACATCCAGCCGACACAGGCCAGACCACGGTGATGGGTCTTGCGAAAGCCGGCGGCGCCCTTGGTCCAGCCAAACACCTCCTCAATGCGTTTGCGCATCCGTCCACTGACCGCATAGCCGGGGTGGCGGGTCGTCCGGCCGTCGATCGCAGAGCGCCGATTGGTGGTGTTCTGCGCCACATGCGGCGTCACGTTGTACTCGCGCAGATCAGCGACAAACTCGGCCACATCGTAGGCCTTGTCGGCCCCGAGCGTGATCCGATGATTGCCGGGGCGGTCCGCCACCATCGCGAGCGCGGCCTCACGTTCGGCCGTACCGGTGGCCAAGGTTAGCCGCGTGCTGCGAGGCCCGAGTTCCGAAGGATTACTCGTTGCGGTCGATCCGGCGGATCGTGGACGAGGCGTGCGTCTGGCTGCGACGCTTCTCGCCATGGAAATCGCGGTCGCCATTACGTCCGGCAGCCTGTCCGCAAGTTCATGGCTGCGGTCTTGAACCAAGGGCAGGTCAAAGCGTTGCTGTCGGACGACCAATTCTCGGTTGACGGGACGCTGATCGAGGCGTGGGCCAGCATGAAGAGCTTTCGTCCCAAGGACGGCAGCGGCGAGCCGCCTCGACCACAGACCCCGGTGCCCGGCTGTATCGCAAGGGCCGGGCCAGCCCGCCAAGCTTGCCTATCTGGGGCATGTTCTGATGGAGAACGGGCACGCTTTGGTGGCGGCTCTGTCGCCGGAATTCGAGCAGCTCTACGCCAAGTTCGGCCGGCCGCCGATTCCCCCCGAGAGACTGCTTCGTGCGTTGCTGTTGCAGGCCTTTTATTCGGTGCGGTCGGAGCCGCAGTTGATGGAGCAGCTCGACTACAATCTGCTGTTCCGCTGGTTTGTCGGGTTGTCGCTGGATGCCGCGGTGTGGGACGCCACGGTGTTCACCAAGAACCGCGAACGTTTGATCGAGGGCGACATTGAACGGCCCATCTCGACGGCAAGACCTCAGGCAGCGCACCCCATCACCGCACTGGTGCGGTTGTGCACCAGCTTGGCGATCGTGCCGGCGCCGACCGGGCCGATATAGGCCGCCTGGTCGCCCATTGTGTCGAGCACGGTCTTGTAGCGGTTGAAGATCTGCTCGTTGTGCGCACGCCGCAATCCTCGGTAATCTTGTACTTTAATTGCTTCGATACCGTGCTCCTTGGCATGGGGAAGCAGCCTTGAGGGAGAGACCGAACGCTCACATGTGCACAGCGCGCCGCCTATGATCGCGATGGCTTCATCGTCGTTCCCGACGTCTTCTCGGCTGAGGATATCGCGGAGCTGCGCCAGGTGACTGACGAGTTCGTTTCCGCGTCTGCGACGGTGACTGCCAACGACTCGATTTATGACCTCGAGGACACGCATTCGGCGGACCAGCCGCGGGTGCGCCGACTGAAGGCACCACATGCGATCCATCCGGTCTACATGCGCGTCAGCCGTAACCCCAAGATCGTTGAAATGCTGACCCATCTGTGGGGCAGCCTGCGTTTCGACACCGGCAAACTCAACATGAAGTCGGCTGGCTATGGCGCCCCGATCGAATGGCACCAGGATTGGGCGTTCTATCCGCATACCAACGAGGATCTCGCCGCGGTGGGCATCATGATCGACGATGTCGACATGGAGAATGGTCCGATGATGGTCGTGCCGGGTAGCCACAAGGGGCCGATCCACGACGATCATGGCCCGGGTGGTCGGTTCTGCGGCGCGATGGATCCCGAAAATTGCGACATCGACCTGTCTCGCGCTGTACCGTGCCTGGGCAAGGCCGGTTCGATCACGATCCACCACGTCCGCGCGGTACACGGCTCGGCGACCAATTTCTCGGGGCGGCCCCGCCGCTTCCTGCTGTTTCAGTATCGCGCCGCCGATGCCTGGCCGCTGCTCGGGCTCAAGGAGGGCATCGAGAAATTCAACGAGCAGCTCATTGTCGGCGAGCCGAGCCTCGCGCCGCGGCTGGTGCCGCTGCCGGTGCGGATGCCGCTGCCGCCGGCCGAGTATCAGGGCTCGATCTACGAGAACCAGCGCGCTACGCCCTGCGTGATAAACCGGATTATCACGTAGGAGCCGAGGGCATCGATCGGGCACCGACACGGTGTATAAGGGAGGCGTAAAGGAGCCAACGCTCGCCGAGGGTCCTCACAATTTTGGGCAAGGCTTGGGTTCGGCGTCCCACCAGCAGGTGGCAAGGTGCTTCAGCACCGCAAGCTGTTAGCGGATTTCAGCCCGGTGTCGCTTGTGCCCTAAGTGCTGTCTTTTATTGCACTTTGCAAGCTTCTCATCTCATCTATAAGTTCGCCAAACAGGGAGCCGTAATCTTGAGCCCAATCGCGTGCCTGTGAGACGCTTGGGGGTGGATTAGCTGGGACATCCAATAGCAATCGTAATTTGCTGTCGCGCCGTCTTAGATCTTCGTGGAGATTTTCTAAGTTATTATAAGACGTATTTGGTCCGATCAATTGAGCATTATAAGCCTCTACCGAGTCAACCGCAGCATCTACTAATTTGAGCTGTCTCTCTGCATTATGTATGACAATCTTCCAGTTACTAGACGTGGGGTGCTCAATGTAGTCGCGTATCGATGGAAGAAGATAGCCACTTTTGTCAATCACCATATGCCGCAAATCGGTCATCACAATGTTAATATTGTCTAGAGCGGCAGATTTTTTCGCCTCTGGCGGGAGAGCGAGTACCTTTTCGTTCAACGTGCTAAACACGGCGAGCCGGCAATTAGTATTTTGATTGATTGTATTTGCTAGATCTTTGCGCAATACTCCGGAATACTGATCGGACGCATATTTGCCAGCGCCTTGAATACCTAGGTCCACTATCTTGCCAATGGCACCACTCAAGGCCGCTTTTGCCTCTCCAGAGAGCTCGGTGCTACTGCCGCTTCCTTGCAGCGGCGGCGCTTGATTGCAGATCTTGTCGGCCATGTCGGTTATCACGATAAGCGCGGCTTTCGTTGCCTGAAGGCTGTCCTGAGCGTGTATCGACGAGGTCGCCATCGCCAACGCACCAAAGACGGAAAGGATCGCGAGGACGTTTCGTTGAATGGTCATGGCAACATTATGCCTCTCCGCGGGATTAGAGACTACCATTTCGATCGATCTGGCGTCGGGCTAGCGTCGTACTCTTAGCCCGTCCGCCGCCGGCTTCAGCAGGTGACGAGCATTCTCGCGATAAATCTTGGTACAACCCGCGCTGCTAGCTGCTCAAGCTGGGCGTCGAGTGTCTGCCCGTGGGATGCTCTAACGCGTTTTCCCACAGTTTCGGCAGGGAAGCGCCGATTTCGAACGCTGGTCGAACTCCTCAGCGCCAACCTGCCTCGCCTCACGCGAGCCATTGTTCGCCACCCGGGCAAGTTGCAGCAAGTAGCGTGTCCCGAGCGATGATGCCGTAAGGCGAGAAGTGCGTCGTTCGGCGGAGAGAGGCGTAAAATCAGCCTCCCCCAATATCATGCATCAGCCGATCGACAAGGGAGGGTGTTGCTCGTGAGGTCCGTCCCGACTGCGCCGGGTTGGGCGAGGGCCAGCGCAGCGCCTGTTCGACACCTCCCAACGGGGCGACACTATCCTTTGGTGGCCCGTTGGCGAGGCTCGCTGGCCTGTATGACCCTCCACTTCCGGCTGCCCGCAGTCTCACTGCAACGCTTTCGTGGATTCCTTCGTTTCCTGCACTGCTGCCCAGAGCGGTACGGTTCACTTTGCGACGGAGCGCAAAGAACCCTCCGGCCGAGTCATAGATCTTGCCGAGACCCCAGCCATCCCGCTGATCCTGACGGGTCGACAAATAGGTATGGTCAAGCTCGAGGAATGGCTCTACCCGGTCCGCCATCCAAGCCAATGTCACATCGGACAGCCCGTGTTCTGCATAGCCGCCGCCTACGTTTGAGTGTGCCCCCGGAAACCAGACCTGCTCGAGCCGCTGGCTAGCGGGCGCGTCCGGCAGTTTACTCCACAACGTCGGCACGAAATCTTCGCGATGCTCGTCGAGCGCGAGCGCATGAAAGGCGTTCTCTACGTGCGGTCCAAGGTTGGTATCCTGGAACTGATAGAATTGAGTGAATATGTCGCCGAGATGACCCGGTATGCCTAACGCGCCGACCGTGTCCCACACTCCAATGCATTTTATTTGCACGTTTGAGTAACGGTGTGGAAAATGCAAACGAACGTCCGGCCGGCCCGAGTGAGCTCTCAGACGGTAGCCCTCCCATAGTAGGGAGAAATCATCCATGTCAGCCTTGTAGATCAGGCCCACCCATCCAATCATGCCAGCCACGCTTCGCGCAGTGTAAGCGCCGCGCGAGAAGCCGAACAGGAAGATTTCGTCACCTTCGCAGTAATTGGCTGCAAGGAAGGCATACGCATCGCGCACGTTCCGTGATAACCCGAGCCCGACTGCGCCGCCCATAAGTCGATCCACCGCATCACTTGTGCCCACCCCAGAGTGGTAGTACACGATCTGTGGGATGGCTGGGCTGGAACGGTCGTCAATCGGCCTTATCGCACGTGCAATTCTTACTACATTGGTAAATTCCGCGGCTGAGTCGGCATCGTTCCAGGTGCCGTCGCAGCACACGACGAGGCGTTTGTGGTGCATCGCGGTTCTCCAGCGAAGTTGTGACCGACATCGACCAAGAGGCGCACAGAGTCAATGGCCTTGATCGCTGTCCGATAGTGGGCTGTCGTCGCAACGGGGAGCGCACTGAGGTCATTTAGTTTGCTTAACTGGCGTCTTCTAGACACGTTTTGAACGAAGCACATTACTGCCGGCAACGCCGACAAAAAGACTGCCAGGACAATGGCAAATCCAACAGGAATGTACTTAGCGCCGTCTGTATCCAAAAAAGTCCAATAGTGGACTAACGCTACTATCGTGACGACAACGGTAATTAGAATCGGCAAAAGCCACTTAAAACGCGCCCAGGCTTCGACGTGCTCCGAAGCAAACAATTGTCTGAATGGTTTTTTCGCCGCGATATCTGACATCGATGTTTCTCCTCAAACCAAAGTCGGTATGCGCTATCTTCACCCGCTCCGCCCTATCCTCGTTGGTGTCGCCCGCAATTGGCCCTTCCGATGGGCCCCCCGCGCAACTTACCTCGCTGACCACCCAGCGAATCAGAACCGAACGTCGTCTACCATCGATTTAGAATCAGGTGTGTGAAGCGGTTCACACACCCTTCAATTTTTCCGCCTGCACCTCCTCCTGGATAACCGGTTCACAGGCTCTACGGGCCGCTCTCGAGAGACGGCCGCCGATCACTCAGCGAACAGCGGGTCTAGGACCGCCGCGATAACGGCACTAATCGAAATTCGTCCAAGTGTGAACTGCATCACATGCGATTGGCCACCGCTAAGCTAGGCTCGTAGCAACGATTAACCAAAAGTCGACGGCAGTCATCGCCTACGCCCGGTCAGCCTCGGCGTATTGTCGACGCTCACGAGATCGAATGGAGGATAGCCATGACCAAAATTGCAGTCCAGTTCAGATATTTGACCGGGCTGAAACGCGACATTTTTCGCAACGCGCGGCTTGCGGGCAGCTGGGACAGTTCAGGGCGGTTTGAGCAAACCTGGAGCGAAATACCGATGACGCCGGGCAGGGCCGAAGATGGCTGTCCCTGCTTCACCGCCACCGTCGATTTCGATGACACCGAGGTCGGCAAGCAGTTCCGCTGGGGCGTGCGGCTGGACGGGCCGTCTGGACCGAACTTATGGGGCATCGCGACCGAAATAAACGACGGGATGTCGCCGGAGCGCTCCCGTGAATTTGCGCTGCAGCAGACAGGCGGCACGCAGGAGTTCTATTTCACCTATGGGCGGCGCCTCGGCGCGCGAAAGTTTTTCTCCGACGGCGCGCAACAACCTGGCCTGCGGTTTTCGGTTTGGGCGCCTAATGCTAGAGACGTCGAAGTCGTATTCGGTAAGCCCAACAATGGCTATATCGCTGACGACGGTGACGGAATCGATCCCGCCCGGCCGGTATTCAAGCTGCAGCGCGGCCGCAGCGGCATCTGGGAAAGCGACGTGGTCCCTAACTTCGCCGCGTTCGAAGGCGCGCCTTACATGTATCGCGTTACCAATGCTCAGGCAGATCGTTTACCGGACCGATATTTTTTCCCGCAACCAGATCGGCCACGGCGGCGATGATCCCCAAGGCAAGCACTTCTCCGGCACCCCAGGTCAGCTCGATGGGACCAAGAGCTGCAGTATGGTACTGAGTACAGACACCGTCGCCGAGGAATTCGCTGCTGAGGACGCCGAGCGCATTCCAGAGGCCGAGTTCTGGACGAATGAATTCACACCCGGGCTCGCAGTCCCGACCCGCATCGAAGATCTTTTGATCTACGAGTTGCACGTCAATGCGCTCGGATTTGGCGAAAACCGGCCAGGGAATTTGCAGGATGCACTCAACCTGCTGCCCTATTTGAGCGATCTCGGGATCAATGCCGTTGAACTGCTGCCGATGTCTGAATGCTCCGGCGAGGAGGGTTGGGGTTACGGCGCTTCACACTATTTTGTCATCGAATCGGTTGCGGGCGGCCGCGACGAGTACAAGCACTTTGTCCGCGAGTGCCACCGACGCGGCATCGCGGTGATCCAGGACGTCTGCTACAACCATTATGACTTCAATGCGGCACGCGCCGAATGGCAATACGACTCCACTTCGCCGGAGCAAAACACCTATTACTGGTACGAAGGCAAGCCCTCCGATTATAGCCCTCCCGACGGCGGCTACATCGACAACGGCTCATCCGGGTTTGCGCCGCGATATTGGGAGGAGATCGTCCGGCATCTTTTCGTCAGCAGCGCTGCCGCTTTCATCGAGGAGTTCCACGTCGACGGCCTGCGTGTTGATCTCACTCAGGCATTCCATCGCGATAACGTCCTCCATGCTGATGGCCGCTCGGTCCCCAGCGCGAACCAATTCGGCATAAAGTTGCTCCGCGAATGGAGTCGCACCCTGCGACTCATCAAGCCCACTGTAATGTTGATTGCCGAAGACCACTCCGGCTGGGACGCTGTTACTCAGCTGCCGGAAGCGGGAGGGCTCGGTTTTGGCGCCACCTGGTTTGCCTATTTTTACCACAACCTTATTGGTGACTCGGATATGGCTGGCGGCAGGGCGAGGCTGATCAAAAACGCAGGCTCCGGCGGTGACGGTCCGCTTGACGTTGAACAATTCGCTGGCGCGCTTTTCGACAGCAAGGTCAATAAGGTGGTGTATAACGAATCGCATGATGAAGCCGGCAACGCCGGCGGCACCCAGCGAACGTTGGTGTGTGCTGTGAATGGCGCCCCACTCATCGGAACAACGCGCGATTATGGGGAGGCGCGCTCCAGAGTGGCTTTCGGCCTGTCATTGTTCTCGGCCGGCACGCCGATGTTCTTCATGGGGGAAGAAATTGGTGCGCAGAAGCTCTATCGTTTCGACAGCTTCATTAGCAATCGCGAAGATTTGACCGGTGGCCGGGTAGGCAACGGTGCGAAAATGTTCAGGTTTTACCAGGATGCGATCCGCTTCAGCCGGCGCCACGCGGCGGCCCGCTCGCAAGAGATCGACATCATTCATGTTTTGGGCGGCGATCGGGTGATCGCATTCACGCGCTCTGCCGGCAATGATAAGCTGCTGGTCGTCGCCAGCCTGCGAAATCAGCCATTTTCTGACGGCTACGTCATTCAAACTGACGCATCGCGTTTGACGGATGGCTCATGGCGCGAAGTCTTCAATAGCGACGCTTCAATCTACGGCGGCAGCAACATCGGCAATTTCGGCGCCGACGTTCCGGCCGCGAATGGTCGACTGCAGTGCCGGATCCCGGCAAATGGATTTCTCGTTTTCCAAAGATTGTGAAAGCGCGCAGCATGTAAAGAGAGATCCACGATTTCGCTGAAACGCGGCAGGAGAAACAGGGACCAGTGATGACGGACGGCGACACCGATCGCAAGGCCAATAAAGGGGAGGGCTCGGGCGCCGAGGGCGGTGCCGCCTCTGCGGTCGCTCCAGGGCCCGACAGCACTGGCGCAGATTGAACGGTTCGCTACAGGGGGAATGCCCGCCGACCAAATTCGCAAAATGCTCGGTCGTGCGCCCCGTCTTGTCGCCGCGTTGAGCGGCTTACCCAGAGATCGAGCAAAGCTCGTTCGGGGTCTCGTCGACAAGGTGAGCGTCGACGAAACGACAATCAGAATTAAGACGAAGTCTGGTCGTAGCCAACTCGTCCCTTTCTCACCGTCCCAAACCACGCCTGATCGTAGCTAATATATCTTTTCTCGGATATCGTAACCCCGTCGCTCAAGCGCACCGACGACCCTCGAGGCGACCGTCCCGCGAGCTTTTCAATCTTGGTCTCGTCTATGCCGTGGAATATGGCTGGACGAGCGCTGATCTGAAACCATCGACCCCTAAGGCCATCAGCCGTTTCCTTGAGCGTATAAGACTGAGATGGACAGGTCCAAGAACACCGGTTTTGCCGACCGCTTGAGCGCAGCTGCAGATGCGAAGAAGGCCCAATTGGAGCGGGCAGCCCGAGCGAGGTCTGAGGCTGAGAGCCCTGCCGCCGTCGAGCGGCGGACGGTACGGGAGGCGGCCAGGGTGGCTCGCGATGCCCGTATCGCTGAGCGAAGAGCCACCAAGTTGGCCATTGAAGCTCGTCAGGCCGCTGCTTTAGCCGCTGCGCAAATCGCCGAGGCTGCCGCTCGTGAGGCCGCGCTGAAAGTCGAGCAAGAGGCCCGCGACGCAGAATTCGCTGAGCAGACAGCGCGGGAAGCCGCCCTGGAAGCCGAGCGGCAGGCCGCTCGCGACGCCCGCTATGCCGCCCGCAAAGCTCGGAAGCGAAAAGGTAGATAGGTCATCAGTCGATAGGTGGGCAGAGGATGGCCAACCTAACCTATCGCGTAGAAGTCGCCCGTGATGAGCCGTAAGCTACTGTCGGGTTGTTGGACGCGACGCGGAAAGGCAGGCCGATTGAACCAAAAAACCTATATGACGGTCACAGCCACCCTGTTTCTCGTCGTGGCGATAATGCATCTGCTGCGGATTATCTTAGGATGGCAGGCGGAGATCGGCGGCTTGGGCATCCCATTCTGGGTTAGTTGGCTGGGCATTCTTGTGGCCGGTGCCCTCGCATACTTCGGGTTCGTGGCGGCCCGGAGTCGGCGACCAGTGCGGGCCCAACCCCCGCCCCCCCCCCTGCC
>Ga0306925_10001312_pt1 | contig 20154 bp, 21 predicted proteins | sample flu12Cox44000176_FD_203755 | JGI IMG/M metagenome (GOLD analysis project Ga0306925, IMG submission 203755) | Lab enrichment of tropical soil microbial communities from Luquillo Experimental Forest, Puerto Rico - flux8day.12C.oxic.44.000.176 (v2)... | ecosystem: Environmental > Terrestrial >... | reverse complement strand
AGGAACCCGGTCACCACCCCGGGCCGCAGCGCGAAGCTCAGGCCGTCCACGGCCAGCGTGGCTCCGTAGCGTTTGGTCAGGCCGCTCGCCTCGATCATCTGCCCTCCGCAACCGTGATTCGGTGGGCGCCGGCGGCCATGCAATCCGGCCGCCGCCGTCCCTGCCGTTCACGCTGGCACGCGGCGCGGGCGCGGTACTACGTGGCTGTCACCCGACTTCGGGTGGGGGATTTCCACCAGGCGGCGGCCGTGCGGCCCGTGTCGGCTGCCTATGCCGCAACGCCGCACCGGCCCACCCGCCATCCGGCCCACCCGCCATCCGGCCCACCCGCCATCCGGCCGCAGCGGTCCCCCATCCGGCCGCGCTGTCCGGGCGGCGGGGCAGGATGGTGCTGTGAGAACTGGCCGCGGTCATCGAAGGAGGTGAGCATGCCCCGGTATGAGATCGTGCCGATCGGGTGGGTGGAGTCACCGCTGACCGACCGGGCGCAAGCCCCGCGCCAGGGCGACGAGGGCGCGCCACCGGCCTGGATCGTGTTCGAGCCCGCCGTCGGCGAGGCGATGCGTGACCTGCGTCCCGGCTCCGAGGTCGTCGTGCTGACCTGGCTGGACCGGGCAGACCGCGACGTGCTGGTGACCCGCCCGCGCGATGACCCGGCCAACCCGATGACGGGAGTCTTCAGCACCCGCTCCTCGGACCGGCCCAATCCCATCGGCCTGCACCGTGTGCGGATCGCCGAGGTGGCGGGGCTGCGGATGCTCGTGCACGGCCTTGAGGCGATCGACGGCACTCCGGTCGCCGATGTGAAGCCGGTGCTGGACAAGACCGCCGAGCGGTAGCCGGGCGACCCCCGGCCGAGGAGGAAGAGGATGGCCACGGTAAGCGTGCGGTACATCGTCAACGACGTCGACGCCGCGATCGCGTTCTACACCAACCACCTGGGCTTCGCCGAGGTGATGCATCCCGCTCCGGCTTTCGCCATGCTGTCGCGCGGGGACCTGCGCCTGGTGCTCAGCGCGCCGGGCGGCGGGCCAGGGGGCGGGCAGGCGATGCCGGACGGTACGATGCCGCAGCCCGGCGGCTGGAACCGCTTCGCCATCGAGGTCGCCGACCTGACCGGCACCGTGGCAAAGCTGCGCACCGACGGTGTCCGGTTCCGCAACGACATCGTCACGGGCACCGGCGGCAAGCAGATCCTCGCCGAGGACCCGTCCGGCAACCCCGTGGAACTGTTCGAGCCGATCCTGCCCGAGGCCAGGCTCGGATAGCGGCGGCCGGGGCTGGTCGCGTGGACGACGCTGGGGACCTGGAACGGACCTACCGGCGCGAGGCCACCCGGATCCGGGCGGCGCTGGCGGCCAGGATCGGCGACGTCGGCCTGGCGGAAGAGGCGGTGCAGGACGCGTTCGTCGAAGCACTCGAGCACTGGCAGGAGAAGGGGGAAGGGGAGGCGGGCGGGATGCCGCCCAACCCGGGCGGCTGGCTGGCCACGACCGCCTGGCGCAAGGCGGTGGACCGGCTGCGGCGGGACCGCATGGGCCAGGAGAAGCTGGCCCTGCTCGCCGCGGCCGGGCCGTCGGAGGTCCAGGCCGCCTCCCCGGGGATGCCAGGTGACTGGGGCTCCAGGGATGACGCCGATGAGCTGCTCGGCCTGATCTTCGCCTGCTGCCATCCGTCGCTGTCGCGGGAGTCGCAGATCGCGCTGACCCTGCGCGTGGTGTGCGGCCTGACCACGGCCGAGATCTCGGCCGCCTTCCTGGCCAGCGAGCCGGCCATGGGACAGCGGCTGTCGCGGGCGCGCAAGGCGCTGCGGGAGTCCGGCGCGGCGGTGCGCATCCCAGAACCCGGCCAGCTCGGCGGCAGGCTGGATGAGGTGCTTGCCGTCATCTACCTGATGTTCAACGAGGGCTATCTGGCCAGCGCGGGGCGCACCCCGGCGCGCCGTGACCTCGCCGCCCAGGCGGTGGCGCTGACCCGGCTGCTGCAGACGCTGATGCCGGGTGAGCCCGAGGTGCTTGGCCTGCTGGCGCTGATGCTGCTGCACGAGTCTCGTGCCGCGACGCGGTTCGACGGCTGGGGACGGCTGGTGCGGCTGGCGGACCAGGACCGCTCGCTGTGGGACCGGGCGCTGATCGCCGAGGCGACCCGGCTGCTCTCCCGGGCGATGGTGCTGCACCGCCCGGGCCCGTACCAGATCCAGGCCGCCATCGCGGCGGTCCACGCCGCGGCGCGGCGCTACCCGGACACCGACTGGCGCCAGATTCGGGCGCTCTATGACCGGCTGCTGCTGTTCACGCCGTCACCGGTGGTGCGGCTCAACCGCGCCGTCGCGACCCGGTTCGTAAACGGCCCGCAGGCCGCGCTCGACGAGGTCGAGCCGCTGGCCGGGGATCTCGGCGACTACCGGCTGTTCCACGCCGTCCGCGCCGAACTGCTGGCCGGCCTCGGCCGCGACGACGAGGCCAGCCTGGCGAACGAGCGAGCGCTTGCGCTGGCTGCCAACCCGGCCGAACGTGACCTGCTCGCCCGCCGCCTCGCGCTGTAACCGGCTGGGCGTCACTGGACCATGACCGGCCTGACCTCGATCACGATCCAGCCCCGGTCCACACCCGGCCAGGTCTGCGCGATCTCCACCGCCTCATCGATGCCCGGCGTTTCCAGCACGGAGTAGCCGGCCAGGACCTCCTTGGCCTCTATGTACGGGCCGTCGGTCACGCCGCCCGCCCGTACCGTCTTGGCCGTGTGCGGGAAGTCGAGCTGGTGCCCGGGGTCGGCGAGCACGCCCGCCGCGCCGTATTTCTCATACCAGGCCCCTATCTCGGCCATCCACGCCTCCAGGCCCGGGCCAGGTAGCTGCTGGCCCGACTCGGTGATCGCGCCAAGTATCAGGTACTTCATTTCGCCTCCGCGAGTATCGGAGCGCGCCCCTGCGGCGCCCTACCACTGACTCCACGAACCGCCGGGCCATGGTTTCGACATGCCACGCCGTCGGTCACCATGCCCAGGCAGATGGCAGGTCAGGCATCTCCTCGATCCTGGTCTTCATGCCCAGGTGTGGGGCTGGCGGGCGTGGGGAGGTCGCGGGGGGTGACGAAAGCAGTGAGCCGGGCCCGGCCATTGGCCAGGGCGTGCCAGATCCCGGCGGGCTGCAGCACCGCGATCGCGGCGGTGGGGAACTTGACCCGCATCCGCTCCAGGTCGCCGGGGCTCGCGGCTTCTGGGCCGGCCGCGCCAGCCCCCGGCACCAGCATGAGCGCCAGGTCTTCGATCGACGGGTTGTGCCCGATGAGCAGCAGCGTGCGCGTGGCGGGTGGCACCTCGCGGATCAGGGCCAGCAGTCCGCGAGAGTCTTCGCCGTAGATTCTGTCCTCGAAGCTGACCGTCGGCGCCGCGGCCAGCCCTGTCTGTGCGAACTGCCAGGTCTCCCGGGCCCGGCGGGCGGTCGAGCACAGCACAAGGTCGGGCACCAGGCCCGCGTCGCGCAGCCAGCGTCCCATCACGGGGGCGGCCCGGATGCCCCGGCTGGCCAGTGGCCGCTCGTGATCGGGCACATCGGGCCAGGCCGACTTGGCGTGCCGGAACAGCACCAGCGTCCGGTTCTGTCGTTGCGTCATGACTCACTGCCTACTCGGTTATGGGGTGTGCCGTCGACGGTCCGGGGCGGGTTGGCCAGAATTGGGGCCATGGTCTCTGAGATCTTCGAACCGAAGCGGTGGCGCGAGGTGGAGGGATTTTCCTTCACCGACGTCACCTACCACCGCGCCGTGGACAGCGGCACGGTCCGCGTCGCGTTCAACCGGCCCGAGGTCCGCAACGCCTTCCGCCCGCACACCGTCGATGAGCTGTACCGGGCCCTCGATCACGCGCGGATGTCCAGCGACGTGGGCTGTGTGCTGCTCACCGGCAACGGCCCGTCGCCGAAGGATGGCGGCTGGGCCTTCTGCTCCGGTGGCGACCAGCGCATCCGCGGCCGGGACGGTTACCGGTACGCGGAAGGGGAAACGGCCGAGACCATCGACCCGGCACGCAGCGGCCGCCTGCACATCATGGAGGTGCATCGGCTGATCAGGTTCATGCCCAAGGTGGTCATCTGCGTCGTGCCCGGCTGGGCGGCGGGCGGCGGGCACAGCCTGCACGTCGTGTGCGACCTTACCCTTGCCAGCCGCGAGCATGCCCGGTTCAAGCAGACCGACGCCGACGTGGGCAGCTTTGACGGCGGCTTCGGCTCGGCCTACCTGGCCCGCCAGGTGGGCCAGAAGTTCGCGCGGGAGATCTTCTTTCTCGGCGAGACCTACGACGCCGAGGCGGCGCACCGGATGGGCATGGTCAACGCGGTGGTGCCGCACGCCGACCTGGAGCGCACCGCGCTGGAGTGGGCCGCCAAGATCAACGGTAAGAGCCCGACCTCGCAGCGGATGCTGAAGTACGCGTTCAACCTCATCGACGACGGGCTTGTCGGCCAGCAGGTGCTCGCGGCGGAGGCGACCCGGCTCGCCTACATGACCGACGAGGCGGCCGAGGGCCGGGATGCGTTCCTGGAAAAGCGCGCCCCCGACTGGACGCGCTTCCCCTGGTACTACTGACAGGCCTGCTGGCATCGCCGGCTGACTGCATCGCTGGCTGACTGGCACCGCTGAGCGGTGCGCGGGCCGCCGCGCTTCGGCTGGCCCGGGTGCATCATTGGCGGATGCCTCTATTCGCCTTTGAAGGCCGGGAGCCCGCGGTCAGCCCCGGGGCGTGGATCGCGCCGACGGCAACCCTGATCGGCGACGTGCGCGTGGAGCCGGAGGCATCGGTCTGGTACGGGGCCGTGCTGCGTGGCGATTTCGGCACGATCGTCGTGCGGCGCGGCGCGAACGTCCAGGACGGCTCCGTGCTGCACGGCGGCGCCGATCCGGTGACCGAGGTCGGCCAGGGCGCGACCATCGGGCACCTGTGCGTGGTCCACGGTGCGGTCATCGGTACCGAAGCCCTGGTGGGCAACGGCGCCACGGTGCTCGACGGTGCGGTTATCGGGCCGCACGCGCTGGTCGCCGCGGGCGCCACCGTGCCGCCGGGGATGACGGTCCCCGGCGGCATGCTCGCCGCCGGGGTCCCGGCGCGGGTCATCAGGGAGATCAGTGGCGCCGCCAGGCAGTGGGTGGAGACCAACCCGGAGGTCTACCGCGCGCTGGCCCGCCGGCACGCCACCGGGGTCCGCCCCGTCACCGGCCCCGGGCCGGACTCACCGGGCCGATAAATCACCCGCCACGGGTGGGGCACACCCCGGTGCTCTGCATGCGGGGTGACGGAAGTCACAAATGTTCGCTTGACCTGGTTCGTTGCCTCAGATGAGCATGGGACTCGGGCCCGGCTGGGCTCTACCGGGGGATGGACGGCAGCGTGGCAGGACAGTACACCGGGTGGCCGCAGGATGCGGACGAACCGGTATTTGATCTTGTCGCCACGAAGCTGCTGCGTCCCTTGGTCCGGCCAGGAACGGTCGGCCGTTCGGCACTGATCGATCGCCTCGCCCGCGACAACGGGCGCCCGATCGTCTCGGTGGTCGCGCCGGCCGGCTACGGGAAGACGACGCTGCTGTCGCAGTGGGCCGAGGTCAGCGGTCTGGCGTTCGCCTGGGTATCGGTCGACGCAGCCGACAACGATCCGAAGGTCCTGCTCACCTACATCGCCGAAGCGCTCAACGCGGTGGAGCCGATCGGCAGGCAGGTGTTCGCCGCGCTGGCCTACCCGGCCAGTTCGGTGCCCGGGTCGGTGGTGCCCCGGCTCGGTGCGGCGTTCTCGTTGATGAGTGCGCCGGTGGTGCTGGTGCTGGACGACGTGCACCTGCTGCGCAACGCCGAATGCCGGGCCGCACTGTCGGTGCTGGCCGACCACGTGCCGGCCGGGTCGCGGCTGGTGCTCGCTGGGCGGGCCGAGCCGCCGCTGCGGATCGCCCGGCTGCGCGCCGAGGGAAGGATCACCGAGATCGGCCCCGCCGACCTGTCGCTGACGGCGGCGGAGGCGGCCACGCTGCTGCGCGCCGCCGATGTGGTGCTCGGCGAAGACGACGTGGCCGAGCTGCACCGCCGCACCGAGGGGTGGCCGGTGGGCCTGTACCTGGCCGCGCTGTACCTGCGCGAAGGCGGATCGCTGCCGGGCGCGGTGGCCTCATTCGGCGGGGATGACCTGTTCGTCAGCCAGTACGTGGAGTCGGAGTTCCTTGAGCGGATCTCCAGAGCGCAGCGCGTGTTCCTGACCAGGACCGCGGTGCTGGAGCGGATGTCCGGGCCGCTGTGCGAGGCGGTGCTCAACGTGCCGGGCTCCGGTGCGGCCCTGGCGGATCTGGCCGGGTCGAATCTGCTGCTGGTGCCGCTGGACCGGCGGGGGCAGTGGTACCGGTATCACCACCTGTTCCGCGACATGCTGCTGGCAGAACTGGAGCGCCTTGAGCCCGGCCTGATCCCGGTCCTGCGGCGGCGCGCCGCCGACTGGTGCCTGCGCGCCGGCCTGGCCGAGGAGGCGCTTGAGTATTTGATGGCGGCAGGGGCCGCCGATGAGGCCGCTCGCGTCGCCGGGGAACTCTGGCTCCCCGTCTACCGGCAGGGCCGGATCGCCACCCTGGAACGGTGGTTCCGGTGGCTGGAGGAACACGACGGAGTTAACCCGATGGCCACCGTGGCCGCCGCGCTGACCGCCGCCCAGACCGGGCGGTCGGCCGAGGCCGAACGCTGGGCCGACGCGGTCGATCACTGGCAGTACGGCAACCCGGCACGGTCCGGTGACCCCGCCGCCGAGGCGTGGGCCGCCGTGCTCCGCGCCCTGATGTGCAGGCGTGGTGTCGAGCAGATGCACGCCGACGCGGACGAGGCCGCGCGACTGCTCGCGGCGGCGGGCATCGTGGCTCCGGCAGCCCCCGCGCTGCAGGGGCTGGCCCGGCTGCTGGGCGGGGACGTTGACGGCGCGGAGGCGTTCCTCGAAGAGGGTGCCCGGATCGGGGAGGTCGGTGCGACCGACACCCTCACGGCCCTGTTGTGCGAACTGTGCCTGCTGGCGATGGCGCGCGATCAATGGGACGAGGCCCAGAAGCTTGCCGCCGAGGCCAGTGCTGTCCTGCTCCGCGCCGAAGCCGAGGCCCCGTTCGCCAATGCGGTGGCCGCCCGGGTGGCAATGCACCGGGGGAACGTCGTTACCGCGCGGCGCGAGCTCGTCCATGCACAGCGGCTGCGTCACTTGCTCACCTACGCAACCCCGCACCTGGCCGTTCAGGCCCGGATCGAACTCATCCGTGTCCACCTCGCCCTCGCCGACCTGGCCGGTGCCAGGACGCTGATGGGGGAGATCGACGAGATCCTCCGGCGCCGGCCAAACCTGGGCACCCTGGTCGCAGAGGCCAAGGCGCTCCGGGCCAGGCTTGGGCGCGAGCATGGGCCAAGCGTTCCCGGTGCGTCGGCGCTGACCGCTGCCGAACTCCGGCTGCTGCCCATGCTCGCCACCCACCTGTCCGTCTCGGAGATCGCCGCGGAACTGTTCCTATCCCCGCACACGATCAAGTCGCAGATGAAGTCCATCTACCGGAAACTGGACTCCACCAGCAGAACCCAGACGATCACCCGGGCCCGCGAGCTGGGCCTGCTGGAAGGCTGAACGCCTGGCGCTCGAGTACGACGTCGAGGCCGCACTCGAGGAATTGGACGATTCGCTGGTGTGACGGGTATCCGGTTACCCGTACCGGGTGATGCCCGTTCGGGCACGGCCGCGATCTCCTGTGGGCAGGACCGGGCAGGAGGCGACATGTCAGACCGCGTCGACGCGCTGGTGATCTTCGGGGCGACCGGGGATCTGGCCAAACTGGAAACGTTTCCCGCGCTGGTCGGGCTGGTCGAGCGTGACGTGCTCAACGTGCCGGTGATCGGGGTGGCCAAGAGCGGCTGGGACCTGGAGCAGTTCCGTAACTACGCGGTCGCCTCGCTGAAGCTCAACAACATGGATCCGTCCAGCCCTGCGGCCATCAAGATGCTCGGGCTGCTGCGTTACGTGGACGGCGACCTCGGCGACGACGAGACCTACCACGCCATGTCCGAGGTGCTCAGCGCGGGCGAGCGGGTCTTGTTCTACCTGGAGGTGCCGCCGGTTCTGTTCGGGCGGATCGCCCAGGGCATCGCCACGGCCGGCCGGGCGCGCGGAGCGCGCGTCATGGTGGAGAAGCCGTTCGGCACCGGCCTGGACAGCGCCCGGCGGCTGAACGCGCTGATGCACCAGTACTTCGCGGAGGAGAACATCTACCGGGTGGACCACTGGCTGGGCCTGGACCCGGTGGAGAACGTGCTGTTTGCCCGGTTCACCAACGCGGTCATCGAGCCGCTGCTCAACCGCGAGCATGTGCAGAGCATTCAGATCACCATGGCCGAGGCGTTCGACGTCGCCGACCGCGGGCCGTTTTACGACCGCACCGGTGCCATCCGCGACGTGGTGCAGAACCACATGCTCCAGGTGCTCGCCACGGTGATGGCCGACCCGCCGGACGGGCACGGGCTGAGCCAGTGGCGGGATGCCAAGTCCCGGCTGGTGGCGGCCATCCGGCCGCTGGAAGCGCAGGACGCGGTGCGCGGTCAGTACGGCGGCTACCTCGACGTCGAAGGCGTGACGCCGCACTCAAGCGTGGAGACGTTCGTCGCGGTCCGGCTCGCGGTGGACACATGGCGATGGGCCGGCGTTCCCGTGCTGATCCGGGCGGGCAAATGCATGCCGGTCACCGCCACCGAGGTCACCGTCAGGTTCCGCCGCCCGCCGCGCGACATCTTCGGCCTGGCGCCGCTGCCCGCCGCCAACGAACTGCGGTTCCGGGTCTGGCCGCAGACCCAGCTCAGCCTCACCCTGGCCGGTAAGAAACCCGGGGCCGGCTGGGAACCCGAGTCGCAGGAGCTGGCGTTCACGCAATGGTCCGGTGAGGATATGCGGCCCTACGACCGGCTCATCGGCGCGGCGCTGGACGCGAACCGGTGGCTGTTCGCCCGCCAGGACACCGTCGAGGCGGCCTGGCAGGTGGTGGACCCGGTGCTCGGCGACGTGACGCCGGTGCACCCCTACGCGAGGGGCAGCTGGGGCCCCGAGGAGGCGGATCGCCTGCTCCCCGGCCGGGACGCGTGGCACGACCCCGCGGGGTGACTTCGCGGGGGGCGGCCGCGTCGTTAGTCGACCTTTCCGTGCTGTTCGCGGAACTTAGCTGAGGTACTTTCCGAGAGTATACTCTTGGAGTATTCTCTCGGTTATGAGTGTTCCGCTGACATTGCTTGGCCTGCTCGAGCGGGGGCCAAGTCACGGGTATGACCTGAAACGGGACTACGACGCGTACTTCGGGCAGGGCAGGCCGCTACGCTACAGCCAGGTGTACGCGACCTTGTCCCGGCTGGCCAGGGACGGGAAGGCGGTCGCCGGGCCCGTCGAGCAGGGGGCCGGTGGGCCCGACCGCCGCCGGTACGCGATCACCGACGTGGGCATCGCGGACGTGGAGCGGTGGCTGGCCGAGCCGGTCCCGCCGGAGCCGGACCTGCACAGCGAGCTGTTCGCCAAGGTGGTGCTCGCCCTGATGCTCGGCCGGCCGGCCATCGGCTACCTCGACAAGCAGCGGGCGGCGCACCTGCAGCGGATGCGCGAGCTCACCGATCTCAAGCGGGACGGGGAGCCGCTCAGCGTGCTGCTCGCCGACCACGCGCTCTACCGACTGGAGGCTGACCTGCGATGGATCGACCACGCCGCGGCCCGGCTGGACATGCTCGAACGGGCGGTGCGCCAATGACCGGGAACATCGTCGAGGCGCGGGACCTGGTGAAATCGTTCGGCGAAACGCCGGCGCTGCGCGGCGCCTCGCTCAGCGTCCGGCAGGGCGAGATCGTCGCGGTGATGGGGCCGAGCGGGTCGGGCAAGTCCACGTTGCTGCACTGCCTGGCGGGCATCCTGGTCCCCGAGCGGGGCGGGGTCTGGTTCGGCGGGCAGCGGCTGGACACCCTCAGCGACTCCCGGCGCAGCGCGCTGCGCCGGGACCGGTTCGGGTTCGTGTTCCAGTCCGGGCAGCTGGTCCCCGAGCTGACCGCGGAACAGAACGTCGCGCTGCCCTTGCTGCTGTCCGGCACCCGCCGCGGCCCGGCGATGACAGCAGCCAGGAAGTGGTTCGGCACGCTCGGCCTGGATGGGCTCGAGTACCGCAGGTCGGGGGAGCTGTCCGGCGGGCAGGCGCAGCGCGTCGCGCTGGCCCGCGGCCTGGTCGCCGGTCCTGAGGTGCTGTTCGCCGACGAGCCGACCGGGGCGCTGGACTCGGTGTCCGGGGAGCTGGTGATGGACCTGCTGGTCGCCGCGGCCCGCGAGCACGGGACGACCGTCGTCCTGGTCACCCACGACGCCCGGGTCGCCGCCTACGCCGACCGCGAGGTCGTCGTCAGGGACGGCAAGGTCGGCACGCTCACCGGGGCCAAGCCGTGATCCCCCTCGGCCTGCGGCTGGTGGTCAGCGGCGGCCGCGAGGCGATCACCCGGCTGGTCGTCCTGGCGATCGCGGTCGGCCTCGGGGTCGGCCTGCTGCTGACCGCCGTGGCCGCGACCAACGCGGTCAGCACGTGGAACGGCCGCCACGCCTGGTTCTGGACCGGCAACGCGTGGGTGCCCCGCGGCCCGGCGACGGGCGCGGCCCCGCTGTGGTGGCATCCCAGCGGTGACATTTTCGACGGCCAGCAGGTCAACCGCTTCGACGTGGCCGCCACCGGCCCCACGTCGCCGGTGCCGCCGGGCATCCCCCGGGACCCGGGACCCGGCCAGTACTACGCCTCCCCTGCGCTCGCCGCGCTGCTGCGCAGCACCCCGGCGAACCAGCTGGCCGGCCGCTACCCCGGCCACCTGGCCGGGGTGATCGGCGAGGCCGCGCTGCCGTCACCGAACTCGCTGGTCCTCGTCGTGGGGCGCACCCCGGCACAGCTGGCGCACACCCCGGAGAGCGTGCAGGTGACCTCGATATCCACGACAGTGCTGGGCTGGCCGCTCCCCCGGGCCAAGGCCAACCCCCAGGGCCTGACCTACGTCCCGCCCAACGGGGGCGCCGCGAAGAGCGCCACCGACCTCATCCTGTCCGTCGTTGCGCTGGCCATCTTGACCCCGGTACTGATCTTCATCGCCACCGCGACCCGGCTGTCGGCCGCCCGCCGCGAGGAGCGGTTCGCGGCGATGCGCCTGGTCGGCGCGACCCGCAGGCAGGTTTCCCTGCTCGCCGCCACCGAATCGACGGTGGCCGGCATCCTGGGCGTGGCGGCCGGGTTCGGGATCTTTTTCCTGCTGCGCATCCCGGTCGCGGGCATCCCGTTCATCGGCGCGCCGTTCTTCCCCGCCGAGCTGTCGCTCAGCCTGAAGGACGTCCTCGTTGTGGCGATCGGCGTGCCGGTGGCCGCCGCCGTGGCGGCCCGGCTGTCACTGCGCCGGGTGCACATCTCCCCGCTCGGCGTCGCCCGCCGGGCGACGCCGAAGCCGCCGCGGGCCTGGCGGGTGGTGCCGCTGCTGGCGGGCCTGGCCGAGCTCGGCTTCTGGACTATCCACGGCCATCCGGCCTCCATCCCCGGGCAGATCCAGGCGTTCGTGTCCAGCTTCGCGCTCATCATCGTCGGCCTGTTCATCGCGGGCCCGTGGCTCACCATGGCCGCGGCGAAGGTCATGGCCCGGTGGACCAGCCGCCCCAGCACGCTGATCGCCGCCAGCCGCCTCGCCGACGACCCGAGGGCCGCCTTCCGCGCCGTCAGCGGGCTCGTGCTCGCCCTGTTCATCACCACCGTGGCCGTGGTGGCCATCACCACGCAGAATGCCAAGAACCTCACCCGGTGGAGCAGCGCCGCCGAGGCGAACGTGCTGACCGACCAGGTATCGGCATCGCAGCAGGTGGCCGGCAGCAGCGGCCCGGGAACGAATATGCGCGCGGCGGGCCCGGGACCGGCCGCGCCCGCTACGCCGCTGATGGCACGGCTGAGCGGGATCCCCGGCGTCCAGGGGGTGCTCGTGGTCCGCGCGGACCCGGGGCTGATCATCCACGCCGCATCGCAAAGCCCCGGCGCCTATCAGGGCATCAGCGGCCCGGTCACGGCGGGCGTGGTCTCGTGCGCGCAGCTCGCGACCGTTCCCGCCCTTGGCCGCTGCCCGGCCGGGGCGACGACGGCGGCATTCCCTTCAGACGGGTTCAACGGCCCTCTGTTCGGCACGGACGCTACGACGATCATCTGGCCGGCCGCGAACGTCCCGGCCACGCGGCTGGACGCACTCGGCGTGGACGCTATCAACGTGGCGACGAACGGCACCACGCGAACGGTCGAGCAGGTCAGGACCGTGCTTGAGAACGCACACGCATATCCCGGCGTCAGCACGCCGTCCACCATCGGTGACCTGGTCGCACAGGAGAATTCCGCCAACAGCGCATACCAGCAGCTCGCGAACGTGGTGATCCTGGTCAGCCTGCCGATCGCCGGCTGCACACTCGCCGCGGGCATCGCGGCCGGGCTCGCCGACCGCAAACGGCCGTTCAGCCTGCTGCGGCTCACCGGCGCCCGGCTCGCCACGCTGCGCCACGTCGTCGCGCTGGAAGGCGCCGTGCCGCTGCTCGCCGTCGCCGCCGTCGCGATCGGCACCGGGTTCGCCGGAGCCGCGATGTTCGCCTCCGAGGCGCAGCAGCACCCGATGGTGGCACCCGGCGCCGCGTACTACCTCCTCACTGCGGCGGGAATCGTGGTGTCCCTCGGCATCATCGCGGCCACGTTCCCGCTGCTGGCACGCATCACCGGACCCGAGGTCGCGAGAAACGAATGAACCCCCGCGGCTGAACCAAAGGCGCGGGAATTACAGGCTGTCCCGCCGCGCGGCGGCCTGGCTGGACGACCACGTCACAGGGATGACCGGCGCGGCAACGTCGGCGGACTTTGTACGGTGCCGGCGCTCAGCCCGCGGCGAGCGCGTCCAGCAGCAGGTCCGCGACCTGGCCGGGGTCTTCCAGGTATGGCTGGTGGGCCATCGCGGGCAGCTCGCGGTAGCGGCCACGGGGCAGCAGGTCGGCCAGTTCGCGGCAGCGCGAGAGGATGAACGGCACGTCGAACTCGCCGCACGCGACCGTCACCGGGACCTTGACCTCGGCCAGGTGGTGCCACGCGTCCGTGTCGCTGTCGCCCTCGTCCTCGCGGCCCTCGCCACGCAGGATGATCGCGTTCATGTCCAGGGCCAGCGCCCTGGCCTCGCCACCGACCCGTCCCTCGGGCTGGGCCGGCCCGTCGAGCCATAGCCAGGTCTCCAGGCGGTTGATCTCCGCTTGGTCCCCGGCGGCGATGGCCGCCTCCAGCCACGGTTCGAACCGCGCGGTGACCGGGTCAATTTCGGGCTCTGGCGCGCCGCTGATCGCCGTGCCCATCAGCACCAGGCCCGTCACCCGGTCCGGGGCGAGCAGCGCGGTATCCAGCGCCAGGCCGCCGCCCGCGGAGGCGCCGGCCAGCCATGCCGACTCGGCCTGCTCCCGGTCCAGGATGGCGAGCAGGTCACCGGCGTGGGTGAAGGGCGTGGTACTCGCCGGGGACTCCCCATAGCCACGGCGGTCATAGGCCACCACGGTCACCTGCGGCGCCAGGCGCTCGGCCACCTGGTGCCAGCCGCGCCGGTCGGCAACCCCCTCGTGCAGCAGCACAAGCAGCGGGGCGCCACCGGGCCAGCGTTCCCCGGCCAGCTCGCACCCCTTACGCGCGACAACGAAGCGCTCGCTCATGACGTCATCCTGGTCGGCACCATCTAGCGGCGCAAAGGATTAAGCCATACGCGATCGGCGGGCCACAGACCGCGCGCGGCTCGGGCCGGCCGGGCGGACGATAGTAGGCGCGGCTTGGGCATTGCTTTGCCAGGCGTTGAACCCCGGGCGCCTCCCGGCCGTGGCTTGAGTAGGCAGCGCCGGGAGGGGACATGCGGTTAACGTCAAGACTGATCACCCTGACCTGGTCGGCCGCACTGGCCGTGCCGCTCGGCCTGGCGGCCGCCGTGGCACCGGCCGGGACGGCCGCGATGGCATCCGCCGGGCCAGGTGCGGTTGCCGGGGCCGGAGCCGGCACGAGCCAGTGGCCGCAGTTCGGCCAGTCCCCACGCCACCTGAGCACCAACCCCGCTGAGAAGGCCTTCAACGTCGGCAACGTCAGCCGGATGCGGACGCTGTTCACCGCCGACTTCGGCAGCAACACACTTAGCGAGGGCGGCCCAGCGGTCGCCAACGGGGTCCTTTACCAGGGTGGCTTCGACGGGAACCTGAACGCCTACCCGGCCAGCGGCTGTGGCCAATCGTCCTGTCAGCCCATGTGGCAGGGGAAGGCCTCCGGCGACTTCACCAGCACCCCAGCGGTGGCCGGCGGCCTGGTGTTCATCGCGTCCGCCGACCACTTCCTGTACGCCTTCCCGGCGGCTGGGTGCGGCGCCGCCGTATGCGCGCCGCGCTGGAAGGCACACCTGCTGAACCCGGTGGTCGACTCGTCGGTCGCCGTCGCCGGTGGCGTGGCGTACGTGGGGGACTTCCACGGCCATCTGTATGCGTTCAAGGCCGCTGGCTGCGGCGCGGCAACGTGCGCGCCACTGTGGGTCGGGCACGGCCTCAAGACCGAACTGATCGGTGCGCCCGCGGTCGGCAACGGCTTCGTCTACGTGACCACGTTCCTCGACACGCCGAATCTGTTCAGCGGCCGCCTGCTGGTCTTCCCCGCGGCCGGCTGCGGCATGGCGAACTGCATACCAGCCTGGACGGCCTCCATCGGCGGGCCGGCCGGGTCCACCGCCGCGCCCGCGGTCACCGCGACGACCGTCTACACCAACTCGGGAACGCTGTTCGGGAACGGCGTCAACACCAACTTCCACCTGATGGCGTTCGCCGCCGCCGGATGCGGCGCGAAGACCTGCAAGCCGCTGCGAACCTACGACACCGGGGACGGGGGCGCCGAGGGCACGCCGACGGTGTCGGCGAACATGCTGTTCGCCACGACCCAGGGCACGCCGGACCCGAACACCATCGGCGTCGTGGCGGCCTACCCCGCGGCCGGGTGCGGCAAGCCGCGGTGCGAGCCGCTGTGGACCGGGGTCAACTTCACCTCCGGGTCCGCCTCCCCGCCGGTGGTGGTCAACGGCGTCGTGTTCGTCGGCAAGGGGCCGGCGGGCCTTACCCCGCAAAACACCCCCGACGCCGGGCTGTACGCCTTCAAGGCCGCTGGCTGCGGCACCAAGATCTGCATGCCGATCTCGTTCCTGGAGCTCAGCACCTATCAGGACTACCTGGGGGCACCGCTGGCCGTCGCCGGGGGCAAGGTGTTCATGGCCTCCAACGACAACATCAGCGGGCGCAGCCTGGTGTACGCGATGGGGCTGCCCGGCTGACCGTGCCACGCCCCCTACCTGATCGTGAAGGCGCCCAGGCCCTCCGGGGGCTCTGCCTGCACGGTGATGTCTGACACCACGGCCAGCCGCGGGCCGTGTCGCGACCAGTCCACCAGGTGCTGCACGTCGCCGGGCGCGCCCTCGAAGACGGCTTCGACCCGGCCGTCGTTCAGGTTGCGCACCCACCCGTTCACGCCGCGCTGCCAGGCCATCCGCTGGCAGGCGGCGCGGAAGTAGACGCCCTGGACCTGGCCGGAGATCAGCACCCGATAACGGACCACATGCAGACGCTACGACGTCCCCGCCGTGCCTCGGGCAGATGCGTGGGTTTCCTGCGAGGCTGGCATGGTGACCGACTTCACAAGTGTGGACCTGACCGGTTCGGTGTTCGAGGACGTGTGCCTGGCCCGCGCCCGGTTCCACGATGTCGACCTCGCCGGGGCGGACTTCCGCCTGATGAACCTGACCGGGGTCAGGATCCGCGACGCCCTGCTGGTGGACATGGACATCAGCGGCCAAATCCGCAATCTGCGGGTCAACGGCGTCGACGTCGTTCCCTTGGTGGAGGGGGAACTCAACCGCCGCTACCCGGACCGGGACAAGATGACGCCGGCGGATGCCGGCGGGTTCCGCGAAGCCTGGGACATTCTCGAGCGGCTGTGGCAGCAGACCGTGGCGCGGGCCCGCGGTATGGCCCCGGAACTGCTGCACGAGCGGGTCGACGGAGAGTGGTCCTTCATCGAGACGCTGCGCCATCTCGTCTTCGCCACGGACGCCTGGGTGAGGCGCGCGGTCCTGGGAGATCCGGCACCCTGGGATCCGCTGGACCTGCCCAACGACGGGAACAGCGAGCCGAGCATCCCGTGTGACCGCGAGGCGCGGCCGTCGCTCGATGAGGTGCTCGCCCTGCGCGCGGACCGCATGACCACGGTTCGCCAGGTGCTCGCCGATCTCACCGACGACAGGCTGGCCGGCCGGACCACGCCGGTCACTGAACCGGGCTATCCCGCACCGGAGAGCTTCCCGGTGCGGCGGTGCCTGCAGGCCATCCTCACCGAGGAGTGGGAGCACCGGCTCTACGCCGAACGGGACTTCGACCTGCTCCAGGCACGACCTGGCGGTGACTCCTGACGACCGGGCCGGGCCCGATGCCCGCCGGGCAGAATCTCCGGCAGGCCGAGGCGGCCGCCGCCGCCGAGGCGGCCGCCCGCGGCTGAGCCGGGCTAAGCGACCGTTAGCGGGAAGGCGACCGGGCTGCGGTTCCCGTTCTGGTCCACGGCGCGCAGGCCGAACTGGACGTTGTCCTTGGAGATGTTGAGTGTGACCGTGGCGACGTTGCCGACGGGGATCGCCGAGGTCCAGTCCGGGACCGTGGTCTCCCGCATGACGACCTCGTACCCGGTCAGGTTGGATTCTGGGTTGGCGTTCCAGGTGAGCGTGGTGAGGTTGGTGCCGGGGAGGCCGGGCGGTGGCGTCGTGTGGATCTGCAGGCCCTTGGGCGTGCTTGGCGAGGAGGCCAGCGCCCACAGTGTGGCCATGTTCACCTTCGCGACCCGGGCGGTGTAGTTGAAGTCCACGAAGTCGATCAGATCGCCGAACTGCACGCCATTCTCCACCCGGACGTTCTGGTGTTCGTGGTTGAAGTTCTCCCTGGGCTCGGAGAACCTGGCCGCCGCGTAGCCCTGGGCCTGGAACGAGCGGGAGTCGGTGCCGCGCAGGTACCGGTCCCGCCGCCAGATCAGCCGGACGTTCATCTGGGTCAGTGAGAACGGGGCCACTTCGTTGACATACCGGCCGAGCTGACGCGATTTCCCGTCGTTCTCCCCGCCGACCGTCGTGATGAGCGCGACATCGTTCGCGCTCGCGTTGGTGGGGATGCCTTCGAGGAACATCCGCAGCGTGAACGGGTCAGGCCGCATGCCGTCGAAGGACTGGCTGGCACCGACGATGTCGTTGCTGATCATGCCCTGGACGTCGTTGCCGGCGGCCGCCATCTGGTTGGCCATGAAGGTCGAGCCGAACAGGCCCTGTTCCTCACCGGCGACGGTGGCGAGGATGATCGTGCCGGGGAACTGCTGGGTGGCGAGCAGCCGGGCAAGTTCGAGCACGACCGCGACGCCGGAGCCGTCGTCGTCGGCGCCGGGTGCGTCGCTGGTGAAGTCCAGTACGTCGGTACACCTGGAGTCCAGGTGCCCGGTGACCACGTAGAACCGCTCGGGGGACGCGGTCCCCTGGATCGTGGCGATGACGTTGGTGATCTGGGTCGGCACGGGGATGGTGGGCTGGACCGACTGTATGAACGTCTGCTGCTGCACGGTCATGTTGCTGCCGGGGACGGCGGCGAAGGCGTTCATCTGCTGGGTCACCCAGGCGGTGGCCGCGCCGATGCCGCGCGCCGGGTCGGTCTGGCTCGATGCGGTGTGCCTGGTGCCGAACGAGACCAATTGCTGGATGGTGGCCTGGATGCGGTTGGGGTCGATCTGCCGGAGAAGGGCCAGCAGGGCGGGGTCAGGCGCCCGGTCGTGGGGCAGGCCCGAAGTGCCGTCCGTTGCGGCGCTGGCCGCGGTGGCCTGCGAGGCCAGGGGCACGGCGGCGGCAGCGACGGCGGAGGCGGACAGGAACAGGCGGCGGCTTGGGCCTTTTGAGCCAGAAGCATCAGTATTGTCCATGTCCCTGAATCAAGAACGGTTCAAGCTCGCTGTCAAGCTATTGCCAACATTTGTTTCCAAAATTGCCTGAGCAAGGGCTAGGACGTCTTCGCGGCCCTGCTGGTAGCCGTCCGCCCAGGCGGCGGACCGCTCCTCGGCCCGGGCGGCGGTGGCCTTGGCCCGTTCGGCCTCGTCCTGCCAGTAACCGATCCGTGCCGCAAGGTGCGCCCGCAGGCGGCGCAGCTCGGCTGCCGCGCGGCACCGGGTGAGCACCCAGGCCGCGACCGTGCCGATCAGCAGCCCGGCAAGCCCGGGGACGACCCCCATGTCACGCCGTCCTTGCGCCCGGGGCCACCGGGACTTTGCCCGCCATGTCGCGGACCACGTGCTCCAGGGGCGTGGCGTCCGCCTGGCTCTCCCGCACCACGCAGCCCGCGATCAGGGCGAGCGCGGCCGTGCCGAGCAGCGAGCGCCGCTGCGCGTGATCGACAACGCGGGCCTGCGGGTCGGCGAGGGCGCGGACGGCGACACCGTCGGCGACGGCCGCCAGCAGATCGGCGCATTCGTCGAGGCTGATCCCTGGCCGCAGGCACAGGCCGTGGGCCTGGAGGAACTCCTGGTAGAAGCGCTTCCAGTGCGGGGTGTTCGTCTGGTGCCGCACGGATATCGCCTCACGGACCAGGGCGTCGCCCTCGGCTTGCGCGGCCTCGACGAGCCCTAGCCGGAACATGGGTGTGCGCAGCAGCCTGGTCATGTCCCAGTAGCAGAGGCGGTGGATTCCCCGCACCGGGTCCGGGCCGCTGATGGCCTCCTCCAGCGCATCGGCCGCCTCGTCCTGGTGTGCGGCCGGGTAGTGCCAGGCCCATAGGCCGAACCGGAGCACGTCGGCGATGAAACCGGATTGGTGCCGCCATCGTTCCCGCATGGTCGAGACCCGGCCCACCCGGTGGAACGGGGGCGGGTTGTGATCCACCTCCGCCGCCACGGCCCGCTGCGACAGGAAGCTCAGCAGCGGCCGCTCGATCTCGTCCGGATCCTCGGGATCGGCCGGGGAGCGGCTCACGCCGGGACCCAGATGGCGCTGGATCAGCTGGGCAGCGGCGAACAGGTAGGCGGCGGTCACCGGGTCGTTGGCCTGGCGGCGGCGGCCGAATGGCGTGCGCCGGTTGAGATTTCGCAGGATCTGGGACAGGTCCTGGTCATAGGGGTATGGCAGCTCCTGTTTGAGCGTCTTTGCCTCACGGCGCCGTGCCCTGTCGTTCATTACCTCATCGTGGCCGCGCGTATATCGGCCGTAAAGATGCGCAGGTGCGTGGTATTACGGCGACCGCTCAGCGCCAGTACTGGCCGTCGGCGCCAAGCCTGGCTAGAAACCGCTCGATCGGCGGGATGCTCATGCCGGTCTTCCAGAATGCCTGCAGGTGCCCGAGGCCGGGCAGTGCGAAGGCCTCGGCGCCGGGAGATGTTGGCGGGCGGACACTGGAGTCATGTCTGACCCTGATCCAGCGCCAAGCCTCGATCCGCTGCCCGGCCTTGACCCGGCGCCGGTTCTCGAGGCGCTGGCCCGCGACCCGCGGCTGCGCGTTTTCCTCGGTCACGGCAGGATCGAGACCGTGCCGGCCAAGCGGTCGCGGCGGCTCCTGCTGTTTGACGAGATCGCCCAGGCGTTCGAGCCTGGCGTGCGCTACCCGGAGCAACGGGTCAGCCAGTTCCTTGGCACCCTCCACCCCGACTACGCCTCGCTGCGCCGGTACCTGGTCGACGAGGAGTTGCTGACCAGGTCAGGTGGCCAGTACTGGCGCAGTGGCGGCACGGTGTCCGCACCTGCCTGGGCATAGGGCGGCGCCGCACCGGATCGGCCATGCCTGCCGTGGGCCAGCCCAGTACGGTACCCGGAGGTCGCCGGCTAACGCCCGCACCGGGTGCGTGACAGCGCACGCGCGTGAATGGTTCCCTCGGGGCAGGTGCTCGCTCGCCTCATCCCACCTAGGCGATGCGGTTCACCGGCGGTTCAATGGACTGTTGGTTGTTAGCCGGGTACGGCGGGATGCGCCAGGCGTGGCGCCTCGAGGGCCGGCGTCATGGAAAGTAAAAGGAGCCTGGGATGACGAACC
>Ga0306925_10001310_pt1 | contig 20180 bp, 23 predicted proteins | sample flu12Cox44000176_FD_203755 | JGI IMG/M metagenome (GOLD analysis project Ga0306925, IMG submission 203755) | Lab enrichment of tropical soil microbial communities from Luquillo Experimental Forest, Puerto Rico - flux8day.12C.oxic.44.000.176 (v2)... | ecosystem: Environmental > Terrestrial >... | reverse complement strand
GTCGTGGGCACGCGCAAAAACCTTGCCGTTGATTCGATCTTCGCGTGACCCAAAAGCATCCGAACCATCTCCAAGTCGCCGGTGCCCTTCAAGATGTGGAGAGCCTTTGTCCGTCGTAAGGACTCGTTGCCGTACTTCTTGGGATCGAGCCCAGCCTCGGCGATCCACAATTTCAGCAGGCGGTTCATTTGTCGAACCCCCATCGGATGAGGAGACCCGCTGCGCCGGCCTGGGAAAAGATAATCTGCACGCCTCTTGGTAGAGACGGCGATCCATTTGCCAAGTGCGGTGACTGTGCTCTTGGAGAAGGCGCATCGGACCGGCGGCATTCCACGCCTGCGCAGGACTTTGATAACTGAACGGATTTTACCGTTGGGAAGTTGCACGTCCTTAACAGTCAGATCGAATAGGTCCGGCCCATGCAGCATGGTGTCGATCGCCGCCTGGAACAGGGCGAGGTCCCTGAGCCCTGGCACCCCACGGGCTAGGAGGACCTGCCGAATTCGCTTCACTTGAGCTGGCGTGAACGCGCCCTTTTTCCCAACCTCGCGGCCCTTGTTCCACGGCCGGCGCTTGGGCCGCTGTTTTCTTACCATGCCTTCTCGCTCCGATGACCAGCGCTGTTGTGCCAAGAATTGGCACGCCTAACGGCACTACCCGGCTCCAAGCATCTACCGCGTTATGTCCGCAGCTGGCCAGAGCTGACATAAAGGCCCAAAAGGCGAATGCTCCTTTTGACCCGAAGCTGACCTAGGTCGGAACGAAATTCCGCAGTGCAGCAAGCCCCTGACCTGCCCTTCGGTAATCAGCTATGCTGTCACGGACTCCCTGGCTTTGGGGTAGCCCCATGCGATTCCGCCAACTGAAGCGTCGCGAGTTCATCACCCTCCTCGGCAGCGCGGCGGCATGGCCGATCGCAGCGCGCGCAATCCTATCCATCGCGGCCAATTATGCTGATCGTGCCATACCCACTGGCGGCGGTACGGACGCGATGGGCCGAATGGTTCCGCAGAAACTCTCGCCTGCCCTTGGTCAACGGGTCGTTATAACATTGGAATGCCGTCAATGCGTCAAAGTGTCCAAAACAGTCAATTCCTCAGTAGCCTTGCCCAGAATGTGTCGCACCTGTTGGTAGCTTCGCATGCCAATAAAAGAATTGAGCGTCTTCTCCCGAATGTAATAGCGATGGCGACGGTGTTCGATTAGACCCCACTTTTGCAGCTGATTGAGCCTGCGTATGACCGTAGTACGGGGCACGCTCATATAGACAGCAACCTTGGCGACAGTAAGCGGCTTGTCCTCAATATCGCCAAGCGCCACGCATAAGCCGATGAAGAAAGTTTCCAGGCGTGTGCCAAAGCGGTCGGTATCGGGAGCGTAAGCGCCATGCACAGTTCGCATAATATCGATCATTAACCGGCAGAGCACCAATCTTTGTGGCGCGCTTTTGATCTTACGCCAGTGGTTCTGCGCCAATCCTTGCGTCGTAGTTTGCATGGTGGTCATCGCTACCACTCCCACAATCTAAGCATGACCGATTGCCCGTACCCACGACAGGCCCCAGGCATCGTGGAACAGGGGCTCGTCACAGGGACCGCCCATCGTGTGGGGAGAGGGGGGAAGGAGCCCTGGGCAGCCAAACAATTCGCCACGGTTTAGATTGTTCCGCTCTAAAGCAATCCAATATTTGCCGTACCACCGAGCAAGCGCGGCGAGACGGCTTGGATGAAGGACTAAAACTCGTTGAGGCGCGCGTCTTGCTGCAAGATCCCGCGCAAGTTGCGCCAATTAGACGGGTGATCGGGCCCGAGCGCTTTAGGCCCACCGCAACGGTGCCTCTGCCGGGTGGCATCAGGTTGGCGGCTCCAATACGGCCTATACCGTGCCCATCACGGTGGGACCGCCTGCTTTGACGTAGCGCCTCACGCCTGCGCGCGACCCCCGACCGACCCAGGTGGCAGCCCCGAGCACTATGGTCGGGCGACAGCCGGCCCCCTCAGTCGGTCAGCCGCTTCCCTGGCCGATATTGGATCTGATTGTTGCCACTGCCGCGGCATCGCAAATACGATTCGTCGTATCGTCGTGAATCAGGCGGCGGGAAACTCCTGCTCCAGCAGCTCGCGCAGCACGTCCGCCATCTTAAGCCCACGCTGCGCGCACACGCTCTTGATGCGGCGGTGCAGGTCCACCGGCACGTCGATGGTGAACCGTGCGAAACGCCTGGGCTCGTCGGGCTGCGGTGATGGCTCCCGATGATGGCGCACCCACTCTTCGGCGCTCGCTGGTCGCGGCGGCGGCTTGAAGGTGATCGTCTTGCTCATGCCGCCACCATCTGCTCCACCATGTCGAGCGATTCCGCGAGGCGGGTGATCTCCCGAGCTGCCTCGCTATTCGGCTCGGCTTCGGTGACGGCCAGACCCTGCGCGGCGCTCTCGGCATAGATCACGCGCTGGCACAGGGCCACGTCCGACACCGGGAATCCGAACCCAGCCAATGCGCCGCTCACGTCACGCGCAATCGCTGTATTTACGATTTTACGATTCACTACAAATACGGCGCGCAGCCCGTCCTTAAACTGCCGCACCTCGTTGACGAGCATGGCGGTGTTGGCGGCGGCCCATACGTCATATGGAGTCGGCTGCACGGGGATGACGATCAGGTCGCTTGCCATGATGGCGGCACGGCCAAGCTCGTTCACCCGAGGCGCGCCATCGATCACCACGGTGTCGTAGTCGCGGGCCAGCTCGGGTATATCCTTGTGCAAACTCGGCTTCGCCATGCCGACCACGGGAAAGAGCGGATCACGCTCGCGAACGGCAGACCAAGCGAGAGCTGATCCCTGCGGATCGGCGTCAACCAGGAGCAATCGGCTCCCGGCCTGGGCGAACACGACGGCCAGATTAATGGCCAGCGTGGTCTTGCCGACGCCGCCCCTCCGGTTGAGCACACCAATGATCATGGGATTCCCGAATCGGCACGACTGCACGATTATACGGGAATACGATTTTGCGATTAAACGATCGTTACCGCGGCGCCGGAGCTGATGGCTGAGCGCGTACAGTTCATCGTTGCCGAGCTTGGCGCCGACGTTGACCCCTTCATCCTGCATCTGTTCGCCGCGCTGGCGGAGAAGGAGCGCGCGATGATCGCGACGCGAACCCAGGACGTTCTTCAGCGCGCCAAGGCTCGCGGCGTGAAGCTGGGAGGGCCAAAACTCGCGCAGGCGCGGAAGGCCGCAGCGAAGGCCATAGGGGTCAATGCGGATCGTCACGTCGCCAATGTCGTGCCGATCATCCGGGAGATACAGCGGGCCGGCGCAACGTCATTGCGGGCCATCGCGGAGGCATTGAACGCTCGCGGCGTCGCGACCGCGCGCGGCGGCAGGTGGCAGGCGATGACCGTAAGCAAGCAGAAGGGCACCCCCGGCAGACCAAAAATGGCCGGTTCTCTCTGAGCGGGCGTGCCCCGGTCCTCGGATCTACCTGCCCTTCAAATCCTGCGTCCTGGGTCCGATTCCGCCGTGCAAATAACGGCGAGGCCGCCGATTCCGCCGTGCCAGCATTTCTCTTCCGCCGCGGATGTTGCAGCCCCGACATGGCTTCCAGTTGGCGAATCAGATTGAAGCATCAGGCCCAATCAGGGCAAAACAGAAGAGGTTATAATGAAAAGAGAAACCGAATGTGCGCTTGAAATCGTCAACGACGGTCCAGACGATGTGAATCTCTACGTCGTGTTCCAGGGGAAACGGATCGCTAAACGTGGCGAACCCGGCACGCCATACGCAAAACAGTGGGTCTCGGTTGAACCCGGTTATGTTGTGCGCGACATCAATAAGAATGAGATCGTCGTCGAGTTCTACGACGGCGTGTCGGTGAACTGATCACCGCCACGTCGCCTTCGCCTTGCGTTTGCCATGGACAGCGCTTGCCTGCGTCCTGCACCTTCGCAAGCCGATTGCGAATCGCGAGACCCGTGGGCGTAGGCAAAAGAAGGAGGGCACGACGGCATCGACGTTGTCGGCCTGCTGACCAGCAAGCCGGAGGCCGCGTGATGACCAGCAAGCACAAACCCTGGCGCGATGTGCTGCCCGTGCATCCGGCGGCCGACATGTTCCCCATGATGTCGGAGGCCGGGCGGCAGCCGCCCGGACTGAGGTGGCGCGCACCCTGACGGCTCGTAGCGCGAAGGCTGCGCCAGCTGTCGCCGCCGCCGATGCCGCATGAGCAGCAACACGACCGAGTGCCATGGACGGGCCGCCGCAGTTCCAGCGTCCTGGCCTCGTTCCCGCCGTGCAACGAAGCGCGGCCGCCGATTCCGCCGTGCCGGCGTTTCTCTTCCTCCGAAGATGTTGCAGCCCCCGACATAGCTTCCAGTTGGCGAATCAGATTGAAGGTTCTCATGGGAAATTCAGATCGCGTAGGCCGCCGCGCCACGCGCCCATTGCGCGGAGAACAAACTGAGCGATCAGAGCGGGGATTCAGAGCAGGATTTCGTGCAGCCGATGACTATTGCCTCCCTACGCCTTCTTTCGGCCCTTCTGCATGCGGCCGGTCGTGATGGCGAATGTGTCCGCAGTGAGCTGGGAGTACATTGTTGAGGCTTTCGTTGATCAGCCCCGCCCCGGCTCTTGTTTTAGTAGATATCCGCGCTATATGTGCGGCCGGACGCGCAGAGTGATTCGACAGACTGCTGCGCATTCCATGGGGCAGGGTAAAGCCCCGCCCGATGAGGTGTGTTAGGAGGTCAACGATGACTTGGTACCAACTACTGCGGCCGAAAGGCTGCGCCCTGTACAATGAAGGTACCAAATGTCTCAATCCGACTTGCGAGCCAACGCTCGCTGTGAGAAGTTAGTCGCCCTTCACCTTCCGTTCATCGCACATAAAATTCTGACCGAGGCCGCCGAGCGGGACTACCGTTCGGAAGCGGCTTATCTGCGTCTGGCCCTGCGCGACCGCCTGCTGCGTGACGGCATTCTGATTGATGCCGCCATGCGCGAGGAGGCCGCGTGAATGTTCGACAATCATAACCTGATCTGGTGCGGCAACGACCTCCGCGTCGGCCGCTCGTCAACGCCGCTGGTCTCCATCGTGCCGGACACGCGCTGGCCAAACATGTGGCGCGTCCGCCACGGCGATCAGCTGTCGGACATGGTCAACCTGAAGACGCAGCGAGGAGCCGCCTGATGCAGCTCCTCCATTTCACGGTTGCCGAGAACATCCCCGCAATCCAGGCTGAGGGGCTCAAGCCCGCCGCTAAACCCAAGCATGGGCGCTGCTCGCTGTGGTGGCCGCATGATTGCGTGTGGTTCACCCGCGAAGCCAGGGTGACGTGGTGGGGTGATCCAAGCCTGTATGCGCGCTTTGTCTGTGTCGTGCTGCCGAGCAGCGACAAGCGCCTGATGTCGCTGGAGCGCTGGCTGCGCGATCATCTGGGCAACAATTTTGATGAGTGCGCCGCCAATTTGGACGAGGACGTCGGCACCAGCTGGCACTCGCATTACGTCTATTTCGGGATTGTGCCGCCGCATCGGATCAAAGTGGTCGGAGAGACGGTGTCGACGCCACCTTCCGGCGAGCAGGAGGCTGCGTGACCGTAACGCTCGCGACCGCGATCCAGCGCGACCTCCTGCGCACCGAGCCGGTCAGCACAGACGCGCCGGAGTGTTTCGCCTACGGAAGGCCATTCACGGAGGCCAACGCCGAGGAGGGCGAGCGATGAACTGGCGCGATCATCTCGACGTTCACCCCGCCGCCGAGCTGTTCCCGCCGATGTCGGAGGCCGAGCTGAAAGAGCTTGCGGACGACATCGAGCGCAATGGCCTGCAAGCTGACATCGTTTTGTGGTCGCCCACGCATGATCCGAAGAAGCTCGTTCTGCTCGACGGACGCAACCGTCTCGATGCACTGGCAATGCTCGATAAGCTAGAGATCGATGGGAAGGGACGGCTTGCCATTAAAGGGACCTACGGGCGCCTGCAATATTACTCGAAGGGTGATCCCTATGCTCACGCGATATCCCTCAACATCTACCGCCGGCACCTGACCGCCGAGCAGAAGCGCGACCTGATCGCCAAGGTCCTGAAGGCGGACCCGACCAAGAGCGATCGCGCGATCGCCAAGATGACCAAGACCGACCACAAGACCGTCGCGTCGGAACGGGCCGCGAAGGAACGACGTGGGGAAATTCCCCACGTCAAGACCAGGACCGACACCAAAGGTCGCGAGCAGCCGGCGAAGAAGGCTGCCAAGGTCGAGCCCAAGATCGAGCCCACGGCCGACAATGATGGTGGTGCCTACGATCCAAGCTCGAAGGACCCAGATGCGGATTCCTGTGAGGGTTGGATCGCTCTGCGTCGTCGGGGGCTCCTCAATCGTGCCGAGGAAGCAGTCGATCTGGCACGTTTCGATGACCTCAATGGCATGCCTGCCGATGAGATCATGTGCAAGGCCGCGCAAGCGGCAGCAGCCGCCTGGACTGAGGTGGCGCGCACCCTGACGGCTCGTAGCGCGAAGGCTGCGCCGGCTGTCGCCGCCGCCGATGAGCAGCAACACAACCGACTGCCAGGACGGGCCGCCGCAGTTCCAGCGTCCTGGGTCTCGTTCCCGCCGTGCAACGGAGCGCGGGCGCCGATTCCGCCGTGGAAGCAACGCGCTTCCGCCAAGGATGTTGCAACCGCGACATAGCTCCGGATTACGAACCAGTCGGGAGATCTTTCTCATGGGAAATTCAGATCGCGTAGGCCGCAACAAGGCCACTCCAACGCTCGCCGCCATCCCCCAACGCGCCGTAATTTGAAAGCATGGGGCGTGGCACGCTGCATCATGGCCGACACCGGCTCGCCGGCGGGCGAAATCGCCTTCAATCTGATTCAATCAGCGCTGTCCATAGCTGAGTGCGGAGGTCATTACCGCCGCGAAACCGGCCAGTTTATTCTCTGATTCGAAGAATTCACGCTAGCGTTTATGTCACGAAAAACGGAAGCACTTGGGGCCTAGGCATCGGTGGGATTCCAAGCTGCTTGCCGGGGACATACCCCGTCCCTCGCTGTCCCCTAGGCGCAGTCGACGAGACACCCTCGACTACCCGGTCTCGCTCTATCGGCTGCTTGGCCCGCTCGCGCGGTCGGCGCTCGGAGGGGGCGCGGTTGGGCACGGCGGGGTGGAAGGTCGGCGAGGGCGTGAAATTGGATAAGCTTCATTGGGTCGTTGCCCTCCTTTGGGGACAAACGACCGACACCGAGCGGCCACTGACCGGAGTTCAAGTCAAGGCGGCGACGAAAATGAGCCGAATTTGAAAATGGCCGAGCGCCATGACTGGGCGCTGTTCCGCAATATTGATGGCCTGCAACAGAAAGCCGGCGCGCCGGCAGCGCGACTGCGGCGGCTGGTCCTGAAGGAGCTGGCCGACAATGCCCTCGATGCCGGCAGCCATATCCGTGCCGGAGCCTTGGACGCGAACACGTTCTTCATCGAGGACGACGGCCCCGGACTCGACGGCGGGCCGGAAGCGATCGCCTCTCTGTTCAGCATCTGCCGTCCAATGCGGTCAACCAAGCTCCTGCGGCTCCCGCAGCGTGGCGCGCTCGGCAATGGCCTGCGCGTCGTCGCCGGCGCGGTGCTGGCATCAGACGGATCACTCGTCGTCACCACGCGCAATCAGCGGATCGTGCTGCTGCCGCAGGCCGACGGCTCGACCACCGTCCTTGAGGTGACGACGGCAGATCGGCCGGTCGGGACTCGCATCGAGATCGGCTTCGGCCCAGCGTTGCCATTCGATGATGAGGTCCTCGCCTGGGCGCGCTCAGCCAATGCAATGGCGCGCGAGGGCAGCACCTACGACGGCAAGACATCCCCGCACTGGTACGACCCCGTGCAATTCCACGAGCTTCTGCTGGCGTATGGATCAAGCCCGTTGCGCAGTCTGATAGCGCAGTTTGACGGATGCAGCGGGGGCAAGGCCGGCGAGATCGTTTCTGCCGCTGGGCTCGATCGTGCGACCTGTGAGAGCGTCAATCGCCACCAAGCGAAGGCACTGCTGGAGATCGCGCGCCGGACAGCTCGCAAGGTCACGCCGGAACGCCTGGGCTGCGTCGGGCGCGATGCCTTCCCCGACCACAAATACGCAATCGAGCGCGGTCATGCGCTCTTCGGCAGCGGCAGCCTGAAGGCAGAGATTCCGTACGTTGTCGAGGCATGGGCGAAGAAGACCGGGGAAAAGGGCAACATCGAATTCACCTTGTCAGTGAATCGGACGCCCGTCACCGGCGAGATCCGCGCATACCGCGATGCCGACAAGGATATCAATCTACATGGCTGCGGACTCGGTCACTACTTCAAGAACACTCCCAAGAAGGGTGAGTTCGACATTCATGTGAACATCCTGACGCCCTACTGCCCGATCATATCGGACGGTAAGGCGCCGGACCTGAAACCCTTCGTCAACAAGATTGGCGCAGCTCTGGTAGCAGCGACCAAGAAGGCGCAACGTGCAGCGCCGAAGGAAAGGCGCCTGTCGCAGAAGGATGTTGTGCTCGAAAACCTCGATCAGGCGATCGCGAATGCCAGCGGTAACGGTGAATACCGCTTCAACGAACGGCAGATATTCTATCAATTGCGGCCAATAGTGCTGGAGGAAACCGGCCAGCCGCTACAGATCGGCAACTTCAAGGCGATCCTCACCGACTACGAGAACGATAACGGCGAAATCGAGGGCATGTACCGCGAGCCTCGTGGCTCGATCTATCATCCTCATCGGCGCCAGACGATCACGCTCGGCACGTTGATGGTCGAGAATTATGAGCGACCGGCGTGGGCCTTCAACAAGGTCGTCTACATCGAGAAAGAGGGCTTTTCGGAAGCACTCAAAGAGGCGGGCTGGGCAGAGCGCCACGATTGCATGCTCATGTCGTCAAAGGGGTTCTCGACACGCGCGGCCCGTGACCTCGTTGACAAGCTGGCCGAGCATGACGAGCCGGTGACAATCTACTGCGTCCACGATGCCGACGCCTACGGCACGATGATCTATCAAACATTCCAGGAGGCGACGAGGGCACGCGGTGCTCGCAAGATCCAGATCGTCAACCTCGGCCTGGAACCATGGGAGGCAGTCGCTGCCGGCCTCGAAATCGAGGATGTCGAGCGCGGCGATAAGCGCAAGCCTGTCGCTGAGTACGTGATCGAACACGACGATGGCGATTGCTGGGAGGAATGGCTGCAAACACATCGCGTCGAACTGAACGCGATGACCACGCCGGAGTTCATCGAGTGGCTTGACGCCAAGATGGCCAAGCATGGCGACGGTAAGCTGATTCCGCCCCCAAAAGTCCTCACGGCGGAACTTGACGAGAAGCTTGAGGCCAAGGTGCGCGCCGTCCTTACCGAGCGCATCCTCCGGGAGGCCGGGCTCGAAACTCAAGTTGCCGCAGCGCTCAATGCGATCAAGCGCCCGAATGGTGCCGACCTTGCCAAAGGGATTCGCGACCTGTTCGCGCGCTCGCCCCAATGCGAATGGCGCGCCCACGTCGGAGGGGTCGTGGATCACCTCACGATCACGCTGGATGACGACGGGGAGGCCGCATGATGCGCGCCGCTGAGAGCAAAGGGTCGGTCGTCTGCGCAAACTGCGGCGAGCGCTTCACGGCACCCGCGCATTCGGGCCGATACCGACAGACGAGCGGGCGCCGGATTAGGTCGGCGCGCTATTGCAGTCGCGCATGTCGGCAAGCCGCCTATGTCGCCCGTCGTGCCATCCGTGTCGGTGTGCCGCATAGCGAGCGCCATAAGGCGTTTCGTGGTCGCGTGACGGATGTAGGGAGCCGTGTGAAGGGCGCGGGGGGTGCTGACCTACGTACATCCGTCACGCACGCTTTGCAGCCCACTGAAATATCTAGCGAATTTCGGCCCAAAAACACGACCTTGAGTGTCGTTTCCATCGTCCCGGATGCTGTGTGGTCAGGCATGTATCGCCTGCGGTTTCCAGACGGCCGCCTGGGCGACATGGTCAACCTGACCCGCGCCAAGGACGCCCTCGCTGCAATCAGGGGGGCTGCCGCATGAGCAGCGTCACCCCAATGCTCTCAGTCTACGACGGCCGCCAGTGCGGCGGCTTCGTGCTCGCACGCGGCCGAGCCAGTTTCGAGGCCTTCGATGCCACAGAGCATTCGTTGGGGGGGTTCAAGACGCAGGCTGCGGCCATCAACGAGTTAACAGAAGCGTAGGGTGTGATGGTCTTCGCAGAGTGGCAGAGTAAGTACGCCGAGTACAACATCGTCACATTCCCTGTGAAGGCTGACGAGAAAAAACCCGGCGTATCCAACTTTCTGAAAGCGGGATTGAGGGCAAGCGCGACATGGGCCGGCAGACCCAATTTTGCAAACTACGCGATTGGCTTCTGCCCCGGAAGGCGCAACGGGATCACGGTTCTCGATGTCGATACTACCGACGAGGGTGTTCTGAAAGAAGCGCTGCGCTGCCATGGTGAAACGCCGATAGTTATCAAGACCGCGAGCGACAAGGCACATGCTTGGTACAAGTACAACGGTGAAAGAAGATGCATTCGGCCCTGGGAGGGATTGCCCATTGACGTCCTTGGTGACCGGAACGGCACAAGGAACGGCTATGTCGTCGCCCCGCCATCACGTCGGGGAAATGGGACCGAATATCGATTCCTGCGAGGCGATCTATCCGAGATCGTCAATCTTCCCATCATGCGAGACGTCGATGACCTCAAGCGCGCTGAGCCGCTGGTCCTTCCGGACGATGTGGCCGTAGTCGAGGAGCCGACAGGAGAAACCAGGGCAAAGATCAAGGAGGGAAACAGAGATAATTCTCTCTGGCGCGCCTGCATGGTCCAGGCCAAGCAGGTGCAGACGTTTGATGAGCTACTAGCCTTCGCCCGATCCTACAACGAGGAAAACATGCAGCCACCTCTTTCAGATAGCGTCGCCGCGCAAAAGGCCCTTCAAGCATGGCACTATGAGCAAATGGGAACGAATGCTTTTGGCCAGCGGTCGGTCATCATCCCTGAAAGGCTCAGCGATCTGGGTCGCAGATGCGCTGTTCCTGTATGGGCGCCTCCAGCGTGACTATTTCTGGCGCGATCAGTTCACGATGGCCAGCAAATATGGCGCCTCATTCGGCATGGGAAGACGACGGCAGACCAATGCGACAAAGGCATTGATGGCGGCCAAGGCGATCAGGCGCCTGACCCGTGGCGGGCGATTTGATGGAGATGCGCCAATGTACGCCTGGATAAAGAAAGGGGAATGGGAGTGAGGAGAGACCCCGACGTCCTGGAGAGGGTGCTGCTCAAAATGTACAACTATTATCTTTATAACATTCCTAGTCGTCCGTGTCGTGTGTCTCGTCTCCTGATTAGTAGGGATAGGTGCTAGTAGGGATAAATAGGTGCAGCTGAGGGGGTGGCGGCATTGAAACGACATGAGAGCAACCCTCTGGCAATGGCAGGGGGCGCGCCCGTCGCCCCAGCAGAGGGCGCGCTGCCCCCAGCCTACGCAGGCGCAGGGGGTCTGTAGATCGCCCCCTTACCTCACCCGAGGCAGCCCGCCGCGCGCTGCATGCGCTGCGTGGCCGATGCGGATGATCATTGCCGTAGTGAAGAGTAGTGACGATGGAAGATCGCTTAGAAACTCCAAAACAGCTTGCGGCTCGGGTCAATCTTTCCGAGGGACAAGTGCGAAATCTCATTAAGACCGGTCAGCTTGAGCACATTATGATTGGTTCCAGAGTTCACATACCTAGCGGCGCGTTTGCGCGGTTTCTCGAAGCGAAAAAGGTCAAGCCATGCCAAGACGCAATCAAGGACCGAGACTCCGTTGGCTCGCCAAGCGCGAGTGCTTCTACATCGCGTGGACCGAGCGGGGCCGCAGCCGCGAGTGCTCGACTGGCACGGCAGACCGCGAACAAGCTGAAAGCTTCTTCGCGGAATGGATGCACGTCAGAGGACGCCGCACCGGCCCTCGTGATCCCTCTGCGATCCTCGTGACCGACGTATTGAATGATTACGCGCAACAGCGCGGCCAAAAGATCGAGGCACCGGAACGCATTGCATACGCAATGCTGGCGCTGACGGATTTCTTCGAGGGCAATACTGTGGCAGATGTGACCCCTCAGACGTGTGAGCGGTACGCGGAAAAGCGCCGACGCTCACCGGGGACGGTGCGCCGGGAATTAGGCGTTCTCCGCGCGGCCATCAATTATGCGCACCGGAGCGGCTCGCTCACTCGTCCGGTTGCCGTCGAGCTGCCGGAACGGCCCGCACCACGCGACCGATGGCTCACGCGGAAAGAGGTTGCTTGGCTTATTCGGGCGGCATGCACGCCGCAGGCTCGGCTGTATTTGCCGCTGTTCATACTGATCGCCCTATACACCGGGCGCCGCAAGGAGGCGATTTTGTCCCTGCGCTGGCCGCAAGTGAACCTCGAAGCCAGGACCATCAATTTTGAGGTCGCCGGGCGTAAGCGCACCAACAAACGTCGTGGCATCATCCCGATCCCCCCTCGCCTGCTGCCGCATCTATGGCGCGCACGTCGGCGCGGAACGGACCTAGGCTATGTCCTGCACATCGATGGCGAGCGAATCGGCGACATCAAGAAGGGTTTCGCAGCCGCATGCGAGCGCGCCGGAATCGAGGGCGTTACTCCGCACAGCCTGCGCCATACGTGCGCGACCTGGTTGATGCAAAAGCGCACGGATCCTTGGCAGGCGTCCGGCTTCCTCTCCATGAGCATGGAGACGTTGCTCCGCGTCTACGGCCACCACCATCCCGACTACCAGCGGGAAGCTGCTGAGAATATCGGTCGCCGTCCGCAGAATGTCCGCGTAATGGCCTGATGTTTTTGTTGCGTTCTAAACGCTTGTGAGCGGAAAACCCGCATAAAATTGGGCTTTTCCCCATGCACCACAGTTCTCCGAAGGCAGAGGTCGTGAGTTCGAATCTCGCCGGGCGCGCCAAATATTTCAGGGTCCGTTCCGGACACATGGGTTACGGTTTATTCCGGAGACACGGGTAACAATTGCTTACGTCAGATACACCCGGCGATGAACCGATCTGGCAACCACAGTTAGCAACGCATCGGGGTCATGATAAATGGTCCGTGAGCGCGGTTGACTGAGGAAGGGGTCGATGATGGTCAACAGGCCCAGAATGAGTCTGGACCCTAATCTTCGGCAGATCGCTGGCACCGATCCGTGGCGTAGGCGCGCGAAGCGTGCGTAAGGAAGAAATGCACGACGGGCGTTCGGGCGTGGCCGGAAGCCCTCCTCGCAATAACACGCTCCCGGGCTTCGCAGCGCGCCGCCGGCTTGCTTGACGACACGGTCCGCGGCCCGCAAGCTGGCGAAAGCCTCAGGAACCGGAACGGCCGGGGCAGGACGCCGACGCAATCGGGAGGATGGGTGACGTGCAGCAGCAATTGCGGTCTGCCGCGCTGGCCGCGGCTTTGATGCTGGGTGCCGCCGCAGCGGCGCCGGCGCAGGACATCGTAAAGATCGGTGGCATCGGGCCGCTCTCCGGCGGCGGCACCGCCTGGGGGCTCGCGGCGCAGCGCGGGATGGAGCTTGCGATCGAGGACCTCAACGCCGCGGGCGGCGTCAAGGCGGCAGGCCGCGCCTACCGGCTCGAGCTGATCATGTACGACGACCAGTATACCGGCCAGGGCGGCAAGGGGGCCGCCGAGCGCCTCGTCAACCAGGACAAGGTGAAGTTCATCATCGGACCGGTCGGATCACCGCCCGCGCTCGGCGTGATCAGCGTCACCAACCCCGCCAAGGTGATCGCGCTCACCGACGGCTACGCGCCGCAGATTCTCAAGAACGATACGCCCGACCCGTACAATTTCCGCATCTACAACACCAACATCGAGTTCGGGCCGCCGCTGATCAAATGGCTCAAGGACAACGTTCCGGCGATCAGGAAGGTGGCGCTGCTCGCCCCCAACGACGCGGTCGGCCAGTCGGTGGCGGGCCCGCTGTCCGAGGACTACCGCAAGCAGGGCTTCGAGACCACGGTCGACCTGTTCGAGCGCGGCACCAAGGAGTTCACGCCGCTCATTCTTCGCATGATGGCGCAGAAGGTCGATGCCTTCGAGTTCGACGGCAATGCGCCGGGCGATGCCGGCCTCATGCTCAAGCAGATCCGCCAGGCCGGCTTCCGCGGCCACGTCCACCAGATCGGCGGCCCCGCCATCGACGAGATCATGGAGATCGCCGGCCCCGCCGCCGAAGGGTTCATGTCCTACGATATCTTCGACTGGGATACGCCCGCCGGAGGCCGGCTCAGGGCGCAGTACGAGAAGAAATACGGCAAGGGCATCATCAACGCGTTCATGCCGGCCTTCTACCACGCGGTATTCCTGCTCTGCGAATCGATCCGGCGCGCCGACACGCTCGACACCAACAAGGTGCGCGCCGCGCTGGAGACCACGGGCGGCTACGACGCCGGCATCTACGGGCCGATCAATTGGGTGGGCAAAGAGAGCTACGGCGTCAACCGCCAGCTGATGCTCCCCTACTACTGGTCGCAGGTGAAGGGCGGCAAGATCGTCAAGCTCGCGAAGTTCAACCCGTAGTGCTTTGCTCAACATCACGATCCTCGGACAGGTCGTCGTCAACGGCATCAGCCTGAGCGCCATCTACATCCTGGTGGCGCTCGGGTTCACGCTGCTGTTCGGCATCATGCGGGTCGTCAACTTCGCCCATGGCGAGTTCGCCATGCTCGGGGCGTTTGCGCTCTACTACCTGATGAAGGATGCGCAGCTGCCGTGGCTGGTGGCGTTGCCGGTCGGCGTCGTCGGCGTCGCCGCCGCCTCCATGGCGCTCGAATGGCTGGTGTTCCGCTGGTTCTACCAGCGCATGTTCGAGAGCATGATCGGGCTGCTTGGGCTGAGCATGATGCTGATGTTCGGCGGCGTGCTGGTGTGGGACGTCTACGAGCGCAACATGCCGGCGATCTCCGACGAGGTGCTCTCGCTCGGCGACGTCATCCTGCCGGTCGACCGCCTCGTCGTCGTGGTCATCGCGGTGGCGGCGCTCGCCGGCTTCTACCTGTTCATCCGCCACACCCGCGCCGGGCTCGCCATGCGGGCGACCGCCCAGGACGTCGAGATCGCCGAGACGCAAGGGGTCGATACCCGGCGCACCTACCGGACGGCCTTTTTCGTCGCCATCCTGCTGGCGGCGCTCGCCGGCGCGCTGTGGGGGCAGATCTACGCGGTATCGCCGTTCCTGGGCGAGCGGCCGCTGATGATGGCCTTCATCGTGGTGATCCTTGGCGGCATGGGCTCGATCCCCGGCGCCGCGCTCGGCGGTCTCATTCTCGGCCTGACCGAAAGCTTCGTCGGCACGTTCTACGGCGCGGCAGCCTCGGCGTTCCTTTCCTTCGGCGTGGTGATCGTGCTGCTGATCGTGCGCCCATGGGGCATCCTGGGCACGCCGGAGGCCTGACATGCGGGGACGCGCGCTCATCGCCGTCGTCTGCACCGCCGCGCTCCTCGGCTGGCCCTGGCTCACCGAGGACAAGTTCCTGCACCACGTGGGCGTGCTCATCTGCATCACGGCGATCGCCGCCGCCTCGCTGCACCTCATCATCCGCACCGGGCATGTGAGCCTCGGCCATGCCGCCTTCATGGCGCTCGGCGCCTACGGGTCGGTGCTCGTCATGACGCGGCTCGGCCTGCCCTGGCCGGCGGGCCTTGCGGCCGGGACCGCAGCGGCGGCGGCGCTGGCCGCAGCCGTGGGCCCGATCGTGCTGCGGCTCGCCGGCAAATATTTCGTGCTGGTGACGTTCCTGTTCGGCGAGGTCGTGCGCATGGCGATCGTCGAGAACGCATGGCTCACCGGCGGCTCCAACGGCATTTTCGACGTGCCGCCGCCCTATCCGGCCCTGCTGTCGAATCGCGCCTACTACTATCTGGCGCTCGGCTTTGCCGTCTTCGGCGTCGGGCTATGCGCGCGGCTGCTTGCCTGCGAATACGGCCGCGCCATCAATTCCATCCGCGAGAGCGAGCGGCTCGCCGAATGCTCCGGCGTGCCGGTCAATCGCGTCAAGGTCACGGTGTTCATCATCGCCTGCGCGCTTGCCGGCATGGCCGGCGCGCTGCAGGCGCATTTCATCCGCTATGTTGGCCCGGAAAGCTTCTCGGTGGTGCAATCGCTCAACCTCGTGGTGATGAACGTCATCGGCGGCATGACCAGCCTGCCCGGCGCGCTGCTCGGTACCGTCTTCATGGTGACGCTGCCGGAATTGCTGCGCGGCTACGTGAACGTGCAGCAGATCCTGTTCGGCGCCATCCTGTTCGCCACCATGGCGTTCATCCCGGGCGGCCTGATCGAGGTCCTGCGCCGCATCCGCGGCTCGCTGCCGGGAGCCAGGCCCAAGGAAGCCGACGTGGCCGACGCGGTGCGCGGGTTATGACGGCGTTGCTCGCGGTCGATCGCCTCTCCAAGCGCTTCGGCGGCGTGCAGGCCGTGGCGGAGCTGAGCTTCGACGTCGCGGAGAGGGAAATCCTCGGCATCATCGGGCCGAACGGCGCCGGCAAGACCACCGCCATCAATCTGGTTTCCGGCGTGACGCGCCCGAGCGGCGGCACGGTGCGGCTTTCCGGCAAGGACGTGACCGGGCTGGCGCCCCACGTGCTGGTCGAGAGCGGCCTGGTGCGCACCTTCCAGGCCACTACCGTCTACGCGGCGCGCACGGTGCGCGAAAACCTGCTGCGCGGCGCCTACCGTCAGATCTATGCCGGCCTGCTGCCGGCGCTGCTCGGCACGCCGGCGGCACGCGCGGCGCGCGCGCGCGCCGACCGCCACGTCGAGGACATCATGGGCTGGCTCGATCTTGGGCGCGTCGCCGACCGGACGGCGATGAGCCTGCCCTATGGCTTTCAGAAGGTGCTGGGCATGGCCATCGGGCTTGCCGCAAGCCCGCGCCTCATTCTGCTCGACGAGCCGGCGGCGGGGCTGTCCGCGCAGGAGACGGATCACGTGCGCGACACCGTGCGCCTGGTGCGCTCGCGCGGCATCGCGGTCGTCGTCATAGACCACAACATGCGCTTCATCTCCGACCTGTGCGACCGCGTGCTGGTAATGGCGCAGGGGCGCGAGCTCGCGCGCGGGCTGCCGCACGAGGTGCTGCGCAACGAAGCCGTGATCGAGGCCTACCTGGGCAGGCACTATGCCAAGCAAGCTCGCCATTGAGGACCTCACCGTCACCTACGGTCCCATCGTCGGCACTCATGCGCTGGCGCTCACGCTCGAGGCCGGGGAAACCGTCGCCCTCATCGGCGCCAACGGCGCCGGCAAGTCGAGCACGCTCAGGGCCGTGCTCGGCATGGCGAGCTATCGCGGCCGCATCACGCTCGACGGCGCCGATCTGCGCGGCCTCAAGGCTTCCGAGGTGGTTCGCCGCGGCGTCGGATATGCGCCCGAGGGCCGCCGCGTGTTTGCGCAGCTTTCAGTGCTCGACAATCTCAAGGTCGGCGGCATCTGTCGCGCGCGGTCCGCGCTGCCGGAACGGATCGAGCGAATCTACGGCTATTTTCCGCGCCTGCGCGAGCGGCACAGCCAGCGCGCCGGCAACCTCTCGGGCGGCGAGCAACAGATGCTTGCCATCGCCCGCGCGCTGATGTCGAAGCCGTCGCTGCTGATGCTCGACGAGCCCTCGCTCGGCCTTGCCCCGGTGATGGTGGAACGCATCGGCGACATCCTGCGCGAGATCCAGGAAGCCGAGGGGCTCACCGTGCTGCTTGCGGAGCAGAACGCCGCCTGGGCGTTGTCACAGGCAGGTCGCGCCGTGATCCTCGACGTCGGCCGCGTACGCATGACCGGCGACGCCGGAAGCCTCATCCACGACGAGGACGTGCGGCGCGCCTATCTCGGCATGTAATACGAGCGGCAACAGGCGCCGATCACCCACCCCTTGTGCAGCGATCGGCAATCTCCTATCTGTTGGCGCATCGAGCTTTTCGGCCGAACGACTTGGCCTTGCCGCGATCAGCGCGCCTGACTGACGAGCTTCTCCCAAAATCTCGAACGAACCGGCTGCGTCAGCGCGCGGCTTATTGCACTCGCACGTGAAAGGAAAACGCTCCCATGACGACGGGAACGGTGAAGTGGTTCAACGGACAGAAGGGCTACGGCTTCATTGCCCCCGATGGCGGCGGCAAGGACGTCTTCGTGCATATCAGCGCGGTGGAACGCGCCGGGATGCACAGCCTCAATGAAGGTCAGAAGGTGTCTTTTGAAGTCGTTGCCGATCGAAGGACCGGCAAGTCATCGGCGGACAATCTGCGCGCCGCCTGATCCCGGCGCGGCCACCCATGGCGCCTTGACCACGGACGTACTGGCAAGGCGCGATGGCGGCCGCTCTCGCAGCAGATCAGAACCAGGGGCGAAAGCCCCATGACCGGCCCGCCGAATAGCTCCACGCCGGGGCGGGTCGCGCTGCTCTGACGCGGTATTCCCGACGCGGAGCCGCCGGTTTCTCCGCCGCCTTAATCTCGCTCGTCGTAGCCGCCGCCCTGCTCTGATCGATCTCCGGAGTTCGCCGGGGCGCGACAAAAGCGGCATCCGTTTCGGAGGGTGCCGGCGGCACCCACGGTACGTCGCTCACCACCGTCATGGGAGGCGGCTGGTAGGCGGCCATTCCGCGATTGCCGAGAACGGTCGGCTGCATCAGCCAATAGAAAATGAGTGCGGCGACCGCATACACCCCGAGAAAGAGTGCAAATCCTGCGGCCAGGCCGGATCGCTGGTATCGTGAAGTGCGCGAACGCAATCGCATGCCCCCTGGACGGCCCCAACGGCGACTATCTCTTAGTCGCACCCCGCCGCAGATTGGTTCAACCAGGTGAACAGCCGCCTAACACGAAGAAACCGGGGCAAGATTGGGTTAATGCGGCTGATCGGTGCCGGCACATTTACCCTTGTGAAGTCGCGAACGGCCTCGCGTCGGCGTATCCGGGCCGGGTGGCGGCGCGGATCGCAGCCTGGCGCCGAATTTGGATAGATCAACCCCAGCGGGCCGCGGGCGATCTTGACGAAATTATCATCCAATCCGAGCGGTCCAGTCTGCCCGATGGAAAGGCCCGCGCATGAAGGCTGCGGAAAGCGAGTACCGGATGGCGGTCTATACCTTCGGGGCGACCTCCACGACGGCGGGGCTGACAAACGTCGCGCCGCTCTCATCCGACCTGTCCAGCGTCCGATCGCGGATTGCGAACATGGACGTGATGACGGTCAAGGGGCAGAACCAGTTCAACGATCAGGATACGAACTACGACGGGATCATGTCTGCCATCAACGCGGCTATTCCCGCAGCGGGGTCGGGGACCCAGGCGGCGCCGCAGAAGGTGCTGTTCTTCGTGTCCGACGGCGTCGCCGACGAGAACAATCCCAACTCATGCTCGCAGCAAACCGTAAGCGGCGGACGCTGCCAAGAGCCCATAAGTCTCGCGTTGTGCACCGCGTTGAAGAATCGCGGCGTCCTGATTGCCGTGCTGTATACGACCTATCTGCCATTGCCGACCAATTCCTGGTACAATCAGTACATCAAGCCGTTCGTGAACGAGATCAGCCCGACCATGCAAAGCTGCGCGTCGCCGGGACTGTTTTTCGAGGTGAGCCCCACCCAGGGGATTTCCGCGGCGATGACCGCGCTGTTCCAGAACGCGGTGATGACGGCGCGCCTCACCAAGTGAGGTCAACGACATGTGGCGCGATGACAACAGGCAACCACAATTCCTGTTGTGGATGCTGACTGTCATTTTGCCTGCCGCGCTCCTTCGATAGGGTTCGAGAGGGTCCGTCCTGTGGAAACCGCGTGCCGTGTCGAAAAGCCTTGTGTTCGGCGCCATTGTCATGGTGGCGATTGGCGTAGGCCGCGCATTCGGCGCCGACGGTCCCTCTTACAAGCCGGTCAAGGCCGCCCCCAAAGCCGCATCCTACGACTGGACCGGGTTCTACATCGGTAGCCATCTCGGCTATGCGACCGGCTATTCCCGCTGGTCCGCGACCGAGCCGGGCTTGTCGGACTTTACGCTCGCCGGGTCGCTCGATCTGTTCAAGGGATTCGACGGCTTCAAAGGCACCGGAAGCTATTACGTGGGCCTGCACGGCGGCTACAACTACATGTTTGCTTCCCGTTTCCTGGTTGGCATTGAGGCC
>Ga0306925_10001307_pt1 | contig 20197 bp, 27 predicted proteins | sample flu12Cox44000176_FD_203755 | JGI IMG/M metagenome (GOLD analysis project Ga0306925, IMG submission 203755) | Lab enrichment of tropical soil microbial communities from Luquillo Experimental Forest, Puerto Rico - flux8day.12C.oxic.44.000.176 (v2)... | ecosystem: Environmental > Terrestrial >... | reverse complement strand
CGCCCCGGCGGCGATCGCCTTGGCGAGGTCGCCCGAGAATTTGATGCCGCCATCGGCGATCACCGGCACGCCCGCCTTGCGGCACTCGGCGACGGTATCGACGATCGCGGTGAATTGCGGGACGCCGACCCCGGCGACCATCCGGGTCGTGCAGATCGAGGCCGGGCCGATGCCGACCTTGATGGCATCCGCACCCGCCTCGATCAGGGCCTGGGCGCCCTCGGCCGTCACGACATTGCCGGCGACCAGCTGGGTGTAGTTCGACAGCCGGCGGATTTGGTTGACCGTCTGCAGCACCCGCTGCGAGTGGCCGTGCGCGGTGTCGACGACCAGCACGTCGAGCCCCGCGGCGAACAGCGCTTCGCCGCGCTCGATCCCGTCCGCACCCGTGCCGGTAGCGGCGGCGACGCGCAGCCGGCCGTGCTCGTCCTTGCAGGCGTTCGGGTAGCGCTGCGCCTTCTCGATATCCTTGACTGTGATCAGGCCGGTGCAGCGGTAGGCCTCGTCGACGACCATCAGCTTTTCGATGCGGTGCTGATGCAGGAGCCGCTTGGCCTCCTCGCGCGAGACGTTCTCGCGTACCGTGACGAGCTTCTCCTTCGTCATCAGCTCGGCTACCGGCTGACGCGGGTCGGTGGCAAAGCGGACATCGCGGTTTGTCAGAATCCCTGCGAGCCGGCGCGAGCTGCGCTCGACCACGGGAATCCCCGAGATGCGGTGATCGGCCATCAACCGCAGTGCGTCGGCGAGGGTTTCGTCGGGGTGAATCGTAACGGGGTTGACGACGATCCCGGCCTCAAATTTCTTCACCTTGCGGACCTCGTCCGCCTGCTCGGCGATCGGCATGTTGCGGTGGATCACGCCGATCCCACCCGCCTCGGCCATTGCGATCGCGAGCGCACTCTCGGTCACCGTGTCCATCGCCGCCGAGATCAGCGGGATGCCGAGCGCAATTTCGCGCGTGAGCCGGGTCGCGGTATCCGTGTCGGCCGGCAGGATCCTGGATGCCGCCGGGACGAGCATGACGTCGTCGAAGGTCAGTGCCTGCCGGATTTCCATCGGCGCCTCCTTTCCGATGGCGGCGCACTATACACCAGGGCGTTCGCGGGAAAAGCTCGCCGCGGAATGCGGCGCTTATCGGCCACCGCGAAACCCGCTCGCGACGACGTAGGTCTCGGCCGATTCGGCGCGGCTCGCGGGCGGCTTGGCGTGGCGCAGCTCGACGAAATCGCGCTTCAGCGCGACGAGCAGCGCCCCCTCGGTGCCGCCCTGGAACACTTTGGCGACAAAAGCCCCGCCCGGTTTCAGAATTTGCGATGCGACGGCGAATGCGTCCTCGGCGAGAGCGACGATCCGCAGGTGGTCGGTCGCGGCATGCCCGGTCGCCGGCGGTGCCATGTCGCTCAAGACGATATCGGCGAGGCCGCCGAGCGCAGCGGTGAGTGCTGCCGGCGTGGCAGGGTCACGAATATCGGCAGAAAGCAGCGTGACGCCGGGCAGCGGCGCGGTCTCGGCGACATCGATGCCAACGACCGTGCCACGACGGCCGACGCGCGCGAGGGCGACCTGTGTCCAGCCGCCCGGCGCGCAGCCGAGATCGACGACGCGCCAGCCCTGCCGCAACAGACGAAAGCGCTCGTCGAGCTCGATCAGCTTGAAGGCGGCCCGCGACCGGTAGCCGAGCCGGCGCGCTTCGGCGACATAGGGATCGTTCAGCTGGCGCGACAGCCACCGCGTCGAGGACGCCTTGCGGCGGCGCGTGCTGCGCACCTTGACCACCGCGAAGCCGCGCCGTTCCGGGCCGCGCGGACGGCTGCCATCCCGCGCCATGTCAGGCCTGCATTAGGTCGAGGAGAATGCCCTCACGCACACCCCGATCGGCGACCCGCAATCTACCGACCGGCCAGGTCGCACAGATCGCGTCGAGAACGGCGCAACCGCTCAGCACCAGATCGGCTCGCTCACGGCCAATGCAAGGATTGGCAGCGCGGCCGTCAAAGTCGAGACCGGCGAGATGAGCCGAGAGGGCGCCGATTTGCTCGAAGGTGAGCGTGCTGCCGTCGACCAACGCGCGGATGTAGCGCGGCAGCGCCAGATGGATGCCGGCCAATGTCGTGACCGTGCCCGAGCTTCCCAGCATCTGCACCCTGCCGGCGCGGACGTGGCGCAAGATGCGATGGTTGCGCTCGAATGGCGCAAGGGCCGCCGCGGCCTCGGCGATGATCAAGCGGTAGGTCGCCGGCGAGACCTCGGCGCCGCCGAACCGATCGGTCAGGGTGACCACCCCAAACGGTAGAGAAAGCGCACCGAGAATGTGCGGGTGTCGCCGCCCGTCGGGTCCGCGCGCGAGCCGCAGCCAGACGATCTCGGTCGAGCCCCCGCCGATGTCGAAGACGATGGCGTTCGGGATGCGGGGATGCAGCAATGGGGCACAGCCGGCGACCACCAGGCGCGCCTCTTCCCGGCTCGAGATGATCTCGATCTCGAGCCCCACCTCATCGCGCACCCTTGTGAGAAACGCTTCGCAATTGGCCGCGCGGCGGCAGGCTTCGGTTGCGACATAACGCCCGGCAGCGACTTTGCGAGCAGCAATCTTTGCGGCACAAACCTTGAGCGCATCGAGGGTGCGGGTCATTGCGGCATCGGAGAGCGCCCCGGTCGCGGCGAGCCCTTCGCCGAGCCGGACGATACGGGAAAAGGCGTCGACGACACGAAAGCCCGCACCGACCGGCCGAGCCACCAGCAGGCGACAGTTATTCGTCCCGAGATCGAGGGCGGCGAACTGGCGAGCGAACCCACGCGCCAGGGGTGGCGCAGGGCTCGCTCCGGGAAACCCTTCGGCGGCGACGCGCTCGGGCTGCAGCGCGGCGGCCGCACCCCCAACCAGTTCCCCGCTGCTGAGCGCCTTCTCCACCGCCGGCTAACCACCCCATCGAGCTCGACCGGTAATGCTAGCGCAGGCCGGCGGCGAATCAAAACGCCGCTAGATGGCGGATGGGGTCGCACTTGGAAATTCGAGTGACCGAAGCCCGCGCGCCACACCGGAGCGGCCCGGTCGGTATTGGAAGCGACCTGAGGCAGGATCGGGTCACGACGGGTCCGGTCGACGGTTCCGCTGTCGACAGGGGAAAAATCCGTTTCAGCATCAGAAAAGGCCTCCTCGCGCGTCTAAAATCTGGGTGAAATCAAATTCTTGATGCATTTTGACCGACCCTTCCGGCAGCGGAATTCTGTGCCCCAAAACCCGAATTGGCAGCGGACCGGCAGCGGAATTCGGCCGCACGATTTTGACCTGCTGTCTTGGCATGGATAGCGCGCCTCAATAATTGACTTTATCGCATTGATGCGATATGTAGGAGGCACGCTCGGCCACCGCAAGGGGAGGTCGCATCGGCGCTTGAGAAATGGGAATGACACATGTCCGAGACGAAGCGAGATTAGCAAATCGGCTATGGCAAGCCACCCGCGGTCCGCCCGGCAAGAACCTGTCGGCGCTTCTGGCCGCCGCGCTGAGCGAGCCAGTGTACGCCACGATCGACGGGCACCGGCGCAAGATCACCAAACGCGAGGCGATCGTCACACAGATGGTCAACAAATCGACCAAGGCCGATCTGCGCGCCACCAAGATGCTGTTCGACATGATAAAGGAGGTCGAGCAGAAGGCGGCACCGTCGGAGCCTGCCAAATTGACGCCGGCGGATCGGCAGGTCGTCGCGCAGTTCATCGCGCGATTGCGCCGCCAGATCGCGGCCGAGGCTTCGGGCGCCGCCGATCCGTCCCGTTGACCAGGCGGGCCGGCCGCAGCGGTGCGGATGGCTCCGTAATGTCGCGCCCGGACCCCTACACAGGGGCGCGCCAGTGTGATATCGGGTGATCGTGTCGCTGGGCCCGCCGATGTCCCGGCGATCGAGGCCCCGCGGATGGGGGATCGTCTAACGGTAGGACAGCGGACTCTGACTCCGCCAGTCTAGGTTCGAATCCTAGTCCCCCAGCCAGCCTTTTCAATAACTTAGTGGGCCTCCTGGCCGTTGGGTCTAACGCGGGTCTAACCGCCGTAGACTTTACTGTGCTTGATTCTGCAAATTGCCACGCGAGGCGGGTGGTTAGCCGCCCACCAAACCCCATCAATCGGAATCACCGCACCGGGCACATAATCGGATAGGTCGTTCGCGAGGAACTCGACGGCCTTGGCCTAGTTTTCGACCGTTCCGAGCCGCTGTAGAGCGACCAACTCGGCCCGATCGCGATTGCTTTGGCTGCTGCCCGGAACGACCGTCTACATGATCCGCCTGGTGGTGATCACGCCAGGGCGACGCGGTGATGCCGAACGGGCCAAGATGCTGCGCCAGATACCGCGTGTAACGGGCGATAGCGGCTTTAGCTGCCCCATAATGGGGCGTAGCCACCATCAGCGGAAGGTGCCGTGCCAGCCACCAAGCTAACCGTGATGATCTTCCCGGACCGCTACTGCTTGATGATCGGGGTGACCGTGTTGCACGAATAAACGGTCCCGAACAGGTTCATCGACGTGACAAGCTGCAAGCGCAGCCGGGTGAAGGGTGCTGACCTAGGTATCCGTGGGCAGACCGCGACCGCCGCCTGCATTTGCGACGAGCATATCGACCCGGCCCGACCCTTGCGATCATGGCCTCGACGGCCTCGTGGTCATGGACAGCGACCCCGATCCCCAAAGCGGTGCGGCCCGTTGCCTCAATCTCGACCACCTCGAAGCGTTCGAACGCCGTCAGGAGATCGTCTTGCTCAAACCCTTCGCCGCGTGCCGGGCGAAATAGCGGCGATGGGCATCGCGCCACCACGCAGGCTTCCCCCTTTCGGGCAACGTTGACCATTTTACCTATTGACATAATCCGTTACATTCCGTCACAAATGTCGACGACCTGCCGACCGAGGCAATGAAAGGCAGGCGGCAATTTCGATAAACACGGCTCACCCGGTTTTCCGTAGTAGAGCGGGGTGGATCATGCCTGAGAGGCAGTTGCAGAATTTATCGGCGCCAAACGAATTAGGCGCTGCCCAACTGCCTGCGCTCTGCCAACCAAAGGCGTCGTTGATGCTGCCGACCGGGTTCCATTGGAAGACTATGCGGTTGCGCGTGATCGCTTCGCCAAGAAGCCACTGCCCGCAACCTCAAAGGGCCCACAGTAACATTGCTCGTCTAGTAAATGGCCTTAGTGTTGACGCTCGGGCTTTGGGCGGCGATTTGACTGCACTGACCTCTGCCTAAGATCTCTCTGAACCAAAATGCGAGGAAATTTGGAGATGCACGCTGGCCATTTTGAACAGATTTCGGATTGCTGGGCATCGGTACAGCAACCTCCCGCGTATTATCGCACAGCAGCGGCGCGAGCCCGGAGGCTCCAGGCAGATGTTACCACACCCAGAGTGAAACTATATCTCGACAAGATGATTGCTCATTGTGAGCAATTGGCGGGCGAAGGCGAGCCCGGTTCCGACAGGCGGCACGCGGGCAGGACGAGAATGGCGAGGAAATCGTGATCGACTTCAACCTATTTCGACAGTTCCTAGCGACGCTCGGGTTTATGGCTCTCCGGGTCGACGGCCACCGCGTAGCGCAACCTCTACGGGGAGCCGTAGGGGCGTTGCGGCTATATAACCCGGCCTGACCCATACCCGCTACGCTGTTGCCCTTCAGGGGGCCTTCCAGAAGCGGCGCATAGCGCCAGCGGTGATCTCAGACGGAGTAAGCCGTGACGATGCAAGACATGGTAGCTTTCAGCCTCATTCAAACGGGCGCTTGGCCGCTTCGCCCCGTCAAATTGCCATCCCGAAAACTGTCAAAGATTTTCCACAAAGCCTGTGGATAATCTTGTGGAAAACTTGCTGTCGAGCGAAGTCGGATAGAGCGGATCTGGGCATTTCGAGCCTCTGCCTAAAATGTAGGCAATAATCTAATTGAATGATTTATTTTGGTTTTCCTGTCTATTAACCATTTTTTGCGTCTTTTAGGCCGTTATCACACGATCGTCACATTTCCTATGATCATAATCGCTATCTACGGCCGAGAGATTCACGCCGAGCCTCTCTTCGAGCGAGAGAAGGTAGCGACGCTAAAACCTCATCTGCCGCTTCGATCCAGCCTGGCGCTACCGCTTGATGAGGGCTCCCCCTCGCTCTCCCGCACCGCGAAATGACGCCGCGTGCCCACCCTCGCGCCCCGAACTGGAGCGCCAGCCGATCGAGGTCGGAATAATCATCGGTTCGCGGAGCAGAGCGATCAGTCCGCCCACCATCGTCGTGACCCCTTGTTAGAGGAAGGGAACCCTCATGGAGATCGAGCCTCGCTGAGACGTGGATGCGGACAACCCGGCGAGTCCCCTGGGAACGCACACCTAACCTCCAGATCGTTGGTCCCGTCCTCTTTAGCCATTTTACATATTGACATAAATCGTTACATTTGGGTAATATCTCTCTTCGTCGATGAGAAGCATTTTGCCCGATTGTCAGCGACGGCCGAGGGTGGATCATGCTTGAAAACGATATTGAAGCGGCGGTTGCCGAATTTATCCGCACAAAAGGAATTACGCGCTGCCCAACGGCCTGCGTTCTGCCGACGCAAGGCTTGGTTGGCGTAGCCGACCGAGCTGCATTAGAAGTACACGCGGCTGCCCGCGACCGGTTTCGTCAAGCACAAGCTGCTGCTCGTTGGCGACCATTTTTGAATATTGAGGCTCCACGGTTGGGGGACGACACCTAGTCTCGGTCTCTATCGGCCAAATCACGACCGGACCGGAACTCGGTTAGGGGCTCTCTGTTTCCTCAAGTGTTGCTGGGCTCGCTTACCCATTGGCGGGAATACGGGCTGACAGCCGTCCATCTACAGGCTATGAGCGAAGCACTTCTTCCAGTTTTTTAGCAAGATCCGCCCTTCGATACGGCTTCTTGAGCATGGGCAAGTGCTCATCAATTGGTACACCCGCCTCGTCACCCACAGTGACACATCCAGTTGTCAGGAGGACTCGCAAGCCCGGCCGCGTCACGGCAGCTTCACGGGCGACCTGAACACCATTTAGTCCGCCCGCCATCACTACATCCGTGAACAAGAGATCGACAGGCTCGTTTCCGCGTAAAATTTCGAGCGCTTCGCGGCCACTGCTTGCGAAAACCGCCCGATACCCGAGAGAAGCGAGGTTGACAATGACGATTTCGAGCACGTTGGGATCGTCCTCGACGACAAGAATGGTTTCCCCCTGGCTCCGCTCGTCTGCTTCAATCACTCGCGCGGCAGCAGCGACGACTATCCCTGCCGCACGAGGAAGATAAACGCGCACTGTGGTGCCCTGGCCGGGCGCACTTTCTATCACCGCAGTACCGCCTGATTGTTGCGCGAAGCCGTACACCTGCGATAGACCAAGACCCGTGCCCTTTCCCGTATCCTTTGTGGTAAAGAATGGATCAAAGGCCCGTGACATCACGTCTTCCGTCATGCCGTCCCCGGTGTCCCGGATAGAAACCACGACGTACTCACCCGGTTTGATGTTCGGTATCGTGCCGGTCGTATGCTCGTCGAGTACCACATTCCGCGTTTCGATCACCAACCGACCTCCGCCCGCCATCGCGTCTCGGGCGTTCATCACGAGATTCAATATTGCCGATTGGAATTGCGCAGAATCGACGAGTGCGGGCCATAACTGAGGCTCGTTATCCACGTCTACGTTAATCGTTGCCCCGGCCGCCCTATCAGTCAGAATTCTGAAGTCTTTAATCAACGACACGATATCAGTAATCTCCGGTCGTAGTTTCTGCTTTCGAGCAAAAGCGAGAAACTGTTGGGTCAGTTGTGCTCCCCAGTCGATGGCTTGTCGGGCGGCTGCGACAAGTCGCTGGTTCGACCTGTCGTCCCCATTGCGCAGCGACATCATATCAAGACTGCCAGATATCGCTGTAAGGAGATTGTTGAAGTCGTGTGCGATCCCACCGGTCAGTTGACCGATCGTCTCCATCTTTTGCGCATGTTGGAGAGCAGTCTGAGCGCGGCGTAGCGCCTCCATTTGGTCCGTGAGGCGCTCGTTTGCGTCAGCGAGGCGCTGATTGGCTTGGGCGAGGGCCGATGTTCGCTCCGCGACCCTCTGCTCCAGGGTTTCGTTTAACCGACGCAAGGCTTCTTCGGAATGCTTTCGATCCGTGACATCGCGCATGATCCCGGTGAAATAGCGCTCTTCCCCCGCCCGCCACTCCGCGATGGACAACTCCAGGGGAAAGAGAGAGCCATCCTTCCGTCGTCCGGCCACCTCACGGCCAATCCCTATGATTTTTGCGTGTCCTGTTGTGATGTAATTGGCGATATAATCATCGTGGGCATCACGATACGGTTCCGGCATGAGCAAGCAGACATTTCCGCCGACCACCTCAGCGCTTTGGTATCCAAACGTGTGCTCGGCGGCACGATTAAACGATTGGATTATTCCCCGATCGTCGATTACGACGATGCTATCCACTGCGGTGTCAATGATTGCCCGATACTTCGCCTCATCACCCTCTCGGCGCTCTTGTGCCAGCACCCGCTCGCTGATGTCCTCGACGATTGAGATGCGACACGCCGGAGCGCCTTCGTCGCTATGGGCAAGCGATGAAATCACATTGACCCAGACAGGCAAGCCATCTTTGCGGAGATACCGCGTCTTCAGCGTAAAGTGCGAAATCGCGCCCTGGATCAATTGCTGATGTTGTTCGAGCGCTTCGGTCACTTGCTCTGGATGCACAAGCTCAGCGAGCGGCTTGCCGCGTATCTCGTCCAGCGAGTATCCCAGAGTGGAGCAGAGCGCATCGTTGGCTTCGAGTAGCGTTCCCTCCAAGCTGATTTGTTCGATACCGATCGCGGCTTGGTTTGTAAGAAGCCGGAATCGGTCAACCTCCACGTGGGGGCAGTGCTTACCCATATTGCCGCGTAACTTCGGGTGAGGTAGGGATGGGCCGATCGGGTGAGGGCTCGGCCATATCATTACCCTGCCGACATCATCTAACGCGATATCATGCGGACCGCTGTTGGTAAGTCTCTCTCGGCAATCCTGCCCCTCGGTCCTGCTTCCTCAATTCACCGACCCGAGTTGCCAGCCTCTTACCTGAATTCGTTCGATCAGTCTAGAGCATTGCGTGTGTAACGTCAAAAGTTAGGCAAAAACCCGTCAAATATGCGTCAAAGCTCAATTCAATTGAAATTGGATGGCCGAGTCATCCGAAAGTTCGCCGCTCTGCGGAAGTCCGAGGCCGTTCTCGGCTAGATACAGGCTGCCCCAGCGCTGATGATCGTTAACAACAAACTCTTCTCGAAAATTTTTCGCCGTCTTATCCTTTATTCTGAAACAAAAAACCGAAACAGCATGGATCGATTATAGACGGCTTCGTTTACCCGTATGTCTTGGTGATGCGGAGCCAGATCATGTCCCGATCGAAGATGAGGTTGCGATTGCCGCGTTCTTCCACACAAACGGTATCGCGTCGTGCCTGACTGCACGTGTGCTCCCAACCCAACGCTCAGATACTGCCGCTGAGCAGCCTGCATAACCTGCAAAAGCCCAACGCAGACGCTCAACCCAATTCGACAGAATGATTGATCTGCGGCCTCTAATTATAAGGTGGACGAGCCGCCGCAGGGCTGCGGTGGTCATCGCAGTGCGTAGCGGCGCGGTCAGTCTCGAACAAGCTTGCCAGCGGTATGAGCTCTCGGTCGAGGAACCTGTCGACCGCGGGTTGAAAGCTCGGCCACACCAAAGGCAACAGGCGTCCGATGCAGGGTTCGGAGCCAGTTCGAGCGCCGTGGTCACCGACCCGCTGCTAAGGTTCTCAGCAATCACGGAATGGGTCGCCGGTACGAACGCGGTTTTTTACGGCTGCCGAGATCGACGATTCAAAGGACTTCGTGAGCAATTCCGAGGTATTCCTCATAGCGACATCATACAACGTGGGAGGCTCGTAATCCAATATTTAATCATATGTTTCGCCGCTAGTATTTAAGAGCGAAAGCACGTCCTGGCACTCCTCGGTCGGCTTATCGACACCCCTGGAAAGCAGTCGCATGATATACAAACCGAACTTCACCCCTGGATATTGTTAGAGGGTAGAGCGCCCCAGCGGAGGCTGGGCACAGTCCCCATTGATTATTTTCGGAGTAAGTTCTCCCCTGTGCTGCCCATCGAACTTAGGCCCTGCGCCCACGCGATCCCGAACCCCGTGCCGAGGAGGAGGCCCAGTCCCAGCCATCTCAGCATTCCGTTCTTCCCGTTCAGGTTTCGCTTGCAGGTTACAAAGAGCATCGCCCCGTAAGGACTGAGTTTGCGGCATGGGCCGGACGCGAGTTTGACCTAGTGGGGTGTAAAGCGACTTTGACAGAATTGAAGGTAACCCTTCCATGGCGTGGCGCTTTCGACATGATGCGCGCCGCCACGCGGGTTCAGCCCTCAATATCAGAAACCACGGAGGCCCGCACCCTTAACTGATTCCGCGCGGCCACGTGCCGCTGAACTCCCCGCTGCTCCTTCTGCCGCTCCAGCGCAACCGGCTAGTGAGGATGCCGGTCAACGCTCGCGCGCAATCATTCCCGGCGACGATCCGGGAGACCAGCAGCCGCCCAAATCAACACAAAAGCGATTCTAAGCACCTCCCGATCGAGCGGTGGACTTGGAGGCTATCTCCGATCAGGGCGACATCTGCTGATAAAGAACCTCGGTGGGGACAACCGGTGCTCCGAGGAAGGACGATCTGGGGTTTGGGGGATATTGATCGTCCAGGCGGCAAGAGTGATTGAGGTCGCGTTTCGGCGAATTGACGCAGATCAAGGGTCACGACGACGACGCCGTGCGCGAGCCGCTGGCCAGGGGTCTGTCCAACACGCTGGTCGACGCCAAGGCGGAGGACGATCTCGCCCGCCGCGACGCGTTGCTCGACGAATTGCGCGCGCTGGCCCGCGCCCATACCGATGACTTCGCCGTGCGCCAGCCACTCGCCTCGATTATTGCCTCACTGGGATGGAAAATTTTACCGACCGAGTCGGTTAGCACCGGAGCCGACCGACCGCGGTCGAGGTTGTATTGATGGTGAGTGCGATTTGGTGCCGCTACTGCCGGCGCAAGCTTGAGATCACCTCGCTCGTTTGCTCCGTGATCGCGGCGCCCGCCGCGGGTCGCGCTCTTCGGGTGTCGGCGGCCTGGCTGGCTGTGGCGGCGTGGGACCCATTGGGCCGAACTTGGCGAGGATCCCGCGGAATGTTCGGATCCTTGGCGAGAGCCGGTAGCGATCTCTGTCGATCGCATCGGTTAGCAAATCGAGGAGCGCGAGCATCTCCTCTTCCGTCAGGTCGAGGTGCATGCCGGAGCTTAGCTTAGCGCGAAACCAACTCGATCCAGCCGATTACCAAACCGGTGGTGGCGAAGATGATGCCGAGGGCGGTACGCGCGAGGTCGCCCCAGTTCGGCCGCCGGGCGAGCCGATGGATGGATCGTCTCCATCTCGGTTTCGATGATGGCAAAGTCGGTCGGCGCCTGATCGGCTTGGCGGAGGGTGAGGTGGCGCTCAGGGTCGTCGGGCACGCCCCGTAGCCTGCCCGCTTTTAGTTACGGTCGGGTTAGCGACTGCCGAGAGGGACGAACCCGGCCCGTGCGGCCACTTTGTTCAATCCTGGGCGTCCGCCTCGTCTGCTTCCTCTTCTTCAAGGGAGGGAGCGCCTGCCACCGTTGAGCGGGCACCACTTGACGGTAAGAACGCGACGCCCGGCCCTTGCTGGTAGATCCGGCCATCTCGAATGTAGACCGGAATGCCGAGCCCATGGGCGAGGTTGCGGGCAGCATCGGTTAGTTGGTCTGGAGTCATCGCTACTCTACCTTTACTGAGCATGAAGGTGAGCCTCCTCACCGGTGTGATCGTGCACCGGTTAGGCTGGCAACCAGTGTGAAGCAAATCACACCATCGTAAATATTCCCCTTGCCGGCGTCCTCTTACTCTCTGGCTCGATTGAGGGAATCGCCCCGCCCCGCTCCTCACTGCACCATTGCTGATGTAATGTGACGCCCCTCCGGTTAGAGCCGCCACGGCCCTCAGCGCGGGTCCGCCGTGGCGGCGCTGCCGAACGTGATCGGGCGGACCCAGTTCTGACTTCATCTGCCTCGCCGCTGTCCCTGGCGCGGAGCTCGTCTTAGCTGTCAAACGACATCTGGAATTGACCCCCTTGGCTGATTCTTGACGGTGAAGCGGCACTGGCGGAGCGGGTCGTCCACGGAGTCCATGGGGGGGACCCGCGCATCGCGGAGCGACCGCCACGAATCTGCGAGCATGCGCGGGGGGTTACCTGTGGACCCTGTGGGCAACCCGCGGTCCGGGGAGGGAACGCACGGCTCAATCCCGTCCATAGCCGCGCGGCGGCTCGATGCTGACCAAGATCGAGATCGACGATTGCCTGCAACGCCTCGCCGGTGGCGCTGTCGCGCAACGCCTCGGGCAGCACGTCCAGCCAGGCGGCATATTCGGACACGACGAGGACCGCGACAGCGGTATGCCATTGTTGCGCTCGGCTGGCGCGCTAGATTGGGCGCGGCGGGCGAGGCGGTGGCGCCGCGCGGTTGCCAACTTGGCGTTGGCGATAGCGAGCCTGGCGCTCGGCGCCGCTCAACGCGCGCTGACCCTGCGGCTTGCGGGCCTCGCGCTTAGCGTTACTGAAGGGCAGCGGAGTGGGCTTGTATTTCGGCACGTGACGATAATCCAAGGGGCTCAGGCGATCGCCGAGGTGTCGCTCAGAGCGGTCTTAAACCGTTCCTCGAGCCGTCCCTCGGCATGCGCCTTCGCGAGCGCCGCTACGCTACCCGCGCCGGCGCGGTCACAAACAAGACCGAGTAGCCTTCGCGGATCGCGGCACGGCCGAGGGCGATGGCGAGATGCGTTTTGCCGACGCCGGGTGGTCCCAACAGCAGCAAGGCCTCGCCATGCGCCACCCAGCGGCAAGTGGCGAACTCGCGGATCTGCCGCGGATCGAGCGAGGGCTGGGCGGTTAAGTCGAAGCCGTCGAGATCGCGCACGGTCGGAAAGTGGGCGATCTTCCCCGCCATCTCGACGCGCCGCTCGTCCTTGCGAGCGATCTCGCGCTCGACCAGAAAGCCGAGCGCCTCGCCCAGGGTCAGTTCGCGCTTAGCCGCCTCGTCCAACAGGCTGTCGAGCTGGTCACGGATCGCAGTGCGCTTGAGCCGGGTCAGCGAGCCCGCCAAGCTCTCGTGATCGACGGTCATGACCAGCCCCCGCCAGCGACCGTTCGTACTCGGCCAACGGTCGCAATAGCGCGCGCTCCATTGGCGCGACCGCAGCCGGGCGCAGCGGCCGCAACCGACCGTGCGACGCCGGCGACCCCATGAAAGTGGGTCGGGTCGACAATGCGCTGGCGGCGGCCGGTGGTCTCGGCATGCACCGCCACCTCCTGGCCGACGTGAGAGATGCGAACCTGCCCGCCACAGACCACCACCTGCACGCTCTCACCGATCAGCCGCCACGGCACGCTGTAGCTGTTGCCGTCGATCGCAATCGCACAATCGGCCTGCACCCGACGCACCAGCTCGCGCACCGGCGGAACGACGGCCGGCCATCGAGCGGCGCCAGCGCCGCCGCCTCCGCCTGCTGGCAACGTACGAGCGGTACCGCGCCGGTGGTGCCGTGCACCCGCCGGTCGGCGATCTCACGCATCCACAAGTCGAGATGCCCCTCCAACGCTGCCCAACTGATGAAGGCATGGCCGGCAATGGCGTTGCGCTTGACGTAGCCGCCGCCGCGCTCGTCCTTTCCCTTGGTGCGGGCCCGATAGGGCGCGCAAGCGCACGGATGGATCCGCCAATAGCAGGCAAAGGCGTGCAGACGATCGTTGAACCGCACCTCGCGGGTGGCCGCGTCATGGTAATCGACCAGCGCCCGCGCATTGTCCAACAGCACCTCCTGCGGCACCCCGCCAAAGCGCTGGAACGCACCCTCCATGCCGTCGAACCAGGCCGATTGCCGCTCGTGCCGGAAGGCCCGGACAAAGGACCGTCGCGAGTAACCCAGTGTCGCCACGAACAGATGCACCAGCACCCGTTCGCCGCCAAGCGGCACCGTGGTCCCGCCGAAGTCGATCTGCAGTTGCCTGCCCGGCGCCGTTTCGAACCCACCCTTCGACCGCTGCGGGCGGTCCGACAGGGGGAGCAGGCCGGTCCGGGACGGCGCCCTGCTCGGCCCCGCTTTGGCAAGAGATGACCTCCGCAGTCGCGCGGTATCCACCGACGAGCTCACAATATGTCAGCAGCCAAACCGCAAGAATGCCCATCCCAGGTACTCGCGGGATCGGCCGGAAAGAAATCCTTTCGTGCTGCCTGCGACTACCTGGACATGATTGGTTGCACCGTGCATACTTCAATTGTTACGTTTCGTAGGAACCTTCCGCCGTGGCTCAGCGATTCCAAGCTTTCCCCGTCCTTCGTCGCGGCTCGCTGTCTCGCCGGGCTCCTGCCGCAGATAGCCTTGGCTCAGCACATCACGATCGATGGCCGTTTGGCGTCGTCGCAGACGCTGGTCAAGCCTAACTACTCGATCGCCGCGAACCTCGGCAAGCATGCTGGGCACCCTCGGCCAGGTGAGAAGAGTGCCCGCCCGCGGCGGATAGGGGAATGACTCGATGCAAATCGGCACGCGATCGAACCCGGCGAGCGTGGGGGTTTTGGGCCGTCGTGCTTGCTGTAGCGTTGGGCTCAGCGGGCACCAGCACCAAAGCTGCCAGTGGGCCGCCGAAGCTTGCCGATCTCCTGGCTGGCACTACCTTGAACGCGGTGACTTGGGTCCCGCGGTCCGCTACGACTTCCGTCGGCGGAACCTTGAGCCGTTTCATGTTGCAAGCCTATCTCCGGCAGGATGGGAGCGCATCGATTCGTGTCTGGGATGCCGCTCGCAATGCTTTCACGAAGCCGGTAGAGCGTATCTGGACTGTATCGAACAGCAGGCTATGCCTCGAACTCCCAAATCCCGCGCCGGCCAGAATTTGCGCCGAGGTTCATAGCTGGGGTCCGCGAATTGCCGGCGTCGGAACTGCACCGTTCGTTATGCTCGACGGCGACCTTAGACCGGGGAACGCGATACCCGGGACACGTTGACCCCGTTCTGATCCGCTAAGCGGGGGATCGGATGCTGGCAGCAATCGCAGCAACAACGCTCCTACGCGCCTGCGCCATCACCGCCTTCAGCTTAATTTTGGCGATTGTAGGTCAGACTTGGGCACAGTCGCGGTGGGATGATGCCGTCCACCTCGGCGTCGCTTCCTGTGCCGGGAACAACTGTCATGGGGCGACAGAACGGAGCGAAGGCTCGTCGGTCGCGCAAAACGAATATCTGATCTGGTCGAAAAGCGACAAGCACCACCGCGCCTATGCCGTGCTGCTCGAGGAACGGGGGGTGCGGATCGCGCGGAACCTTGGTCTGCCCAACGCCGCGACCGCGGATCTCTGCCTCGGCTGCCATGCTGACAACGTACCGCCAGCCAGGCGCGGCCCGCGGTTCCAGATCTCGGATGGGGTGGGCTGCGAGGCCTGTCACGGCGGCGCGTCGACCTGGCTCGGCGTCCACATCTCCGGCGCTCGCCACAGCGAGAACCTCGCGGCCGGGCTCTATCCGACCGAACGGCCGGCCGAGCGCGCCGCCAAGTGCCTGTCCTGCCATTTTGGCGATCCCGCCGACGACAATCGGTTCGTCACGCACCGAGTCATGGGCGCTGGCCATCCGCGTATGGGTTTCGAGCTCGACACCTACACCGCAGTCGAGCCGGCGCATTTCGTCGTCGACCAGCGCTATATCGAACGCAAGGGGCCGGTGGACGACGCGCAGGTCTGGGCAGTCGGCCAGGCGGTCGATCTCGCCGAGCGCATGGACGCGCTGATCGAGCCGAAGCGCGCGCCCAAAGGTATTTTTCCCGAGCTGGTCCATTTCGACTGCCAATCCTGTCACCACCCCTACAACTCGTTGCGCGGCGAGATCTACACCGCCACCGGTCTCGCTCCCGGCTCGGTCAAACTCTATGACGCCAATGCCGTAATGCTGCGCGTCATTGCCGCCCGTCTGGCACCGGCCGTGGCAAAAACATTGAGCTCGCGGATGCTCGCGCTGCAGCGTGCGAGCAGCGAATCCTGGCCCGCCGTCCAGGGTGAAGCGCACGAAGTACGCCGCTTGGCAAACGCGTTGTTACCGACGCTGTCGAGTCACGATTTCACTCGCGACGACATGAAAGCCTTAGCGAACGGCATCATCGCGCTCGGGCTCACCGGCGAGGGTGTGCGGTATTCCGAAGCGGAGCAGGCCACGATGGGGCTCGCTGCGATTTTCAGCGCCGTCAAATCCTCCGGCAATTTAAGCGAGGATCAGCTAACTGCGATTACCAGGGCAATGAACGGGCTCTATGGCTCCTTCGCATCCGATGAGACCTACCGACACGAGCCGTTCGTCAAGGCGCTAGGGGAATTTCGGAGGACGGTGCCCCGGTAAGTGTCAGCCGCAGCGGAAGGCTGCGGGCCGGGGACAAGGGGAACGCGGATGAAGGGCGAAGTTTCGGTAGTGAGGTTGCATGAGATCGCTATCGCGACTTTCGTCACCTTGACGCTGGCGGTTGCGGCCTGGGCCGACCCGCAAGCCCAGAACAGCGACTCCAAGCACCTCGGGGTTAAGTCTTGCTCGGGGGATAATTGTCACGGCGCAGTAAAACCGGCCGAGCATTCGGCGGTCATGCAGAACGAATACCTTATTTGGTCTCAGGAAACCGATAAGGATAGGGTCGATAAGCACCATAGGGCGTACGCCGTGCTGGGCGACGAGCGCGGGATCCGGATCGCACGCAATCTTGGGCTCCCGGATGCTGTTACAGCCGAGATCTGTCTCAACTGCCACGCTGATAACGTACCAGAAACGAGGCGGGGACCTCGCTTCGAAATTTCGGACGGGGTCGGTTGCGAGACCTGTCATGGCGCCGCTGAAAAATGGCTGGGCGTCCACCTCTCCGGCGCCGGCCATAAAGCGAACCTCGACGCCGGGCTCTACCCGACCGAAAAGCCGATCGCACGCGCTGAAAAGTGCCTGTCCTGCCATTTTGGTGATCCGAGCGACGAAAGTCGGTTCGTCACCCACCGTCTCATGGGCGCAGGCCATCCGCGCTTAAGCTCGCGCAGCCGCACGTCGACCCGCAGCCTCTCGAAAAGCCTCAGCATACGCCGCCGCTCCTTGACCTAGTGGTACACATCAAACGCTTGGTACCCGGTTCGGAGGGCGGCTCGCGACCCTTTCCGGACTTTGGAGTTCACTGGTCTTTAGCGAAGCCCTCCGCGCTGACAGGTTAGTATTGCGTATGCCTCTTTGATCGAGGCAGGCAGCCGAAGCGCTGTTCAAGGTTGGGGAACGGCGCGCGACGGGCTATGCTGGTTTCGGGTGCGATCGAACCTTCAAAGAATAGAGGCTCAAGGAGGCAGGGTGGGACGATCAACGGTTAACCGCGCGCGACCGGTTTCGCCGAAGAGGTGATTAAGTGAGGCGGCGGGATCTGTTTTTGGCGCTGGCCGGCGCGGCGATTGTGTGTTGGCGCTCTGCTCCGGCACAGCAGCAAACGCTGCCGCTCGTCGCTTTTCTCAGCCCGAGAACGTACTGGGCCAATATCGACGCATTCCGGCGCGGTCTCCACGAGCTCGGCTATATCGAAGGGCAGAATATCGTGCTGGAGGTGCGGTCTGCTGAGGGCGAAAATCGGAGGCTCCCAGCGCTCGCAGCCGAGCTCGTCTCACTCAAACCGGATGTGATCGTCACGAACAGCGAGCCGGCGATACGCGCCGTCAAGGAGGTGGCCGGCACCATCCCGATCGTCATGTCGGTCGGCGGTGATGCGGTGGCTCTCGGCTACGCGCAAAGCCTGGCACACCCCGGCGGCAATCTCACTGGTCAGACCATCCTCGCCACGGACGTCCTCGGCAAGCGCTTGCAGATGTTGCTCGAAATCGTGCCGGACCCAGGCTGCGTCGCCGTGCTGGGCCGGGCAGGCGTCAATTACGACAGGGCGTCAGACGAGCTCGCTGCCGCCGCAAAAGCGCTTGGAGTGCCGCTACTGCCAATTACGGTCGCCGACGCGAACGACCTGGCAACCCGCATTGCCGAGATAACAAAGCACCAATGCCGGGCGCTAGTGGCGATGTCCGAGCCGCTATTCGTGCAGGAAAGCCGGCAGCTGATCGACCTGGCGGGCCAATACCGCATCGCCGCAAGCTACGACAATCGGCTGATCGTAAACGCTGGGGGACTTATGTCGTACGGGCCGGATACGGTCGACATGATGCGGCAAGCCGCGAGGTACGTGGACAAGATCCTCAAAGGCGAGAAACCCGCCGACCTGCCGATCGAACAACCGACCAAATTCGTGCTGGCGATCAACATAAAGGCTGCCGAAGCGATCGGTCTGACGGTTCCGTCATCGATCCTCGCCCGCGCCGACGAGGTCATCGAGTGAGGGGCATTAAAACGGGCGAGCGCGCCGCTCGATACCTCGCAACGATTTCGCAACGACCACTACCCTCGTTACCTTCGGAAGCTCGTCGCTAGGCAGGGCGCGGAAGTGGCACACCTCGGCGAGCGAATGACAGCTTACCACCCCAAGCGGACCCCCAGCACCGGTACCAAGCGTCAGATTTTATCCACTAGACCATCAGGATGTAATGCCCACCCGATCCAAAGTGCCGCACTCTTAGTCGCGTCAGTCAATCTCCTGACGACATAGAGCGTTACCGCCTCGCAGCTCAGGACATGGCGGCGACCCGCTACGGAAGTATGCCCTCGACATTCATGATCAGCGTTGCGCCTACCCCGGAACCTGCTGCACGCGAAGGTCTTCCGGCCATTCCGCCGGATTTTCGCCCCTGGGATGCTTGATGCCGGGCCAGGCCGTTCGGTTCGAGCCGAGTTGCTTGACGAAGAGCTTGGCTCCGGCGGCATGCACTTGATCCCGGAGGTTGCGCATCCAATCCGGCTGCGTCGGCCGAGCTCCGGCGCCGCTCTCGCCACCGCAAATCACCCAGTGAAGCTTGCCGAGCCAGGGAGCAAGGTCGACCGCTTCGAGCAATGGTTCGACCGAGAGGAAGCGGAGCGCGACCGGGATCGCAGCAAGATGCGGGATGCGGCGCGCCGCCTCGAGGTTGTTCTCGACCGTCGTACCGAGCCAGACGTTTGCCCAGCCGTCGCCCCAATCGGGCGGAAGCATCGCAGGCGCGTTCTGCGGCCGTTTGCTCAAAAGCACCCAGATCAACGCCGACGTCGCCCGGATCAGATCCCACAGCTCCACGCGCCAGGCCGCCGGCGCTTGATTGTCAAAGATATCCGCCATGCTCGCCAAAAGACGCGGCGGCGCTCGCCGGCGGCGAGGGCGTCGCGGTTCCACCGAAGAGGCCCACGCCAGTACGCTTCGCTCGTGCGCTTGCGTTCAGCGTGCACGTCCCAGAGATCATACCCTTTGTTGTCGCACCAGCCGAACCGTTTGGCGATCGCCGCGGCGTAACATCGATCGCAGGCCGGGCTCACTCGCGTGCATCCTATCCATGGATTGAACGTCGCATGAGCCCAAGCGATTTGCGTAACGGCTCCCACTAGTCCTCTCCGCCGCCAGCCTTGTTGCTATCATGGGTATCACAAAATAGGCAAAATCGCATGTCATATTGCCGCGATCGCGGCATCCGGAAATGGACCGCAGAAGCAGGAGGTGGCGATGAGCGACTTCTCACAGCCAACCTAGAAGGTTGTAATTTTTCATCCAAAAGACGAGTCAGCCTGATTTCAGCCTGCATTTGCAGGAGGCAGCTAGAAATGATCTCAACGGATGGTTGCAGGGTGTCTCCGGTTATCGGTGCTGTCCCGCCGGCGGCTACGCCGTGGCCGGCAGTCCGCCGAGAAAATCCTCGACGGCGCGGTTGAAGGCATCCGGCTGATGGAGGTTGGAAGCGTGGCCCGCATCGGGGATCGTCACCCGTGTGGCGCCTGGGATCTTGCGCGTCATGTAATCGGCGGCGGCTAGAAAATGCGTGTCGTTGGCGCCGACCAATACCAGGGTTGGCACTGCGATCTTGTCGAGCCCGGCAATGATACGGTCGTCGGCTTGGGCCAGCACGCCGCGCGCCGCACCGGCGAGACCCCTCGCCGAGCGATG
>Ga0306925_10001304_pt1 | contig 20209 bp, 17 predicted proteins | sample flu12Cox44000176_FD_203755 | JGI IMG/M metagenome (GOLD analysis project Ga0306925, IMG submission 203755) | Lab enrichment of tropical soil microbial communities from Luquillo Experimental Forest, Puerto Rico - flux8day.12C.oxic.44.000.176 (v2)... | ecosystem: Environmental > Terrestrial >... | reverse complement strand
CGTCGAGATCAAATCGCGACCGCCGGTACTGCTGGTGCACGGCGACCGTGACGACCTGATCCCCCCGCAGGCGCTGTTCCAGGCGACCCAAGGCCTTGCCGCGCTCGGCGTGCCGGTCGAATGGCATCTGTCGGCCGGGATCGGCCACGGCATCGATGCCGAAGGGCTTCGCCACGGCGGCGAATTCCTGGCCCGGCGCATTGCTCTAAAGCATTGAAGCCGTTGGGCCATGGACAGAGGCTCGCCCGGCTCGCTAAAGCGTCCAGGCCGGGGACCAGGGACGACGCCATGGCGAACCAAAAGAGCTTCGATTATGTCATTGTCGGTGCCGGCTCGGCTGGCTGCACACTCGCCAACCGGCTGACCGAGGACAAAAGCTGCCGCGTACTGCTGCTCGAAGCCGGCGGCTGGGACCGCGATCCGTGGATCAGGATCCCGCTCGGCTGGCCGCGGCTTCTTATGCAGCGCAAGCACGACTGGATGTATTTCGCCGAGGCCGAAGCCTCGACCGGCGGGCGCGGGCTGGAATGCGCCCGCGGCCGCATCGTCGGCGGCTCGTCGTCGATTAACGCTATGGCCTATACGCGGGGCAACCGCGGCGACTACGACCGCTGGGCTGCCGCCGGCCTGACCGCATGGTCCTACGCTAGCGTGCTGCCCTACTTCCGCCGCCAGGAATCCTGGAAGGGCGGCGCGAGCTTCTACCGCGGCGGCGACGGCCCGTTGTCGACGCAGATGACGCGGTTCTCCGATCCGCTGGTCGACGCCTTCGCCGCGGCCGGGCCTGAGGCGGGCTACAAATCCACGCCCGACCTCAACGGCGCCCAGCAGGAAGGTTTCGGCGTCCTGCAGATGACGGTACGCGACGGCTATCGCTGCAGCGCCGCCGACGCGTACCTGCGCCCGGCGCTCGCGCGCGATAATCTCACCGTCGAGATCCAAGCACTCACGACGCGGGTCGTCTTTGCCGGCACGCGAGCCCGCGGCGTCGAATATCTCAAGAACGGCGAGACCGTCACTGTGGAGGCGGAACGCGAAGTCATCCTAAGCGGCGGCGTCATCAACTCGCCGCAGCTCTTGATGCTGTCCGGCATCGGCGAGGCGGACGCTCTGCGCACCCACGGCATCGACGTGAAAGTCGCGCTGCCCGGCGTTGGCCGAAACTTGCAGGACCACATTTCGGCGAGCATCGCCTACGCGCGGAAAGAACCCGGGCCGTTCCATCGCGCCATGCGGCTCGACCGCATCCTTGCGGATTTGGCGAACGCCTATTTCGACGGTGAGGGCATCGCGTCCGATCTGCCGACGGGGCGGATCGCATTCCTCAAGAGCAGTCCGGATGTGGCGCTGCCGGACGTCGAGTTCATCTTCAACGCCGCGCCGATGACGGCGCACCCTTACCTATCGCCGTTTCGGAAGCCTTATGCCGACAGCTATGCCTGCCGCGCCGTGGTGCTGCGGCCGGAGAGTCGCGGCAGTGTCGAGCTTATGTCGGCCGATCCGCGGCAGGCCCCGCGTATCCGCCAGAACTTCCTCGCAACCGACAACGACCAAAAAACCCTGCGCGCCGGCTTGCGCATGGTGCGCGACGTCTGCCGGCAGCGGCCGATGCAGGCCTTCATGAACCGCGAGATCGCGCCGGGCGACGGTAACAATGCCGATGCTGATCTCGACGCCCATATCCGCACCAACTCGATCACCGTGCACCATCCGCTCGGCACCTGCAAAATGGGCCTCGCGTCCGATGCGCTGGCCGTGGTCGATCCGGAACTGCACGTCTACGGCACCGAGAGTTTACGCGTGGTCGACGGCGCGGTGATGCCGGATCTCGTCGGCGCCCACATCAATGCGCCGATCATCATGATCGCCGAGAAGGCCGCCGACCTCATTCGCGGCCGTGCGCCGCTCGAGCCGGCACGGCTCGCCAGTGCCGCCGAACTGTCGCAGCACTGACGCCCGCCGCATCGCCGTCACTGCGTGACCGTGATCTGACCGGTCATGTTCGGGTGGAACTTGCAGTAATAGTCGAAGGTGCCGGCGCGATCGAGCACGACGCTCGCGTTGCCGTGGGCCGGGATTATCACGTCCCAGGCGCCGTTGCGCGCGGTCGCCGTATGCGCCACGAAGTCCGCATTGGTCCACTGGACGGTGTCGCCGATGTGAACGGTCAACGGCTCCGAGGTAAACGCTAGCCTCTCGATTTTGACCGCGACCATGTCGGCGCGCGCCGTCACGGCGAACAGGCTGAGCAGGACTGCGCCGAACGCTCGAGCCGCGACGCCGCGGCCTGACGCGCGCGCCTTCATTTGACTTCCGCGGCGACGTGCTCGGCGTGCTGCTCGTGGCCCTGGAAGATCTTCAGGCCGGTCTCGAGCAGGCTCTTGAGCTCGCCGTTGCTCGCCGACGGAATGAGCGTCTTCTCGAGCGCGCCGTTGACGGTTTTGTGATAGGCGACCTCGTTGTCGATATAGGCCTTGTCGAACGCGGCGCCGCTGAGCTTATCGATCTCGGCGCGCTTGTCGGCGGCCTGCTTGGTCAGCGCCATGCTGGTGTCGTTGTTTTGCGGCGTGACGTTGAGCTTCTTGACCAGCGCCAGGGCCTGCTCGTTGACCGCTTTGTGGTCGCGCTCCATGTCTTGCGCGAACGCAATCACGTCCTTGTTCTTGGACTTTTGCAGCGCCTGCTCGGCGGCTTGGATGTCGAGCTGGCCAGCCGTATAGGCGATATGCGCGATCTGCGCATCGTTAGGCTTGGCCCCTTGCGCCGCGGCGATGCCCGAGGCGAGCAGCAATGCGGCGAATGCTCCGGCGAATTTGACGACTGACATACTGGTTCTCCCTTTAACGACCACGGCCGGTTCCAATAAGCGGCCGTGGATTTGCACCGCCGTTGGATGCAGCGGCGGCGCAAAGGTTCCCGGGAGTTTTATTTGGCGCAACGAAGCCTTTCGACGACGGCGTCGGCCATGCGTTCACAGCGGCGTCCGTCGAACGGAAAGGCTTCGGTCAAGAGCGGCCCGACGGAGCGTTCCAGATCGGCGCGCAGAAGGGCGCGCGCCCGATGCAGTCGCGTCTTCACCGTCTCCGGCCGCAAGCTCAGCAGTTTCGCGGTCTCTTCAACGCTCATCTCCTCGATGAGCCGCGCCACCAAAACGACGCGGAAGGCGTCGGGCAGCGCGTCGATGGCGCGTTCGAGGAGCCGGCTGATTTCATGCTGGGCCATGGTGCGTTCGGGATCGAGTTGCGGCGACGGAAACGGGATGATCTGCGCCTCTATTGTTGGCACGGCTTCGACGGTCGTCCGGTCGACCGTGGCCCGCCGGCGGCGCAGGCGGCCGTAGGCCTCGTTGATGACGATGCGGGTGAGCCAAGTGCTCAGGCTCGACTCGCCGCGAAAGTCGCCGAGCCGCGTGAAGGCGCGGACGTAACTTTCTTGGACGACATCCTCGGCTTCGCTGTCGTCCCGCACGATGGCGCGGGCGACGCGAAAGAGCCGGCGATTGTTGTGTCGGATAATGGCCCGGACCGCGGCCTCCTCGCCCTGGCGGGCGCCGGCAACGAGGTCGGCCTCGGCGGCGGGTCCGACGTTGACTTGTTGTTTCGGCATGGCCCGTACTCGGTTCGGCTGGCAATTGGACGCACGAAGGGGCCAAAGGTTCCCAATTTCGTATAAACCCCGGAACAGGCTTCACAATCCTGTCATGCCCGCCTATAAACTACGGCCATCGCCGCACTGCGGCATTGAGTCGAGGTGGGAGCGTCGGACTTGAACGCTCACGTGTCGCCATCGGGCTTTCCGGCGCTGGTGCTCAACGCCGATTTTCGTCCGTTGAGCTACTACCCGCTGTCGCTGTGGTCGTGGCAGGACGCGATCAAGGCGGTCTTCCTCGATCGGGTGAACATCGTCGCCAACTATGACCGCGCGGTGCACTCGCCGAGCTTCGAGATGAAGCTGCCGAGCGTAGTGTCGCTGAAGACCTTTGTTCGACCGTCCACCCATCCGGCCTTCACGCGGTTCAACGTGTTCCTGCGCGATCGCTTCTCGTGCCAATATTGCGGCGCGCGCGACGACCTTACCTTCGATCATCTCTTGCCGCGCTCGCGCGGCGGCCATACCACGTGGAGTAATGTGGTCGCCGCCTGTTCGCCGTGCAATCTGCGCAAGGGCAATTCGACGCCGGAAGAGTCGCGGATGTTCCCGTCGCAGATGCCGTTCCAGCCGTCGGTGCAGCACCTGCACCGCAACGGCCGGCTCTTCCCGCCGAACTATCTGCACGATAGCTGGCTCGACTATCTGTACTGGGACACCGAGCTCGATCCGTAAGCCGGATTTCCGTCACCCTGAGGCTCGAGCCATTAGCGCGTTTACGCGCGTCTTCGACGCGCTATGGCGAGCCTCGAGGGGCGACGGCGGCCCACGTCGGCTATTGCCGACTCAGACATTCAATATCCTTTGCGCCTCGGCCGCATCCTTCGAGGGCCGCGTTGCGGCCACCTCAGGATGACGGTTCAAAAAACTACTCCGCGGCGACCTTGGCGGCGCCGGAGAATACCGGGGCCACTTCGCTCATGAAGCGCGACATCTCGTCCTTGACCTGGTTGTGCGGTTTTAAGCCGACGTTGAAATAGAGGATGACCTCGTCGAAGCCCGCGGCCTGAACCTTCTTCAATGTCTCGGTGATGCGCGCCGACGAGCCAAGCAGCACCGAATTCTCCGTCAAGTCCTCGGGCCTGACCTTGCTCAGCCGGTCAACCATGTCGACAAAATAACGGTAGCTCGGCGGCGCGGTTTCGGGATCGCCCGGCAGCGCCGGGATCACGCATTCCTTGTAGTAGCGGATCTGACGGGCGCGCGCGGCGTCCTCCTGCGGCTTGGTGTCGGCGAAGTGGATGAAATAGCTGCACATCCGGCCGACCGGCTTGGTGCCGTGCTTGGCGCAGGTCTCGTGATAAAGGTCGGCGACTTGTTTGAGGCCGCCGTAGCTCATGGCGGCGGCGAACGGCGCCACCAGGAGCCCGCAGCCGAGCCGGGCGGCAAGCTCGATCGAGGGTTTCGAGAACGACCCGACATAGGTCGGGATCGGTCGCTGCACCGGCTTCGGCGTGATGCGCACGTCGTCGAACTGATAATGCTTGCCGTGGTGCGAGATGCGGTCGTCGGCCGCCCAAAGCCTGCCCACTACTTCGAGACCTTCTTCGAAGATGCCCTGGTTGTCGTCGAACGACACATGGAACGGCAGATATTCGCGACGGTCATAGCCGCGGCCAGCGGCGAACACGACGCGGCCATTGGAGAGAAGATCGAGCGTCGCCCATTGCTCAGCGACGCGGATCGGATTGTGCAGCGGCAGCACCGTGACCGCGGGCGCGAGCTTGATCCGCGTGGTGGTGGCGGCGACGTGCGCCAACACCAGATCCGGGCACGACAGCACGCCGAGCGAGTTGAAATGATGCTCGCCGATCCAGGCCGAGTGCATGCCGAGCTTTTCGGCATGGAGCGTTTCGGCGCTGATGTCGGCGACGAACTGGTTCGAGGTGCGGGCGTTGTTTTCGTAGTGATTGTCGCTCAGCGTGAAATAGCCGAATTCCATGGGCGCCTCCCGCGGATGAGTTGGCACAGCTGGGAACGTTCGACGGCTGCGATTTCCATTGCCAAGACCGCAATAATAGTTGATAATGCATTAGTTGTAAATGCATGAATCGCCTACCTACCGCTGGATTTGCCCGTGGGAACGCATCCGGAAAAACTCGATCTCGCCGACTATCTGCCCTACCTGGTCAACCGGGTCGGCACCATCATCGCCGACCAGTTCGGACAGGAAGCCTTGGCGGCCCATGGGCTTAGCATCGCCATGTGGCGGGTCATGGCGGTGCTGTCGAGTGCCGGGGCGCAGCGTCAGATCGACCTTGCGGAACTGACCTCGACCGACGCCTCCACCCTGTCACGGCTGGTGACGCGCCTCACTCGGCTAAATCTCGTCACGCGCACGCGCTCGGCCAGCAGCAACCGCGAGGTCGCGGTGAAACTGTCCACGAGAGGCGACGCCCTGGTTGGCCGCTTGATCCCGATCGCGAAGGCCTACGAAGCAACCGCTATCGCCGGCCTGCCGCCGCAGGAGCTTGCCGTGCTCAAGCGCTGCCTGCGCCGCGTCTATTGCAACATGCAGGACTACCGTGCGCGGACGGGCCAACGCGAAACGCGCGGCGGCCGCGCGGCGTGAACGCTGCCGGATTGCACTGACGCTCAATCCGAGCCGCCCGCCCCGTTGCGATTGAGCTGGTCCTTCATCTCTTTCCCCATGCGAAACGCCGGCGCGACTTTCCGTGGCACTTCGACCGCGGTGCGGGTCTTGGGATTATGGCCGATATGTGCATCCCGCACTTTCACGGTAAAAGTTCCAAAGCCGCGCAGCTCGATCCTGTCGCCGCGCGCCATGGCCGCGGTGATTTCGTCGAAAATGGCGTCGACGAGCTTTTCGACTTCGGCCCTATAAAGATGCGGGCAAAGGCCAGCGACACGCGTAATGAGCTCGGACTTGACCATCGCGACTCCCCCGGTACGCCACAAAAATCCCCGAGCGGTCAGGCAGCCAAATGTTGATGGTCGAAAGCGGGCCGCCAAACGTTCGACGTCTGGCTTTGTTGCGGCCGCCACAAAATTTCCGGAGGACGGCCACGAGTGGCGCAGGCTTCGCTCTGTCGACTCGCAGGCCTATGGCGCTTTGCAGGCGACGATCGTGCCCGGCCGCGGGCGGCCGGCAACGGAAGGCGGCGCAAAGATGGCGATATACGCGTCGCTGCCTGTCAGGCGATTGAAATTCAACTCCCGATAGCCGACGGCGTGGAGCTCGCAGCGCAAGAGAGTTGGCGGCGTACCGTGCGACTGCGTCGCCGCGAACGTGTCGACGATACCGATCCGCGCGCCGGCTTTGAGCGCCGGGACGAGGTTGTAGAGCAAGGCATAGGGCTGCGCGATCTCGTGATACATATGCACCAGGATCGCGAGGTCGAGCGCCTGCATCGGCAGCTTCGGGTCGTGTGCCTCGCCCTGGACGATGTCGACGTTCTGCAATCCGAGCGCGTCGACGCGTTGACGCAAGCCTTGCAGATAGTCCGGCGCCACATCTTCGGCGATGACCCGGCCGCCCGGACCGACGATCGGCGACAGCCGCACGACGTAATAGCCGCTGCCCGCGCCGATATCGGCGAGAGTCATGCCGGATTTGATGCCAAGGCGGGAAACGAGCTGCTGCGGCTCACCGGCATGGTCGCGTTCGCTTTCGCTGTGCCAGATCGGGCTGATGATGTCCGCGACCGGTCGATCAGGCTTCGGAAACGCATCTGCCGGTGCGCCCACTGCCGTCGCGGCGTCCTGCGCGGCGGCGGACAGCGCGAACGCGGCGGCGAAGACGACGCCGAGCGTCACCTGTAAGGCGCCGAAAGTCACCGGCAACAATCCGGACGGTGGACGACGTTACCAGCCGTCCGGACGGGTCCGGCACGGCGGCCCGACCAGGACATGGGGGCACTGGTCGCTGATGATGCCGGAGCCGGCGGGAGCGACATTGTAGGTCGGCGCATTGCCGCGGACGACGCGATGGCCGGTTGCCGCCAATGCCGGCGCGGTGGCGGCGAGAACTAGAGCGACGCAAAGCGCAATTTTGGCCGTGCTCGGCATCTCGGTGCCTCCGGTTGACCCTCTCGCTACCAGATAGGGACTGAGATGTTGAACAGCCAGACGGCCCGAATATTCCCGCGCCGCGCCCTACTCCACCTTCGAGCCCGGCGCTGAGTCCTCGAACACCGTGTGCGCCGGCGGGGTGCCGGAAAAGCCGAGCTCGCTCCAGCGCGCGACCACCTGCTCGTAGGTTTCCTTCGACAATTTGGTGCGCTTGGAGAAATTCTTGATGTGGCGGTAGTCCATGCAGGCGTTGATCAACGCCTTGGAGCCCCATGGCCGGATCTCCGGCGGATTGAGGCTCGGGTCGAGGAACGTGCTCCAGGTCTCGCGCAGAATGTCGATCGACTGCGCCGGGCGCGAGCGTGTCGCCATAGCCCATAGCACCTGGCCCACATTGGTCGGATCGACGTCGTCGTCGACGACGATCACGTACTTTCCGAAATAGGCGCCGCCGACGCATTGCGCGGCGAGCGCCATCACCTGCGGCGCGTGGCCGGGATACATTTGTTTGATCGAGACGACGGTGATGCCCCAGCCGGCGGCTTCCGGGATCGACCACACGCCCTGAATGCCGGGCACGCCGAGCTTTTGCAGGTCCGACCAGATCGCAGCCGACCGCAGCGCCGCCCAGAACAGGCCGGCTTCGTTGGCCGGACCATCGGCCATCAGCGCGCAGGTGAGCGTCGGATTGTTGCGGAAGCGCACCTTCTCGACCCGCATGTACGGCGTGGCGCCGCTCGGCCGGCCGTAATAGCCGGTGAATTCGCCGAACGGGCCTTCGGCAAAGGTCTCGTCAGGATAAACAAAACCTTCGAGGATGATCTCGGCGCGCGCCGGCAGCGGCAGGCCGGTAACGTCGCCGCGGAACAGCTCGATCGGCGCGCCGTTGATGCCGCCGTAATATTCGTACTCGCTTTCGGTCTTAGGAAAGCTCGTCGCGGCGACGAGAAACAGCAGCGGATCGATGCCGTAGGCGGCGGCGATCGGCATGGGCTTGCCCATCCTCCACCACTTCTCGCGGTCCAGCGTCGCGTCCTTGCCCGGCGAGGTGTAGACGCCGACCTCGCGCGGGCCTTTGATCATCATGCGGTAAGTGCCGACATTGATGCGGCCGGTCTCGGGGCACTGCGTCACCACCGCGTCGCCGGTGCCGAGATAAAGCCCGCCGTCGAGCGGCCACATGCGCTGCGCTGGAAATTTGCGGATGTCGATCGCTTCGCCGGTGACGACGTTCTGATTGCAGATCGCGGTCTCGGGCGCGACCTCCTTGGGCTTCATGATGCGGCCCATCTTGCGCTGCAGCGCCTGCACCGCCTTCAGCGGATGATCGACCGGAGCTTCGCCGATCATCAGGCAGAAGCGCGACAGGTTGCAGCCGATCATGTTGTAGAGCGCGCGCTGGCCGGGATGGCCCTTGATGTTCTCGAACAGGAGCGCCGGGCTCTTCTCGCTACCGACCAGATAGGTGATGGTTGCGGCTTCGAGGTCGGGATCCACTTCGGCGGTGATGCGCCTGAGTTCGCCCATGGCCTCGACCTTGGCGAGCCATTCGTCGAGGTCGGACGCGTTTGGGCTTCTGATCGCTGCGGGCCTGCCATCGCCCGCTACCGCTTGCTTGTCCGGGGCAATCGGTACGCTCATGTCCATGGGAGGTTCTCACACTAGCCGCTTGTTTGCGCATCATAGGGCAGGCCGCCAAGTCATACGATAGCCATTTGCCGTTTGGCGGCGGCGCCGAGTCATGCCAGCATTGCGGCGCAAGGGAGAATGTCGTCGATGTCAGTGAACCCGAATCCGATCGGAGGCGGCCAGATCGGCCGCTCGGTGCCGCGGCTTGAAGCACGCGAAAAAGTCACCGGCCGCGCTGAATACACCCACCTGATGCGGCTGCCGGGGATGCTCTACGGCAAGATCTTCCGCTCGACCGTGGCGCACGGCCGCATCAAGTCGATCGACACGTCGGCGGCGAAGGCGATGCCCGGCGTGTTCCGCGTCATCACTGCGGACGACGTCATTAAGGTGATTCCGAATCCCTATTACGGACCGGCTTTCCACGACCAGCCGATCCTCGCGATGGAGAAGGTGCGCTTCGTCGGCGAGCCGGTCGCCGTCGTGCTCGCCGCCGACCCCCATGTCGCCGAAGCTGCGACCCACGCCATCATCGCCGAATACGAGGAGCTACCTCCGGTCTACGACGAAGTCGAGGCGATGACGGCGAACGCCTACGTGCACGACGAGCTGAAGCCGGCCGCGACCTTCGCCGATCTCAAGCATCTGAAGGGCCAGAAGAACACTAACCTCGCGCTCAATGCCAAGCTGCGCCGCGGCGACGTCGATAAAGCCTTTGCCGAAGCCGCGCAGGTGTTCGAGCACGAATTCCGCACGCAAAAATGCCTGCACGTGCCGTTCGAGCCGTTCTGCTCGATCGCCGACTACAAGGAGTCCAGCCTGACCATATATTCGGGCGCGCAGGGGCCGTCGTTCGTGCGTGCCGAGATCGCGCGGCTGCTCGGCTTGGCGGAAAACAAGGTGCGCATCCGCGTGCCGTATCTCGGCGGCGGCTACGGCGGCAAGCTCTACATCAAGCTCGAAGCGCTGGTGACGGCGTGCTCGATGATCGCGCGGCGGCCGGTCAAGATCGCGCTCACCATGGAGGAGCAGTTTTATCAGATCACCAAGCATCCGGCGACCGTGCGGCTGAAGACCGGAGTCGACAGGCAGGGCCGCATCACCGCGCGCAAGTGCGAGGTGTTCTGGAATGGCGGCGCCTATGCGGATATCGGTCCGCGCGTCACCCATAAATCCGGCTTCACCGCAGCAGGTCCTTACGACATCGACAATGTCTGGATCGACTCCTATGCGATGTACACCAACATGACGCCGGCCGGCGCGCTGCGCGGCTTCGGCATGCCGCAGCTCACCTTCGCGTACGAGAGCCACACCGACATGATGGCGCGGGCGCTCAACGTCGACCCAGTTGCGTTCCGCCGCAACAACGTGCTGCGCAACGGCCGGCCGCAGGCGACCGGCACGATCCTCAAAGACGCAGCGCTCGAGCCGATCCTCGATCACGTCGCCGACCGGATGCGCTGGACGGAAAAATTCGACCGCGGCAGCGATGCGTTCAAGCGCGGCCGCGGCATTGCCTTCGCGCTGAAGGCCTGCGTGTCGCCGACCACGTCCGTCGCCATCATCAACGTCAGCGCCGATGGCAGCCCGACGCTTTACATCTCAACCGTTGACATGGGCCAAGGCTCCGACACCGGCATGGCGCAGATCGTCGGCGAGGTTTTGAACGTGCCGGCGGAATCCGTCCGTGTCATCGCCCGCGACACCGACGTCACGCCCTACGACATGGGTACGCTCGGCTCGCGCTCGCTGTTCCACATGGGCCACGCCGTCAAGCTCGCCGCCGAGGACGCGCGCAGCAAGATCGAGGCGCTGCGCCGCGAGGTCGGCGAGCCCGAAGGCAGCAACACGCCGATCTCCGGATTGTTCGTAAAAAAATACGGCATGAAGGCCGGCAACATCGTCGGCTCCGGCAGCTACCGGCCGGACTATGTGACGCCCGATCACGACACCGGGCTGTCGCCCGAGATCACGCCGTTCTGGATGGTGGCCGGCACCGGCGCCGAGGTCGAGGTCGACACCGAGACCGGCCGCGTACGCATCCTCAAGCTCGTCAACGCGGTCGACTGCGGGCGCCTGGTTAATCCGCGCATCGTTGAGACGCAGATTTCCGGCGCCGCCCTGATGCAGCTCGGCTTCACCATGTACGAGCGTATCAATCTCGACAACGGCCAGATCACCAATGCGTCGCTCGCCGACTACAAGATTCCCGGCATCGGCGACGTGCCGCCGATGGTCAACGAGGCGATCGACGCGTTCCAGCACAACGCGCCGTTTGGCGCGAAGGGCGTCGGCGAATCCTCGACCATGCCGCTGTCGCCGGCCATCGCCAATGCCATCGACGACGCGGTCGGCGTGCGGCTGACCGAGCTGCCGCTGACGGCGGAGGCAGTGTTCCGCGCGCTGCGCGAGAAAGACGGCCAGCCGCTCGCGGCGGAGTGACGGGCGCTAGCCCACGCTGCGCCCGATTGCCCGCTTTCCTTGAGCACGCCGCTGCCATAGGCTTCGCCCCGCAATAAGAAACACCGGGGAGGAATCGATGGCCGACGCGGCGGAAGTCCAAGTCTCGCATTTCCTGGACGAATACGGGCTCGGGTCGTTTCAGATCAAGCTGATCATCTGGTCGGTCCTGATTGCCATCATCGACGGTTACGACATCGGCGCCATCGCTTTTGCCGCGCCGCACCTGATACGCGACTGGCACATTGCGCCGAAGGATTTGGGCTTGGTGCTCAGCGCCAGCAATTTCGGCGTGCTGTTCGGCTCTCAGATCTTCGGCTGGATCGGTGATCGTTACGGCCGCAAGACATCGCTGATCATCTGCAACCTGTTGTTCGGCGCCTTCACCTACTGGGCCTCGTACGCGACCGATCTCACCGAAATGACCTGGCTGCGATTCTTTGCCGGCCTCGGCATCGGCGGCGTCATCCCGAACGTGGTCTCGATCAACGCCGAATCGGCGCCGCGCAACCTACGCGCCACGCTTGCCATCATCGCCACCGGCCTGGTGCCGATCGGCGGCGCGCTGGCCGGCCTCGCCAGCGCCGTGCTGGTGCCGCAGCACGGCTGGCAGATTCTGTTCACCATCGGCGGCATCGTTCCAGTCGTCATCGCGCTGGCCGCGATCCCTGGCATGCCGGAGTCGATCAAGTACATGACCCTGCATGAACGCCACCGCGGTAAGATGGAAGCGCTCCTCAAAGCGATCCGCCCCGACTACGGGGTGCCGCCAAACGCGCGCTTTGTGATCGAGGACGAGAAACAGTCGCCGAGCTCCAACCCCATCTACCTGTTCGGCAACGGCTTGGCGGCGATCACGCCGCTGACCTGGGTGATGTTCGCGCTCAACCTGATGGGCTTCTTCTTCCTCATCAGCTGGACGCCGACCCTGATGGCCGCCGCCAAGGCGTCGCAGCAGACCGCGGCGCTCGCCGGCGTCATGTTGCAGACCGGCGGCACAGTCGGCTCGCTCGCGCTGTGCTGGTGGCTGCAGCGGGCGCGCTTCCTCGCTATCGCCATCCTGTTCGTCATCGCGGTACCGATCGTGGGCTCGATCGGCTATGCCGGCCTGACCTCGACGGCGGCACTGTTGACCGCGACCTTCTTCGCCGGCGCCGTCGTGCTCGGCATCCAGTCCGGCATCAACGTCGTCGGCGCCATGATCTATCCGACCTCGCTGCGCGCCAACGGCTCGGGCTGGCAGCTCGGCATCGGTCGACTCGGCGCCATCGCCGGGCCGTTTCTGGGCGCGCTGTTCGTCGGTCTGCCGATCGAGCGGCTGTACATGTGGTCGGCACTGCCGTTCGCCGCCGGCGCCGTGGTGTGCTTCGTTATCTATCTGCTCAACGCCGCGCGGCTGAAAGCGCATCCGGAGCTGGCGCAGGGGCAGTAGCCGATCGCCAGTTCGTCGGACACGGAGCGTAGGCCTGGTTGAGCAGCCAGGCCACGCGCAGACCCGCGACGCCGCGCTGGCGGTCGAGCGTGGGGAGCACCGCGCGGAAATGGCGACCGTCGCGCACGTTGTTCGCCGGTGAGTGCGGCCAGCAGAACAAGTGGCTTCATGACTGCTCGCTAAAACGGCTCGAACTCGCGCAGCTCCGGAATCACCTTCTCGCCGAACAGTTTGATCGAGCGCATAAGGTCGGTTTCTGGCAAATCGGCGAAGTTGAATTCGCCCATGAACACGTTGAACACGCCCTCCTTCGCGGCAACGCGGATTTTTTCGGCGACCGTCTGCGGCGAGCCGACGAAGACGAGGTCGTGCCTGTAGAGATAATCCGCATCGAACAGGTGCTGCATGATCTCCGAGGCGCCGGGCTCGCCGCGGCCGACGAACATCTTGGCGTGCTCGGCCGCGCGCTCTTCGAACGTCTCTCCGGGCTTCGGCGGCGCCAGAAAGCCCTCATAGGCGCGGCTCGCCCGGAACAGCGCCGTCTCCAGCGCCTTGTCGTCGGTCTCGTCGACATAGGCCACGGTGCAATAGGCGATCTGCGGCTTCTCCTCGTGGCCGACCCGCTTCCAGTCGGCCAAAAACTTGCGGTAGCGTGGTGCGGCGTCGCTGCGTGGATAGACCAGGAAATAGCCGGGATTGATGGCGTTATAGGCGCAGAATTCGAGCGTCTGCGGATCGCGGCTCATCATCCACAGCGGCGGATGTGGCCGCTGAATGGGCGGCACCGAAATCCGCGCCTTGTCGGTGTGGAAGTCGCGGCCGTGATAGGAGAACGGCTGTGCTTCGCCGAACGCCGCGCGTAGATAATCGACGAATTCGAGCGTCGGCGATTTGCGCTGGCCATAGTCCAAGCCGAACGGGCGAAAATAATCCGGATTGATGCCGGGCACGAGTCCAAGCTCCATGCGGCCGCCGAGCATCTGGTCGACGATGGCGATCTCCTCGGCAAGGCGCAGCGGATGATAAAGCGGCACGATATAGCCCATCGGCCCGATGCGCAGGCGCTTGGTGCGCGCACCGGCGCCGACCGCATAAAGGCTCGGCGACGACATCCAGCTCTCGTCGGGCCGGAAGTGATGCTCGACGCAGAACGAATGGTCGTAGTCGAGCGCGTCACATAATTGCAGCTCGCGCCACAGCTGCTCGTAGCGCTGATGCGGCGTCATCTCGGGCTTGGCCCAGATGTGGGAGAAGTGGGAGAACTTCATGGTTCCACCGGTCGATTGCGGACCCGGGGGCGCTCCGACGACGACATGATGCTATTTGCCGACACTCAACGCCTTCTCGACGGCCTCCATCACGGGCGTGTCGAGATTCAGGCGGCAATAGTCCTCGACCTTGTCGGCCTCGCGCGGTAGCGCGCCGAAGTCGACGACGGTGCCGCCGTGCTTGCCGTGATAGTAGCCGCTCAACCACATGGTGACCGATTTGGTCGGCGCCACCGTGTCGAGCAGAAATTGCTTGCAGGTGATCTTGGCCACGTCGACGGCAACCTGCCCCTCGCTCGCCGCCGGCATGAGCCCGACCAAAAACGCCGCCGCCGTCAACAACCGAACCTTCATTTGCACGTCTCTCCCCAGGGTTCCGCGCCTTGCCATCGCGGGCGCGCTCACACCGATTGTAGCGGGCTTGAACCTGCTTCGTCCAATCGCGGGGCAACGCGGTCCCCAGCCTCGGCGCGTTAACGAGGTTGCCGTTCTCACCTGATCCAAGCTTAGCGGCACCGCTACTTCGTAGTGACGCAACGGCGCTACAAATCCGCAAGCGCGCCACGCCATTGCGGAGTCGGCCTTCTGCCGCCCGGAGGACGGTTACAAGGCGTAGTCGATATAGCCGTCGCCGGCGGAAAACGGCTTGCCCAGCGCGCCGAGATCTTTCGACGGCGGCTCCACGCTCCCCGCCTCGGTCTTGACCTCGATCTGATCGCTTCGCGCCAACTGGTTGTCGCTCTTCTTCTCGATCGCCTCGAGCAGCGGAATGCGCGGAACTTCGGTGCCGCTTTTCGTCGAGCCGTAACAGCCCGGCTGGGTCGAGACCATGGCGACCACGCCCTCGCGCATCGCATCGAGCGCGTCTTTCGGCGTGGCATTTGTGCTGCCGTGGTGACCGACTTTGTAGAAGTCGAGCGACGACAGGATCTTTCGGCTGGTGTCGGTCAGCGTGCTGTGGCCGGTTCCGATCTTGCCGCCGTAGAGAAAGTTCTCCCAGTTGCCCCATTGGGCGTCGCCGGCAAACAGCAGGTTTTTGCCGTTGAAGGTGAACAGCACCACGAGGCTCTGGTTGTTGAGTGTGTTGTCGGCCTGACGCGCCTTGGCGGCGAGCATATCGGGCTGCGAGTCCACCACGGCTTGTTCGATGGCTTTGCGGCCGTAAATCTGGAACGCCTCCGGCGGATACTTATCCCCCCTCACCCGCAGGCTGACGTCGAAGGGCTGGATCGGCGCAGCAACGTCGGGATCGTTATCGGTGAGAAATTGCTCGTTTTTGCCGCTCATTTGCTTTACCAGGTCGAGATCGTGCGGCGGTCCCAGAATCTGCGCTCTCAGACCGGCATCGACGAGGTCCTTGGGCAAGGTCGGCGCGTCGCCGCCCTTGTAGTACGAGACCGGAGCCTGGTTCTTGAACCCGCCGTGCAGCACTTTGAGGGCAACCCCGTTGCTGCCGCCGCTCGCCGCGGCACCGAGCGGCAGCGCCTCCCCGGTTATGTTCTCAGCCATGAAAGTAAGCTCGTCGTCCTCGGAGCCGCTGCGCGCCGCCAATGCCATCTTCAACTGCTGCGCCACCATCGTCAGGCTGCTCTGGAACTTGGAGGCGTCTTCGTCCTTCGGGTCTTCGAACCACGACATCCAAACCTGCTCGACGTTGAACTGGGCGAAGATGTCCTGGCATTTCGCAAAGCCGGAAATGTGATCGGCATGGCGATGCGTCATGATGACCAGCGACAGATTGTGTCCTGTTTCCTCAGCCATGTGCGTTACCGCTTCATGGATGGTCTTGATGTCGCAGGCATGGACGCCGCAATCGATCAGGATGTGCTTGGGGCCGGCCGCCGTCCGCAGACTGAGCAAGAAGAAGTCGCCGAAACCGACACGGTACATTCGCACCCGGATCCCGCTCGGACCGAGATTGCCATTGCCCATCGCAGTCGATTGATTATTGCTAGGCGGGTTCGTCGTCGCGGTACCGCCGCCGGCGCGCGATCGCCGTGATCTGCCGCCCGCGCCGCGGCGCGCGGTCCGCTGAGCGGTGCCTTTCTTGTTGGCGGGCTGCTTCTTCTTAACGGACCGTTTCTTCGTCATCGGTCGCTTGGTCTTGCGTTTCGCCGTCGCCCGTTTCGGTGTGCGTTTGGCTCTGGTCGCGGCCATGGTCACAGCCCTCCGTGGATGAGCCCGAAATTGATCTGGAAGCGGTCTTCGTCGTGTTCGTGCGCGACCTCTGCGGCTTCTTCGTCGCTGTGAAAATGCTTCACCAGACCGCTGGTGAAATAATGCATGCGTTGCCGCTTCTCGCGATCCTCATTGATGTAGTTGTGAATGACGTAGCGGATTTGTGGATCGGGACGGTGGCCGTCCTGGTCTAGCGGCTGCTGCGACACAATCAGCGTGACGCCACCGCGCACTGGAAATTCGCCGAGCGCGTCGTTGTCCTCGTCGAGCTTGGCCATCCGCGTCTGCACCGCCTCGATCACCATGTCGACCTTCAGCCCGCCGTCGGCGCCGACGCGGAAGGTCGGATGAAAGGATGGGACCTCGATGTCCAGGCCTTTTTGATCCATCCAGAAGCCCAACAGCTTCGCGTTGGCTCTGATGTATTCGCGCAAGATGTCGCCGTTAGCATTCTTCTCATCGTGGCTCAGGCCGTTGGGATCGCCGAACACCAGTTTGGAGATCGGCGGCAGCGCATCCCGTTTCACCCTGTCCCAGCGCAGCGCATCGTCGGAAAAGAACTTGGCGCTGGTGGCAACGATGCCCCGCAAACGAAACGCCTGCATGAACGCATCGCGGATGCCTTCGGAGTCGATCGGATCGATATCATAATGGGCAGTGATCAACGCGCGCAGGAAATCGCCGAAGGTGATGTCGACGGGCGGACAATAATCGAGCGAGCGCGCACAGATAGTGAAGAAGTCGCTCGCGGTCCTGCTCGCCTCGGCCGCCAGCCGCTCGGCCAGCGGCGCCGGCAGATCTTGCATATGCTTGAGCCCGAAGCCGCCGGCGCGCGCGATCCTGAAGATGTTGTCGGTGCGTCGCAGGTAGATTGTGAAATAAGCATCGAAGATCGCGGCGACGAGAATGGAACCGCGATCGTGCGGTTCGGTCTTGGTCTTGATGTCGTCGGAGTTGGGCGGCGTGCCGAGCGCGCTGCGCAGGCCGGCGCGCATGCCGGAGGCCTGACCGAACTGCTGCGCCAGTTGAATGAGCGGATTCGGTTGTTCGAGCTGCGCCTGGATGACCGGCTTCGGCTGGGCGCCGTTCGGCGAGTCATCGGAGCCGGCGACGTTGGCTTCGGGCCTGACATAGTCGCGATAGAGAAAGCCGCCCGTCTTGCGCAGCGTATCGATCAATATTTCCTTGTGGGAGAAATGGCGGAACAGCGCGGAGATGTCGGCGAACGCCTCGTGGAACGCCGCCACGTCTACATTGGTCGGTTCAGTGAAATATTTGCGGATGCCGTCGATGACTGCATGCGTCGTCTCGTGCGCGATGATATCGTGCGACAGACAGGTGAAGATGGTCTGGCCGGGGAAACTCTTGCCCGGCTCCGTGGTGCTGGCGCGAAAATAGCCGAAGAGGATGCCGCGCGCCTTCGGGCTGTAGAAAGCGTTGGCTTGGTACATAGCATGTGGCATCAGCAGCAGTACCGGGATGCCGTCCTGTGACTTGCTGTCGTGTGACTTGCTGTCGTGGCCCTTGCCGTCATGCTCGCCGTGATGATGCTCGCTGCTGCGCCAATGAATGCGCCGGCCAAGCGCGGCCTCGAACCGCTGCAGCGTTTCAGCGGCAACCGCATAGACCATCTGCTGATGAAATCGCGGATCCGACTCGGTCGGGTCTATTCCTCCGTTGATCAGAATCATTGGATCGTCGAGGTCGACCGGCTGGTAATACGTGCCGTTTGCGCCGTCGAAGTCGACAACCGCGAGCTTCTTGCCGACCGGGCCCGGCGCGAGCTTTTCGTAATTCAACGAAATGCTCATGAAGTTGCCCATCAGATATCCCGCGCTTGGATCGAAAGCATAGACCTTCATTGGTCGCTTGCTCGGTCGCGTGACCGCGGTGGTGGGCTCGTAAATACTCTTATCGGAGTCAGCCCGAGGGCTCGCCGCTCCGCGTTGCGAAGCACGCTGTTGTTTGGCCATTTTGCTGTCCCTTTGCCGCAAACTCGCGCGCCGCGCGAACACAACCTCAAAGTTATTCTTTCCGCCTTTCAATTTGATGTCAATCGCGACAGCGATCTGCTGCGACACGCGTCACTGGCGCGCACCACAGCCTCGGGGAACTATGCGACCAAAAGATAAGGGGGGCAGCCGCGTCGCGACACGTTACATCCGGTTACATCCGGCGCACGACGAACGCTCCGCAACGTCGAAGGCGGCGCACCCTAAAGATTCACCATCTGTGAGGGACCATGCGCGCTATCTCGTCAAATTTAGGTAGAGCTATTGCATTTCCTTAAATTCGCGCAATAATTGTAGCTTACCCGAGAGCACCACAACTTAATTTGGGGGATTAAAATGCAGCCACGCAGACCAATTGTTTCAACGTGTCTCGCGGGCTTAATGTTGAGCACGACCGCCCTTTGCTCAACCGTATTAGTCTGTTGCGCGGCTAGCGGCTGCGTACCTGGCGCGACGTGCCTTCCTGTGACCGCGCAGGGCGTTCCAGCACCAGACCCCGCGCCATACACGGCCCAATGCACGGGAAGATTTCCTGACTTCATAACGCCTACAAGCATGACCTCGTCGGCCGGCCCGTGGTTCAAACTGTCCCAATCGTTTCCGACGACGATCCCGCCAAATGATGCCCCATGGCTTTCGATAAACTTCGCCGATGGCGTAACTGGCGCGAATGCCTACTTGTACGCGCTCAGAGACTACGCATTTGATGGAATGATTGATGCTGACTTCAAGCCGGAGTTGAACACTATACGCCCTTGGTTTCATATGCCGCTTATGAACTACGGTCCTCATGCACGCGAGCCGTTCCACGGACTCACGTCGGAACGGACGGTGACGGGACCAGAATTAGGAGTTAAGCCCGGTGTGTCGCTACATAATTTTGCGATCGGATTCTATAACGCTGCAGGCGCGGTGACGATCGGGCATGTGTGGGCCTCAGGAACTCCAGATTTGAGCAAGGCGCGGTTTCAACAAGGAACGATGTCATTTAAGATTTTGTTCAGCGCCGCGACAGCCGATGATTTTCAGGGACCTGATCTATTGGCAAACGCGCCGCTGTGGACGATCGACACACCGAGTGGCCCTTTGAACGTGCGGCTGATGCAAATGGACGTCGCTGCCGTGGATGATCGATCACCGACCGGTTGGGTCTTCGGGACATTCGCCTTCGACAGCACCGCAACAGATGCGTCACCCTGGCGCCGTTTGCGCCCGGTTGGCTTATCGTGGGGGAGCGATTTCGGTTACACCCCTGCGGATCAGCAAGCCGGCAAGAAACTAACGGAGACGACCATTTCCGATCAAGCGCCTGCATATGCGTCTGCTCACCTCGGATGGGCCGGCCGTGCAAATGGCCCGGTCGACAGCCCGATTTCGGGGTGTCTCAGCTGCCACAGCACGGCCCAATCTCCGGTAGCTCCAATCACTTTCAATAGCGCGTGCACTACCGATGCACAAAAGATGTACTGGTTCCGCGATCTGCGAGGCAGCCAGCCGTTTGGCGCTGTCGATGCAAGCTGCAACCCGGTCACTTCAGGTTCTGTGGCACA
>Ga0306925_10001299_pt1 | contig 20247 bp, 19 predicted proteins | sample flu12Cox44000176_FD_203755 | JGI IMG/M metagenome (GOLD analysis project Ga0306925, IMG submission 203755) | Lab enrichment of tropical soil microbial communities from Luquillo Experimental Forest, Puerto Rico - flux8day.12C.oxic.44.000.176 (v2)... | ecosystem: Environmental > Terrestrial >... | reverse complement strand
GCCGGGAGTAAGCGCAGCCTTCGTTTGGGCATGCGCGGAGCGCGGACGCGATGCCGCGGCGGCCGCGGCAAGCCCTCCACCCATCGCCCGGATCAGCTCTCTGCGTCTGAGCATGGCATGCTCCCTGGTTTCTCGATCGTTCTCACTCGCAAGACCGATGCCTTGGGCGTCACAGCTGGACGGCAGCCCCCTCGATGTGACGCCAGCGGATCAGGCGCCGCTCCAGCGCGTTGAGCGCGAAATTGCAGACGAACACGATGACGATAAGTGCCGCGATGCCGGAGAACAGCGCCGGCGCATCATAGGTCTGCGACGCATAGAGAATGAAATGCCCGAGCCCGGCATTGGAGCCGATATATTCGCCGATCACCGCGCCGATCACCGCGTAGGGCACGGCGGTCTTGAGACCGATGAATATCTGGTCCCCCGCCGACGGCAGCACGACCCGGAAGATGCAGTGATGCCACGACGCGCCCATCAGCCGCGCCAGCCGCAGCAATTCCTCGTTGACGTTGAGCAGCCCGGAATAGGTATTGAAGAACACCAGGAAGAATGTCGCCAGCACGACGACCGCGACCTTGGAGGCCATTCCCAGCCCGAGCCACACGATGAACAGCGGCGCCAGCGCAATCTTGGGAATGCTGTAGAGACCGATGATGAACGGCTCGAGCAAATTCGAGAGAAATCGCGAGCGTCCCAGGATGAAGCCCAGCGCAAGCCCCACGCCCGCGCCGATGCCGTATCCGACGGCGATCTCTGCGAGCGTGACCGCAATGTCGTGGTGGAAATCAGGGTCGAAAAGGAGCTCGGCAAGCTTCGAGCCGACAATCAGCGGCCGGCTGAAGAAGGCGACGTTGCGCTCCGACACGGCGAGCTGCCAGAACACGAGAAAGACGGCGACCAGGCAGAGCTGAGCGAGCAGCAGCAGAACGCGCCGCCACGGCGACTTGCCGGTCCTTGTCGTCGACAAGATGCCGGCTGCCATGGCGGGGTCTCGCGCAAGCGCGGCGTCAGCGGGCGCGTCTTGCATAAAGCGTTCCGGCTTCGTCCTTGACCTCGAACACCCGCACCGAAAAACCCGGGCAGTTCACGCCGCGTCCGTCCGACAGACGGAAGGTGAAGACATGCTGCCGGCAGCGGATCATGGTGTCGTTGCCGACGAGGTCCGCATCCATCAGCGTCGATTTGAGGTGCGGGCACGAGCGCTGGACGCCGCGAAACCCGGTCCGGGTGCGAAAGATCAGGATGCCTTCCCCGTCCACCCGCGCACGGGCGGGGAAGGCGCCCGCGACCGGATCGAGCCCATCGAGCCTCTGCCATGGTGCCTCTGCGGCGGGCACCTCGATCGCGGGAGCAGCAGCGCAGGACGGGGTATCGTTCATGACGTGGTCGTTGGCATCTAGGCCGCAAGCGGGCGGCGGGTTGTCACCTCGCGCAACCGCGAAAGCATGAAGGTGCGGTCGAGCCGCAGGATCAAAAGCCCGATCTGCATGGTGAACGGCTGATCGAGGAAGCATCCATAGAGCGCATCCATGCCCGCGCGCACCGGCAGGCCGCTCTCGTGCAACACACGCCGGAAGATGCCCTGCAGCTCGATGGCCTTAGGCAAATCGAGCCGCTCGGCGCTGGCGAGCTCCCAGGTTGTGGCTGCGAGCGCGTCCGCGAGCGCGACCAGGAACCGGATCTGCGCCGGCGTGAGGGAGGAAGCTCGCTCCGGCACATGGTCGTCGGCGATCTGCAGGAACCAGTTGCTCTCGTCGAGCCCGCGGGCAAGGTCGCAGTCGATGCGCCGGCCGTTCTTGAACGCCATGACAGGCACGATCTGCTGATCGGCCTTGCGCGTCTTCTTGAAGCAGTCGGACAGCTCGAAATCGCCCTCTTCGATGCGGAACACGCAGATGTCCGCGGGCATCCCGGCGCCCAGGCTGCCGGCGCGCTCGGCAAGCGCAAGCGCCTTGGCCGGGGCGCTAGTGACCCGCTCGATGACTTCGCTGAGGGTGAGCCCGAGCCGGAGCATGACGCTCATCACGTTGGCCAGGCTCTTGACCGGCCGCACGATGTTGAATTGCTGGAGGTCGGAGCTGATGGTATGCGGGACGATGCCCTGCGCGTAGGCTTTTTCCGCCACGTCCCACGAGAAATTGTAGGCGCCGAAGCCGACGTCGAACAGCACGCCGCGACGCTGCGCGTCTTTCACTTCCGGCAGCACGTTGCCCTCGCGGTCAATCACCTGGCCGAGGTTGCCGTGATAGATGTGGGTGATGATGTCGCCGGTTTCGGCGATCTTGAAGGCCTCGGGAGCGAGCAGGTGGGCCGGGTTCTGCAGCTGAAACTCGCCGATATGCATGTAGAGCGGAAGGTCGAGAATTTCGGAAAGCCCCTTGGTGAGCTTGAGCGTACCGGTGCCGTAGTCGCCAATGGCATTGCACTTGAGATAGCGCAGCAGCGTGCGGTGCTCCTTCGCAAAATCGAGCCAGCGCGTCACCGGCACGTCGCCGAGCGTGCGCACGTCGCCCTCGATGAAGTTGAGCCCCAACAGCCCCATCGGCCGGATGAACGGGCCCACATAGAGGTCGGTCTCGAGCCCCTCCATGACCGCCATGAACTCGTCGAGCGTGTCGATGCCGGGTCCGCCGGCTTCGACGAATGAGGTCACGCCCTGACAGACGCCGATGCTGTCCGGATCGGAAAATCCCAGCGTTCCGTAGGCGTGGACGTGGATATCGATCCAGCCGGGAGAGAGGTAGCAGCCGGCAAGATCGAGGCTTAATGTTTGCGCCTCGATCGCTGTTTCTCCAACGGATCGGATCCTGCCGGCTTCAATAACCACGTCCGTGACGCGATCGATCGCAAGATGAGGATCGATCACGTGGGCGTTCTTGAGAAGCAGCGGTTGCTCAGGTGGTTGGGTTGCCACGACTCGCATTCCTGCTTGGAAGGTATACGTCCGGCACGGCGCCGCGCCGGATGTGTTGGCAAACGATATGCCAATCCTTGCCGGTGGACTAGGGTGTCGCATTCCTCCAAGATGGCCGGGCGGGGCGCAAAACGGATCCGCTCCACCGGAGCCATGAGAATGCAGGAAGCGTGCCTGTCCGCCGGCGGATGGGTCGATGCCGCGCAAGGGGTCGTCAGCCGCGAAGCCTTTGTCAGCGATGACGTCTACCGGCTGGAGCTCGAGCGCATATTCGAGAAAGGCTGGTGCTTTCTTGCGCATGAGACCGAAATCCCCGCGCCCGGCGATTACGTCGTGCGCACGCTCGGTAAGGCGCCCGTCATCGTCATTCGCGACACCGATGGTGGCGTCAAGGCGATGCTCAACAGTTGCCGGCATCGCGGTGCGAAGCTTTGCCGCTCGGAGGCCGGCAATGCGCGCCGGTTCGTGTGCCCCTATCACGGCTGGAGCTACGAGCGCGACGGCCGACTGATCACCACCACCTTCGATGCCCACATGCCCCGAGGAATGGATTTCTCACAGTGGGGACTGATCCCGGTCGCGCGCGTCGAAAGCTATTGCGGGCTGGTGTTCGGCAGCTGGGACGCCGATGCCGCCGACCTTGCGCGCCATCTCGGCGATTTCCGCTGGTACCTCGACTGCTTCTTTGCGCGCACGCCCGCCGGGATGCAGGTGCTGGCGCCGCCGCACCGCTGGCGGGCGAAGGCGAACTGGAAGGTCGGCGCGCTCAACTTCATCGGCGACAGCCAGCACGTCTTCACGACGCATGTCGGGCCGACCACGCTCAACCCGCTGCGCTCTACGCGCGCGGGCTTTACCAAGGTCGCCGACCGCAGCGTCCAGATCATCACCGAAGGCGGCCACGGCTGCACGCTCAGCTATCTCGCGCCCGGCCTGGGCGAGGACGTCTACCGCACGCACGATCCGGCGTTGACGGCGATCTACGCCACCATGCTCAAGCCCGAGCAGCTCAACGCCCTGCGCCATCTGCGCGTTGCGGTCGGCAACGTGTTTCCCAACTTGTCCTTCATCGAGACGCAGGCCGGGAGCGGTGAGAAGTCGCTGATCCTGCGCCTGTGGCATCCCCTGAGCGGCTCGGAGATGGAGATTCTGAGCTGGGTGCTGGCGGAGAAGGAGGCGCCGGAGCCGTACAAGGCCGCTGTCCTCGACAGCGGCTTCCACAATTTCGGGGTGGCCGGCGTGTTCGAGCAGGATGACATCGAGCTGTGGGCTTCGGCGACGCAGGCTGCGGACAATGCGATTGCGCGGCGGTATCCGTACAGCTTCCACACCGGGGTGCCGCTGCTCGATCATCCGATCCCGGACTACGAAGGTCCGGGCCGCGCGTTCCGTCCGGTGCTGGCGGAAGTCATTCAATTCGAGTTCATGCGGCACTGGGACCGCGTGATGACGGCCGGCTGATGGGGAAGGTGGCCGATACCGAGCCGGCTGCGGCTTTCTCTCAGACCGCGGGTGAGATCGGCGTCGAGACCTGTTTCGCCATCCAGCGTTTCCTGTTCGTCGAGGCCCGGCTGCTCGACCGCCGCGAATATCGGCAGTGGCTTTCGCTGCTGACAGACGATGTGACCTACCGCGTCCTCGCCTACGTCAATCGCGACGCCGAGGCGGGTCCTCTCGCCTATGCCGTCATGGATGAGCAGGCATTCCGGCTTAAAGCCCGGGTCGAGCAGATCCTCGACGGGAAGCTCACTCACGCGGAGAATCCTCCAACGCTGACGCGGCGCTTCGTCTCCAATGTGCTTGTCGCTGCGGGCGAGCGCGCGGGCGAGTACCTGGTGACCTCGAACCTCCTGGTGTACCGCACGCGTCCCAACATGCCCGAAGGCGCGCTCTACGCCGGCGAGCGAACCGACATTCTGCGTCGCCTCGATGGCGCGTTGCGGATCGCGCGGCGCGAGGTGCGCCTCGACCAGTCCGTGCTCCACGGCAGCATGAGCACGCTGTTCTAAACTAACCCCTCGATGAGAGGCAGGTCAGGCCGGCACGAGCCGGTGTGTCTGGCCGCTTGGGGGAAGCGCGCCCAGCACCGCGCCGAGATGGTCGGGCTCCTCCCCGATGGGGACCGGCTGCAGGTACCGCCCGCGGCAAACCAACGTCACGGCGTCCTGCGCGAACGGAAACGGGTCGAGGCTGTAGGTCGTCTCGTCCATCTTGTTAAGCGTGACGGAGGCATCGACCTCCTTGCTCATCGGTACGTGGATATAGACCTCCTCGCCGCGCTCGCCGGCGTGCCGCAGGTGAAAGTAGAGCGCCAGCGTGTCGCAGAACTGGAGGTGCTTGTAGTTCTGAACAATCTGTTTCTCGTCCCGCTGCCTGGAGCCGCGGTCGCTGGCCAGCGCGGCGCGCAGCCGCCGCTGCCGCTCGAGCTCGGCGGCGAGCATCGCCTCGACTTTCGCCTTGTTCGCCTGCGCTATCGGCACCGATACGGAGCTGCGCGTGCGCACCACGAACTGGCTGAACCCGTAGCGGCGATTGTAGAGGCCCCAGGTGTGCATGCTCGACAGCAAGCCGCTGTAGGGGTGATGGCGCTCGTTATGGTCCGGCGAGCCGCGATTGGTGCGCAGCGCATCGTCGGTCGGCGTCTGCGACATGAGGTAGGGCAGGCGGGTCTCGGGGTCTAGTCCCGGCCGCTGATCGTATTCGTCCCAGCCGCGGTCGTGATTGTCGATGGCGTACAGCGCCTCCGGATCGCTGATCGGCTCGAAGGCATCGTTTCCGAACGCACGGCCGATCTGGCCGCACAAGTCCATGTGCTCGACCATGGTCGAGATGAAGTGCGGCTCACCCGCAGGCGCTGACTGTACCATCATGGGTAGGCGGTCCCCTTGCACCGGTAAAATGGCGGATTCGCCTTATTCTCTACGACATCTGCTGTTACGGGCAAGAGCGAGGGAATTTTCGTCGGGGGGAGCCGATGATCGATCGTTTGCGCGATTTTGCATGCGCGCTTGTGGCGCTTCTGGTGCTGGGCGTGGCGGGCGCCAGCGCCCAGTCCGCTCAATCCTCGACCGCGTCTGATTCCGCGGCCGCACCACAGGTCGCCTCCACCAAGGGAGCGCAAGCTGCTGCCCAGGCGGCTGGGCCGGCTGCTGTGCAGATCAACACCGCTGAAATCACGGCTCGCGCGAACCGTGAGGCGGGAGTCAACATCGAGACGACCATCGCCGCCTGGCAGCACGATCTCGATCGGCTGGACGGCGAGCTGCGCGGCGCGCGCCTGCGCTATTCGGAGCTCAATGGGCTGCGCGACGAGCTGCAGCGGCTTCGTTCGGCGATCGAAGAGTTCTCGGGCCATCTGGCGCCGCCGCTCGCGGCCGCAAAGGCGCAGCTTGATACGCTCGGGCCGGCGCCGGCGGCCGGGCAGCCGCCGGAGGCGGAGCCGGCCGCGCTCAATCGCGCCGAGCTCAGCTACCAGGTCGGACTGCTTGCCGCGGGTGAGGCCGCGGTCCATTCGGCCAATCTGCGAATCGATCAACTCATCAATACCGTTCAGGACATTCGCCGAAAGAATTTTACCACCCGTTTGTTCCAGCCTGTGCCCGGCATCTACTCGTACCAGACCTGGGCGGGCTTGCCGAAATACGTGCCCGCAGCAGCCGACCGCGTTCGCGATCTGATGGCCGATTGGTGGGGCGGCATGCCCCGCCACGACGAGATCTTTCGCGATGTGCTGGAAGCTGTCCTGCTGTGCCTGCTGCTGACGCTTGCAGCGTGGTATGGCGCGCGCCGATTGCGCCACTGGCCGCATGCAGGCGAGCCGCCCTTCTGGCGGCGCGCATCGTCGGCGGCCGGGGTTGTCCTGCTGCGGCTGCTGCCGGTCGTGGCGCCGATTGTATTTCTTTACACAAGGGTTGCCGAAGCGCACGCGCTGCCGGAACGCGTCGACTGGATTTTTTACGCGGCAGCGCAATCGACCATCATCGTTCTGGCGGTCAACGCGCTTGTCACCACGGTATTCGCACCCGCGGCGGCCCACTGGCGGCTGATGCCGGCCTCCGACCGTGCCGCCGCCCGCATCTGCGGCCTCGTCGTGATGCTTGCCGTTGTCTACGGCGTGACGACGCTGCTCTACGCCGTCACCCGCATCGTGCAGGCGCCGTTCGCGTTGACGGTGGCGGTTGCTCTTCCATCGAGCCTGCTTCTGTCTGCCATGGTCGTCGCCATCCTTCGTACCCGGCTCGACGGAGAGCACCAGGATGCGATTCCGTTATTGCGATGGCTCAAGGCGCTGCGGATTCCGATCTGGATCACGAGCGCCGCGATTGTTGCGAGCGCGCTTGCCGGCTATCTCGCGCTCTCCCGCTTTCTGGTGCAGCAGCTGATCGTCACCGGTTCCATCCTGGCGCTGGTCTATCTCATGCTGCTGTGGGTCGACGGCTTTACCCAGAGTCTGGGCGACGACAGCGCCGCGACCGGGCGCTGGCTCGAGCGAAAAGCCGCTCTGGAGCGGCGGCGGCGCGAGCAGCTGGCGCTGCCGGTCGGTCTCTTCCTCAAATTTGCGATCCTCGTGTTTTCGGTGCCTCTGATCCTGCTGCAGTGGGGCCACACATGGCCCGACATCTACGAATGGTACCGGCAGCTGTTCTTTGGCTTCCACATCGGAAACACGCAGGTATCGGTTGCCGTCCTGCTCGCTTCGCTGATCGTGTTCGGAGTGGGTTATGCCGCCGCGCGGCTGTTCCAGGGCTGGCTGGATGCGCGCGTGCTCAAGCCGGCCGGGATTTCGAGCGGAGTGCGGGATTCGATTCGCATCGGCGTCGGTTACGTCGGCATCGTGATCGCGGCGCTCGCCGCATTTTCCTATGCCGGCTTCAACCTTTCCAGCCTCGCCATTGTGGCGGGAGCGTTCTCGGTCGGCATCGGTTTTGGTCTCCAAAGCGTGGTCAACAATTTCGTGTCGGGTCTCATCCTGCTGGCGGAGCGGCCCATCAAGGTCGGCGATCTCGTGGTAGTAGCCGGCGAGGAAGGCTACGTGCGCAAGATCAGCGTGCGCTCGACCGAGGTCGAGACGTTTGACCGGGCCCGCGTTCTGGTGCCGAATTCCTATCTCGTCACCGAGAAGCTGAAGAACTGGACGCTGCGCGACAACATCCGCCGCATCGTCATTCCGGTGGATGTTGTCCACGGCTGCAATGCGCGCAACGTCAAGGCGCTCCTGCTCAACGTTGCGCGCGAGAATGCCGATATCATGCCGATGCCGGGGCCTTCCGTGGAGCTCGAAGAGTTCGGTGCGGATGGTCTGCGCTTCAAGCTCTATGCGTTCATTCACGATCTCACCAAAGCCGGCAGCATCAGCACGGAGCTGCGCATGGCCATCCTCGATGCCTTCAACGAGGCGGGCATCAGGACTCCATCCCGAGGGACGGATGTCACGCTGCAGAACATGGATTGGTTGCGCGAGGCGTTGACGCAATATGTCGCCGGCTCCTCCAACGGCAGGAGCACGGCAAGAAACGCGATCCCCGCTGCGCAGCCCCTTGCGGGCCGCCAGGGTGAGAGTGTGCTGCCTGCCGCCCATTCCCATCGAAATGGCGGGCGCTTTCCGGCATAACCGCAATCGTTGCTCGTGCTCGAGCCTGGGATGTGAGGGCCTGATGGTACGCAACGCCCGGCGGTGCAGCCTCGCGGCTGCCTTTACGCTGTTGTTGGTCGTTCAAGTTTCCCAAAAATCCGCGTTTGCTCAGGAAGGAACGGACTGGGTTACGAAATTCCCGCGCGAGCCGGTCCATGACTCCGCCTGGCCCGGAGGCAAAAAGGTCGCGGTCAGCTTCGCACTGTTCGTGGAGGAGTTCGGGTTCGGGCAGGGACCGGTCTTGCGCCCGGATCTCGCAGCCCGCAACCCTGATCTGGTGAACGAGGCTTTCCGCCAATACGCAATCGGCTGGGGCAACCTGCGTGTCGGCCGTGTGTTCAAGGAGCTCGATGTGCCGCTGAGCATCGTGCTCAACGCCGCATTTCCTGTGGCGCACCCATCGATATGGAAGGAGTTTCGCGCCGCGCAGCCGGGGGCGCCCATCATCGCCCACGGCATGAACAACAGCAACGACATTCTGCCGCTCGGGCGGGGGCTCGCCGAGCAGAGAGCCTATATCCGCCGGACTTTGGACCTGATCGCATCCACGACCGGCGCGCGGCCGACCGGGTGGTCAAGCCCGAGCGTCTATTCCAACGGCGACACCATGCAGGCAATGGCCGCCGAAGGCATTGTTTACAACATCGATCAGATGGATTCGGATTTCATTTCTCGCTTGAAGACCCCGGACGGCGCCCTGGTGCTGCTGCCCTATCCGACAGTCACGGTCGACATGGGCCAGTTCCTGGCGCGCATGAAGTCGCCCGCCGAGATCGAGGCCCTCTGGCTCGATTATGTGGGTGAGCTCGCGGCGGAAGCGCGCGCCGAGCCCGGGCGCGAGGCGACGACCGTTGTCATCGGCCTGCACCCGTTCGTGGTTGGCACGCCCGACGGTGCTGCCGCCATGCGGCGCGTGCTCCTGCGCCTGAAGCAGGACGCCGCGATCTGGTTGACCGATACCGAGGCCATCCTGAAGGAAGTCGCCAGGAAATAGTGGCAGCTTTCATGGAAACGCTCGGAGCACACCAATGAGCATGGCGCGCCGAGCATTGCTGCAACTCGCGGGCGCCGCTGTGACCGCACCCGCATTCTCTCGCGTGGCACGCGCGCAAACCTATCCAACGCGCCCAATCACCATGATCGTGCCGTTCGTTGCCGGCGGTCCCACATCCGTGCTCGGACGGGTCGTGGCTGAGCGGATGAGAGGGTCGCTCGGACAAGTCATCATCATCGAGAATGTCGGCGGGGCGGACGGAACCATCGGCGTCGGCAGGGCTGCGCGCGCACGACCCGATGGGTACACGATCTTGCTCGGCGCTTCTTCAACACAGGTCTTCAGCGGTGAATTTTATTCGCTGCAATACGACGTGTTGAACGACTTCCAGCCTGTCGCGCTCCTGGTCAGGGCTCCGCTGGTGCTCTATGCCAGGAAAACGGTGCCGGCGGCGGACTTGCGGGAACTGATCGCATGGCTCAGGTCGAATCCCGACAGGGCATCGGCCGGAAGCTTCGCGGCCAGCACCCAGATCATCGGTTCGCTTTTTCAAAGAGAAACCGGGACTCATTTTACGCTCGTGCCGTATCGTGGCAGCGCTCCCATGGTCCAGGATCTCGTGGCGGGTCAGATCGACCTGGGATTTGACGGATTGGTACAGCTGCCGCTGGCGCGCTCCGGAGCGATAAGAGCCTATGCCGGCAACGGCGAGGCGCGCTCAAGGCTCGCGCCCGAATTACCGACCTTTGCGGAGCTGGGATTGCCATCGGTGTCCCGCTCCATCAGCTGGTGGGGACTTCTTGCACCGCGGAGCACGCCGAGGGAAATTGTCGGTAAGCTCAATGCGGCGGCTGTAGAAGCGCTGGCGGATCCATTGGTGCAATCGCCGCTGGCGGGGCTGGGCTTCGAAGTTTTCCCCGGCGAGCAACAGACGCCGGAGGCGCTTGGCGCGCTTGTGAGGGCCGACGCCGAGAAATGGTGGCCGATCATCAAGGAGTTGGGGATCAAGCCGCCGTGAGGGATGCTCAATTTTTTCTTCAGGAAGCGGTGATGAGCGGTTTCGATTGAAACGTATGTGCCGGCTGCGGCGCTCCTGCAGTCGGACTGAGCTTGACCCCGGCGGCACCCGCAGCAGAAAATCGATTATCCGATGCAAAAGGCTTGAAGGCGCCATCGCCATGAAGGAACGTCCGCCGGCATCCGGCGCTTCGCTCTACCGCAGCTGGCCGCGCTACGAAGCGGCCAGGGAGGGCTTTCGCAATTACTGGTACCCGGTTCTCGAGTCACGGCTGCTGCGCAAGGGGCCGAAGGCGGTGGCGGTTGCCGGCGAGCGCATCATGCTCATGCGCGACGGCGACAGGGTGCGCGCGCTCAACGATCGCTGCCCGCACCGCGGCGTGCCGCTCTCGGCCGGGCGCAGCGAGTTTCCCGGCACGGTGTCGTGCATCTACCACGGCTGGACCTACCGGCTTGCGACCGGCGAGCTGGTCGCCGCGCTGACCGACGGGCCGGATTCGCCGATCTGCGGTCATGCCGGCGTGCGCGTCAAAACCTATCCCATCGAGGAGCGCGCCGGCATCATCTGGGTCTATGTCGGGGAGCTGCCGCCGCCACCGGTCGAGGAGGACATTCCCGCCGAGTTCCTCGCCCCCGAAGCGGTCGTCATCCCGATGATCGAGAAGCGCAGGGGCGACTGGCGCTACGCCATGGAGAACGCGGTCGACGAGGCGCATACGCGCTATCTCCATCGCCGCACGCCGTTCGCGTTCTTCCGGCTGTTCCCAGCCTATCAGACCGACGTGCGCATGGTCCCGACCGAGGACGGCAAGTGGCTGCATCGCGTGAGCAAGCCGGTATTCGGTCCGCACAATTATCCAGGGCTCGGTGTGTGGCCGCGCGACGGGTTCTGGCGCAAAGCCGGCGGGCAGGTGATCGTCGGCATGGCCCGCCTGCCTGGCGTGTTCTACATCGGCCACAAGAACTGGCACGATTATCAGTTCTTCACTCCGGTCGACGAAGACCATCACCTGATGTGCCAGATCGCGGTGCGGCAAACGAAGGGTCTCGGCGCGCTGTGGTGGAAGCTGCGCGTTTGGACCTACATCAGGCTGTTCCACCGCATCATGCTCAACCGCTGGGAGGATGGCTTCATCGTCCAGGCGATGGATTGTCCGCCCGAGCGTCTGTTCCGCCCGGACATCGCGATTGTGGCCTGGCGGCGTTGGTGCGAGCTGCACGCGCGCGGCGCAGACGAGCCCGATACCCGTGTAGCGGCGGCCTCGGGCCTTGCGCCCGCCACGCTCGATGCTGCGGCGGAAGACGCCAGCGCACATGAGCTGACCTCCATCAAGTGATTTCATCCCGCGCGCTTATATGAGGATCCTGGTGACCGGTGCGGCCGGCAAGCTCGGCACCTTCGTCGTGCGCGAGCTCAAGTCCCACGGGCACCACGTCACAACGTTCGACCGCGTCCACGTCGGCGCGCCGGCCGATCGCGAGATCACCGGCGACATCGAGGACATCGAGGCGGTTGTCCGCGCAACAAGCGGGACGGATGCCATTGTCCATCTCGCGGGCATCCCCACGCACGGCCTCATTCCGGATGAGAAGACGTTCCGCATCAACGCCATGGGCGCCTTCAACGTGCACGAGGCGGCAAGGCGCGCGGGCATTGCGCGCGTCGTGAGCATGAGCAGCGAAGCCGTGCTCGGATGGGCGCCGGGGTCGTGGCAGCGCGCGCATCTTCCCGACTATCTGCCGATCGACGAGGCGCATCCCTGCCGGCCGCAGGACTGCTACGGCTTGTCCAAGCTCGCGCTGGAGGCGGTCGGCCGCGCATTCAGCGACCGTTGCGGCATGGTGACCGTGTTCATCCGCGCCCCCTGGATCGTCTCGCCGGCCGAGCTCGACGAGCTTGCGCGCAACAACGGCCGCGCCATCAGCGGGTTTGGCCTCTATCACTACGTCGACGTGCGCGACCTTGCCGAGGCGTGCCGTCTCGCCGTCGAGGTCGGGCTCGACGGCAGTCACGCCCTGTTCGTGGGCGCGGGCGAGTCGTCGGTCTCGGTTGCGCTTGCCGAGCTCTTTCCGAAGCTCGCGCCTGCCATCGGGGATCGCGCGGCAAGGCTCGTGGGCAGCCGCGGCGCGGTGTCGATTGAGCGCGCGCGTGAGCTGCTCGGCTGGTCACCCAAACGGTCGTGGCGCTCGGCGGTCTCCCCCAGCATTTGAGGCTGGCGCCCCGGCGCCTTCGGCGCCGACCTCTCCCCGCCGGGGAGAGGTGATCGAGCCCGCTGCTCGTGCAGAGAAACTCTCAGCCTCCGGGAGCTGTTCTCAGACCGTACCCCAGACGCGGTTGACCTCTCCCCGGCGGGGAGAGGTCGGATCGCGCTCGCGCGATCCGGGTGAGGGGGATCGCGGCCTATCCAAATGCCATCGCCCTGCCTTGCACGCGGAAATATTATGAAGTGCGCTGCGCACTGAGCGTCTATTGCTCCATGCTTTTCGCCTGGGCGACGATGGCCGCGCGGTCGAAGGCGTTGCAGGCCGGAAGGAACTGCTCGGTGTAGGAGTCGGTCGCGGCTTCGCTGCCTTTCAGCGTGCCCAGCTTGACGTAGGCGGCGTGCGTGTTCTGCCAGTTCGTCCTGATGAACTCGCCAAGACGCGAACCTTCGGGCTGATCCTGCAGCGCCTTCTCGAGGAAACGATCCATGATGTGCGCCCCGTTCCGAAGCGCCGTGGCATCGTCCAGATTCGCAGGCCGCGTGGTCGGGAACTCGTCCCAGAACAGGTGGATGGCGGCTGCCCGGCTGGTCATCGTAAAGACGAGGCCCTTGGTCATGGCGCGGCAGTAGCCCTCGAGCTCTTTTGGGTTGGTGCCGGCAAACGCTTTCCTGGCCGCGAGCGTCGTTCCGACCATGCGATCCTCGAGGGGGATGTTGACGACGCGCAGCGCCAATCCCGTATTCTCCGCCGCGCCGAGCATTGCATCCCACATCACCAACGCGTCGATCTGGCCGCTGCGCAGCGCAGCAATCGCCGAAGGGCCGGCGCCGGTCGCAATCCCGGTGTACTGATCGGGCATGATGCCGATTTCAGCCAGGTTCTGCTTGAGTGCCAGTCCGCCGCCGGCGCCGAACGAGGGCGCGCCGATGGTCTTGCCCTTGAGCTCTTCGAGCCTCTGGATGGGCGAGTCCTTGAGAACGACGAGGAAGGTGCCGGCATTGCGCTTGAGATTGAAGAACGAGAGGAGATCGGCACCCTGCTCGCGTACCGCCATGATCGCCGCGGCCGCGGTGGTGCCGACCTGGGCGTTGTCGGACTGGAGCACCTGCGCCGAGATCATGCCGGTCTGGGAGTTCTGGATGTCCACATCGAGTCCTTCTGCCGCGAAATAGCCGAGGCGCTTGGGCACGGCATAGAGGAACACCTCCTCGCCGATGCCCATGATCGGGTGCATCTGCACCAGCGTCATCTTCTTGAGCGCCTGCGCGCCGCCGGCCGCGGCCAGGCAGAAAGACACGCCGGCCGCAAGAGTGAGCGCGAGTGCGGTACGACAGAGTGGGGCAAGCATGGAACTGTCTCCGTGGGTTGTATCTTGAGTTACGTGCGCGCCGCCACCCTCGACCGCTGTGCCCAGAAGCAGTAGCGGCGCTCGATCAGGCCGATCGCGTGATTCATCAGAAATCCGATGATAGCCAGAAGCAGGATGATCGAGAATAGCGGCGCGATCTCCATCGACTGGTTGTACTGCATCAGCAGCATGCCAAGACCGGCGCGCGCGCCGACGAACTCGCCCACCACGGCCCCGATAATCGACAGCACCGATGCCACGCCCAGGCCAGCGAACAGGAACGGCAGGCAGCTTGGGATGATGATTTTCGTGAGCAGGTGCCGTTCGCTTGCGTTGCAGGAGCGCGCGAGCTCGATCCGCTCCGGTTCCACGGCCTGATAGCCCGCCATCATGTTCACCAGGACCGGGAAGAACGTGATGATCGCCGTGATGAACACTTTGCCTTCGAGGCCGAAGCCGAACCAGACCACCATCAGCGGCGCGAGCGCCACCTTGGGCAGCGACTGGAAGCCGACGATGTAGGGGTAGGAGCTGCGTCCGAGGATCGGCCAATGCGAGAGGATGAGGCCCAGAAACGCGCCCAGCGCCGAGCCGAGGGCGAATCCCGCAAGCGCTTCCCAGAGCGTGATTCCGGCATGGTACCAGTAGCCGGCGACATCCCAGGGCGCTCGGCTCAACCCTCGCACGGTGGCTTGCAGCACCTCTTGCGGCGGGGGCAGGACGTAGGCCGGCGCGCCGAGAATGTTGCAGGCGAGCCACCATCCTGCCAGCAGCGCCGCGAGGATCGCCGGCGAGATGGTCAGCTGCGGATAGCGCCGTACAATGCCTCCCTGCGTGACCCGCATCGGCGGGCCGGAAGGCTCGATCTCTCGCATGTTCACGGCTTGCGACGTCATCAGGAAATTCCTCCCTTGGCATCCAGCAGCGGACGAAGGTACGCGACGTAATGGCCGAATCGCTCAGTGTTGATGATGGAAAGGTCGCGTGGGCGCGGCAAATCGATGGTGATGATGTCGGCGATGCTGCCCGGCCGCGGCGTCATCGCAATCACCCGGTCGGACAGGAAGATCGCCTCGGCGATGGAGTGGGTAATGAAGAGCACGGTCTTGCGGCTCTGGCTCCAGATGCGCAGCAATTCGATGTTCATAAGCTCCCGCGTCATGGCATCGAGCGCGCCGAAAGGCTCGTCCATAAGCAGCAGGCGGGGATCCTGCACCAGCGCGCGCACGAGCGCGGCGCGCTGCTGCATGCCGCCCGAGAGCTCGAACGGGTAACGCTGCGCAAAATCGCGCAGCCCGACCATCTCCAGAAGCTCGAGCGCGCTCGCCCGGTAGCGCGACCTCGCAAGCCCGCGAAACTCGATCGGCAGCAGCACGTTGTCGAGCACGGTCCGCCACGGCAGCAGCACCGGCGACTGGAACACCACCGCGGCCTCCGACGAGGGGCCGTACAGTGGTTTGCCGTTGAGCTCGACCGTTCCTGTGGTGGCGGGCAGCAGTCCGGCGAGCAGCTTGAGCAGCGTCGACTTTCCGCAACCGCTCTGGCCAACGACCGAGACGAACTCGCCGTCGAAGATCTCGAAGTCGAGGTTTTGAAGCGCCGTCACCTCACCCGAGCTCGCCGTGGGATAGGTCTTCAAGAGGCCGCGTGCGCGGATCAGCGCCACGGCGTGCCCGACGCCGGCGCGGAGGGAAGCGGCAATGGCGCTCGCGTGCCCCATCGGCTCGCGGAGGCAGGGGGATTTGCGAATGAAGCCTTCCACTTCAGGCCTGAAACATGATGCGAGGCATATGCCACGGGTCAGGCTGCGGCCGGAACCAGCCGGAACGATGCGATCTGTGGCGCCGTCTTGAAATATGCAGTCTGCAGGTCGGCCGAATCCTTGAACGTGTTTCGGGTGAGCCGGCGGAAGATGACACTGGTGGTGAGGGAGGCCTGATCGAAGGGATAGGGATCGAGCGCGATGGTATTTGTGTCCCGCGGCGTGAACTTCATCGGCACGCCGGCGGCGGCGGAATAGGAGAGGGGCACCGGCTCGATGCGGTCGGGCTTGAGCACCTCGCTGCTGCAGATGTAGAGCGACATGATGTCCCAGACCTGCAGCAGATTGTAGTTGATCGCGAACTCGCCCGGATCGAGCTTTTGCGCCGCGGCCTTCTGCTTGGCTTCGCTGCGCGCGATGAGCGCCCCGATCTCGGGGGCAAGCTTGCCGCGCTGGATTGCGGGAGGATGGGTGATGGCGCCGTAACGCCCCTGCCAGAGGCCGGTCCTGTGCTTGGCGATCATCAGCCCGGCATAGGGGTCGATGGCGGCAAGCCAGTCGGGCGCCCATTCGAATGCCGAAAGCTGCGCCGCGTCGTTAGGCACCTCCCGGTAGTTCGGGGTCTTGCCGGTCTGCGGGTTGAGCTGCGGGGAAGTCTCGTAACGGATCCAGCCGCGGTCATGAAACATGGCAGCCCGCACCAGTGATCCATAGGGCCGCGGATTCTCGAATTTTTCATTGCCCCAGTGCGCGGCGAACAGGCCCGAGAGCTGCGCGTGATCGTTCTGCGTGATCATGACAACGGAGCCGTCGGATTCATACCGTACGATCATGGCTGCCTCTCTCGAATCTGCCTGTGCGACGGCGCGCGGACGCCGATACGATTTTCTCAATTCTGCGCCATCCGCATCCTGATGTGTAGGGGCGAGGGCAACAGCGCGTCCACGCGTTTTGATGGCGCAGTCTACATAAGGCGGATCGCCACTCGACAGGCTGCGGGAATGGCAAGATTTCCCATTAGCATTTTGTGAGGGCCGCACGGGATGGCCGCCGCGCGCAAGCTTTTCGTGACCGGGGCGAAAGTTCTGACCGCCTTCGACGCGGCTCCCCATGTCAAAGATATTTTGATCGAGAACGGCATCATTGCCGCGATCACTTCGGCGCAGGAAGTTCCGCCGCCGGATGCGAAGAGGCTCGATGCACGCGGCAAGCTCGCCATCCCTGGGCTCGTCAACGCCCATTACCACTCGCATGACGTGCTTGCGCGCGGCATGTTCGAGGACCTCGCGCTCGAAGGCTGGATTGCGCTCGCCATACCGCCTCCTGCGCGCGTCTTGACGCGCAGGGAGGCAAGGCTGCGCACGCTGCTCGGCGCAATCGACTGCCTGCGCAACGGCATCACGACGGTGCAGGACATGCTGGGTTGCGGCCCGGGCTCCGAGGAGCAGGTCGAGGCGGTGATCGACGCCTACAATGAAGTGGGTATCCGCTGCGTCCTGGGGCTGCAGGTCGGCAACCGGGCGGCGATCGATGGCCTGCCCGGCATACGTGAGAGGCTTCCTGCCGCGCTTGCACCAATGCTGTCGGCCGGTGTCTCTGACGCGCGGCGAATCCTCGATTTCGTTGCGGAGCCGCTGCGGCGCTCCGGCGGACGGCTCACCTTCGCGATTGCGCCGGGATCGCCGCAGCGCTGCACGTTCGATCTCCTCTGCGGCCTGGCCGGGCTCTCCGCCCGCCATCGCCTGCCGATGGTCACGCACGTCAGCGAATCGAAATCGCAGGTCTTTCTGGCGCGCGAGCTGTATGCGAAATACGGCGGCTCGGCGCTTGATTATCTCGACGCCGCCGGCGCCCTCAACGAGCGCCTGTGCATGGCGCATGCAGTCTGGCTGAGCGCTGCCGAGATCGATCGCGTTGCATCGGCCGGAGCATCGGTCGTGACCTGCCCGACCAGCAATCTCAAGCTCAAGAACGGCGTCGCGCCCATGCGCATGCTCAAGCAGGCGGGCGTGCGCCTTGCGCTGGGCGCGGACAACACCAGCGCGGGCGATGCGCAAAACCTGTTCGAGGCGATGAAGCTCGTCTGCAACATGAGTGCGGGCAAGGGCCCCGCGCGCAGCACGTTGCTCGCCGCGGATGCGCTCGCCATGGCCACGACCGCCGGCGCCCAGGCGATCAGGCTCGCCGGCAGGATCGGCAGGATAGCAGTGGGCATGGCGGCGGACCTCACGCTCCTCGATTTGTCGGATCCGTCCTATCTTCCGCTCAACGATGCGGTGCGCCAGATCGTGTATTGCGAGTCCGGTCGCGGCGTGCACACCGTCATCGTCGATGGCGAGATCGTGGTCGAGGACCGGCGCGTGAGGACCGTCGATTATGACGCGCTGCTCGCCGAGGTGGCGGCTCTCCACGATCCCTTTGCAAGGGACGCCGGGGCGCACGCGGCATTCGTGGCGCCGGTGCTGCCGTACATTCTCGATACGGTGCGCGCGCATGCCGGACTGCCGCTGCCGTTTGATCGGTGGCCGAGCGCGGACGACCGCCTGCCGGACGACGGCGGCGCATAGTGCCGCATGCGCGGCCCGTCGTTGTTGCGGTCTCTTCCACTGCTTGCTCGGGGGGTGACGATGACGCTGGGTCAATCGGGTGTTGACAAATCGTAAGTTCACGCTTACGGTAAGTTATGGCTTACGGAAAGGCGCTGGCCGCGCTGGCGGATCCGACGCGGCGGCGGGTGTTCGAGCGGCTTCGGCGGGGGCCGAAATCGGTCGGTGCCCTTGCACAAGGGCTGCCGGTCAGCCGGCCGGCGGTCTCGCAGCACCTGCGGGCGCTCAAGGAGGCCGGCCTGGTGGGCGATCGGGCGGAGGGAACACGGCGCGTCTATTTCATCGATCCGCACGGGCTTGCGGCGCTGCGCCGGTGGCTCGATGGGTTCTGGGACGAGGCGCTCGCGGCGTTCCAGACGGAAGTCGAAGGTGGGGCGGGTGAGCAGAAGGAGAACGGACAGTGACGATGACGACGGTCAAGATTGCGCCGGTGCGCAAGAGCATTCACGTCAAGGCAAGTCAGGCGCGCGCATTCGAAGTCTTCACCTCCGGGCTCGGGCGCTGGTGGCCGCGTGACCACGGCATCGGCAAGAAGCCGATGAAATCCGCCGTCATGGAGACGAAGCTTGGCGGCTGCTGGTTCGAGCTTGCCGAGGATGGTACGCAGACGAATGTCGGCAGGATCATCGTGTGGGAACCGCCCAGCCGCTTCGTCATGACCTGGGACATCAACAGCGAATGGAAGCCGGACGCGGTCATCAACTCCGAGGTTGAGGTCAGATTCGTCTCCGACGGGGCCGACGCGACGCGGGTCGAGCTCGAGCATCGCAAGTTCGAGCGAATGGGTCCGCAAGCCGGCGAGAAGATGCGCAAGTCGGTCGATGGCGGCTGGCCGGGCATGCTGGAACGATTCAAGGCCGAAGCCGAGACCGCGTGAACCGAGGTGCCATGCGAACCTGCATTCTCTCAAACACAATCCCATCTCACAGCAAAGGAGTGTAGACGATGATTGATCTCTATGTCTTTCCGCCGAGTCCGCGCGCGTTCAAGGTGATGGTGATCGCCAATCACCTCGGACTGGAAACGAAAGTGCGCTTCGTCGATCTGATCAGGGGCGACCAAAAGGCGCCCGAATACGCCACGCTCAATCCCAACATGCGCATGCCGACATTGCAGGACGGCGACTATGTCCTGTGGGAGTCGAATGCAATTGCGCAATACCTCGCCGGGATGAAACCCGGGAGCGGTCTCCTGCCGCAAGACGAAAGGGCGCGCCTTGACGTGACGCGCTGGCAGTTCTGGGACCTCGCACATTGGGACCCGGCGTGCGCGGTATTTTTGTTCGAGAACGTCGCCAAATCGGTCGTGTTCAAGCGCGGCGAGCCCGATCCGGCCGCGCTGGCCAAGGGCGCGGAGAGCTTCGAGCGCGCGGCAAAGGTGCTCGATGGTGAGCTCAAAGGAAGGAAATTCATCATCGGCGAGGAGCTCACCGTTGCGGATTTCTGCCTCGGCGCCCCGCTCAATTACGCCGAGATGGCGCGCTTGCCGATCGAGCCCTACCGCGAGATCAAACGCTGGTACGGAAGCTTGCGAGCATTGCCGGCCTGGCAGAAGACGCTTGCGCAATGCGCGCTTCCTGCCGCGGCCGCGGCCTGATGCAGGGAGAGCGTCGGGTCGGCAGCACTTCCCGGACCGGCTCGACGCTTTCGCACGGATTTAGCGCAGATCTCGATGACGTTCGATCATCACGCGGTCTTGCAGCTTGCGGCACCTCTCCCCGCAGGGGAGAAGGTCGGATCGTGCTTGCGCGATCCGGGTGAGGGGGC
>Ga0306925_10001295_pt1 | contig 20279 bp, 15 predicted proteins | sample flu12Cox44000176_FD_203755 | JGI IMG/M metagenome (GOLD analysis project Ga0306925, IMG submission 203755) | Lab enrichment of tropical soil microbial communities from Luquillo Experimental Forest, Puerto Rico - flux8day.12C.oxic.44.000.176 (v2)... | ecosystem: Environmental > Terrestrial >... | reverse complement strand
GGACCTGTGCGCGGCTATCGGACCATCGATTGGGTCGTGCTGTTATGAAGTGGGGGCGGAGTTCGTTTCGAAATTTCGGGCACAGTTTGCCGACGCCGAGCACTATTTTGACGAGGCGCGATCGGGCGAGGAACCCAATCCATTGCAGTGGCTGAACATGAAGCCACCGGGGCACCAACCGCCAGCGAAAAACGTACACTTGGATTTGCGGAAGGCGAACCGCTCCCAGTTGTTGGCGGCGGGAGTGCGGGCCGACTATATTTTTGAAAGCGGCCTTTGTACCGGCTGCAACACGGACCTGTTTTTCAGCTACCGCAAGGAAGGAACACCGTCAGGCCGGCTGATGTCGGTGATCGGAGTTTCAGCTCGGTAAGACACGATTCACAAGTTGGAGATGGATTCGGCGTATAATCGCGCCCTATGAACTTCCATCTGGCACAAATCAATATCGGCCGGCTGATCGCGCCGATCGATGATCCGCGCAGCGCTGGCTTTGTTGCCGAGCTCGATCCTGTGAACGCCCTGGCGGACGCGGCGCCGGGATTTGTGTGGCGCTTGCAGTCGTCATCCGGAAATGCAACCGACATCGTGTATGACCAAAATGACCTGTCGATCCTGCTGAATATGTCGGTGTGGGAATCGGTCGAGGCACTGCGCGATTTTGTGTACGCATCGAAGCATCTCGAAGTGCTGAAGGAACGAGCGAAGTGGTTCGAGAAAATGGACAAACCCGTTTACTGTCTCTGGTGGATTCCGGCGGGGCACGTTCCGAGTGTCGCGGAAGGACGCGAGCGCCTGGAGTTTTACCAGAAGTACGGTCCCACACCGTATTCGTTCTGGTTCTCAAAGCTGTTCCCGATGCCGACCGTCGAACCGGTCGGCGCCTAGCTTCAGGCCAGCACTCTTAGCGGAGAATGGGTGACTTCTCGTAGCGCGAGTTGGCCACAGGCGGCCATGACATCGCGACCGCGCGAGTAGCGGACAAATGCAGGAATCCCGCGATCGGTGAGGATGCGGCGAAATTGTTCCAGGTGCTCGTCGGTGGTTTCCTGGTAGGGCAGCTCGCCGGGATTCCATGGAATCAAATTCACTTTGACGCGTTTGAGCGGCGCGAGCAGTTTCACCACGCGACGGGCGTCTTCGGGGGCATCGTTTACGCCGCCGAGCATGACGTATTCGAAGGTCAGGTGCTCCCAGTTGCGCAGGGGATATCTGCGGCAGGCTCCCAGCAAATCCTTCAGGGGATATTTGCGGTTGATGGGCATGAGCGCGTCGCGCTGCTGGTCGTTCGAGGCGTTCAGCGAAATGGCCAGCTTGGGCCGGACTTCTTCCTCCGCCATGCGCTCGATTCCGGGAACCATGCCACTAGTCGAAAGGGTGACGCGTTTCGCGGACAGCCCGACGCCGCCTTTGTCGAGCAGAATGCGCAGCGCCACGAAGACCTTGTCAAAATTCAGCAGCGGCTCGCCCTGGCCCATGAGCACGACATTGGTGCCGGCGGCGAGTCCACGGTCATCTGCGGTTTCGCTGTCCGGATCGGATCCCGGCCGCTCCATTTCGATGAGCGGGAGCAACACCTGGGCCAGCATTTCGCCCGGGGTGAGGTTGCGAATCAACCCCAGCTGGGCGGTGAGACAAAACTGGCAGTCGACGGCACAGCCGGCCTGCGTGGAGATGCAGATGGTCTGGCGACCCGGGCTGGGCATGAACACCGCTTCGACAGCAGCCGGCTTGGTGCGCGGCTGGTCTTCGAGAGCGGGCAGTACAAACAAGTAACGCACCGAACCGTCGCTCGACAAATAGCGATGTTGCACGGTCGGAAGGGTGAGGCGGGCGTGGGACGCCAGACGGTTGCGCAACGCGGCCGGTAAATTGGTCATCGCGGCGAAGTCTAGTTTCCGCTCGGCATAAAGGGCGTGGTAAATCTGTCTGCCGCGATAGGGTGGCTCGCCAAGCGCTTCGCAAAACACGCGTAATTGGTGGGCGGATTTGCCCAGAAGTTCCACGGGGCCCCCCGGGGGCTATTGTCTCATTTTCCCCACGGTATCGGGAATTTCCCGGAGTGCGCCGTGGGCCGAAAGGAGGTAAAGTAAACTGGATTTTGCAAGGGTACCCTGGCATCGCACGCCGGGGAAGTGCTGCGAGTTCGTAAATGTCAGAAGCCAAGTGGCTTAGTGGCGATTCGCCATTCGCCCATTCCCACTCGCCACGCCGTTTACGGTGTGTCACAATACGTCATGGTCTCCCAGGTACGCGACATTCAGCGTCAGGTTTTGCCCAACGGCTTGGTGGTCATCACCGAGACCATGCAGCACGTCCGTTCCGTTTCTGTGGGCATTTGGGTACGTAGCGGCTCCCGCCGCGAAGTGCCCCTTGAAAACGGCCTCGCTCATTTCCTCGAACACATGGTTTTTAAGGGTACCGATCGGCGCAGCGCCGAAGATATCGCCCGGGAAATGGATTCGGTTGGGGGGATGTTGGACGCATTCACGTCCAAGGAACAGATATGTTTCAACGCCAAGGTGCTCGACGAACACCTGCCGATCGCGTTTGACGTGCTGGCGGATCTGGTGCAGCGGCCGAAGTTCGACGCGGAGGATGTAAAGAAAGAGCGGCAGGTGGTGCTCGAAGAAATCAAAATGGACCTGGATAATCCGGAGTATCTGCTGCACGACGTTTTTACGCGAGGATTCTGGCCGAACCACGCGTTGGGCCGGCCGATTCTGGGCACGCCGGAGACGGTGCGGGGATTCGACCGGGAGACGATCTTCCGGAGGTTCCAGAACTGGTTTGCGCCGGACCATATCCTGGTTACGGCCGCCGGAAACATCTCCCACGAGCAGGTGTTGAAGCTGGTCGAGCGGGAATTTGGAAATTTGAAGCCGCTCGGGACCACGGAAGAAGATGCGGTGCCCTCGACCGCCGCGCCCATCAATCTGGAGCGGAAGCGCGACCTCGAACAAGTGCACTTGTGTGTAGGGGTGCCGTCGCTGCCGCTGGCGCACGAGCGGCGGTTTGGCGTGGCGGTCCTAAACAATTTGTTGGGCGGCGGCATGTCTTCACGGTTGTTTCAGAAAGTTCGGGAGAAACATGGCTTGGCATATGCGGTGTTCAGCGAACTGACGCCGTATTCCGATGCGGGCATGTTTAGCGTGTACGCCGGAACGGCCAAGGAAACCGTCGGCAAGGTTCTGGATATGACCATCGCGGAGTTTCGGGCTATGAAGGAATCGCCGGTGAGCGACGAGGAGTTGCTGCGGGCGAAGAATCACCTGAAGGGCTCGTTGATGCTGTCGCTCGAATCGACCAGCTCGCGGATGTCGAACTTGGCCCGCCAGGAACTGTACTTCCACCGTTTCTCGTCGCTGGATGAAATCCTCGCGTCGATCGAAGCGGTGACACACGAAGAGGTGCAGACACTGGCGCGGGAGTTTTTCCAGCCGGAGCGCATCGCGGTGACCGTCCTCGGTCCGCTGAACGGGTTTACACTCGACCGTGCGCGTCTCGCCTGCTAACGCCATATCTGGTTTATCCACACCGTTAGGTCACTGATCAATTGACGCTGCTGCTGCGCTTTGCGATCATTTTGACAGTTTGCGGGCGTAGAAAGTCTCGGGGGAATTCCGATCGGCTTGCGCGTCTCCATCTTGGCGTCCGGCAGTTCGGGCAATTTGACGCTGCTCGAAACCGAGCGCACCCGCATCCTGGTCGACGCCGGATTAGGAAAGCGGGAGACCCTAGCGCGGCTGGCGGCTATCGAACGCCACATTGACCGGCTCGACGCCGTCCTGATCACTCACGAACACAGCGACCATTGCAACGGTTTGCCGCAAATGTTGGGCTTGTGGAAGGCGCCACTCTACGTGACCGGACCGACGATGGAGGTGCTGCAACGGATTCTGCCCGAAACCTTCCAAAAGCGGCTCCGAGGGGTTGAGCCGATTCAGGCGGGACAACGCTTTGCGATTGGCGATATTGATGTGCATGCCTTCGCGATTCCGCACGATGCCGCGGACCCCATCGGCTTCACCTTTCGTAACGACGGGGTGAAAGTGGCGATTTGCACCGATCTCGGCTACGTGCCGGAACTCGTCAAGGTGCATTTGCGCGGAACGGATTGTCTGATCCTGGAATCGAATCATGATCTCGAAATGCTCAAGGTAGGCCCGTATCCGTGGGTAGTGAAACAGCGGGTACTTTCAAGGACCGGGCACCTTTCGAATCACGCCGTCAGTGAATACCTGGCCGATCCGACCGGGTTCGATTCGCACGCACGCTACCTGGTGCTGGCCCACATCTCGCAGGAAAACAATAATCCGGATCTCGCGCGGCTCTCGGCAGAGGAAGCGCTGGGGCAGCGGCCGGCGGAAGCGGCATTCCGCGGAGAACTTCTGATCGCGTCGCAGCATGCACCGCTGAAGCCGCTCGAACTGTAAAGAGCCGTGTGCATCTACTCCGCCGATTCCGTCAGGGAACCTGCTTTCTCCGATTCTCGCGTTGACACCCTCGGGGTTTTCTTCTAAGTTGGAAGCACCTTGGTAGAGGTGCGGCGGCCATGAGTAGCCGAGCGCGTTTTCCCGATCAGCGTCGGGCGCTCGCCAAAAGGGGCCACGGCCCAGAACCTGCGAACTGCAGGGGGCCAGATCAGAGGATGATCGCCGCCGAAATCGCCACGCTTGCTGAAACACGTGCGATTGGGGTTCGGGCCTAAGGCCTGTTCACTGTCATCCGCCTGACCGTTCGCGGATGGAGCGCTATCGAGAGGTTGACACTGCGAGAAGTCTCGCGCAGCCCTCCTTTCGTTGTGCGCTCCCCACCTGCCAAGCTCGAGGACTATGGACCTTTTCAGCTTTACACGCGCATTGATCGACCGGGATTCCACTACCGGGGATGAACGGCCGATCGTGGATTTTCTGTTTATCCATTTGTCGGAATTGGCAGCGCGCTATCAGGGTCGCGTGGAGCGGATGTTTGCAGCGCCGGGGCGCGACAATCTGCTGGTTTCCTTTGGCAATCCCGTGGTTACACTCTCGACGCACATGGATACAGTGCCACCCTATTTCGCTTCGCGCGAGGACGAGACGCATATCTACGGGCGTGGGGCTTGTGATGCGAAGGGCATCCTTGCGGCAATGGTCGCGGCGGCCGAATCGCTGCTCGCGTCTGGCACCCGCGAGTTTGCGTTGCTATTCGTTGTGGGCGAAGAACGCGACAGCTTCGGGGCCCAGGCGGCGGCTGTGGCACCGCGCGGCTCCCGCTTCCTGATTAATGGTGAACCCACGGAAAACCATTTGGCCCTGGGGTCCAAAGGGGCGCTGCGATACGAAATCATCGCGCACGGGAAATTGGCACATTCGGCGTATCCGGAGTTGGGGCATTCGGCGATTCATGCGCTGCTCGAAGCGCTGGAGGAAATTCGCGCGATTTCGTTGCCGCGCGATCCCCTGTTGGGTGAATCGACGCTGAACGTGGGAACGATTAGCGGCGGGCGCGCGCCCAATGTGATAGCCGACCACGCCCGAGCGGAGATCATGTTCCGATTGGTGCAGGAACCGGACGGGTTGCGAGCGGCGGTGGCGCAGGCCGCTGCGACGCACCAAGTGGAGGCGCGTGAAGTGTTATTTGCGCCCGCGGTGCGCCTGGCGACGCTCGATAGTCTGCCAACGACGGTGGTGGCGTTCACGACGGACATTCCCACGTTCGAAGGCGCCTGGGGCCAGCCGTTCTTGATCGGGCCGGGCAGCATTCATGTAGCACACACGGCAGAAGAGCGTATCGCCAAGAAGCAGTTGATCGATGCCGTGGAAATTTATGCGCGGATGGTGCGGCAGCTCCTGGCGACGGGAGTGCTGGTGTCGTGAGGATTCCGTTGGCGATTGTCGGTTCCGGAAAGATGGGCCGGCTGGTGGAACAGCTGGCGCCCGAATACGGGTTTAGCGTTGTTGCACGGTTTACACGGAACAACGTTGCGTCGCTTTCGCACGAAACGCTAAACGGCGCTGTTATTGCCGTGGAGTTCACGAATCCTGCGGCCGCGCCGGAAAATCTTCGGCGGCTCGCGGAATTGGGTGTGAACAGCGTGTGCGGCACGACGGGTTGGTACGAGGAATTGCCGCGGATGGGCGGTGTTGTGGGGAGTGCGCGCACGGCGTTGGTGTACGGCGCGAATTTTTCGGTGGGCGTGAATCTATTCCTGGAAGTGGTGGCGCAGGCGGCGCAGCTTTTTGCGCACCATCCGGAGTATGAAGCGTGGGGCTGGGAGATTCACCACTCGGCGAAGAAGGACTCGCCTTCGGGTACGCTGAAAAAGCTGGCGGAGGAAATACGTGACGCCGGATTTACGGGGCCGCTGACGCTGAGCTCGAATCGCGCGGGTGCGCATACCGGGACGCACGAAATCGGCTTCGATTCCCCCGCCGACACCATCACGCTAAGGCACACGGCACGCAGTCGCGAAGGATTTGCGCGCGGAGCATTGCAAGCGGCGCGTTGGATCGCGGGAAAACAAGGGGTGTTCGAATTTCGGCAGATTTTAAGCGAACTGCGGACGGCGGAAACGGCGGCGAGCCGTTCCGCCTAGGATGCGAGGGGTGAGCGACGAGGTTCGGGGTATTGCCATCGCAAGCGAAACAGGAAGGAGTATTCCATGTTTACAGGAACCGGCACAGCGCTAGTCACGCCCTTCAGGCGGGACGGATCCTTGGATGAGGCGAGGTCGCGGGCGCTGGTGAAGCGCCAAATCGAGGCAGGCGTGGATTTTCTGGTTCCGTGTGGAACCACCGGAGAGAGCCCAACGTTGACGGAAGCGGAGCACCGGCGCGTTGTCGAAATAACCGTGGAGTCGGCGCGCGGCAAAGTGCCCGTACTGGCCGGCGCCGGCGGCTACAACACGGCGGAAGTCATTTGCCGGGTCCGCGAATTGGCGGCGCTGGATGTGAGCGGTATCCTCTCGGTAACGCCGTACTACAACAAGCCGACGCAAGAAGGCCTGTATCAGCATTTCAAGGCCATCGCCGCCGCCGTGGATCTGCCGATCATACTGTACAGCGTGCAAGGGCGCACCGGCGTGAATATCGAACCAGCCACGGTGCAGCGGTTGGCACACATTCCGAATATCGTGGGAATCAAGGAAGCTTCGGGAAGCATGGGGCAGATCGCGGCGATTCTGAATTGTGTGCCGGAAACGTTTCTGGTGCTTTCGGGCGATGACGCATTGACGCTGCCGTTGATTGCGCTCGGGGGACACGGTGTCATTTCGGTGGTGTCGAACGAGATTCCTGCGGAGATGTCGCGCATGGTGCGGCTCGCGCTGAACGGTGACTTTTGTGCCGCGCGCGGACTGCACCGGCATTACCACGCGCTGATGGAAATCAATTTCGTAGAGTCCAATCCGATTCCGGTGAAAGCAGCGCTCGCCGAAATGGGTCTACTCGAGCCGTTCTGGCGTTTGCCGCTGGTGCCGCCCAAGATGGAGAATTTGGCGCGCATCCGGGCGCTACTGGAGTCCTTGAAGCTGGCAGAGCGAGCGCATGCTGCAATCTCAAATTGAAGCGCTGTTCGATTCACCACCCTCGTCGTATCGCAAAGAACATTTCGAATTGTTTCAAAAGTTCAAGACGTCGCTGAATCGCGGAGAAATTCGCGCAGCGGAGCCGGACGGAGCTTGTGGAACCGGATGGCGCGTCAACCCGTGGGTGAAGAAAGGGATTTTGCTGGGCTTCCGCATGGGTACGATGGAGGACATGTCCATTGACGTGATGCGCCAGCCGTTTTTCGACAAATCGACGTATCCCGTGCGGCGACTCACCATGGACGACGGCGTGCGCCTCGTTCCCGGAGGATCAAGCGTCCGGGACGGCTGCTACCTGGCGCGCGGGGTGATCTGCATGCCGCCGATGTTTATAAATGTCGGCGCCTACGTCGGCGAAAATAGCATGGTCGATTCGCATGCGTTGGTCGGTTCGTGCGCGCAAATCGGGCGCGACTGCCATCTGTCGGCGGGGGCACTGGTTGGCGGAGTGCTCGAACCGGTGGGTGCGCTACCCGTAATCATCGAAGACCAGGTGCTGGTCGGGGGAAACGCGGGCATATACGAGGGAACAATTGTGAAGCGTCGCGCGGTGTTGGGCACCGGAACGATTCTGAACCGCTCGATCCCGGTGTACGATCTGGTTCGCGACGTGGTGCATTCGGCAAAGGACGAGCAACCGCTGGTGATTCCGGAGGATGCGGTGGTCGTGCCGGGCTCGCGAGCGATATCACATGCGGCTGGGGCGAAATGGGGGATATCCCTGCAAGCCGCGGTGATCGTGAAATACCGCGACGAGAAAACCGGCGCGCGCATTCAGTTGGAAGACCTTCTTCGTTAAGAAGATCGCGGTCTCAATCGTCAGGTATGGCAAAACCCCTTGCGCCGGGAAAGCTTACGGACCGGGCTTGTGGGCCGCGGACGGTTCATCCACGGCAGGACTGACGGACGAACCATGCGCCGTCGCGGCGAAGGCCTGGTTATTTCGAGACCACCTGAAGCGTGGCCGCTTGCGTACTCGCCGAACTCGTTCCGACCATGACGTCGAACGCGCCGGGCTCGACGACGCGTTGCATAAGGTCATCGTAGATGGAGAGGTCCGCTGGCGTGAGCAGGAAGGTCACGGTGGTTTTCTCCCCGGGGCGAAGATGTACGCGCTGAAAGCCCTTGAGCGCGAGTACCGGACGCGTCACCGAACTCACTCGCTGGTGAACGTAGAGTTGCGGCACTTCGTCGCCTTCGCGTTCGCCGGTGTTGGTTACGTCGATGCTAACTTTGGCCTGTCCGCCGGTAGGAATGGTGAGGGGTTCGACGCGCAGATTTTCGAGCGTGAACGTGGTGTAGCTCAATCCGTAGCCGAAGGCAAACAAGGGGTCGCGTGGAATGAAAATGTAGCTGCGATTCCGGGATGGCTTGTGGTTGTAGTAGTCCGGCAGTTGGCCGACGGAGCGCGGAAACGTAATCGGCAGTTTGCCCCCTGGGTTGATGTCACCAAAGATCACGCGGGCCGCAGCGGTGCCGCCTTCCTGGCCGAGGTACCAGCCTTCCAGAATCGCAGGGACATGCTCCTTCACATAATTGACGGAGAGAGGCCGGCCATTGATGAGGAGAACGATGGTGGGGACACCGGTTTCGACGATGGACTGCACCAGCTGGTCTTGCGCGCCGAGAAGGTCGAGTGAATCGCGGTCCCCGAGGTGATTTTCGGCCCACGCTTCGCGATTGGTGCTTTCGGTTTCCCCGACGACCAGCAAAGCGACATCTGCCTTTTTCGCCGCTTCCGCCGCGGCGCGGATGCTGGCTTGCTGATCCTTGGCATCGGCCAATCGGGTGGCGTTTTCATACCAACCGGCCCAGCCTTGCTTGCCAAGGGTGATCTTGCAGCCCTCCGAATAGAGGACTTGCACTCCAGGGCCGACGCGCGCGCGGATGCCATCGAGTACGCTGACCCCGTGACCCGGATCGCGCGAGTAGCCACCGAGATGCACGTCGGCGGCATCCGGGCCGATCACCGCGATGGCTTTTAGTTTCTTCGCATCGAGCGGCAGAAGGTGGTTTTCGTTCTTGAGCAGCACGATTTCTTCTTCGGCGGCCTTTTCGGCAAGTGCGCGATGTTCCGGGCTATTCGTTGTTTTTGCGGCATAGTCCGGATCGACATACGGGTCCTCAAAGAGCCCGAGGCGGAATTTCGCCGCGAGCACGCCTGCCACGGCGCGATTCACCTGCGATTCGGGAACGACGCCCAACTTCACCTGTTCGAGCAGTGTGCGATAGACGGAGCCATCGGATAAATCGAAGTCAACTCCCGCTGCGATGGCTTTGCGCGCGGCTTCGGCGGGATCGGCGGCTACACCGTGAACTTTGTATAGCATCTGAAGGCCGTCGCCGTCGGAGGTAACGTAGCCCGGGAAGCCCCATTCCTGGCGGAGCACGCGGTCGAGCAGCCAGTGATTCACGTGTGAGGGGATACCATCGATTTCATTGTAGGAGGCCATGACGCTGCCGGCCCGCGCTTCGCGGATTGCGGCTTCGAAGGCGAACAAATAGAATTCGCGAAGTTCGCGCTCGGAAAAATTGGCGGGAGCCGTGTTGGTGCCGCTTTCCGGTTGGCCGTGCGCGGTGAAATGCTTGGCGGTGGCAAGGACGTGGTGGCGATCGAGACAGAAATGATCGCCCTGCAATCCTTCGACGGCGGCAACACCCATGCGCGAACCGAGGTAGGGATCTTCGCCGTAGGTTTCCTCGGTGCGTCCCCAACGTGGATCGCGAGCCAGGTCGAGAACGGGAGTGAAGGCCTGATTCGCGCCGGCAGCCGACATTTCATCCGCGGCCGCGGTGAAGATCTGCTTCCCTAATGCAGGATCCCAGGTACTAGCGAGAGCGAGTGCTTGAGGAAAGCTCGTGCTGCCGTAGGCCATGTAACCGTGAAGCGCCTCGCCGAAGAAAATCAGTGGAATGCCGAGCCTGGTTTTCTCACGTTGATAACGTTGCAGGGCATTGTGCGCCAGGGCGCGCTCCCGCGGACTCAGGGTGTTGTCGACCCGATACATTTCCTTGAACAGGTCGTCGGCCGTTTTGTACGAGAGTTGACCGCTGGTGTCGATCAGGCCGCGATCAGCGCGGTGCCCGCCGGTGATTTCATCGATTTTTTCCTCGAGTGTCATACGGGACACGAGGTCAGCCACGCGGTCAGGAATCGCCAGATGCGGATTCTTGTACGATGGCGCGGATTCCTGGCCGCGGATCGGGAAAGGACCCAGCAAGACGGCGATCAGCAAAGCTTTTGCGTGGCGCATGCAGCTCCTCCGTAAACGGACTGTAGCTGTTGGACCTCAATGGAGGTTCAGACAGGACTTGGCGTTTCGATTTTTGAACGGGTTCTTCACGGTACCACCGCGAAGGTGGAATGGAGTTGCGCGCTGGAATCTCCGCCGGCCCAAACGTCAAACACGCTAGGCTCTTCGACCCAGTCCTTTTTCGCCGTGCTCCAATAGCTCAACTCATTCTTGCCCAGAGAGAAATGAACGGTTTTCTTTTCGTGCGGAGCAAGGGTGACGCGTTCGAACCCCTTGAGCTCGCGCACCGGCCGCGAAGTGCTGCCGTATTGTTGATGAACGTAGAGCTGCGCAACCTCGTCCGCCGGGGTGTTTCCGGTGTTTTCCAGATCCACCGTGACGTCGAGGGTTTCGCCGGGTTGCACCGCGCTTTCGCTCAGTTTGAGGTTCGAAAACTGAAACGAGGAGTAACTCAGGCCGTAGCCGAAAGGGAACAGGGGCGTGCTGTCCTCGTCCCAGTAACGCTTACCCTGATCTTCGGGCGCTTGCGTGGTGTTGTGGGCGTAAGGGATAGGGATTTGCCCACCATTGCGCGGCCAGGCGTACGGCAGCTTGCCACCCGGAACGGCGTCGCCTAACAACAGATTGGCAACTGCGTTGCCGCCTTGGGTGCCGGGATACCAGATCTCGAGAATCGCAGGGGCGTGCTGAGAAGCCCAGGTGAGGTTCAAGGGCCGCCCGTTCATCATGATCACGACGACCGGCTTGCCGGTCGCTACAACCCCTTCGAGTAATTCTTGTTGGCGGCCGGGGAGTTCAAGCGATTCGCGGGAAGCGCCTTCGCCAATCATGTCCTGCTTCTCTCCGAGAACGAGGATCGTCAGGTCGGATGAGCCTGCGAGGCGCACCGCCCGGTCAAATTCCTCTTTTGCCTGTTCGACAGACCAGACCGGCGGCTTGGCCTCACGGAAGATGGCATCGAAGAAGGAGGGAAACTTGCGGCCGATTTGAACACCGGGAGCGTAGCTGATTTCGGATTTCGGACCGAGCTTGTTGCGCAAGCCGTCCAGGATGCTGACGGTTTCCTTCAAATCGTACTGAAAAACCCAGGGGCCGATGATGTCGCGTCGGGAATCGGCGAGCGGACCGATCAGCGCAATTTTTTTGTAGGCGTCTTGGCGGAGCGGCAACAGGTTGCCTTCATTGCGCAACAGCACCGCGGTTCGTTCTGCTGCGCGACGCGACACGACGCGGTGTTCCGGCGCGGATAAAATCTGTTGTGCGCGGGGGAGATCGACGTAGGCATTTTCAAACAGCCCGAGGCGCATCTTCATTTCGAGGATAGGGCGAGCAGCATCTTCGATTTGTTGAGCGGTCAAGTCGCCCTTTTGTACCGCCGTCAGCAGATTCGCGGAAAACGCGGTCTCGCCGATGGCCATTTCCATGTCCACGCCTGATTTGATTCCCAGAACGGCGGCGTCGTAGAGATCCTTGGCATAACCGTGAATCCGCAGGCTTTTGACCGAGTTGGCATCACTGACGACAAAGCCCCGGAACCCCCACTGCTCACGCAGTACATCGTGCAACAGCCAACGATTGCCGGTAGCGGGAACATCGTTCAAATCCATGTAGGCGCTCATCGCCGAGCCGACTCCGGCTTTGACTGCTGCGTGAAACGGAGGCAGGTAAACGTTGTACATAAGCGTGTCAGGAATGTACGACGCGTCGTAATCGCGTCCGCCTTCCGCCGCGCCGTATCCCGCGAAGTGTTTCATGCAAGCGAGAAGGTGATCGGCTGCGCCGATGTAGTCGCCTTGAAAGCCGCGGACCTGAGCCGCCGCCATCGCGGAACCGAGGTACGGATCTTCGCCAGCACCTTCGATGATGCGGCCCCACCGCGGATCGCGAGCGATGTCGAGCATTGGCGCAAAGGCCCAATCGATTCCAACGGCACGTGCTTCCCGGGCGGCGACGGTCTGCCCCTCGATCGCGAGGGAGGGATCCCAGGAAGCGGCCATGGCGATGGGGACCGGAAAGACCGTGCGGAAACCGTGGATTACATCAAAGCCGAAAATCAACGGGATATGCAGCCGCGACTTTTCCACGGCGAGATGTTGGTAACGGTTAATTTCCGCGGGATCGGTGAGAAACAAGAGCGATCCCAGCTGGCCTTTGGCGACCGCGTCGTCGCGATCCTTGGTCGGTTCGAACACAAACAGTTGGCTAAGCTGACCGATTTTTTCCTCAAGGGTCATTTGCTTGATCAGCGCGTCGACACGTTCACGCACTTCGCTGTCGCTCAGACGGGTGGGGGAACCCGTTTGTGCAAGTGTGCCGCCGACGACAACGAAAAAACAAATCAGAAAAGGAAAGGCGAATACTTTTGCAGGCTTGCAGGAATGCCAGAAGGACTTGGGCATGGGCCGGCCTCCGAGCAACACGCCTGATGCTAGCCGGATTGGCGGCGCGCTGTCCAGTAGAGGTAATACGATTTAGCAGGAGTCCACCCGATCGGCAAGGAACTTGGCCAACGCGACAGCGCCTGGTGTATAGTGCGGCATCCGGTCTTCTTGGAGGTCTTCGAATGTCCTCGCGAGTGGTCACGGAAAGTCTATTGCTGGTGGGCGTCGCCGCGATTTTGCCGATCGCCATAGCGAACCTCCGCGCGCAAGAGCCTTCGCCGCACGAAACGATCCTCCTCCGTGGTGCGAAGATTTATCCGGTCAGCGGCTCGCCGATCGAGCGCGGAGTTCTCGTGGCAGCAAACGGAAAAATTGTTGCCGTGGGCGAGGAAGGTAAAGTCGAGGTGCCTGCGGGTGCGAAGGTGGTCGACGTGGGCGGGAAAGTTCTTATGCCCGGAATTATAGACTCGCACTCGCACGTGGGGATTTCACCGAGCCCGCTGGTTAGTGAGTCCGCCGACGACAACGAAATGACCGCTCCGGTGCAACCGGGTCTTCGCGCGCTCGATGCGATCGATCCCGCCGATCCGAATATCCGCATGGCAACGGCGGGTGGTGTGACCACCGCGAACATTCTACCCGGCAGTGGCAATGTGATGGGCGGGCAATCCGCGTATGTGAAGCTGCGCGGAACTACGATTGAGCAAATGCTGATCCCGGGCGCGATCGGTGGCATGAAGATGGCCAATGGCACCAATCCCAAGGGCTACGGCCGCCGTGACCAGGCGCCGATGACGCGCATGGAGGAAGCCGCACTGGCTCGCGGCATTTACGAAAAGGCGCTGCAATACCAGGGAAAATGGGCCGCGTATAACAAAGCCGCGGCCGCCAACGACAAAAACGCGAAAGCGCCGGATCGCGATCACGAACTCGACGCCGTCGTGGAGATTCTCGACGGCAAACGCATTGTGCACAACCATTCGCACCGCGCCGACGACATTATGACCGTGCTGCGGCTGGCGGACGAATTTCATTACCGCGTGGTGGTGCACCACGGCAGCGAAGCGTGTCAGGTAGCCGACGAATTGGCGAAGCGCCATGTTCCGGTGAGTTACACAATGGTTGATTCGCCGGGCGGAAAAATGGAAACCATTAACGTGGATATCCGTTGTCCGGCGATTTTGGAGAAAGCCGGCGTGAAAGTCGCGTTCAATACCGATGATCCCGTTACGCCTTCCCGGTTGCTTTTGCGGCAAGCGGCGCTGGGCGTGCGCGGGGGCATGAGCGAAGAGGCCGCACTCAAAGGGCTCACCATTTATCCCGCGGAGATGCTGGATCTCGGTTCGCGCCTGGGGACGCTAGAACCCGGCAAGGATGCCGACTTCATTGTACTCAGCGGCCAGCCCTTCAGCGTTTATACGCACGTGCTGGAAACGTGGATCGAAGGGCAAAAAGTGTTCGACCGCAGCAATCCTGCCGATTTGCACTACGCGACGGGCGGATTTTTCGTTGCGAACCACTATCCGGCGTTGCCGGAAGGAGCGAAGTGATGCGCGCGCTCCGCCGGTTCGGATATTTCTTGCTGCTGGCGGCGAGCTGTTTTGCGGTGCCGCTTCAAGCGCAAAAAATCGCAGTCATCGCGGACCATCTCTACACCATGAATGGCGGCAGGCCAGGCGAGCCGGGCATGGTGCTGATTAGCGGCGGGAAGATCGAAGCGGTGAACCCCGGGGCAAATGCCCAGGCTCCGGCAGGTTACCGGGTATTTCGGGCGGTATATGTAACTCCCGGTCTGATCGATACCGATTCGACGGTGGGAATTTCCGGCGCATACAACATCCCGCACGATCAGGATGAAGATGAGACCACCGATCCGAACACCGCGGACGTGCGGTCGCTGGACAGCTTTAACCCCGACGAAATGCTACTGAAATACGTGAACCGCTACGGCGTCACGACGGTACAATCGGCCCCGGGTCCCAGGAATCCGATTGCTGGACGCGCTGGGATTTTCAAGACCAGGGGACCGGAGTCTCCGCTGGCCACCGCCGACCAGCTGGCCATTCGCACGGAGTCTGCCATAATTTTCAATCTCGGTGACATCCCGAAAGTGACTTACAGCGAGAAACATAAGCCGCCGATGACACGTATGAAAACCGCGGAAATCATCCGCAAAGCGCTTTGGGACACGCAGGCTTATCAGGAAAAGTGGGACAAGTGGAAGAAAGAGGGCTCCGACGTTTCGAAGCAACCGTCGCGCGATCAAAAGCTCGAAGCGCTGGGTCCACTCGTGGCCGGCACGATACCGGCGATTTTCACCGTTTACCGTGCCGATGACATCATCACAGCAATCCGTATTGGCAGCGAGTTTCACCTGAAATATATGCTCGCGCACGTAACCGAAGGCTACTTGGTGCGCGACGAAATTCACAAAGCGGGTGTGCCGTGCCTGGTTGGACCCATTATGGAGCGCCCCGAGTCGCCGCAGACCGTGAATGCCACGTACGAAATCGCTGCGCTGCTGGAACAGGCGGGAATTCCCATGGCGCTGATGACCGGCCACGAGGGTTACGTACCAAAGAATCGCGTGCTGCTGTTTGAGGCAGCGATAGCGGCAGGGAACGGACTCGGTATGGAAAAAGCCTTGCGTGCTGTGACGATTGAAGCAGCGCAAATTCTCGGTATTCAAGACCGGGTCGGCTCGCTCACTTCGGGCAAGGACGCCGATGTTGTTCTTTTCGATGGTGACCCGTTCGAATACACCAGCCACGTTCTCGGTGTCATCGTCAGCGGCCAGGTGAGTTACCAAGGAAAGTAAGCAAGGTCCTCGCCCCGGCAATCGCCGCAGCGGGCCTGTTGCTCCTGGCGCACGCTAACCGCTTGCCGCAGGGCTGCCTCGCCGCCGGACTGATCGGTATCGGAGGTGGCGGCGAGGCGGACGTCACGCCGTACCTGGCTCACCCGTTATTTTGGTGTCCGGGGATTTGCCACGCTGTACGGGATCAGTTGGACGTTTTATGCCGCAGCCGGCGCGATTGGGCCGGTAATCCTGGGAAGATCGTTCGACGCCACGGCTCGTATGCATCTTTGCTCGTCATTCTGTCGGCTGCATTAGCGGCTGCCGCGGCGATCCTGTTATTGCTTCCTCGCGACGGAATTAAGGAAGCAGAACCGCAGACACACCCGCCGTGACTCTATTCATATCATTGCACTTCGGTGTCGAATGCGTAGACGTCTTGCAGACCGGTGTCGCGAAGTAACAGCGGTGAATCGCTCGGATCCAGTCCCAACCAATCGTCCCAATAACCGGTCGGCCGAAAATCCTTCAAGTCCGCCACGCGTTCGAGTTTGTAATCGCTGACGCGCAAGCGGAATACTGCCGGATTTTCTGGCCAGCTCAAGATGTAGAGATACTGCGAGTCCCTGGACCAATCGGGAAAACTGCCATTGCGTCCCTTGAAGGCTTCCGACCACTTTTGCTTCGCGAAATCGAAAATCAGCAAGCTCTGCGAGTCCGAGCGAACCGCCGCCATATATTTTCCGTCGGGGGACCACCGAGGCGAAAACAATTGCTGCGATTCAGGCAAGGTTGTGAGCTGATTCGTCTTCAGGTTCAAAATGCGAATCCCCGCCTTCGCCGCTCCGTACAGTCCTCCGAACGCGATGGAGTTTCCTTCGGGCGACCAAGACGGATCTGCTTGCGCGTGGTCGTCTTTCGCTAGCAATTCGCGCACTGCCCCTCCATCGGCGGAAACCAGATACACTCGCGAAAGCGTACCGGACGTGGTCGAGAAAAACGCGATTTCCTTACTATCGGGCGACCATCGCGGCAACGAAACGTAGAGTGGCGGATAGGTGAGCTGCAGACGCTCGCTCCCATCGAGTTTGCTTCGCCAAAGGGTGCCCTCGGGAAAATTGACGTACGCGACCCACTGCCCATCCTTCGAAAAGCTGAGATGCTCCGCGGAGATGCCCGACAAATACGGCACAAATTGACTGGTCTGCGTATCGAAGCGCACCAGTTCGCCGCGCGGGCGTTTCCCCACGACGAAAAGTTTCGCGGCATCCTTGCTTGGGAGGGGCGAAACCAATGCGAGTGGTCCAGAAGTCAACTGAACAGGTGCCGCGCTGGATTTGTGGAACCAACTGGTTTTTCCCGGAAGCTCCCAGATGCTTCCTTGCGACGAGAAAATGAAATGCCTTCCATCGCGCGTCCACACTCCGCAGCATTCGGACGGCGGATCGTGCCAGCCCGGCAGCAACGCATGGGGATTCTTGCCATCGGGCGAAACTTCCCACAGCGACGTTTCGTTGGTGCGCAGGTCCTGGAGCGTAAGACGCAGCACGCTGCCGTCCGGCGACCACTGCGGGGAAAGGGGCCAGCCTGCCATGCTGGTGAGGCCGCGCGGCTCAGCGCCATCTGCTCTGGCGACAAACAGTTCGTTGCCCTTCGCATAAATTAGTTGCTTTCCATCGGGAGACCACGCCGCCGCGTGACCCACCGTATCGCCGAGCCGCCGCGGCAGGCCGCCGAGGACTGGCAACGCCCACAACGGCCCATCAAAGGAAGTGCCAGGTTGGTCGGAAACCAGCAGCGACGCGCCATCCCCGGATACACTCAGAATCTTCATGCTCAATGACGGAGCCGCGATTGGCACAACTTCTCCGCCCGTGCTGGGGACTTGGCCAATCGACGACGAATCGCCGACCACGGAAGAGACGTATTGCAGGTAGAGACGCGAGCCATCGGTGCCCGCGAGAACCTTGCTTCGGCCATCGGCGGTGATTTGTCTGCTGCTCGTAACCTTGATCGGGTCGGTCGGAGACGTTACCCAGTAAAAGAGCACGCCGAGTAGAACCGCGGCTGCTGAGGCGGTTCCTAGCAACCACAGCCAGCGTGGCTGACCGCGTTTTTCGGCCATCCGGGGGGCAGCCGCATCCACGACCGAGCTAACCGATGATCGGTTCCGCCGTATGCCGGTCGCGTCTATAGCGCTGTTGCTGACGGCAAAACGGCCGGACTCGGCATCGCGCTTCAGCCGTTGCAGGTCCGCGCGCATTTCCGCGGCGCTTTGGTAGCGGAGATTGCGGTCCTTTTCCAACGCCTTATTAATGATGTGTTCCAGTTCCAAGGGAACGCTGGTGTTTAATTGTGTTGCGGGCACGGGCGAATCGTTCAGAATCGCCGAAAGGATGACTCCGATGCTTTCGCCGCGAAACGGCAGGGTGCCCGTGGCCATTTCGTACAAGACGGCACCAAAGGAAAACAGGTCGGTGCGCGCATCCAATTCCTTCCCGCGCACTTGTTCAGGTGACATGTAGGACACGGTTCCCATGGTTGAGCCGGGGCTCGTCAGGTGATAGGCCATGTCCACCGCACTGGTCAGCGTATCCGCTGATTCCATCGGTCCCTGCGTGTAGGGATTCGGCGCAACTTTGGCCAGGCCGAAATCGAGAATCTTGGCGTGGCCGCGGCGGGTAATGAAAATGTTCGCCGCTTTAATGTCACGATGAATGATGCCTTCAGAATGTGCAGCGTCTAGCGCATCGGCAATTTGTGTGGCCAGCGCGAGAATCAAACCGGCGTCGAGGGGCTGGCCGGCGATACCGTGCTTCAAGGTCACGCCGTCCATGTACTCCATCGAGAGGAACGGCCGGTTGCCGTCCTGGCCGACCTCGTAAATGGTGCAGATGTTGGGGTGGTTCAGCGCGGAGGCTGCTTGCGCTTCGCGCTGGAAACGCGTGAGCGCTTCGGGGTCGGTCGCCAAATCGTCCGGCAGGAATTTTAGCGCCACAAACCGGCGAAGATCCGTGTCCTCGGCCTTGTACACTACGCCCATTCCGCCGCCGCCCAGTTTTTCGATAATGCGGTAGTGGGAAACGACCCTGCCAACCAGTGACTGGGAATCCGCCATTGCCCCGTCATCTTAGGTTGCCAGTCAGAACGAAGTCAACGAACCCGCGCCTTTCGTGAGCTAAGAGGTAACAAAATAGGGCAGTTCTACACTCGCTGGGGCAACATTGGTAAGCCGCGGGTGGCGGGAAGAAGTATGCGCGAAGTTTCCTAGGCAGGTCGTTCAACTTTCACGACAAATCCTGGTACCGGACTTCCCGCGCACGATATACGGAAGCATCCTCGACCTTCATGGTGTTCAGTTGGCTTCGGGATAATCGAAAACGGCAGCCATCGTGGGATTTTTCGCTCGGGCGATTTACAACTGGTCTCGTATGGTGAAATCGCGACGCTTTGCGAAGATTGTTTCTAATGGACATCTGTTTGTTCCGGAGATCACATGACCGATCATGAGCAATACGCGCACGTACTTTTATTAGCCTGCCCGCGTTGCGGATTGCCTCTGGCCGCCACTGCTATCAATGCTCGGAAGAACCCGGAAATTGCGGAAGCCAAGCGGTTCAACCTTCCTTGCCAGTGCGGATGGACCGGGGAGATCGCCGGCGTAACCGCAGTCAAGCACTGGGTCGAACCGTGGTGCCGCGGAAATCCGATTGAGCCGGGCGAGCCTGGGTCTTGTGAAAAAACGGCGGCCGAACGCGAAACCTGATTGGCTCTGTCAGACCGGGAAAAAGGTGTTTTTATGCAGGACCACGGCATCGACGGCATCGAGCAGCGTCTCGCTGATGTGGCTCTTGCTCACGAACCCGCGCACACCGATTTGCTTGGCATCTTTGATCAGATGTGCGGCCTCGTGCATGGAATAAAAAAGGATGGGCACTTCCGGTAACAGTTGTCGCAATTCCACCGCGGCGGCGAATCCGCCCATGACCGGCATCGTCAGATCGAGGATGATCAAATCCGGGTTTAACACCAACGCCTTGTGAATCGCCTCGCGTCCGTCGGAGGCTTCGCCGCACACCTCGATGTCGTAGCGTGTGAGCAGGACCGCGCGCACGCCTTTCCGTACGGCATCATGGTCGTCGGCGATGAGTATGCGAATCAGGGCGAATGCTTTCCGCATCGAAAATGACAGGCAAGTTCATTAATCTATATTAAGAGCTGTTCCGCAAGCCAGTCAGGGGAAAGCTGTAGCCAGGAATCCTGCGAAAATCGCGACA
>Ga0306925_10001289_pt1 | contig 20302 bp, 22 predicted proteins | sample flu12Cox44000176_FD_203755 | JGI IMG/M metagenome (GOLD analysis project Ga0306925, IMG submission 203755) | Lab enrichment of tropical soil microbial communities from Luquillo Experimental Forest, Puerto Rico - flux8day.12C.oxic.44.000.176 (v2)... | ecosystem: Environmental > Terrestrial >... | reverse complement strand
TAACCGAAGCGTGGTCGCTCCCCGGCTAGCTCGCGAAGGCGGTTTCGCAGCCTTGCATCGTTCCGTTCTTTCCGCTGGTACCGCCAACTCCCGCGGTTCCTTCCCATCAGCCCACAGGCGCGGCGCTCGCTCAGTCTTCCTTCTTCGCGAACAACCCGCACGGCCTCTCGTTCGGCCTGCGGGCCTACCACTTTTTTGACAGCACCAACTTGAGCGCATCGATATCCAGCGCTTGCTGCGCTACGATCTTTTTTAGCCGCGCGTTCTCGTCCTCAAGCAAACGCATCCGACGCATTTCGCTGATTTCCATGCCCTCGAATTTCGTCTTCCACTTATAAAACGTCGCTGCGCTGATCCCCGCTCGCCGGCAGAGATCTTTCACCGGTGTTCCACTCTCCGCTTCTCTCAACACCGCAATGATCTGCTCTTCGCTAAATCGACTCCTCTTCATACTCCTTCTCCTCTCACCGTCTTATACCCGGAGAAGTTGACTTTTGTCTGGATCAAATTTCGGGGGAGCAGGTCAGGTGGGGATAGCGAAGCAGAGTTACGTCACAAAGTACGGCACAAAACAGAATGTAGATCGGACAGAATGACAATATCAAACGAAATACCGATGCGAAGTTTCGTACTGGACCTGCACCTCAGAAACGATCATTCCCGGAGCAAGATTCGCCCCGTGCAACTTAGCTGGATTGGTGCGCGGCATGCATCGAAAAGCGTGGGAGGAGCACATGGACACCGAACTTCCTCCAAAACAGCGGTTTGCACCGAATACGAAAAACGCCTGATCGTGTCCCAGAAGGCGCTGGAAATCTGGAGAAACCGGTGCGAGGAGTTTACCAGATTCGGTCTGAGCGGGAAGATAGTGGCCGATGAACTCCTACGCGCAGGCGGATTATGCCAAGGCGTACTCACGCTTGGAAAAGCACGGAGACAACTGCGAACTCTGCCGCTTCGTCATGAAAATCGGCGGACGGAGTTACGCGAGCCTCTCGAACACGAACACTGTCTTGGACAAGGAATGTTCCGCCTGAGTAGTCACCGATCTTAAACCTGCGAGCCGGGAAGGCGGTAACCCGACGCTTCTGCACACCGCCTTCCTCCAGCAAATACGCTAGGTCCAAAGCGCCTAATGAATATCAATCTGATTCGAGATACCGTTACTTTGTCTCCTACTCTGTTTGGCTCACGGGACCAGATTGATGCGGGCCAGGGGTGGATGACTGGGCGAAAGGAAGTACACACCATGCGCACGATTTCTCCTATTCGTTTGTTTTTCGCGCTGTGCCTGCTATCGGTTTCGGCGGCATCGCTCGCGCAAATCGGCATCTCCGTCAGCTTTGGTCCTCCTCCGCTTCCGGTCTACGAGCAGCCCATCTGCCCAGCGGAAGGCTATATCTGGACGCCCGGTTACTGGGCCTGGGATGGCGACGTAGGACAGGAAAAAGTCTTGCTGGAGTTCTCCGAAAGGGCACCATAACCCTCATCGCGGTGGCTGAAGTAGTTGCCGAAGACCCTCATGGATGTCTGGGTTGGATGCCGGCAGCTTCTTGAAGTAACCCACCTTGTGCAACTTCTGTTTGTTATAACTCACGCCCACTTCCATCAGCAGGCCAGAGATTTTATTTTTCAGCTGCACGACCTGGTGGACCAGCAGATTTCGATACCGTAGCGTGCGCCGCCGTTCGCGAATCTTGGTCGAAGCCATATAGCATTCCGGTAGAAAATCACAGCGTAGGCAGTCGGCAATCTTGTTGGCATCGATGCGATCGTTTTTCTTCTTGGCCGCGGAAGCATCTTCATCCATCTGTCCAGATCCCATCGTGTGGCGGGAATGGCACCTTCGGCGTGAACGATGCCGCTTCCATCCTTTACGCAGTACCTGATCTTTTTCTTGTGAACATCTAAACCGATGTAATACATACTTTGCATGGGGGAGCCTCCTTGGTTGTCTCTGAAGTTCAGCTTTTGTACACCAAGCGCTCCTCCATGAGTTATACATTCAAACAATTCACCCAGAATCGCGTTGACCACAAGTCAACCCGTTTGTTACTACGGTGATCCTATCTTGCGCGCTTCTCGGGAGGTTTCATGGAAATGGACCGCCGCCAATTCCTCACCAGTTCCCTTGCCACCGCAGGTAGCCCTCTGCTTGCCAGCTTCGGGTTCTTCGAAACTCCGCTCCTAGAGCAGCAGGTACCTGGCGCGATTCCTTCTGCGGAGATCGGCAGCGCTCGCTTTCCCGACGGATTCCGGTGGGGTATGGCTACGGCTTCTTATCAAGTGGAAGGAGCATGGAATGAGGACGGCAAGGGCGAATCCATTTGGGACCGATTTTCGCACACCGTCGGCAAAATCAAAGGCGGTGCCACCGCCAACGTTGCCTGCGACCAGTACCATCTCTACCCGCAGGACATCGCAATTCTCAAGCGCCTGAACCAAAAGAGCTACCGTTTCTCGATTTCCTGGTCGCGCATTCAACCGACTGGCACGGGCGTGGTGAACCAGAAGGGCCTCGATCACTACAGCCGCCTTGTGGACGCCCTCTTGGAAGCTGGAATTCGTCCGTTTTGTACGCTCTACCATTGGGATCTTCCGCAAGCGCTGGAAGACAGCGGCGGCTGGCCCAACCGCGACCTCGCGGGATTCTTCGCCGATTACGCCGGAATTCTGGCGAAGAACCTTGGTGATCGCATCACCGTTTGGGCTCCTTTCAACATGCCCTGGACGTTCACCTATCTTGGCTACGGCGTCGGTGTTTTCCCGCCTGGCAAGGCCGACTACAATCTGTTCCTGAAGGCTGCGCACACCGTTAACCTCGCGCAGGGCCAGGCGTTTCGCGCCATCAAAGCCGCGTCTTCCCAGGCCACCGTCGGCAGCGCCTATGGCATGGCTCCTGCGTATGCGAAGACCAGCAGCGAAGCTGATCGCGCCGCGGCCGCGCGCTACCACGCGATGAATAACGTCTACTTCCTCGACACCGCGATGCATGGCAAGTACCCCAGGGCCTTTGTCGGCGAAGCGCCGTTTGAAGCGATGGGATTCAGACCCGGGGATGACAAGATCATGCAAGTTCCGTTGGACTGGATTGGGTTTCACTATTACACGCGCAGGATTGTCTCAGACGCCAGCGGCGGACCTGGCTCAGGGGGCCAGGCCAGCTTCGGCACCGAAATCGAGAATGACCAAGCAACCAGCCGTGATCGCTACACACGCTTTCAGGCTGTCATGCCCACCGAAGGCCCTCTAACCGACGCTGGGTTGGAGGTATGGCCGCGCGGGATCTACGACCTCGTGATGCAGATCACCCGTGAGTACAACCGACCGATCATTGAGCTTACCGAAGAAGGCTGCAGCTATCTCGATACACCCTACGAAAAGGAAAATGGCCGCGTTCCCGACGTGCGCCGAATTCTGTTCTTCCAAGGGCATCTCGCGGAACTAGCGCGTGCCATCTCTGATGGAGCGAATGTGCGTGCCTACCATGCATGGAGCCTGCTCGATAACTTCGAGTGGGCAGATGGCTACAGCCAGCGCTACGGTCTCACGTATGTGGACTTCCGCGATCAGAAGCGCACCATAAAGGATTCAGGCCTGTGGTACGGGCGTGTCGCTGCCGCGAACCGCCTGGATGTCTAGCACATCCCTCGCACATTTACCGGCAGACAGCGAAGAGCACTATCCTGCGGCATGACGTGAGGAATGGGACATTCCACTGGGACAATGACTGCGCTTTACACCGGCAGATTCCCCTAGACCAAATTCGTGCTGCGTTTTCCATGAGCTCTGTCAATGGAATTGTAGTTTTGGAAAATAAGGGAAAATGAGGTTGCAGTGTAAGTGTTTGAAAAGAGTGGAGCGGCCTATCGGAATCGAACCGACACCTGAACCTTGGCAAGGTTCCGTACTACCACTATACTAAGGCCGCTCGAACTCTTCTTTTATAGCAGTTTCCGCAATAAATTCCAAGTTCCGCCAAAAAACAGAAGTTAAAAATGCATTAGGAAACTTGCGTGACGCGGGCGGACTTGACGACGGGAGAGCGGCGCTGGCGATCGGCAAAACGCGTGGCTTTCTCCTTATCTGTGTAGACGCGGCCGAAAGTCTCGCCGTCGGCGTAATTCACGGTAACCAGATAATGATGATGCCGGCGCCGGCGGTCTTTGCCAAACTCGGATTTTTCGTCGCGGACAGACTTTCTGGGTATTTTCGTTGCGGATTTTGCCACGTTAAATGCCTCGACTTTTTGATTCGTTAAGCCCGACTATGACAAGAAAAGCAAATGTTCGCAAGTAGCATGCGAGACAGTAACCCTGAGCGCATCCTCTGCTTTGAACCCTCTCCGTGTATTGTGAAAGATCGCATAAGCTGCTTCATGCGTATTTTCCTTCGCTGGAAACCCCCAATTCCGGCAGGAAGATACTCGAATGTAACAAGAGTGTCTACGGGTAATCTTGCCCAGGTAATATTTGGCTTTTTGGCAGGGGGTTTAGACATCCACCCCTAAGTCCTTGCATCTTATGGAGTGGAGAGGCAGTTGAGGATTGGGAGCTGCATGAAATCCCTGCCGGCCCGTTGTTTCCATGAAACATTTCGGAGGTTTCTACGTCTTTAGATATGAGGAGTTGGTTATGATGGTTGCCGCGGAAAAGAGACACGTGATGGCGCACACACAGAAACTACCGCCGGTGATTGAAGATCTCCGGAAGCATGCACCTGAGCAACTCGCGGAACTCCGCCTGCTGTTGAACGCTGGCTTGATGGGCCGCGCCGACTCACGCCGTCCTGGCTTCTTTGAGCTCGATGGTACCGCCAATGTGTACTACATTTTCCGCTATCCTACAGGCCACAAAGTATTGCTTCTGGCGGCCTGGCAACGAGAAAGCGATCCAGTCGCTGAACTTATTGCCTGCAGCTGCCCCGCGGCTTGAAGGCTGCGTTAATTTTTGTTAACCATCCGTATGTGGGACAGTAGAGTGGCGGAGCCTGCCCACACAAACCCGACCTTGCCGGCTTATTTCAAGGCTTATCCTTTTCCAACTTGAGGGCCACGGAATTTATGCAATAGCGCAGCCCGGTGGGCTTGGGTCCATCCTCGAAAACATGCCCCAAGTGTGCGTCGCACCGGCTGCATTTTACTTCCGTACGGATCATCCCATGGGAGTAATCGGACTCCTCCGCCACACCGTCTTTGCCGGCCGGAGCAAAGAAGCTGGGCCATCCACAACCGGAATGAAACTTCGCCTCTGAGCTAAAAAGCGGTTCGCCGCAGCAAACACACTTGTAAGTGCCCGGAGTGTCCGTGGATTCATATTCGCCGGTGAAGGGCGGCTCCGTGCCTTTCTGGCGGGTCACATAGTATTGATTCTCTGAGAGTTGTTTCTTCCACTCCGCTTCTGACTTTTGCACTTTTTCGGCCATATTGTGTTCCTTTCGCTGCAACTTGCTATTGTCCAGTCATTATCAGATTCAACGCTTTATCTTGACGTTTCACCACATCCCCTCAATCATAAAGGAGAAGGTCCGTCCTCTTGGAAAGTCGCATGTCCGACATAACCGAGCAGCAATACGCTGAAAAGCGTAAGAGCCGGCGCGCCAAGATCATGAAGCCGCTGCGCGTGCGGCCCAGCGAGCCCCGCGACGAGCATTTTGAGGATTTGCCTGTCAGTGTTAACGCCTCCAAGGAAGGCATCTACTTTCACTCCCGAAAGGCAAATTATTATAAGGGCATGCGTGTTTTTGTGACTTTTCCGTTCACTTCTGTGCATGACCCGATGAATTGTGAATACGTCGCCGAGGTGGTGCGCGTTGAACCGCTGCCCAACGGGAAATTTGGCGTTGCGTTACACCTGCTCATGACCGTCAATTACAATTCCGACGGCAGTTCTGGCAAACCCCACGCTTAGCATCAAAAAATCTCATGCAAGACAAATGACTTTTGGGTTGGCCGCGACCGCCGGACTTGTGTACTTTAGGGGCGAAATGTTTCTTCAGGCGCACCGACACCACTATCATCACGGGGTGTTGCAGAGCCTGTGGAGGACCATCTAGCGATTTAAAGAATACGCTCTGATCGGCCCGCTGGCGCACACCGCCCAGCGGGTTTTTTGTTTTCCGGGAGGTTCCGTGGAACTTGCGTTCGAAGAAAATGCACGGGCTCGTGCGTACGTGGAATCGGGAGCGCTTGACGCCGGCATCACGGGACATGACTGGGTCGAGGAAACGCACGCTAATGTTTTGGAACTCGCAGAGCTGGTATATGCAAAACAACGGTTGGCTAGCGAGAAGTGGGCGCTCGCTGTGCCGGAAGATTCGGCGGTCCACGCCCCACGGGACCTGGAAGACAAGGTCATTGCCTCGGACGTAGTGCACATTACGGAAAAATATCTTGCAACCCATGATGTGAAGGCTCGCGTGGAATTCTCCTGGGGCGCAACGGAGGTTAAGGTACCGCAGCTTGCGGACGCCGTCGTCGAATTAACCGAGACGGGCTCGTCGACGCTTCCAGAATCGTCGGTGATGTACGGGTGCGTGGGGGTGTTGCGCTAAACCAGTGGTCCCGGGAACTGGATGGCGCAGACCTGGTGCACGATGGCTTGTGGGTCAGTCGGGCGGAAATGGTTGCGGCGAAAAGACGCATGCGCCGCGATTTTTTGCGCGCCGTTTCGCACGCGGCTGAAAATGTGCGGCGAGTGGCCGAAAAGCAGGTGCCGCGCGAGTGGTCGCTTAAAGTTGAGCCAGGGGTGAGAATCGCGCAGATGCTGCGCCCGATCGAGTCTATCGGATGCTATATTCCCGGCGGGCCCTTTGCGCTGGTCTCGACACTGGTGACGACGGTCGTGCCGGCGCTCGTCGTGAGAATTCCAAGGGTTGTGGCAGTCTGTTAGCAGCCGCGGGCCCGCTGGGAGCCACAACGCTGGCACGTAGCGGCGGTGCGCAGGCGATTGACGCACTCGCCTATAAGCAAAACGATTGCTCCCGTGGAAAACTTTTGGGACCGGGCAATCAAAATGTGACGGCTGCAAAACAGTTGGTCAGTTCTTACTGTGCGATTGATTTGCAGGCGGGGCCGACGGAGGCGGTTGTGCTTTGCAATCAGGGGAATCCACGATGGATTGCAGCAGATCTGGTGGCGCAAGCGGAACATGCGCCCGATACTAGGAGTTTTCTTGCTACGACTTCTGGGGTTTTCGCGCGGAAGGTGCAACGGGAAGTCATTCTCCAATTGACAGTTCTGCCAAAAAACCATCCCGCACAATTGTCAACGCGCAAGACCGGCGCGATCCTGCTAGCTCGCTCGAAGATGCAGGCATGTGAATTCGTGAACCACTTTGCGCCAGAGCATTTGAGCCTCCCGGATCAAGGCGAGGGGTTCCTCGATGAGATTCACTCCGCCGGAACTGTGTTTCAGGGCCCCTTGAACGCGCAGCCCTTCGGAGACTACGCGAGTGGAAGCAATCACGTGCTCCCAACGGGTGGATGGGCTCGGCAACGGGGCGATTTGAGCGCCCCTGATTTTGTGAAGTGCGTCAGCGTGCAAACGACTGAGCGCGAGGGCCACCGGCGGCCCGCCGGAGACCTGCAGTCGCTGGTGTACCCCGAAGGATTACTGGCACACGCCAATGCCGTCGCGGTGCGCCGATGAGGGTGCGGCTTCCCGTTCGCGAGGCAATTCTGAAGCGGCGCACCTACGAAGCACCCGCGGAGGGACGTATCGGTAAAGTTCGCCTCGATTTTAACGAGAACACCATTGGTTGCAGCGCCGTCGCGCGGAAGGCGATCCAGCGGCTCACGGAAAAGGAAATCGCGACTTATCCGGAATATGCCGAGCCCACGCGAAAGCTGGCGAAGTACTTCCGGGTACACCCCGAGGAACTGCTTCTGACAAACGGCGGCGACGATGCCCTCCGCGTTTTCTTTGATGCTTTTGTCGATCCCCAGAGCCACATCCTCATCTGTGAGCCAACGTTCCCAATGTACCGCTACTATGCGGAAATTGCGGGGGCGCGCGTCGAAGCCTTGCACTACAACGCGAAGATGGAGCTGCCATTCGCTGAACTCCTGGCCGCGCTGCGAAGAAAGCCACGTGTTCTCTTCCTGGCGAATCCCAACAATCCCACCGGCACGCTGATTCAGACGGGAGCGATCGAAAAGCTCTTGCGCGTGGCGAAGCGCACCGTTGTCGTGATGGACGAGGCTTATGCGGAATTTTCCGGGATTTCGATGATTCCGTGGATCCGGAAGTTTCCGCATTTATTTGTCGCGCGCACATTTTCGAAGGCGGAAGGGCTCGCAGGTCTCCGGCTTGGCGCCGTCATTGCGCGCCATGATTCGCTTGCCCTGGTGCGGAGGGCCATGCCTCCTTTTCCGGTTAATACCGCTGCGCTGACCGCGGCAGTGGCAGCCGTGAAAGAAGGTAGGACCATCACGCGCTATGTCCAGGAAGTGAAGCGCCTACGGCTCTGGTTTGCCGCAGAGCTCCGGAGATGCGGCGCGCGTGTTTTCCCTAGCGCAGGTAATTTCGTTCTCGCCGATTTTGGGGCGAAGGGCCCCGCATTTTTTCGCAAGCTCGAGCGCAAGGGGATCCTAATCCGCGAACGGAGCAAGGATCTCGGGCCAGGTTTCGCGCGCATCAGCATCGGCACCGAGGCTGAATTGAAGGCGCTCCTCCGTCACCTCGGACGGATCCCCTAAGAATTCCCATGCCAAGAACTTCGCGAATTCGCCGCTATACCAAGGAGACGCAGATCGAATTGCGTTTGAATCTGGATGGGCGCGGAAGGACAAGCGTCTCTACGGGAATTCCGTTTTTCGACCACATACTTGATCTCGTTACCCGGCACGGAGGCTTCGATCTTCGACTCGAAGCCAAGGGAGATCTTGCGGTGGATCAACCGGCGCGAATCTCACCTGGTTTCGGCAGTTGCGCTCGGCTACAAGAGTGCCGATCGTTGCCGCGGGAGGGATTTCCACCAAGCGCGAAATCAAAGCTCTTGAACGCATGGGCATGGACGCCGCCGTGGGCATGGCGCTCTACAAGAATCGTGTTCGCTAATTTAGCGAGCAAGCAATGGGCAACCACTTTCCGCGGCGCTTTCTCTGCAGTACGATACTGGGCCATGCGCACCCTCCGCTGGGCTTTCTTCTCTCTCCTGTTCATCCTCTCTTTATTCATTGCAGCGCCCGAAAAGGGGCAGGCCCCTGCAAAACCATCGGACACTCTTCCCTTTCAACTGAAAAGGGTTGGCCCGGATATCTGGGCGGCCATTGACGATGCCAAAGGCGATGCAGGAGCGAATGCCGGATTTGTAATCGGTGATGCGGGCGTGGCCGTCATCGACACCTTTGAAAATGAAGCCGCAGCAAAAGCTATGCTAAGCGAAATTCACCGGCTTACGCGACTGCCGGTGAAGTTTGTCGTTAACACGCACTACCATCTGGATCATGTCGCGGGCAATCCTGTCTTCTCACAGGAAGGTGCAGTTATCGTGGCGCATCAGAATGTACCGGCCTGGATTCATTCTGAAAATCTGAAATTTTTCGGTGACAAGATTAAGCCGGAAGAAAAGGCCATAGTGCAAAACCTGCTGGGGCCGAGCGTCGTCTACGAAAAGAGCGTAACACTGTACCTTGGTTCACGGCGCGTGGACGTCAGGTACTTTGAAGGACACACCGGCGGCGATTCTGTTGTTCTAATTCCGGATGCAGGCGTCGTTTTTTGCGGCGACCTTTTCTGGCGCAAAACGTTGCCCAATCTGATTGACGCTACCTTAAGCGCGTGGATTCCCACGCTATCGCAACTGGCCTCTTTGCCCGGTGGTACCGCAAGTGACAGTCCGATACAAAGTGAGAGAGTTTTCGTTCCTGGTCACGGTGACGTCGGCAATGCCGCCGATGTGCTGGAATTTCAGGAGTATCTGAAGTATTTGCAAAAGACTGTACAGAAGGCCCTGGATGAGGGGAAAAAGGGCGATGAACTCGTCAACTTCGTTTTGCCTGAACTGACCAAGACATATGGAACTTGGGATTTCTTCAAGTATTTCTCTCTTTCGAATATTCTGGACACGGCTGCAGAACTGCAAGGCTTGAAACGCGTTCCGCCCCGCCAGCAAAAGTGAGGACTCATGCTCGTCTCGTTCCACCCATGCGGCCCCAAGGATCACGCGACGCTTTTGAAGTTTGTTTGCGAATACTATCGCTTCGACAAGATTCCCTTTCGCCGTCGGGCACTCAGTCAGGGCCTCGATGCTCTTCTGCGAAATCCTTCGCAAGGGCGGACCTGGCTGATGGAATACCACAAAAAGCCGGTCGGCTATGCCATTCTCACGTACAACTTCGATCTGGAGTATGGCGGCGTTGAAGGTATGTTGACGGACCTCTACGTAGCGAAACGCTACCGCAATCAAGGCATAGGCTCGCTCGCGCTCTATGAAATCGAAGACTATTGCCGCGAACGGGGCATCCGCACAATCGAACTGCAAGTTCTACGTCACAATAAGCACGCGGAGATGTTTTACCGGAAAGCCGGATTCCACGACTTGCCCCGAAAAGTGATGATACTGGAAATACGACCTGAAAATGTCGCCAAGGCTCACCGCGCTACCGCAAGTATGCGTCGGTGATGTACTGCTGCACCATGCGCTGTGTATTGAAGAAGGAGCCGTTGATGGCGATAGCATGTTGCATAACAGAAAGAAAGCGGTTGCGGTCCTCGTAAAACATCGGCAGGATCACGCTCTCGAGTTTTGAGTAAAGACTCTCGGCATCGAGCGCATTGTCGACGGGTGATTCGGGTGCGGGCTCTCCTCGGTGGTGGGGTTCGCCAATCGACCAGCCGGTGACTCCTTCGATATGGCCCTCGACCCACCAGCCGTCCAGAATACTGAGGCTCGGCACTCCATTTAACGCGGCCTTCATTCCGCTGGTTCCTGAAGCTTCGAGAGGATACTGCGGCGTGTTCAACCACAAGTCGCCACCGGAAGTGAGTTTGCCGCCTAAATCCAGGTTGTAGTCGTCCAGAAAGACGACCGTTACCGCTTTTTTCAGCGCTTTCTTGGCCTTGAAGATCCGCTTGATAATATCCTTACCGCCGGCATCCCGCGGATGGGCTTTGCCTGCGTAAACAATCTGGAACGGCCCGACACTTTTGGCAATTTGACGCAAACGGTCGAGATCTTTGAGTATAAGGTCGGCGCGCTTGTAACCCGTCGCTCGACGAGCGAATCCGATCGTAAACGCCTCGGGATCCAGTTTTAGCCCGGTTTTCTTGCGCACGGTTTCAAATAGTTCGTGTTTCGCCAGCAAATGCGCCGCCCACACTTCCTCGGGCGGCAAGCCCAGCGCACTGCGCAGGCTGTAATTGTCTTCCCGCCAGGAGGGGATGTACCGGTCGAAGAGGTCGCGAAATGCCGGGGCGGTCCAGGTGGCGGCATGCACACCGTTGGTAATCGCCTCGATCGTCACATTGGGGAACATGCGCCGTGAGACTTCGCCGTGCAGCTTGGCCACTCCATTTACGAAATTACTCAGGCTCAGCGCCAGATACGTCATGTTGACGGAAGCGCCGCGCCGGGCGGCCTCCTTCCAGTCCGGAAAAGCCTGCTCCACCTGCAGAATGTTCTTGACCAGATCCGCGGAGGAGGCGTCTTTTAAATCGAAGAATCGCGCCTGATCCGGAAAAAGCCGTGTGAGATATTCAACCGGAAACTTGTCATGACCGGCGGGGACGGGCGTATGGGTCGTAAAAACGCACTTGCTGCGAACCTTTTCGATGTCTTCCCCTTTCACCGAAATGCGCCCAACCCGTTTGGTTTCTTCCTCCAACAGTTCCATTGTGAGCAAGGCGGCGTGCCCTTCATTCATGTGGTAGCGCATTAACTCCGTATGCCCCAGCGCGCGCAGCATCCGCACTCCGCCAATGCCGAGAAGCACTTCTTGCGACAGACGGTAGTACGGATCGCCGCCATAGAGCGCGCCGGTTAACTCGCGATCCTTCGCATCGTTGGTTGGCAGGTCTGCATCCAGGAAGTAAATCGGTACTTCGTACCCACGCACACCCTTGGCGGTGTAGCGCCAAGCTCGCAACTCGACACGGCGGTTCTCTAATTTTACCGAGACGCGTGGCGTCTCTTCCTGGAGGAACTGTTCTACATCCCACTCGACCACTTCTTCCGTTTGCGCCCCATCTTCACTCAGCCGCTGCCTGAAATAGCCTTTGCGATAAAGCAGGGATACCGCTACCATGGGCAAACGGACGTCCGCGGCCGCGCGGATCGTATCGCCAGCCAGCACGCCGAGCCCGCCACTATAACTGGGCATGGCATTCTCCAGTGCGATTTCCATGGAAAAATAAGCGACGAACCGCTTAGGGGGACTAGGCGCGTTGGCCATCGTTCGGGGATCTCCGTCCAGGGCGAAAAGCGCGCCGCGATTAACGTTCTGTTCCTGCGTTGTAAACTCACTATTCTCCGGGAACATCGGTGGACTGGCAAGCGAACCCGTCACTGGGGTTTCTTCCCCACTGCCTGCTCTCTCCATTTCCATTCGTCCGTTATAATCCTCTTTCATGTCCATGATCCTCGAAGGTATCCGCGTCGTTGAATTGACGGAAGCGCTCGCCGGCCCTTACTGCGCCATGCTTCTCGGTGATCTCGGCGCCGACGTGGTTAAGGTGGAGCGGCCCGGAATTGGCGATCAATCCCGCGCCTGGGGTCCACCCTTTGTCGGCGGCGAGTCTGCCTATTACCTCGCTACAAATCGTAACAAACGTTCAATCGCACTCAACTACGACGATCCGAAAGGCCTGGAGATTCTCCATCGTCTTCTTGCCACGGCCGATGTGTTTCTATGCAATCAACCTTCCATGCAGTCGCTACAGCGTCGCGGCATCGACCCGGCAGCCCTGCGCGCGAAACATCCTCGCCTGATCTATTGCAGCATTACCGGCTACGGCTTCGCTGGCCCCAAAGCGGAACAGCCCGGCTACGATATTCTCGCCCAAGCTGAAGCCGGAGTCATGAGCTTTACGGGCGAGCCCGATGGGGGCCCGATGCGGTTTCCGATTGCTATCGCGGACATGACCACGGGAATGTACGCAGCGATGGGTGTACTCGGCACGCTGTTTGCCCGGGAACGCACTGGCCAGGGCGAATTCCTGGATATGGCACTGTTCGATTCGCAATTGACTTGGCTCGCGAATGTGGGCAGCAGCTATTTGAACGCGGGAGCTTCTCCGCGAAGGTGGGGCAACGCTCATCCCAATATCGTGCCGTATCAGCTTTTTCGGGGGAAAGATGCTCGTTACTTTGTCGTGGCCATTGGAACTCAGGCACAGTGGCAGCGCTTGATTCAACTCCTAGGCGTCGAACGCAAACTCGGTGAGGACATGCGATTTTCCAACAACGCGGCTCGCATCGAAAATCGTGAACAACTTATCCCCTTGTTGCAGAAACTCTTCGATCCGCTCCCTTCCACGACCTGGCTAGAGCGGCTGTCCGAAGCGGACATTCCTGCGGCCGCAATTCAGACGGTCGGCGAAGCACTAAGCGATCCGCAGACGCGGGCACGTTCTCTGATCGTCGAGATCGAGCACCCCACCCTGCAAAAGGCGCGTAGCGTTGCCAATCCCATTCGCCTGGCGGCACAACCCATTGTCTATCGCCTGGCTCCTCCTCTCCTCGGCCAGCACACAGCGGAAATCCTCCGCGAACTACATTATTCGGAGAACGTTGCCTATCGACCGTCGGTCTGATTTAGCGATTCGATAGGGAGCGACAAAGCGTTCCTCCCCGCGTAGTCAGACCTTCCACCACCTTCCACCGCTCCTTGTCTGCTCTTCACAAAGTGCACTAAGATGCACAATTCAGATTCCATCTGGATTGCTTGCTAGATTTGCGAGCTCTGCTGGACTCGTCTTGGGAACAGAAAACTTTTCACTCGATCCATGCCTTCACTGGCCAACCGTGCCAGATCAACCGAGTCAGCTTCAGGAGAAACTTTCTTGAAGAGTCATTCCGCGTCGTGGAGCGACACGGCCATCCTGGTTTATCTCGCGCTCGGCACCGTTCTCGTTCATCTTCTCACCGGCGGCCAATACGGTTTCCATCGCGACGAACTGGCTACTCTACATGACGGGCAGCATCTGGCCTGGGGTTACGTCGCCTATCCGCCGATGACTCCATTTCTCGGGCGCGTGTCCGTGGAACTTTTTGGGCTGTCCCTTACGGGCTTTCGGTTTTTCTCGGCGCTCGCCAATGGCGTGGCTGTCTTTCTCACGGGGCTGATGGCCCGCGAACTGGGCGGCGGGCGCACCGCTCAGCTAGTTGCATCCCTTGCGGCGGTGCCGTTTTGCCTGGGTGCCGGCGCCGTGATGCAATACGTTTCCTTCGACTACCTCTTCTGGGTGCTCACAGCCTTCTTCTTCATTCGACTGCTCCGCTCGGGCGATCCACGATGGTGGTTAGCCGTCGGAGTGGCCATCGGGTTCGGAATGCTCGCGAAGTACGCAATTCTTTTTCTGGTGGCTGGCCTTGTTACCGGTGTATTGCTAAGCGAATCTCGGCAGGACCTGAGGAGCAAATGGCTTTGGTATGGCGTTGCCCTCTCGGTGTTGATTTTCTGGCCAAATTTCCTTTGGCAGGCAAGGCACCATTTCGTCGCAATTGATTTTTTGCGCGGGATTCATGCTCGTGATCTTCGGGAAGGCTGGACGCGCGGTTTTTTCCCTTTCCAGTTGAAGCAGACGCTGCTTGCCATACCCTTGTGGCTCGCGGGCCTGTATTCCTTCTTCTTCCGAAAAACACGGCATCGTTTTCGCCCGTTGGTATGGATGTATCTCGTACCGCTTGTGCTTTTCGCCGTCTGGCAAGGCCGTGGTTATTACCTGGCGCCGGCTTATCCGATGCTTTATGCCGAGGGCAGCGTTTGGGGTGAGCAGTGGATTGCTTCATTGCGTCGCCAGTGGAATCGAGTGGCGCGCGCCGTCGTATGGACGGCACTGCTTGCGGATGTCGTTGTAGTGGCAGCCATCGCACTCCCGGTCGCCCCGATCAATACCGCCTGGTGGAAAGTCGCGAGCGAACTTCAGGGGGAATATTCCGAACAGCTCGGTTGGCAAGAACTGGTGGTGACACTTGCGCGCATTCGTGATTCCCTGCCTGCGGAAGAGCGCAGCCATATGGGCATCCTGGCGGGAAACTATGGGGAGGCTGGAGCGATTGAATTGTACGGCCCACGGTATCAACTGCCGCGTGCCATCAGCGGTGTGAACTCATTCTGGCAAGAAGGATATGGCGATCCTCCGCCAGAAACGCTGATTGTCCTGGGAATGTCGCAGGAATTTGCTGAAGCGACGTTTTCTAGTTGCGAAGTCGTGGGCCATCCCTCAAACCGCTACGGGGTGATAAACGAAGAAACCCGCGACCATCCGGATATTTTCCTTTGTCGTGGATTGCGCCGCCCTTGGCCGGACTTCTGGAAAGATTTTCAATACTTTGGAGTAGTCCTGCCCTTCGTCAATCCCTTTTACCGCTCGGGAGCGCCAGTCCCGGTATTCGGTGTATACTCTCCCACCGTTCGAACGATTTTGCCGTCTGGAATTCCCCCGAAAGGATGATTTGTGAAATTGATCCTGCGATTTTCTTTTCTGGTCTCCTCTATATTGCTGATCTTGTTTTCCTCCGAACCTTACGCTCGGGTTCACGCTCAGGGTAGCGCCAGCGAACGCATCTTTTTCAATGCAAAAATCTTTACTGCCGATCCACAAAATCCTTACGCCGAAGCCATCGCCATTCGTGGCGATAAAATCGCCGCAGTAGGCACACTTCCCGAAGTGACGAAATCCGTCTCGGCAAACGCGGAGCGCGTTGACCTGCGGGGCAAATCGCTTTTCCCCGGTTTTATCGATTCGCATAGCCATTCGCTGATGGGCGGAATGGGCCTCATCTCCGCCGACGCAAGCGAAAGAGTACAGACGATAGACGAGTTGGTCAAGTTCGCCGCAGAGGCGAAAACGTCCGGCCGCGGCATGCAAGGGGATATCCTGCAAATTCGAGGCCTCCCCCTGGAATTCTGGTCGCACATCGGCGAGCTCAACGCCAAGTTCAGCACCGGCGCTTACGAAAACCAACCGGTTTTGTTGAGCGGCATGGACGGCCACACAGCCTGGGCCAATCGCGCGTTGTTGAAGCGCGCCGGCATCAGCAGCGACTATCTGAAAAAACTGACGGACGCGGAACGCAGCTACTACGGCGTCGGGAAGGATTTCGAACCAAACGGCTTCGTCGTGGATGCAGGCATGGAGAAGATCAATCCTCTTCTTCCCAAACCCTCGGACGACCGCCTGCTGGCCTCCGGCCGCGCCGCGCTGCGTTATAACTACAGCCTTGGGATTACCTCCTGGCTCGATCCACTTGCCGAGCCGGATGTCCTGAAGGGCTACAAACTTCTTGCGGACCATGGCGAGCTAATCTCTCTGGTCGCCGCCTTTCCTCAAGTCTACGCAAAGGATCCCGCCGCCGAACTCGCCGGAGTGCAGAAAATTCGAGAGATCTACAAAAATGTGCCGAATCTTTACGTCACGGGTATCAAGCTTTTTGCCGACGGCGTCGTCGAATATCCCTCGCAGACCGCTAACCTAACGAAACTGTACAGAAACACCGGACGCAACGGCGAACTTCTTTTTGACCCGAAAAAATTCGCAGAGTTGTGCATATCCGCGGACAAACAGGGACTGATTATCCACGTTCACGCTCTCGGGGACGGCGCCGTCAAGGCGGCGCTGGACGGAATCGCTGCAGCCCGCAAGGCAAATGGTAGCTCCGGCCTTCCTCACACGCTCACCCACGAGCAGTTTGTTGACCCGGCAGATTTTCCGCGCTTCCGCGAACTGGGCGTGATCAGCGCGCTGCAACTATTCTGGGCCAACGCCGGAAACGATACGATCGAGATCGTGAAGCCCTATCTCGATCCGGAAGTCTACAAGTGGCAGTATCCCGCGCGATCGATTCTGGATAACGGCGGCGTCATTTCCGGCGCCAGCGACTGGCCTGTCTCCAGTGCCAACGTCTTCTGGGGGATTTATCAAGCGGAAACGCGCAAAGGGGACGAAGGCGTTCTGGACGCGTCTCAGGATATGCCCCGCGAGGCCATGTTCTATGCCTACACGCGTAACTCTGCTCGCGCAATGAACATGGACAACATAGGATCGCTCGCCCCGGGAAAGCGCGCCGATTTGATCTTGATCGATCGCGATGTGCTCACCGTCAGCCCGGAAGAGATGCGCGACGCCAAGATCCTTTGGACGATTGTGGCGGGCAAAACCGTCTATCATGCACAAAATTGACCACTGGCATTCTTGTCGGCTGTGTGTCACGTGGCGGCGAGATCAAGCTTCTACTTTTTCTTAAAGACCTCGCGGGCGGAATCCAGAAAGGCAAGAACACCACCCGAACTTGAGCCTTGCGCCACGCCTGCCGGTCCGCTCCTTGCACTGCGATTTTCTGCAACTTTTGCCTTGTTGGAGGCTCCAATCTCCCGTGATACGTTTTGTGTTCAGAGGTTCATTAATTTTATGAAAGATCGCGTGGTTTTAGTTACCGGAGCCAATGGAGGACTGGGGTCGTTCGTCACTCGGACATTTCTGGACGCGGGAACCGTTGTCGTGGGCGCGTCGCGGTCCATCAAGCAGGAAGATTTCCCCTTCCCCAATTTTTCAGCCTTGCCGGTGGATTTCACGAAGGCCGCGGACGTGAAGAAAATGGTTGAGACCGTGGCGAGCCTGTTTGGCAAGCTGGATGTGCTGGTGCACGTTTTGGGGGGCTTTGCCGGCGGAGCGACGGTGGCGGAAACGGACGACGCCACGTGGGAGCAGATGCAAGACTTGAATTTGACTTCCACGTTCTACGTCCTTCGGGCGGCGATTCCACATCTTAGGAAGTCAGGAAACGGGCGCATTGTGGCGATCGGGAGCCTCACGGCAACGGAACCGCATTCGGGTCTTGCCGCCTATGTGACTTTTAAAGGCGCACTTGCGATGCTGGTGCGCAGTGTGGCGCTTGAAAACAAAGACGCAGGCTTGACAGCCAACGTAATCCTTCCCGGGACGATGGACACTCCCGCCAACCGCAAGTCCATGCCGGCGGCGGATTTCTCGAAGTGGCTGCAGCCGCAGGAGGTAGCGAATTTGGCGCTGTGGCTGGCCGGCAAAAATGCGGGGCATGTGAGCGCGGCGGCGATTCCCATCGACGGGAGCAATGGCTGAAAGAGGTTGCCATTTGGTTGGTGGCTCAGACAAGTGGGTACTGGAACGAGACCGTTCGCTCATTTGTTTTGCTGGAAGCACTCCCAACGATTCAAAACGGACCCACGTTTGGTCTCGAGTAACTTCATCACCCTCTCGGCCTTGTCAGGTTTTACCCCGACTTCGTCCAGGGCGACGCGAAAGTGTTTGAGAAACGCATCAAAATGCTTGTCGGTCAGTCCCTTTGCTCTCGCCTGAGCATGCGCGGCACCGATCTCTTTCCCTGTATAGACCACTCTTCGGCCGAGCAGCATGGAAATAAACATACTCTGCCCAGCGCGAAGGTGTGCCATGTCGCCGATGCAAAAAAGGGACGGAGAGATTCGTCTTCCAAAACTCTTCGGTAAAAGCACTCAGTCGCTGCCCAGACCGTGAGCTTGCCGCCAATGATGCCATAAAGATCGTCGATCATATTGAACCTCCGGGAGAGAAGGAACACAGCCGATCTAGCATCAGGGCAAGAGTTCTGGTGTGCCCGATTGTACGATCACATACTCGGAGAAAGCATTGAGCAGATGTGTTTGACGGGTGTAGTATGCGCTTCTGAAGAGGAGGGTCGTATGAAACTTCGCATCGTGCCCTCGAAACTCGCGGAACGGCAAATGTGGGGAACGCCTTGGGTATTGACTTTCACCATCATGTTACTGGCACTTGCGTTCGAGACGCCAGCGCGATCCCAAGAACCATCGCCTTCCGCGCAATCGATAGCGGAGGCCGCGCGGAACGCTCGCGAGCAGCAATCGAATTCCACGAAGCGTCCGAAAATCATTACCGACGACGACCTGGGTATGCAACCTTCGTTGCCCCGCCCCTCAGCAATTCCTCAAGAGTCCTCATCAAAAAACGAGGCCGAAGCTCCAACACCGGAGAAAGCAGACTGTAATGATCCTGAGGCTAAGAGACTCACAATGGACCTGCAGGCCGCTCAGGAGGAGCGGGACCAGATTCTCAGAGAGCTGGCCTATCAGCCCAAAGTCATCTCTGACGGCGATGTAGATATGAAGAATTTCAAACCCAGCTCCTCGGGGGTTGACATCGGGTCTCCTCCACTGTCACAAACGCAACCGCAGGCCCCTGCGCGCGTGGCGGAAGTCATGCTCGACGAGAAGATTGCGTCTTTGAAAGACGCCCTACGCATTGCTTGCGGATCTCCGGAAGACGCAGGAACCCAGAGGGAGCTCGATTGGGCCGATCGACAGCTGAAATTATTGCAGCAGGAGTTTGTCCTAGACCAGGCCGCTTACTATTCCAAGCCCAATTACTCCGAGGACACCGCTGGAAAAGACAGGCTCAACGCCGAGCAGCAGCAAATCGAGTACCTGCAAGCCGAGATAGAGCGCCTGAAGGACAAGCTTGCTGTGCGCCGAAGACAAATTAAATAGTGCTCATCAATGCCGAAGGTGGTTATCATTCACGGCAACCCAAAGTTCTCGCGATCACCGAATGCGCCTGATTAGCCAACTTGCTGGGACCTAGTTGTCCAGAATCGTCGGGTTCGCTGCGTGCAGAGAGATGAGCCGAGGTGAGCGCAATATGGCGACGATGAAGATCCGAAAACGGACTTGCCTGCGGGCTTGGTTAGTGTCAGTGCCTTCGTGATTTGCTCGTCCGCATCAGTCATTCGCTGCTTTGGAGACATCAATGGGTACAGCTCACGCCAGAACGAGTCGTCGTCGAACCACTATTTTCCCCGGCTTCGTCGGTACTACGAGCCTCTCCGCCATCCCAGTCGGCCCGGCCTGTCTCTCACGAGCCGCCGGTTGATCCAAACCGCGATCACCGCTGGGACTTCCCGTGTTGCGTGTGGTCCCCCTTGCCTGCATGCCGTCGCTAATACCCCGGCAGGACTGATGGAAACTTGTTCGCTCATACGATTCCATCAACTTCGGTCTTCCCCGAAACCGGGGCGGGGGTCGGCTCCTGCGTTAGTCGTTTCGAGGCCTGCTCAGCGTTCACTCACGTTACGGCCTGCCTGCTTGCCGAGTCGCTTTAACGACCTTG